>Ga0265301_10006457_pt1 | contig 11206 bp, 9 predicted proteins | sample AusTroGonzalo_MG_2_FD_193488 | JGI IMG/M metagenome (GOLD analysis project Ga0265301, IMG submission 193488) | Bovine rumen microbial communities from tropical cattle in Woodstock, Queensland, Australia - Gonzalo_04 | ecosystem: Host-associated > Mammals > Digestive system > Stomach > Rumen ...
AGACAATAAGTTCTGAGTTCGATGTCTGTTGACTTGTAACCGAAATAAGATGAGCGTTTTGCACGGCTCTCTATCTGTTCCATCTGTTCCTTTGTGGGGTGGTAAATCCTGTAATATGACATTTTGTTTTGGTTTTATGTCGTTATTTTATCCGCAAAGGTACGAAAAAAAACGCCACTTTTCTGAAATTTCTCAGATTTTTTCTTTTTTCTGCTCCTCCGATTTGATTGTGGCATCCATTATCGCACCCTTGTAGAGCACCTTCTCGAACATGTCCTTGTTGACGGTCTCGTTGAAAAGCTGGTATATGCACTCCACATCCCTTGTCTGTGTAAGCCTGTAAATCCTGTCCTCCATCTGCCTGTTGTCAGTCATGCTCCAACTTATTGAGTTAAAAATCATCACGGAAGAAACCGTTAAGTTAATACCAACCCCGCTCGCGACCTCATTTCCGATAAAAACCATCACCTTGTCATCGTTCATGAACTTGTCCTGTGCCGCATCTTTCTGCTTCGGTGTCATCGTGCCGTTATACACAACTGACTTCTTGCCGAAATGCTTATAGAATGCGTCAATCTCGTTCTGGAAGTTGCATGCTATAACCACCTTCTCTCCCTGTTCGATGAAATCCTCAGCGAGTTCGATTGTGTTCTTCACCATCTCTTTAGCGAGGAACTGCCTTACAAGCGTCCCCTCCACGAGCTGCTTGTATTTCTCGCTGTCATACCTTCCGATGTTCTCCTGCGCCTCAAGGTATTCGTTCCACAGACGATTGTATTCTGTAATCTGCTCCTCATTGAGGTCGTAATACCTTGTAGTGACGTTCTTCTCAACCATGTCACCAATTTCTGAAGGAAGCCTTCTGATGTATATGTGCTTTATCTTCTCCCTGAGTTCCTCAAGGTTGGTGGCATCCTTCATTGTCATTATCTTCCTTCCGTCCCTGAGTTTCATCTCCCTACCGCCGCAGTACCGTTTGACATAGTAGAAGTAGTCCCTCGTTATGTCAGCGTCTATCAGTTTGAGAATCCAATATAGGTTTATCGGTCTGTTGGTGAGAGGCGTTCCTGTGGCGAGAAAAACATACTCAGGCTTAGCCCTTTTCAGGAAGTCGCTTATTGTTTTGTAACGTATGGACTTGTTGTTTGACAACTTATGCACCTCATCAATGATAACACAGTCGAAACCCGCGTTGAAAAGAGGTGATTCGTCCATGCATTTCTTTATGAGGTCCTTTTTCCTCGACTTCTGCATCTTCGGTATCATCTTACCGGTGGTTTTGGACTTGACCATTACAGGAACTTTAAGTGTCTCAACGATGTTGCCGTCCTTGTCGTAGATGTTATGGTCCTCGTAAACCTGTTCCTCAGGCACGTTGTAGAAGTTGTCTATGATGTCATAGTTTATGATGTTGAACCTTTTCACATCCTTCCACTCGGATCCGCTGATGATTGAAATCTCGCTCTCGTCAACGTAGTTGGAAATCTCCCTTAGCCAGTTGGTTTTGAGAGATGCAGTGGTTATGATAAGTGTCCTTTTCCTGTCGGTGCAGATGGCTGATAAAAGGCAAGTAAGTGTTTTACCCAACCCCATTGAATCCGCGTTGATGCACTTCTTGTTGGCTACCATGAACTTTATGCCTGTTTTCTGGTGTTCCTTTATGCGTATATTCGGGTTCTTAGACATGGCATCGAGTTTGTCAAAGTCCACCTCAACCTTCGTGTGGTCTACAACCTCTATCGGGGTGAGTATCGCTTTTTTGGGTACATACATGAGCTGCGGAAGGACAGAGAGTCTGAACTGACCGTAACAATGGTAGCTCTCACCCATCTCACCGATAATCCTGCCAATCCACAGTTTCTTTGGGATGAACTCAAGCTCATATTTCTCCTGCAACCTGTTACCGAAGTCGGATGCGATGTCGAATGTGCGGTTCACCTCAATTGGCTCATAGTCAAAGTTCTCATTGATGTAGTTTGTGTCAAAGTCGTTCAGCACAACCTTGCCAACAGCGTATTTCCTTGACAGGTAAGCAATCCTGTCGTTCTTCCCTTTGTATGAGGACAGTATCTCGTATGCCCTGTTGACTTCCTTAACTTCCATTTCAAGTGTTTTTCGGCTGCAAAAGTACGGAAAAAATCCGAAACTTGAGCGAAAAGATATTTATATTTAAAGTTTTTTTTGAGATGCCAAACAATGTGCTGACACCGGTTACGAGAAACCATAAGTTCTACTCCCAAAAGGATTTCGAGTTCGAGACGGGGCTTATGGCTGACTACATTGATGAGGATGTGGGTATGACCATAGTGCTTTATCAGGTGGACAGGGAGCGTACTATGACCGATGAGGTATACAAGGAGACGGGAAAAGTATTCTACAAGATGCCTGTTGAGCTCCCGTGCATATACGACCTCAGCGACAGTGTCCTTAAGACATACGACTCCAAAACCGCGAACGGTGCCTACACGATTACAGGGAACTTGAGGGTTGACATCCTTGTACAGACACTTGAGGAGAACTCATGCGAGATTTCAAGGGGCGACTACATAGGGGTGCTTGTCGACACGAACCGTATGGCTTATTTCGTTGTTGTAGATGACGGTAAGCTTAATACATCCAACAGGCTGCATATAGGGGCGTTCAGACCCGCATGGAGGACGATATCGGCATCACCGGTCACTGACCTTGAGTTCAACGGATAAAAAAGGAGTTTCAGATGGGAAGACCTATTACAAAGGACAACTTGACAAAAATACCGCTGCTTGACAGGATTTATGATGGCGGTTTGAAGGAGGAGTATCAGGAGACCATAATGTCAGACAAGGCGTTTGTCCCTAAGAAACTTGAGTATGATGACATTGATTCAGCCATGAGGGAGTTCGTCGAGAATGAGCTTCGCTTTGAGACTGATGGTGTTGTTTTCCCTACCTTCTCGCTTTTCAGCAACCAGCGTTTCACTGAATATTCGCAGATTTGGGAACACACGGACAAGGAAGGCAACATGAAGATGAACTTCAAGACCGTTATACGTGATACCAACCCTGAGTTCGGTAACAATCAGGGAGGCAACTACGCCATTCCTGGTGACAGGAAGTACACAGTGCTTATAAGGGACGTTCTTGACGATAACGGCATTGAGTGCCATGAGGTGTATACGATGCGGCAGCCTATGACAGTTACCTTGAAGTACAGGATTAACATTTTCACAGACCTTTTCTCCAACATAAACACCTTCAACATGAAGGTCAACTCTCTTTTCAAGGCAAGGCAGTTCTACATAAGACCCAACGGACATTACGTTCCTCTTCTTCTTGATGGTATCAGTGACGAGACAACCTATGGCGTTGATGAGAGGAAGTTCTTCACACAGTCGTACTTAATAACTGCTGAGGCTTACATCATCCGTCAGGAGGACATTGAGGTGATGAGGGCTCCTAAGAGGATGTCCGTAAGGACATATCCTGATGTCAAGGACAGAAAAGCCAATGTTGAGGTTGATGAGGACAGTGACGGCATAACGCTGATGTTCACCTTCCCGAAAGGGACTAACAACATTGAGTTCAGTTCCGATTTCGGTTTCAGGTGCGTTGAGTTGAGGACTGCCAATGTGAGAAGGGTCAAAACCGACCTTGGTGAGGGTTACTTTGACATTACGGATGGAAAAGAGAGCCTTTCATTCAAGAAAGGCGGTGACGTAAGGCTGAAGGTGATACCGTTATCCGCAAACTGCATGTCTGAGGTTGTGATGAGGGGCGTGCCTTTGGATGACTGTGAGTGACCTTTTCCTTGAACACCTTCTGACTAAAGTTATTATATATAATACTTCTTAAAAAAAATAATTTAAACTGTTGTTATAACTACAATTGTTATAGGTACAGTAACTATAAAAAAATTTTTTTAATAAATTTTTTTATTTTAAAACTAACTTAATAGATATAACTAACATCATAAATATTATAAATATTAGTACAGATGCAGAAGCAACTCAAAGTCAAGGATGTGATAAGGTGCGGTAAGGCATTCAACTCAATCTATGAGAAAAGCAAATCCATGTCGTTCCAGAACGCCTATAACATCAAAAAGTCAATAATGGAGTGTGAGATAATTGAGGAATACGTGTCAAGGAGGCTGGAAATAGAGGGTGTGTTTGAGATGGGTGGAATGCCGCTCACAGAAGGTGCGAACAGGCTCATAAACGAGATTGAGACAACAACTGTTGTGATGGAGTTCCCTGAGATAACGGAAGAATCCCTCAAGTCGGATGATGGTCTGCGGATGTCAGATGACGAATTTGATGAAATAAGGCTCATTCTGGCACTGAAAACAGAAAATGACATAACCATACCACGCCAGTGTACAGAAGCCGAGGAAACGAACAAAACAAGTCAAGAAACGAATGAAACAACCCCTCAAGTGGTCGAAGAAAATATCAAAGCCAAGAAAGGAAAGAAGGCAGCGAACCACAAAAGAAAAGCCTAAGTACGGCACATCAAAACTTGAGACCTATTTCGCTGACAATTTCCTGAAGAAGCTCGGTCTGCTGTTCGTATACCAGTGGCACGCGAAGGAGATAGGAAGGTACTATGACTTCGCCATCGTTGATGCCAAGGGGAACGATAACCTCATATTTGAGAACAGGAGCGGTGTGGTGTGTGTCGATGAGAAGTCATCGCCATGCAGGATACAGATGCTCATAGAGGTTGACGGTGACTACTGGCACGGTAACGGTCTCGAATACGAGGAGATGGACAGGATACAGAAACGCTCCGCAAGGATTGACGAGCTCAAGGATGAGTACTGCCGTGTGATGTCCATACCTTTGCTGAGGGTTAGCGAGACTGACATAAGGAAAAACCCGAGAAAAGTAATGTCATTGCTGAAGAAATGTGCCGGAGCGACAAGAAAATGAGTCCCAACTATTGATTTTTCTTTTCCGTTCCCGCATATTAAGAAAAAAGTTCATAATATGGAGATTACGCTTTCAGTCCCTTACAGTTTTGGTGACCCGAAGGAAGGGTTCAAGTACGAGGGTATGGAGATTGGCAGGAAGGAGTACGCCAAGATGATGATTGACGCATACAACAAGTACAAGTCAGGCACGGACGAGATGATGATCAACAACCGTCTCGGCACCAACATATCGAGGAACATGTACAGGAAGGAGTATGTGAAGGTCAAGCAGACAGGTTGTTATTTCGAGGATATGCCTTCAAGGTTGCTCGGTCCGGGAGGCAGGGAGATGACCATTGACGAGCTGATAAGGTATTTCCAGACGGGACAGCCGTTCGTTTGTGTGATTAACATGTACAAGCTCGGTGACCCGAAGAACTGCGACATTGAGAGTGAGATAAAGTCGTGGGCTCGTGAGTGCGTAAGGGTTAACAACTGCAAGAAGTTCTCAACGGAGGAGAAGATTGCGTACCTGTCGAAGAAGGACTTGAAGGTGAAGTTCAACGAGGCGAAGTCAATGGCTGTGTTGAGGGACTGCAAGATGATTGAGTATGTCAACAACAGGACATTTGTGTTCCTTGTTGACGAGATTGTTTTCATAACGGAGGGATAGTATCATGTACATCAGGAAACGTTTCAAAATACTGAATGAGTGTGAGATAGCCGAACTTCTCGGAGAGGAGAGGCACTATCCATCGTTCCTTGACAAGTTTAGGACAGATGTGATAGAGGAATTCATAAGAAACCTGAAACAGATGACAGAGGAACATGTTACAGCCAAAACATTTAATGTCACCGTTGATAATGAGTATTGCCATACCATTGTTTTCAATGTTAAACTGAACGTTGGTGAGGATGTTTTTGATAGGGACAACTACAAACTCTCATATTATAACAACAGTGGTTTGAAGGACGGCAAACTTGAGAACCCTGTTATCAACACAATATTCCCCGTTGATGATGAGTGGTATACCTTGTTTGACCTGTGTAGAGCCTATCTTATGCATGAACTGACACATCTTTATGATGATTGGATGAGGATAAAGAACGGTAAAGGAAACCTTTGTTTTGACGATAAAGTGAATGTCGCAAATTCGATAAAGGATATTGGAGAAACATTTAATTCTGAGTTTGCCAAAGCGTTCTGCAACATGCTTTATATGACAACAAAGTCAGAGGAACAGGCTTTCATGTCAGAGTTGTTGAGAGAACTTTTCGCCATCGGATGCACGGAGGTTAATTATAGGGAGAAGATGAAGGAGACTGTTCCTTATATGAACATCAGGAACGCAAAGAAAAATCTTGTCAAAGCAGTAAATGAGTGTGATTATGGTGAGATTTTCATGGTTATGAGCATCGTGAAACGGAAAAACCTCCGCATTGGTTTTGATTTTGACCTGAAGAATGAAACTGCGTTGAGGGAGAAACTAATAAGGTGGGCTGAACTCGCAGAGGACAGGTTTCTGAAAAGATACTATTCTGTTGTCGGGTACTATCTTGAGTGTGGTAAAAAAACAGTTTTGATAAAAGAAGTATGATGCCGAGGAAAATTTTCATGTTGCTGAACGAGTGTGAGATATCGGGACTTCTCGGAGAGGAGAGGCACTATCCATCGTTCCTTGACGGTTTCAAGAATGACGTCAAGGACAAATTCAACAAGAAGTTGAACAGTATGCTGAAGGAAGGGGTTATGAAAAGCGTGTTTGAAATTTCTGTTAAATGTGAATATTGTGACAAGATAAGGTTTGATGTAACATTAACACCGAGTGACAAGGTGTCTGATTTGACATTATATTCGATGCATTATAGGAACGAAACGGAATTCAAGGATGGTAAAATTCAACTTCCTGAAATGGAATGTAATTTTCCTTTTGATGAGAAGAAAAATGAACTGAAAATCATATTATGTGATGTTTTTCTGACACACGAACTCACACACCTCTTTGACGATTGGATGGCATTGAAGAATGGCAAGGAATCAATATTTTTTGACAATGTTTCATTAGAAAAAGACAATCTTGCATTCTTCGGAAAATTTCAGAACAACGGATTCGCCAAGGCATTTTCCGATTTGATATACATGGCGAACAGGATTGAGGAACGCGCATATCTTTCAGAGGTTTTCTCAGAACTAGCATACTACGGATGCAACAATAAGAATTGTCATGAAAAGATGAAGGAAACTTTGGCATACAGGAACATGGTAGAAGCAAAGAATAATTTTGACAACGAATTGTCAAGTGCTGAGTTTCCTATTATAAAAGTGTGCCTGAACATGGTGAAGGATGTCCTGAAGAAACTTAGGATTAAATACTGCGGTGACAATGAGAAATGGCAGAGAAACGAACTCAAACTCTGGGCTGACCGAGTTTTCAGGAGATATATGCAGAGGTACTATTCTATAGTCGGATACTATCTGGATTGCAAAACAAAAAACACGATAAAATTATAAAAAAAAATCATAAAACAATGGCAAAATATAACACAAGGAACCCTGAGGACAGGGCGCGTCTTAAGGAGGATGCGGAAAAGATGGGCAAGGAAGGAATTGCCCTTATACAGAAGGCGACAATGGAGATGCTTTCCAATGCCAGGAGACTTGCAGAGGAGAAGAACTCCGACAATCCCGTTGCGCTCAACACGGCAGCGGAACTTTTCGATCGTGCCGATGATGAGAACCGTGAGATACTCAAGCAGTATGGTGGAGAAAAGTCCTTGGAGAGCATGGATTACAGGAAACCCGATGAGGGATTTGTGAAGAAATACAAGGAGAAGTTCGGCGACAATGACGGTGAAGGTACCAAGATGGCTGTTGCTGAACTCAGCGCTGGTAAAAAGAAGAGGAAAACCAAGAAAACAGAGGAAGATAACACCGCTGACACCATAAAGCAGGAAGAAAAAAACACTGAAAACAAGAAACCAAATGTTATGGGAAATGATGAAATGAAGCCCTTGGAGAAACGTGATTATAAGCCGTTCGACCCTTCTACAGTACCTTCCAATGTGCAGTTCGACATGATACCGCTTCCGTCAAGGGGGGAGTGTTATGCACACAAGAAGGGGAAAATACCCGTTGCTTATCTTACCGCAGCCGATGAGAATGTGATGGTTTCTCCGAACCTTATGAGGGACGGCAAGGTCATTGAGATGATTCTGAAACGAAAAATCCTTGACAAGGATTTCGTGTATGAGGATTTGTGTGAGGGTGATGTTGAGGCTATTGTGCTGTGGCTCAGAAGCACAGCATTCGGTAACACCATGCAGTACAGGTCTGTTGCGCCTAACGGGAATGTCTATAATACCACTGTTGATTTGAGCAAGGTAACCTATAAGGAAATCTCCATCAGCGGTAATGAGGACGGTGAGTTCGAATACACGACAGGAAACGGTGACAAGATCACGTTCAGATACCTTAACAGGTCGAGAATTAACGACATTGTCATGAACTCTGTGGTCGCCAACATGGGTGTCGATATTGAGAACGCAAAATATTTTGTTTCTCTCGCCCAGAACACCTACGACAAAATCAAGGCTGACAAGTCCGATGATGAGGATTTCAACAGTTCCGTTGATACGATAAAGGAAATCCTTGACAGTCTTTACGAGAACAACGGTTGTGAGGGCAAGGAGAACACCATAATGACTGACACTGTCGCCGTTCAGACGATGTCTGTGAACGGTAACCGAGACAGGGAATATGTGAAGGAATACATCAACTCCATGCTGCTCGGTGAATTCAGGAAATATTCGAATTACCTCAAGGATAACGAGCCTGGTATGGACTTGTCAATAACAGTTAACATTCCTGAGAGCGATGGAGGCGGCTCTTATGAAACCTTTCTTAGACTCAGGGATGATATATTCCTCGCTGATTAGCATTGATGAGGCTCTTCTAAACGAGGAGATTTTCAGATGCGTCACCTACCTGAAGTTGAATCTTAACGAGATATACGACATGCCGACATTTATGAGGCGTAATTTCATAAGGCTGAACAACAAGGAGGTGGAGGAGGAAAAGAGAATGATGAGGTAGGTTCGCGAAATGCGAGCCTATCTTTTTTTCTTGTTTTCAATATTTATAGGAAAAGAAAAATTGTAATTTCCAATCAATTAACACACAACATCTTATAGTTAATGGCGATAAATAACGAACTTCACAATGCGATGAAAAATGTCGTGACGAGCCTTGAGGGACTGTCCAAGAGGCTTGATGACATGAACAAGAAGGCTGAACAGGAGAAACTTGCTGCCGAAGCCGATAACAGTGGTGACTATGTGAGGACCGGGAGTTCTTTGTTGGACTATATGATACAAAAACGGAATGCGAAGGATGGCAAGGGGAAGGGAAAAACATCCTCGAAGTCAGGATTCAAGGGGAAGATGTCTGGTGCATTCGGTAAAGGAGGCAGCAAGTCAGCCAAAGGTGCCGCTTTGCAGGAGATACATGATGTTGTGTTGGGTATACAGCAGGCTGCTTTCGATTTTTACAGGAATCTGCGTGAAATAACCACGTCACTGAACATTATCAGCATAAACATCTCCAAAACCATGGAGGTGATGAACCGTGAGGTTAGAAACATCACCCAGAAGCAGATTATAGAGGTAAACAAACGGACACTCCAGTACCAGCAAGAGATGGCTGTCAAACTCACGGAAGCCGCCATATCAGCAGTGACATCAAGCATCAATGAGGGTGCTTATCAGGCTTATGAGGCTACACTTGAAAGGGAGGCGGCAAGACAGAAACTTGACATTGACATTGAAAGGGAGAGACGCAAGGCTGATGTGGATATTCAGAAAACAAGGCTCAGCGGTGAGATTGATGTAAAGAAACTTGAATACGAGCAGGCTGTAACAGAAAAAAGATACGGTGAAGAGGCGTTCAAACTCGGCGGTGCCATTGTCAGCGGTATCGCTGGTGGAGGGATTGTTAGCAGTTATGCTGAAATCGCAAAGAATGCTTATGGGTTATATAAACAGACCTCTGAAATAGAGAAGGACATTGCAGCCGCAGAATTTGACAAGAGTGTCGCTGAATTCGGGAAAACCGCAGAACTCTACGAGAACCAGTTGGAGTACAGCACCAACATAAAGAAGGAGAAAATTGAGTATGAGCTTCAGATGAAGAAAGCCATACTAGGTCTCACGAAAAAGATAGAGGAGATAATTGACAAGTCGGACAGCGGGTTTACAGAACTGATGCGCTCATACGGTTACATGGGAAGCCAGTTGTCTGGAATGAGACGTGGTGCCATAACAGGCAACCTGTCGGCTTGGGTGTCAAGGGCTGGTTACAGTTCTGGTGATTTTGCGAAGATTGTCGGTTCATATCAGAATGCTACTGGAAGGATGGGCTTCTTTTCTGAGAGGGACATCGCCATGTCTGCGCTTGTTGACAAACTCGCCGGTGAGAGCGGTTTCGGTGGAAGGCTTGCTTCTGTCATGCATGATTTCGGGTATGGGGTTGATGACGCCCTGTCACTCGTAAACAAGAATATGGAGGGTGTAGCAAGAAGGGGCTTGTCAATGAGGAAATATGCTTCCGACATTGAGAAGAACATGTCGTTGGCGAACAAGTTCAATTTCAGGAACGGTGTTGAGGGACTTATGAGGATGTCAGAAAGGGCGCTGGCGATGAAGGGTTCGCTTGAGAGTTATTCAAACATACTCAGCAAATTCTCGGATATGGACTTGTCAGGCATTCTTGAAACATCCGCATCATTGAATGTATTGGGTGGAAACGCTGCATTGTTCTCTGACCCGTTGGGGATGCTGTATGAATCAAGGATGGACCCTGAGGCACTTGTGAAGCGTGTGCAGGCGATGACGATGGAGAAGGGAACGTTTTCCAATGGAGAGATGACATACGGTTTTGAGGGATGGGAGTCAATGAGATACATTGCCAAACTCACGGGAAGGAGTGTTGATGATGTCAAGAAGGAACTGTATGAGACCGAAAAGAGGAGGCAACTTGAAGGAACTTTGTCAAAGTATGACAAGGACTATCAGGATTTCATCGCAGCAAACGCCACATGGAGCAAGGAGTTGAAGGGTTGGGCCGTGAATGTTGGTGGAAACGCGAAGAAGGTGTCTGAATTGGAAGCAGCTGACCTTGAGAAGATAATACCTGAGACGACGGAGGATGATGTGAAATCCATAACAAAGGATGTCAATCTGATATGGTTCACATTGAAGAATGTTTTCGGGCTTGAGGAGGCGAGGGATGTCGCTGAGAAGCAGGGTGAGAGGGAGTTTG
>Ga0265301_10006460_pt1 | contig 11199 bp, 7 predicted proteins | sample AusTroGonzalo_MG_2_FD_193488 | JGI IMG/M metagenome (GOLD analysis project Ga0265301, IMG submission 193488) | Bovine rumen microbial communities from tropical cattle in Woodstock, Queensland, Australia - Gonzalo_04 | ecosystem: Host-associated > Mammals > Digestive system > Stomach > Rumen ...
GGCTCTCCTGTGTGGTGGGGAACAATGGCAACACCAGTGCGCACTTTCTTGGCATCTGGTGCCTTAAAAGATAAAACAGTTATTCCCTTTGTGACACATGGTGGTGGCGGTGCAGATGCTTCTTTTACGGACACTACAAAATTGTGTGAAGGTTGTAACGTTATCACGGATGGTTGGTCAAATTATGGTAGCATCACTATAGGTGTTGGCAGATGGGCAAAGAAAAGCTTGGAAAAAGCAATCAGATGAAGAAATGGATTCAACCGCTTAGATTGATAACTCAGGCCTGCTTTATGGCAGGTCTGTTTTTACCCTTAATCCATCCGGAAACAATGGCAGGCTATCTCTTTTGGACGGTATTGGCGGTTGGTGTCTTTTTTTGCGGTGGATAGGACCTGCCAGGGGTGAAAAAATAAAAAATCCTTAAAAAACAATGAGATAATAAACGATAGAGCTCAGATCGGTTTGGCCGGTATCTTTTTAAAGGTACGAAAAATTACTTACACCTTGACTTTTTGTAAAAGATAATATATTATACATAAATAGATAAAACAAGCGCTAAAGGATAATATAATGTCTTTATCAATGAAAACACCGAAAGAAGTTTCGCTTGAAATAGCCTCCCGCCTTAAAGAGAGGCGATTAGCGCAAAATCTGACCCAAGTTGGACTTGCCTTGCGTGCCGGCATGAGCACTCCGTCACTCAAACGATTTGAAAAAACGGGAGAAATCTCGTTTGTGTCTTTGTTAAATATCGCACTGGTTTTAGATTGTTTAGATGAATGTGACCGCTTGTTTGAAAACAATGATAAACCGGTATCCCTATTTACCGGTGAGTCTAAACCTAAGAAACGAGGATCAATCAAATGAAACTGAATGTTTTTTACAATGCCTACGGGAAACGGTTGTTTATGGGAATTTTGGCTGCAGAAAATCGTCGTATCTTTTTTCAGTATACACCTGAATTTATTGCCGAAGGAATAGATGTTTCTCCTTTCAAATTGCCGCTAAAAAACGAGGTATTTGAAGGTGATTACACGCTTTTCGACGGTTTGTTCGGACTTTTTAATGATAGTTTGCCGGATGGCTGGGGCTGTTTATTGCTTGATAGAAAATTACATCAAAAAGGCCTGTCTTATGATACAATCAAGCCGCTTGATAGACTTTCGCTCATTGGTGCAAATCCTTTCGGTGCCTTGGAATATGAGCCTGCCGAAAGTAAAGATTTTGAAGATTTCGCCGTTCATTTAGATTCTCTGGCTGATGATGCCGATATCATCTTAGAGGGGCATACAGGTCAAATGTTGGACGACTTGTTGAAATTAAACGGTTCCTCCGGTGGTGCTCGTCCAAAAATAACTGCCCTTGTATCCGATGATAAAAACAAAATTATACATGGCGGTAATGAAGTTCCAACAGGTTTTTCTCATTGGCTTATTAAATTTTCCAACAGAAAAGACCGTAAAGATATCGGTTTGCATGAATATGTTTATTCGTTGATTGCTAAAAATGCCGGAATTGTAATGCCTGAAACATACCTTTTTCCGTCAAAGACCAGTTACGGACATTTCGGGGTTAAACGTTTCGACCGTATCGGCAACAAAAAAATACATATTCACTCGGCTTGCGGTTTGCTCAATGCAGATTTCAGAGTAGCCAGCCTTGACTATGCAAGCTTATTAAAACTCACCAAACTTTTAACCAAAAACAATCAAGATGTTGAACAAATGGTTCGTTTGATGATATTCAACGTCAAAGCCGGCAACAAAGATGATCACAGCAAAAACTTCAGTTTTATGCTTGATGAAAACAAAAACTGGAAACTGGCACCGGCTTATGACTTAACGAAATCAGCCGGTATTAACGGTGAACAAACCGCCATGGTCAACCAAAAAGGCATTGATATTACTGATGATGATTTAATCATTGAAGCACAAAGGATAGGAATTTCTGCAACCAAAACAAAAGAAATGATTGAACAAATAACATCTGCTCTGGCTGATTATGAAAAGCTGGTAAAAGAACATAAGTGATAGTTTCAACTGCCCGGAGTTTCATTTCAGAACGTCGGCAAAGAAAAAGCCTTATTTTTTGGGGTGAAAATGGTCAGGTCTGTTCAAACCAAAAGTATCTATTTTTTAATAACTTCCCAATGTCCGCCTTTATCCGGTCCGACACGATGGAGTTTACCCTCTTTTTTGAGTTTATCTAAATTCCACTTAATTCCATCGGGTGATATGTTAATAAGTTCGGCCAATTCCTTACGAGTTACCTTCGGATTATCTTTAATTATTGATAAAATTTTCTGGGTAGTTTTTATATCTTTCTGGGTAGTTTTTGCAATTTTCTGGGTAGTATTTTCCTTAATCTGCATCTCGCGATTATCCAGCAGATTTTTCTCACCCAAAAGCAGATTGCCAAAGAATTTATTCAAAAATTCCATGGTATAAGGAATGTCTTCTGCTAAATTTTGATAATTTGCCCTAACCAAAGCATTACGAAAATACTTTGCGTTTTTCTCAAACATATCATTGGTCGTCTTAAATCCCAAAGTATAAAGGTATTTAATGATAAATACTGCTGTCGCTCTGGTATTACCTTCTCCGAACGGATGGATTTGCCATATACCGGAAGTAAATTTTGCCAACTGCTCAACTTTTTCACGCTTAGACAACCCTTTGTAATTAAAATTTTTCTCTTGCGCAAAGTCATAATCAAGTGTTTCTTTGATGCTGTCTGCCCGCCCATAAACAACAGTATCACCATTTAAAATAGGTTCATCTTTAGTAATATCGTAATCACGTATTTTGCCGGCAATTTTACGATCCAAAATACCGGTAAATAATGCTTTATGAATAGAAATCAATTCTGCAGGGCTGAATGAAAAGGTGTTTGTGCTTAACAATCTATTGATTCTGGCAGAAACTTCATCAGCCTCTTTTTCATTATGTTCTTGGAGTGTTTTTGCAGGGTTTTGTTTATAATAGCTTGTAATCTGCTCTTCTGCCTCATCAACGGAAATTCTTCCTTCAATGTTCTCTTTGGCAACTTTTATCAGATATTTTGACGGAGTTAAATTATCGACTTTTTGCAAACCGATAGCGATGCCCCAATTTTCAGCTTTTTTTGACTGCTCCGGCTCACCTTGTTTTTTATATTCTTCAAAATCTTCCATTTATTACTCCATAAATCTATATTTTTATTGTACTGCATAGAGTGTAAAAATCAAGTTGATCAAAAAATTCCATACACAATGCGTAGCAAATAATGCTTGTTTTTGAAAATTTATGGTGTCGAATTCGGCACCTTTTTTTGTTAAAAATAATCATTAAAAATCAAATGGTTGTAAAATAATTATTTTTTTTGAGTACGATTTTTGGCCTTCCGGGCTTGTTCTTATATAGGAGGTCAAAATGAAAGAACTGATCGCATTATTAAAACCGTTTGTGAAACATGCCTTAAGGGAGCAAGAAATATCGCCTAACGTGCATATTTCATTGGATAAAAGTAAAAATCTGAGCATTCATCGTGTCAGAAGGAAAGGAGTAGCTCATGAGCAAAAACGTGAACTTAGACATAGCTCTTGAAGACATTCCGAATATGCCGTTCCACGATATGTACGAGCTTTATATGGTTTTGTTCAATCGTCCCAGCAAATCTACGCGCAAAGAGTTCTATATCTGGCAAATCACCAATCGCCTGCAGGAATTGCGCTTTGGCGGACTGGACAGGGAAACGCGGCAACTTTTGGAAAATATGGATGAAGATTACACACCTAAGCCCGAGCGCAGTGTTCCTATTGGTGTTGAGCTGATTAAGATATAGGATACGAACTTGGTCGGATAAAAGGCTGATATTATCAAGGCAAAATGGTCTGGATGAGCTCAATCCAAAAGTATCTATTTCGGTTCCGAACCTGTCCACAACCAAAAAATACCGGAAGGATATATCCTGACCACCTGAAACGCGCCTTTTCTAAAATCTTGGCAGAACAAGGGGCAGAGCAGGGCGACAGCGCCGCAAATCCACCGCGTAAAACGGTATATTGATATTCCGAAAGTGGAAGGGAATGGTGGTACATATGGTATCACTATCAGCAACGATATATTTTTCATATTTCCCCTATTAAATAATGAGCTTTTTATAGCAAAAATGCACCTTATATTAAATGATTAAACGGGATTCCATTTACGATTGTTGCACGATAAAGATGACTTATCCTAACCCATAACTAAGTTCATGGGATAAATGCTGACAGGATAAAACCGAGGCCTCTATCCATTTAATATAATCTTAACCGTTTCTATTTATCTTCCAAACATACTGCTATTACATGAGACATGCCGCTTTTTTCTTGCAAAAATGTTTGCCAAAATGTAGAATGATAGAAGGTATGGGTCTATATGGAGGGATTGATTATGAACGATTCAGATGACATTGAGTTAACACCAAAAGAAAAATTCTATTTAGAACAAAAGATATTAGAGGATAATCCATATCCCGAGATGATGGACTATTTCAAGAGAATCGCGAACAAATTACTTAATAACCCTAACGTTAATGAAATCAGCCTTATAAATAAAAGGAATGGGCAGAAGATACTTAACGAAGAAGGTAAGCCGATGCATTTATCCGACTTTGCGGGAAAAGTTAATTTTATGTTTTCGAACGATAAAGAAGCAGCCTTTATTTTTGCTTCTAATTCCGATGGTGCACCTGTAGTTTTTGATGAAAATACAAATATAAACGACCTTAATTGGAATATTGTTTTAAATCCGTTATGGTTGGTGGAATTGTTTGAAGAAAAAGGAGAAACTTTCACTGAAGACCATTTAGCTACTGTTATTGGTCATGAGCTTTCTCATATGTGGAACAGGATTGACGGCACTGCTTGCGGGTCATTGTATGATGGAAAAACGGATGAAGAAGAAGCCGATATTAGAGGTATGGATTTATTGACGATGGCTGGCTATAACCCAGGCGTCTGTTCTAAGGTTTATGAAAAGTTCTCAGCCTCTCCTATAGATCCTCTGTCCATCATTCTTGATCCACATCTAGATTCCCAAACACGAAAAGAAGTACTCAATCTTGTGGCGATCAAACTCACTAGAGAGCAGGGAACAAATTATAGTTCCAAATTGGAGAGAAAACTCACTACGATAGATCCCGTTGTGTTGGATTGCGTAAACAAAGAAAAAGCTGTCCATGCCATACAACGAGAAATGGATGATTTTATGAGATTAAATGTCAAACCTCTGATAAGCACTGCATCATATTATAATGATTATGGTCTGCATGAGAGTGATGAGATCTATGAATCAAACAAGCTTAGGTCTTTTATGGAAGAGTTTTTAGATGCTTCATTTGTACCGGACTATGTAAAGGAAAAAATTAAAGAAGAAGTTGGTGAAGAATATCAGACTCTTCTCCGCCAGTACGAAGACAGTTTAAAAGAATATAACGAAATTATGAAACATGGTAAAAAAACTTTAGAACCATGGATAGAAAGACTTAATGCTTTTCGTTTTAAGGTCTTAAAAGCAGAAGAAATTGAGTTTGCAAAATTAAGAGCCGCAGACACCACTTCAAAAACGATTGCTGAAGAAAAATACATGCAACAAAAGCAACGTGTTTTTGAAGAGTTTGACGAGATTGAGCCTAATCGGAAAGATGTTCGTGAATTAATGAAACGTTTGAAAGATTTTGATGATGGTACACTGTCAGCATTTGCATTAGATAATGCGTTCAATTATTATTATTATCAAGCTATATATTGCTTCAATGAATATGTGAAAGATTATTCGGAAGGCTTTCGTCCAGAGTTTGAGATTCCTCTTGAAGAAAGATACAAGTTTTTAGAGTTATGTTCTAATACGGTGGGATGTAGCGGTTTAATATATACAATTAACTCCAAAAAATTTGTAAACCTTGATAAAAGAGATTCTTTCGATAAGAAGGCTGAAGAGCTAAAAAAATATGTAGAAAAAATTAAAAATGAGTATTATGAACAGGCTAATCGGTCAAAAATAATTCGCTCGCGAGAATTTTTAGGAAGTATTTACAACGATATAGATTCGGACGAGATGATACTAGGTTTATATCCCTTGGTCAAGAATCTGCGGGAAAACTTTAACGATGTTAATCTTTTGAAATATGCAAGTTATGATTATGATTGTAAATATGTATCATCGGAAGTGAAGAAAAATGAAATTAAGCATTGCTACGAAAAAAATGGAAAACTAGCTCGTTCCTCTACATCCACAGATGAGGATTACGCCGCCGCCGAATTGTTGGCTTTGTTGGCGACACAAAAACCTGATGATGTTGGTAAGGAGGTATTAGAAAAAGCATTTCTTTTTAAGAAAATAACTAATGATGTAAGCTCAGAATTACTTTATTCATCGTTACCTATAATTCTCATAAACAGGAATAATTATCCGTATGATTTTGATGATTGCCTTACGCTATACAAATCTATTGAATATGAGAGACTTAACACCACAGATATTACTACAGTACAATCAGAGCTTTTGAAGCGGTTCTTAACGCAGGAAAATGATGATGAAATAATTAAAAATTCCTTGTTCTTGTTAGATAAGAAATATCGTTTTACGAATGATGTGTTACGCGAGAAGCTTTTTGGAGCTTTCTCCGATGCAGTTTTACGAAAATACGGTAAAGATGACGGCTCAAAAGCCTATAAAGAGAAAATATATGACTTTATATGCGAGCTGAAAGAGTGTGATATGGCGCAATTTGATAAGCGTAATATTGCGAGAAAAATATCAGATAAATTGGAAACAAAGCGTTATTTATCAGAAATGTTTTATGATTTTTCTGAAGGCAAGTCAGATAATATGGAGACTGAAATTGCTCTTAACGCAGGAGCATTGGTCCGAAGATTTATTAGATATATTGCCGATGATCAAATTATTGATTTTTTACAAAATGATTTCAGCTATCAGAAAGCACTTGGTTTGCAGGAAAGTATTTTAAAAGCTCTCAATAGAAAAAGCAATCCATGGGAAATGATTAAACAAGTTAAGGAAAAATTTGTTAGTGAAGCCTATCAGCTACATGCACTCTATTGGGGATGTTCGCTTGATGAACGAGCGGCAATATTATCGCAAGTACTTTCAGATGAACGCAAGAAAGATACTGAAGGTTTATTTAAGTACGCCATTTCGCGAGTCTTGCCACCAAATATAGAAAATCGCGAGATGATTGAAGATATCCTGTTTGCGTATATTAATGCTCATGAGGAAGATAAAAGGATGTTTTATGTGGCGGCGTTAATGGCCGCGAATAAGCAATCTGCCGTGCAAGTGGGCAATTTCAATATAGGAAAACCACTTAGAGATTTTCTTGAAAACATTGGTCCTGCGGGAATTAAGCTCGGACAGGCCATAGGCTCTTACCCTGGCACTCCAGCCGAAATAGTCGCTTCTATGCAAGAACTGAAGCAAGATGCCGATCCTCCTACCAGGTGGGAGCTTTATAAGAACATCGATATAGCAAATATATCCGATAAAAGGGTTTTATTTGATTTGCTTAATGGTTTAGCCGTTAGCGAAAAACTGGACACTTATGTTAATCTTGGTAGAGACTTAGATCAAGAGCGTGCCGAACGGATAAAGGATTTTTGGGGAAAAGGTAGGGACGGCTTAAAAGATGATGATCCAGATGAAGTAGCCAAAATTGGTAAAGTGATAGGATCGGGATCTTATTTTATCACGGTTGATTCCGACGGTCGTGTGTTACAAGTTCTCCGTCCATATGCTGCTGAACGAGCATATTATGAATTTGATATATTGAGCAAAGCCCTAGAAACATTACCAGAAAAATATTCCTTGTTTGTAGCATCTGCGAAGCAGATTATCGGCACCGCTCAGAATATGGTAGGTATAGAAACGGATATGGGTATTGCCAAAGAGCAGATTAAGACGGCCGAGGAGCTTTATCCTAAGGAATCGACAAGCATCACTGTTAACGGCAAGCGTTATAGCTGCTTGTTCAAAGTTGCCAAATGGATAGAAGGAGGCCTTGATTATAAAACGGTAGAAAAGGTAAATGGTCTTCATTTTAATGACATGCCGAGTTCGCCACTTAAGACCGAAATTGCTAAGTTATACTTAAGACAAGAATTAAAGAACATCATGTCCGGCGGTAAGTTTGACCACGACAGGCATGGAGCTCAGATAAAAATTGATGTTGACAAGAAAAATTCGACCATCACTTTGGGCATATTTGATAACGGGGCCATGTCGGTTGAAGCTCCTGACGAGGTTTCTAAACGTAGCTTAAGTGAAGTGTTTAATATGACGATTGATATGGCGACTGCCTCGTTCATGCGGGACAGGAAAGTTGATGTAGTCAACGCTTTTACGACAGCCGTTACGGAATATGTCAATAAACAAGAAAAAACTGAATCTGGCAGAATTTCTGAAAGTGACCAAAAGTCTCGAGATTATATTCTGTCGGTGCAAAGAGGTTTGCTTGCTCTGAATGATTTCATGCGAGATGTTGACCAGATAGACTTGTTATCATTGTTTGTAGAGGCTTTTGCTAATGCTGATAAGGATATTCTTGGTTCTATGTCAGGAGACAGAAAATATCTGTTAAAAGGTTCAGCTCCGATTATTAAAGGATATGCTAACTTAAATAATATATATGTCGGCTTACACAAGAAGGTGGAAGGCTTTACCAAACGGCTTCAAGGACAAGAAGCCAAAGGATCATCTGCACCTGTTGAAACCGCTTTGGATAAAGATATCAGGGAAATTAATGAATTGGAGGATGTTTATTTCAATTTAATGAGTCCAAAAGAGGCCAAGGATATAGGGCTTTACAGAGATATAAATGGTAATTTGCACAATATTAACAACATTCCCGAAGGCACGGTGTTTGATGAGCTTGATCTGTCGGGTATGGATTTTACCGAACTTCCGGATTTATCAAAATGTGTAATAAAAAAGCTTATTATTCGAGATTGCAAAAATTTAACCTCGCTTAAAAATCTTCCTAATTACATTGAAGAAATTGATTGTTCAGGTTGCTCCTCTCTGACTTCGCTTGAAGGTTGTCCTAAAGGAGTGAAAAAAATTGATTGTACTGATTGTAATCATCTCATATACATTCCCGATTATATCCCAGATGATGCGATAGAGGGCATATCTGAAGGAGGAATTATTCAGTTGAAATATAATTGGATAGGGAAGAACAAGAAAATGATTTCTGACACAGCTAAAGAACAGCCTCTTTCCAAAGAAGGCCTAGCCGGTAAATTAAGATATACCTTAAAGTCTAAAGGTCCAAAAGCAGCATTTAATCTATTCAAAAAGATTAATAAAGAGGAAAAAGGAAGCAGTATTGTTATTGAGATAAATACGCCTTCATCTCCGGCTAAGGGGAATAAGAAATCTTCTTTGAAAAATCTCGTCTCTTTAAGGAAAAAGAGCAATCGAGACGCCTAATGTGTAGTGGCAGAGCAGGGCGACAGCGCCACAAATCCACCGCGTAAAACGGTATGTCAATATTCCGAAAGTGGAAGGAAATGGTGGTGGGTTCAATGCCTATTTGCTATTAAGTATGACTTACCTATTCATTTTTAGATATATTTTATCGTATAAAATCAATAAGTTAATCATTTAAGCTGAAATTGAACAAAAATTTCGTTGCGCAAGGTAGTGCATACGCTACAAAAAGTTAGAATTGCGCAACTAAATCAAATTTTATCTGCTTGTTATAAAATTTATTAGTTGGCTAATGTAATTTTTTGCACATTTTAATATGAAAGAAAATTCATCATGAAAAGTAAATACTCAACTGCGGAGTGGGAAGAAATTATCGCGGAATATAAACGTACTCATGCTGTCAAAGAGATTACGGAAAAATTCAACATTTCAAAATCAACTTTATATGAATGGTGTACAAAACTTATCAAAATAAAGAGAAAATACAGCAAACAGCAATATAGTAATGCTGATATTTACCTCATGGAAAGAAAAATACGATTACTGGAAAATGAAAACAATATCTTTAAGGAGAGCGGTTGCGGTACATCATCATCTATTGATGAAAAATTCGAAGCTGTCAATAAACTAAAGGATAAGTACTCAGTTCATGAGATTTGCAAAACGCTCCAACTCAGTAAAGGAACCTATTATAACAGAACATTAAGAGCCCCGACCATAAAACAACACGATATCGAAGATGAACAATTTTCAATATTAATCAAAAAATGTTTTGAGATGAGCAAACAACGTTTCGGACCTATAAAAATTCATGCAATACTAAAAAAGCAAGGCTATAGTATTAGTAAAGAGCGAATTTATCGTTTAATGAAAAAGATGGAGTTGATTCCTAAATTAGCACTCAGGCCTCTACCCCACGCTCATAAAAATTATAAGTACCGTGTCAACAGATTACGCCGTATTTTTGACCAGAGTAAACCTAATAAAACCTGGGTAAGTGATATAACGTACGTATTTGCAGGTAATAAAATGTACGGCATTACGGTTATTATTGATTTATTTTCCCGAAAGATTATTGCCCACGCGATTTCACTTTATACGCCGGCATCACTTGTTATCAGATTATTTGATAACGCTTTTAGAGAGCGTGGGAAGCCTCAAAATCTCACGTTTCATAGCGATCAGGGGACACAATATACATCTTCTCAGTTTCGGCACCATTTAAAAAACTTAAAAGTCACACAATCCTTTTCCAACCCAGGTTGCCCCGTTGATAATGCCGTGGCTGAAGGATTTTTCAGTTGCATGAAGAAAGAAGAAATCTCGCATAATGTTTACAACACGGCTGAAGAATTAAAAATGGTCGTAGATGATTATATAAATTTTTACAATAATATCCGTCCGCACCGAAAACTAGGTAACGTACCTCCAGTTGAGTATGAATTGAAATTTACGGAAAATAAAGATAATGTAGATTCTATACCGTATTAAGCGGAGCAAAAATACATCCTTCCTAGTAACTAGGGATCCGGAACATTAGTACCAAAAAACACGGTATCCACAAAATGGTGGGTCCTGTAGGACTCGAACCTACGACCAGACCGTTATGAGCGGCCTGCTCTAACCAACTGAGCTAAGGACCCTTATCTCATCAAGAGGAGGCAGAATATAAACGCCTTTCTACCCATTGTCAAGGAAGCTGCGTAATTTTCTTGAACGACTGGGA
>Ga0265301_10006461_pt1 | contig 11198 bp, 8 predicted proteins | sample AusTroGonzalo_MG_2_FD_193488 | JGI IMG/M metagenome (GOLD analysis project Ga0265301, IMG submission 193488) | Bovine rumen microbial communities from tropical cattle in Woodstock, Queensland, Australia - Gonzalo_04 | ecosystem: Host-associated > Mammals > Digestive system > Stomach > Rumen ...
GTCCGTTCGACTTGCATGCCTAAGACCTGCCGCCAGCGTTCGTTCTGAGCCAGGATCAAACTCTCAAGTTTTAAAAAACTTGTGGTTTAAGTCCCGTGCATATTTAAACAAAGCTGACTTAATTTCAGTTCGTCTTTACATATATATATTCGCAAGACAAGTTTTAACGAGGTTTATATGTAAACCTACTACCTGTCCAGGATATGCACTTTTGACTTAGTCAAAGTTTGGATATTCCAAATTCAACTGTCTGCACATCCCTTCTTGAATTTTGATGAGCTGCTTTTATTCACAATGTGCGCAGTTTTATCGGTACCCCGTTCTTAGCGTTCGTTCCGTAAACCGCAGAATTTCAGGGGTTGAGAGTCGTATATAAAAGGTTCCCAACTTGAAAGCCCGTATACTATGAATTGAATTCCGAAAAAAGTCAAGCGTTTTTTAGAAAAAATACTTGAAAAAATCTTATAAAAAACGAAAACCGCAGAAATCCGCGGTTTCATAAATATACTATTTTTTGTTTTACCCCGTCTTTCGATTCGGATTTCGGTCAAAATCCGAATCATTACGGGAACAAAATTACAAATTTAACCGATTCGTTCGGTTTTAGAACCGGTACATAAACCCAAGTTTGACCATCGGAAAGAACTTGTATTCGTTCAACTTTTCTTGAGCATCGGCCAACGTCTTGTCTATATTCTCTTTCAATGTATTTTTCAACGCTGGTGTATTAACCGGTTGCCAGTCGCCTCCATCCCAATAGTTCAAACCAACGCCTTCCACAGGAACATTCATTGACAGCTCTGCTGCTTCACTTGTGAACACTACGCCCGCGTCCATAAATATTTTAAATCCGCTGAACAAACCGATATCAAAACCGGTTCCAAGATATGGACCCGAAAAATCCCATTCTCCTTTTGCAGTTCCATGGACATCACCACCGCCGGTATATTTATACTTTGTTCCCCAAATTTCGAACTCTCTACCAGCAAATTGTGTCAAAGAATCGTCGCTGCCTGTCAACATTGTATTAATGGTCATATCACCAAACACATAACCACCGCTTATACGCCAACCACCAAAGAACCAAGTATTACCGAACGGATAGAAATCAACCATTGCAGCAAAATGCTGTGATTCAATTTTTCCATCGGTGATTGTTAGATGATCACCAACTTCAATTCCATCACCCATATAGTTATCAATCAATGAATCAATCGATGATTTGATTGGCGTTGTTGACGCAAAGTCAAAACGCACACCCAAACGTTTCCACCAAAATGATTCAAAGTTTTTATTAGCATATCCAACAAAGCCGTTTAAGCCCGATGTTGCAGACACACCCATACCCAATTCCAAACCCGATGGGATATAATCACCAATACCCGCAAATGCCGATGTTGTCGCCATTGCTGCGATTGGTAAAAACGTCAGTAATTTTTTCATATAGATTCCTTTTTGTTGATTACATTAGGACTATAATCAAAACATCAATTAAAAACAAACAAAAAATCTGTTTTTTATCCCACTTTTTTGTGATATAATTTAAGGTATGAAAATGAAAAAGTATGTTTTTTCGTCCCTGCTTGTATTGTGTGGGATGGTACCTGCCCTGGCGTCTGATTGTACGGGGGCGGATTGTGATATTGCGCCAATTTCGTATTCCCAGTTTGAAGATATGGATACGCCATATATGGTGGAAGAATTTGCCGAATATTCCGAACCGGTTGAATATGTGTATGCATCGCCATACCGTATGACGTCTGCAAAACTGTTGTCCATTAAACCGGTACCCGAAGATACACGTCCGGCGCTGTGGGACGGAACAAAGTCTGATTATAAACTGCAATCATATGACAAAACGGTCAGTTGGCGCGACGGCGCACCGATTTGGGACGATTCGGTCGCGAACTATCGCGATAAAAATTATTCCGATTGGTATTTGGAACCATTACCTGAAATCTATGTACGCGAAATGTACGGCACCCCAGATAGCGCCATTGAATTATACGAACAAAATATGGCTGATGCGGCGGCGACACGTGCGCGCATTGACGAAATCTTGGCACCACAAAAACCAATGTTTGATTTGTGGTCTGAAAACTATACCGCCCAAGATATGACCGACATTGTAAAACTTACCTTTGAAACATCTGACGGTTGTCCATTTGAAACCGAAACAGAATGTGCAATTTGGCGTCGCAAACCAATTGTTCGCGAAACGGTTTCACCACGCAGTCCGCGTATCCGCGATGACGCGTTAAATAAATTTATCAGTTCTGCAAGTTGCAGTGGCGAAATATCCGCAACCGACCCGGTTGCCGCGCCATTGTTGGACCGCTATAAAATGCTTATGCGTTCTGCAAACGCGTGTTGCACAGACGGTTTGGTCTATGCGTTGAAACGCGCGGGCGCATCGGACGGTTTGGTATATAAATTTATGGCTGACGATGCGAACTTTTATGGCTTTGGCGCACGTTGCCTGATGATGACCGATGATGAATTGGATCAAAAATATCCAAACACATCAACCGCGGCGATTACCGCAGACGTTCGTAATGGGTGTCTGTGTCGTGGTCGTCAATGGTTTACGGCAATGTTGGCCCCATTTAAACAGGCATACGAAGCCGCACCAGAATTCAAGTCGCAAAAGTTTTATTATACATACACCGATGGTTTGCAACGGCAAACGACGGTATCCATAAATAATGATGTCCAGAACGTTCTGAAGCAACTGGAGTTATGTCCATAAACAATACAAGAAGAAAAGCGCCCTGCCGGGCGTTTTTTATTGTCATTATTCGGATATATATCTAAACACAAAAAAACGCCCCACGGGGCGTTTTTTCAATATTGTCTGTTATTCTGTGGGGAACGATACTTTAATTCATACTGTTCTTTAGCTGACGTTATTGTCTGACTTAATGAATACGCACATTCTCTTATTCTGGGACCATTAGACAGAGAATTACAACCACTTGGTTTTACAATCTGCCAACGTTCCGCAATCTTTATATCGCTTTCAATTTGTCTTTTAGCCTCGGATACTTTGTTGTCATCCAACGCATTTAAGACAGCACTTATATTACCCTGCAAACATTCATACACAGCCAAAGTGCCGCCTGTTTCGTTATTACAGTTTCTGGCACTTGATAAAACGACATATCGATCATTATTTTGATACGATGACGAATCAGACGAAGAAGACGATGATGACGAAGCGCCGGCGGCTTCCAGTTTTGTGGTCAAGACCGCTTTTTCTAATTGCGTTTTGAACCGTTTAATCATCGATTCCAGATATTCATATTGCTTATACATCTGTTGTGTCATAACGGTTGTTTTAAGCGCGACAACTTCCTTCATCATTTCTTTATCGCCACCGTCCGATGGGTTTTCAACCGCACCAACATTATACACATGTGTTGAACACAACGCCAAAGCCGGATTGACCATGTTGTTTTCGTCTTCACATGAATTATCAGCAGCAAACGACGGATACGCCGCACATACCGCAGCCACACACAAAATCGAACGCATAAGATTCTTTATTTCTCTTCGCATACGCAACTCTTATTTGTTGTGTCCCATGAACCTACACATTTTTTGCCTTCTGTAAGTTCCGTGTTTGTTTCACTTTTTTTGCAAACATCGTTTTTACCACCATCTGTGCAATACTTATCGCAAGAATCATAGCAAGCATTATCGCCGTTTGGCATCTGTTGTGTCATGGCGCAATATTCTTTGTTTGTCATGCATGCAATATAGTCTGAACGATATTCTGTATTATCACCACACGAACACACGCTGTTTTCCCATTTTGTTCCGCCCGCATTCATACACAAAATTGCATCACTTTTTGCACAGCAAGATTTGGTATTTTGACCACTTGATAATTTATATGGATTTGCCCAATTTTGTGCTTTGTTTGGCACAATTGTTTCACAATCATCCAAATCGCCTGTACTGGTGCATTGGTCATACATTTCAGCCGCTTCTACACGTTTCATCATACGTTCACCAGATGCAGTTAACAAGCTGTCGTCACTTATTTGACGCAAAGCGTTTGCTTCTGACATACAAACCTTGGACGGCAAGCCCTTGGTCGCAACCCACTTTTGCAGATTAGTATATTCCTTGGCGCCCACAGCACAAAACTTTACACGTTCGGTTGTTTCATCAACATTATTCTTTCTGTATTTTGATATTGTTGCCGGTGCATCTTGGGCGATTATTTTTTCCAGTGTTTCAATATCAATTGATGCCTGTTTTTTACGATTACGGAACAATACAGATGATTCAAGCGCACTTGACGCACAGCCAACACGAATATTTGCGCCAGATTCCATATTAGTTTCAGCCCACAGCCAATCACGCTGGACTGGGTCATCTTTGTTATCAATAATCGTTTTGTTTAACGTGCATGAAACATCATCTTCGGGTGGAATCACGAAATTTGGTGTACATTCATGACCGCCGCGCGCATAACCTTCGCGAATAGATTTCCCACCTTTACAATTGTTTTCATTGTATGAATGGGTACCCGTCGACGCACTAGAAAAACCGGATTTTTTGCACGTTTTAATCGTTGTCGTTTTGCCATCTATTGTTTCTGTTTTCCAATCCCATTCCAAACAAGTTTCCGTAGGCGATATTACTTCGCTGCTGCACAAATATTGACCCCACACGTTGCAAGAACCGTTTAACATCATGTATATATCTGTGATATCAACACCAACCGACTGTGCCAAGATAAGCGCATCATACAATTCGTCCAGCACGTTTTCATATGGATCAAAAAAGCCTTCGGCCTTTTGCTTAAACGTCTTGACACGCTTTGGTCCGGTGCAATTATTTCCACGTGAATCACAGCCCGCATAATTGAAAGTATCGGTCATTGTGGCTTTCAGCGTTTTAAGTTGTGTTTGCGCATTTTCAAGCGCCGACATAATTTGACCCGAAATTTGTTCACGTGCCAAAATATCTGCTGAAACACCGTTTTGTGCCGCAGAAAGTTGCGCATTGTTCAAATCATTTGTATTTGCCACAACTGATTGTGCGCTTTGTACTGGTGCCACTTCACGCGCCGCGGTTGCCTCTGCAATAGCGTTCGCCGTCAGTTGTTTTTGTTCTTCCAGTGCGCTTTGTAATTGCGCCATCTGTTGCGCATTTTGTTGCGCCATCTGCGATTGCATTTGTTGCATTTGCTGTTGCATTTGTTGCATCTGTTGGGCGTTCTGTTGCGCTGCCGCATTTGCCGCTGCGGTTTGTGCCGCACTTGCCGCTGCATTTGCCTTTGCGGTACTCTGTGCCACTAACTGTGCTGCGATATATTGAACCAATTCGTCGCCATATTGCTTGCACGAAGCATTTGATTGAACACAGCCCGAAACGATCCCCGATGTAACCGACATATCGGTACAACCACCATTAGCGCATTTTGGCTGGGCACAACGCATAATAACAGCATTACAATTACCAAAGTCAGCGGTTGCGTTTGACCCCGACGCCGCAATACTGCGTGCGTTAGTTAAATTATTCCAACGATTGTTGTTTGTAGAGCCAGATTCACCATTATATGCGGTTAAATTACTGCCCGCGGTTTGCGACACAACAGCATTTGCCGCGCAAAACGGCGCAACACAAGACAGCACCAACAAAAATCTGGCGATTGATTTCATTTCTCTCTTAACTGTAATTTTAACATAAAAAACGTAGTTGAGCAAGGTAAAGTTAAAAGCACCAAAGGTAAAAAGAACTTGTCATTCCAAAGTCCCCCTCTTTTATCGTCATACCCACGCAGGTGGGTATCCAAAGTGAGCAATAATATTGCGAACGATGCGCCGCACGCATAATATAATTGACCATGCGGGGCAATAGATTCCCGTCTTTGCGGGAAAGACAAAAGAAAAAACCGCCCGATTGGGCGGTCTTGCTTTCAAGTGAAACTGTTATTCCAAACTGGTTGTAATAATGTCACCATATGAACCTGCTTCATCACCACCGATAAAGCATGTGATATGACGTCCAACATTATTCATCCATTCTGTATATGCCGCCTTTTGTTCGGCATCTAATTCAGACTGTTGGATATCTTTGGTTGCCTTGTACACTGTCCAACCACCAACCAGTGTTGATATAACCGCAGAGCCCGCCGTTATACCCCAATTACTCTTGGCTTTTTCTGTTGGTTTAGTGTCTTTATGTTCTTCGCATTGTTTTTCCAATTCTTCCAACAAACTTGCCATTTTATTATCAACATTATCCTGGGCTAATTCGCCAACATAATTGCCAGCAGAAACTGTCTTACACACATTTTTGTCGTCTTTCTGACATTCATAGTTTTTCGCCAACTCTTTCACGTTTTTGACATCAGCAGAGTTAGCACCAGCGTCTTCGGCATACTTTGCCGCACCTTGTGCATATCTTTTTCTTTCTTGAACTTTTTTCGCCTTTCTGAAACTTTCTATCTGTTCCAAACACGCTTTGGCATTGGTTGCAGGGTCTGAAACAACCTTCTTTTCGTTACCTGTCAGACCGGTCAAGCCGCCCAAGATATTACCGTTGCGGATACCTTCGCCCAGTGCGATACCACCAATTCCACCGGCAACACCGCCCAAAACGCCCGTCCAGAAACGTGTACGTTTAAGGTTGTCGTCATTTATGTTGCCCGCTTTATCACTGGCAACCGCATCTGCGATTTCATTTAAATCTCTTTCTGGAATCCAAGAACCACATGTAAAGCTGTCGCCAGTCGCAAAGTACGCCGTTGTCCAAGATTTACCCTTCATTGCTTCTTGAATCTTTTTGTCGTCCGATTGTAATGTCACACGTACGCGACAGAACGAACCATACAAATCATTACTTGCAGTAAAGGCGGTTTGTTTAAGTCCGTTCACCGTGTAATCGGTTGGAACTTTGGACGTTTTCAACTTTGCCCACATAAACGTACTGCCCAAATCTTTCGCGCCAATGATACCGCCGGCGTTCGAAGACATACACATATTCTGTTCACGTGTCAACTTTGCGTTATATTTCGCCTGGGCTTCTTTTTCAACATCCGCCACAACTTCCTGTAATACCGTCTTGGCACTGGTGTTCAACGCATATTCGGTAAATGTTTCATATACCTTGTTATCATATACACAGCCATCTGAATCAACAGTGTTGCACAGTTGTTGTGTATAATCATCGCATTTTGGATTTGTGTTTGCGTTTGACGCAGTGCAATAACCCGTTTCAATGGTATCGATATATGTATCGGTCACCTTGGCCGTATTGGCCCCCAACCAGGCATCACGAACGGACGAGCTGTCGCCCCAACCGCTTTTTGCTGATGGTACCATTTTTGCCGATTGAATTGCCAAATGGTCTTCGCATGCGCCCGCGTTTTTAACCGTATCCAAACACAGACCGATAACGATGTTGTTATCCAACACACCACCCATCTTGTTCATAGAACGGTCCACATTGCTGTTGCCGGTGTCATATGTACCCGAAACGATATCGGTACGATTGCGATAGCAGTTTGTATATTCACTGCCGCACATAGATGTTATGCAACCCTTCGCAATATTGGCACACTGTTTTTTCATATTCGCGATTGCCGCGTCATTATAACTTGTCGCCAGTGACGCATTCAACGATGCGATAACACCAATAACGTCTTTTTCGGCACCACCGTCATATTCTGGGAACAATGTATCAAACGCACTATTATTTATATATGTATAAGAATATGTACCCGCTGTACTTGGATTTGATGCCGCATATTTACAATTTGTATCGGTGCTTACAATCGCTTCACAGCCAGATTTGATTTCGTCATATGGACCAACCTGGCTTGCATTACCACGTGCATTTATGCTTTTCAAGCCACCACTGCCATAAACCGCAGCATAGCATGCGGCACCCGAACCACCACCACAAACGCGCATCGCGCAAGATTTAATGGTTTCCGTACACTGTGATTTTGCCTTTTCATCAAATTTGTTTAACAAATCGGCAATTTGACTTTTAAGTGATGCATTCATACGTGCACTGTACGCCGCGTCATAAATGATGTCTTGGTTGTCTTCATCACGCAATTGTGAATTCGTTGGCATTTTGCCGTCGCCAATAAATGTGGCATAGCAATATTTGTTTGTACCAATTGTCGAAAAACACGCGTTTCTGATATATCCCGAAACATCGGACGCACTGCGCTGACTGGACAGATATGCAGAAATATCTTCGTCTGTAACGGTTTGACCCGCTTTAATTGCATCGGCAATTTTTGTTGTTGCTTCGGATACGCCAGCGGTACATTTGTATGGGTTTTGCGAGCATGCGTTCAAAATACATTGGTCAATCACTTTATAGCAAGTGGAAACCGCCGCAACCGCCGCCAACGCCGCACCTTCGGCAATCATTTCACCAACGCGACTGCTGTCGGACGGGGGTGCGGTACGTACTGCATCACCCAATAATTCTTTGACACCTTCGCCCTGGCACCGTGCAAGTGTTGAATCACAAAATACGCGTTGTTTCTTGAATTCGGTGTTTGTTGTACACAACTCAAAATCCGCACCACAAACCGTATCTTTTTTCAAGCAAGATGTATAACGACGAACACAGGTTGATGTATCATACTGATTGGCAATTGCCGCCGCGTCAATCATTTGACCCAAAACACTGCCAGATAATGGGTATTTGTAATCGGTAATATCGCCATATGCATCTTTGACCACACCATCGGCAAGCGCACTGACATTACTTGTTCCAAACAAACTGTTCACACCATCAGACGAACATTGTGCCAGTGTACCCAAACAGTTTGGCATTTGCGCATGGAACAAGACACGTGTTGTGCATTCTTCGAAATTCGGACCACAGGCATCGTCCGCCTTGATACATTCGCTGTATGCATCGATACATGCCGAGTTTGCCAACAGCGAAGATGACGTTGTCGTTGTGGTCGCAGTGGTCGCCGTTCCATTTTTCAAGACAATTTTCGGCGCACGCGATGCAACACTTGCCGCACTGACCCGCGCACCAGTGTCTGTCGCCGCACGTGACGTTGCCGCATCCGCCCCCGGAATTGTGCATAAAACCAGCATAAAACAAATTGTTTTTGTGAAAAGTTGCATTTGTCTCACTCCATTATTATTGTTTTATTATATCATATTTTGGAATTTAGACAAATGAAAAAAACACGTCACCGCGTGTTTTTTATGCAGATTCAAGCAAATATTTCAATTCTGCCATATCGTCGGGTAATGGCGCACGAAAACGCATTTTTTCGTGCGTTATCGGGTGTAAAAATTCCAGCACCTCGGCATGCAACATTTGACCATCGTGCGTTTTCAGAAAATCCAGTAAATCTGCGTTTTTCACCGAACCCAAACGTGCCCCCGCACGACCATAAACACCATCGCATAAAACTGGAAAACCGTGGGCTGACAAATGTACACGAATTTGGTGTGTTCGACCGGTAAGAAGTGTACAACGAAACTGACTTACACCAACGCGGGTCCACACATTCATGACGTCTACAATTGTAGTCGCTTCCTTGCCCCCAGATTTTACCATACTCATTTTTTGACGATTACGTGAAGAACGCGCGATATTACCGGTTATTGTTGCGCCCTCCCAATTCGGAATTCCCCAAACAAATGCGATATATTTGCGGGTTAAATCGTGCGCCATAAACGTTTTAACCAGCGCATTATATGCCGCATTAGATTTTGCGAAAACCATAACCCCACTGGTATCTTTATCCAAACGATGAACAACACCCGGTCGCGTTTCGCCACCCGCCGCCGCCAGTGGTGTATGTGCCAAAATATTTTGGACAAGAGTTCCCGTTTTATTTCCAGCCGACGGATACATAACAACCCCACGCGGTTTGTTTATAACGATAATGTCGTCATCTTCGTACAAAATATCCAAATCAAAGTCTGAAGAAACGCTGTCCGCAGCAATCGTTGTTTTCGGTTCAATAACTTCGACACGAATCACGTCGCCAGCACGCACTTTATCTGAAAATTTAACCGGCGCACCATTACGCAAAACGTTAAAACGCTGAATTTCACTGCGCGAAAAATCTGGCATCACCCCCGCCAAGAATTTATCAAGGCGCAATCCAACATTTTCTTCAACAACCACAAATTCACGAAACATTGCAACCTATCTGTATTCAGACCAATCTTTACCCTTGCTGCATTTTGCCATATCGATTGTCATTTCACGACCATCCGACGATACCGGACATGTAATTAAACCCGTACCCGTTGCGTCATCAGCATCACGCGTTGCATGCCGCCATGAAAAGTTTATTTCGGTTGGCGCATAAACACACGCAATACGCAGTGAACCATCATGCTTGCCATTTGGACCAAACCAAACACGAACCGTATCACCCAAACCATAACATGGGAATCCGTCAAGGTAATAAAGCACCAAACCCTTTGACCCAACAAGTTTAGAGTCCACCTTGAACTCACCACGATATTCGTTTAATTGCAAACCAGTTATTGCCTGCCAATCTGTGGATGTTGAAAAAACACTGACACGTGGTACAGGCATTGGAACGGGCGACGTATCGGCATACGCACCACAGAACAAAAACAACCCACACAAAGCAATCATTATTCGTTTCATTACATATCCCCCGTTTGTAATTCAACCGTTATCTTTTTTACACCATCTGTTGATGATGATAAAATATGATTAAATTCAACCGACGCACCGCCATCAACCAATGGCACAGACGGCATAAATTTTTGACGTGCGATTGGTTTGCCATGTTCATCGCGCGAAACAATGATAATATCTGGGACAGTATAAATTTGATCAGTCTGGTTTATGACCGCACCACGCACAACGAAACGCGAAACCCCACCCTTGTCTACAACTGTTTGGATGTCAGATATTTCTGCAACCACCGGTTTGTTTGTAGTACTGTCAATTTTGCTTCGTACCACAACTGCAACAGTAAAAACGATTGCCGACAGTAATGCACACGCTGCCGCAACAAACGCCATAACCGCCCCCCGACGTGAAGCACGTGCAACCGTCCAAACATGTCCACATATTGCACATTTGACAGGCGACGCTGGCACCTTGTCCAGTGTATATTCTGTTTTACAAAAATCACATTTTATTTTCATGCTTTGATATATACCATAAATAATTACAATTTCAACAAACTATATTTCGCGCGT
>Ga0265301_10006462_pt1 | contig 11198 bp, 4 predicted proteins | sample AusTroGonzalo_MG_2_FD_193488 | JGI IMG/M metagenome (GOLD analysis project Ga0265301, IMG submission 193488) | Bovine rumen microbial communities from tropical cattle in Woodstock, Queensland, Australia - Gonzalo_04 | ecosystem: Host-associated > Mammals > Digestive system > Stomach > Rumen ...
GATTTCTCAGATAACGCCAAAGAGATGTCATACGAGGAATTTGTGAAAGAGCGTGAGAAGGATTGGAGCGACCCTGCGGATGCATTTGATATGAACAACACTTCCGCTCCACATGAGGACAGCCATTTTGCTTCCAACATCGCAGCCGCCGCCGTTGAACTGGCTACCGGCGGCACTCAGATAGCGCCATCTTCAGGTGGTGGCGGTGGCAACGATGACGAATGGTGGGAGCGCGAACGCCAGAGAGCCAGACAGAATGAATTTCAGCCGAGACGAAAAGGACGGCACTAATCATAGAGTAAGTAAATCTAACAGAATACAATATGTCACACACAAGAAGCAAGTCCAAGAAGGACTCAATGAATGCGCTTGCAAACATGGGCGCGAATATGTCTGCTATGCTGTCAGGTACTTCACCTTTGACAGAAACGCAGTCTGATAATGCGGAGAGTGCTGAGATTGCGGCGGTTGAGATTCCTCAGGCCTCAGTTCCTGCAAATCCGCCAGTTACTAATCCAACTCAGGATGTCCCAGCGCAAAGGGCAGAAAGTGCAGAGGGCAATGGGGGTGTTGAAATGCCACCCCCTTCAGTGCATGAGGGAGAGTCTGAAACGGGCACCCACATACCTGTTGAAGTTAACATTGACATTGAGAAGACTCAGGGCAATGCTATTTACAGTTCATTGCTCGGACTTCAGAACACTTTGGATAATTTCCAGCTCGATGTCAAGCAGGACTCACTTCGGGAGGTAGTCTATGAGGCCATCAAGGATGCTGTCGAGGAACACCTGACTGAAGGTGACAAGGCACAACTGGAGAAGGAAGAGAAACTTCGGGCAGAGGGAAAGCCTGCAACTGCTTTTGAAGCCTATCAAATGACGACTCAACGCAATACGGATGCCATCAACAAGTTCAACCACAACAGTGATGTCATCAAGAAGCAATACAAGAATATCTCAGACCTTTTGTGTGAACTCCTTGGCAGGGCGAATCTCTTTCCATACGAAAAACCTAAGTTCAAGGATGAGAGCGGACACATATTGCTGAACTCGCTGTATCTGTACCCTTGGTATTGCTTCAAATGCTTCTACTCCAGCAAGCATGTCCGAGGGTTCTTCAAGACTGTCGCATGGTCTATCTGGCTGATTAGCCTCGGACTTCTGTTCTTCATCGCCCGAGACAATGCCATCCTTCAGAAACAGCAGAACATCAACCGCTATGTTCATGCGTACTTCAGCGACAATGCCGAGGTCATGATGGAGCTTGAAGGTATAGACCTCATGTTTTCTGACCAGAAAATCAAGCCTATTCCTGTCAAAGAGTACCGTGAGTACATGAAGGAATGTAAAAAAGAGGCAAAATCAAAAGGTAAAAAGCAAAAGTGATCTCTGGTTTCACCTTTCCCTCCTGTTAATACATTGGCAATAGTCAGTTGTAGCGAGTTGTTTTAATCATCTGTTGTTCCCCAGCATGAATTCTGTAGGGTATTTCGTAAACAATTAAGAGGGTGTGTCAATTTGAACACACCCTCATTAACGTAGATGAACAATACTATCTTTTGATTATCTTCACAGTTGCAAGACGTTTATTATCTGCATTCACATTTACAAGATAGACACCAGGAACTAATGACTGACAATTGTAGCTCTGTGTATATGATGTAGATTTGACAGCATTCTTTTCTGTCATATAGTTACGACCAGACACATCAAAAACATCAGTTGATATGACATTGTAGTCATTGGCATTTCTTATTGTTACAGTGAACTGTTCCGTAACGATACGAGGATACACCTCAACCTCACCTCCTGAATCTGTAACGACATCTTCAATCCCGTTAGGAGTTATAAACGTTATTGATGTTTCTGCCTCAGTCTTCAGATTCTCCACATAGCCCAACGAGTCTGTTGCAACAGAGAAGAACGCGTATTTGTCACCAGCAATGCCATGAACATACGCTGATGATTCGGAAGTCTTTTCTTTCCAAAGATTGAATGCACCTCCATTCTTTGCGCAATATACATCATAGTATTTGATGCCTGCTCCTTGGTCAACGCCTGTCCATTCAACCAAAATAGAATCTTGGTCTGTTGTTTGAGGCAAGCCAATTACCCAACTTGTTGGCGCACTATTGTCTATTGTATGGCTCGTAATGTTAGTCGCTATTTCATCGTTAAAGTCAAAGAAGATATGAGCCTGATTGTTAATAGTGTATCCATCAACAACATTATCCTTCAACTTAACACGATAGGAGAAATGACCTTCGCCAACGTGTGTGCTGTCATTGGGAGGTAAAAAGCCGGCAAAGACATCTTGTGTCGGTTCATTGGTCAAAGTATCAAGAGAGGAATAGACAACCGTAATAACTCGGCTGTCAATGTCAAGTTTCATGCCAGTCTTCAATATTAAGTCGTTGTCTGGTCGCATGTCGGTATATACTGTTGTTTCAACCATTCCAGTGGGAATGTCAACAACAGTATTTGAAACCTCAGAACCTGTGAATTCAAAGGTTGACAAGTCAAATGCCACATCGAGCGTGTCAATCACCGTAACAGTTTGTGCTGCCAATTGTGCCTTTTCTGCATCATTTTCAAAATAGATGGAATACTCCATCATTTCACCAGGTTTAACACATGCTTTCCCTCCTGCACCCTTGATACCCACTTTTTCGTTTGGATCCCAAGATGAGGCGGTAGAAGTGCTTTCGTCATCGTCATCACCTGGTGTATAAGGTTCAACAGTGATTACCACATCGTCTTCTGCTTCATTTTCTGAGGAAGATGGAGTACGGAGGCTTCTTGCATTACCACCGCCTTCTGTTTGGATTCTGAAAGTCAATCGATGCTTACCTACACCCAAAGAAATCGAACCATTTTCAGAAGTGGAAAATACTGATTTCGCTTTTTCCCAATAGTATGATAGCGTCTTACCATTGTCTCTTGTTACTTTTCCATACAATGTAACACTTGTCTCTTTTTGACCCTTTTGTAGTTTTACTACTCTGTCATCTCCAGCACTACATGCTAATTTGGGATTTTTGACTCTAACGGAAACAGTATCTACATTGTTCTTTGCATAGAGTTCCCCCCTGGCTAACTTGATAGTTCTGTAACTATAATCAAAATCTGAAAAAGGATAGTACATACTCTTAGAACTATTATACCAGTCGCCTAAAAGGAATTCCTTGTCGCACGCAGCAATAAACCATAAAGTGCAATTTATAAAATCTTTGTCTTTATTATTCCCTGCCAGTTTGTCCCAAAGAGAAGATGAGATTGTGAATTCTATATCAGACTTTCTATCCTTACCATCTGATGATATATCACAATAATCGCTATTATAACCTAAAATATACAAATCTGTATTTGCTATTATCTGGCTGAATCCTTCTTTATCTTTACTATATGAATAGTTGGAAGAATTTTCACTATTTGTGATGAAAAGAGTATTAGCTGCTATCGGTTGAACAGCATTAACCCTCACATTAAGCGGTATTGTAGCATTATCAGCCCTATTTTCTATTGAAACCTTTATACTTTCTCTTGTTCCAGATTGAATATAATCCTTTCCATTTTGATAAGGAGTCATGCCTTTTACTGCGTATTCAATAGATGAGGCCAATGCATTTTGGAAGATGTTATCATTAAACAATCCTTGATACAACTTTTTTCCATACCACGGTTCTGTATAATTCCATTCACTGGAGTTGATGGAATAATCATTTCTAATAGAAAAATTTTCTATTTTGTCTTTTGAACCATTTATTACACCATGATATTGTTCTTCACTATACCCCTTTCCCCATTCTTTGCTTATGTAAGAAGGAGATAGGTTGTAGCCAATAGATAAACTCTTGTCGTAGATTGATTTTACATACCAATCAATAGAATATCCATGCCTATAAGTTTCAGAATCAGCATTACTAAACTGGGAAAAATCAAAGCCATCCTTTGACTTTATGAGAATAAAGTTATTATGGCCTTTAAATTTATTTGTTCCAGCCATAATGCTACTCTTATAGTAATCAATAAATTGAGCATCAGACTTGCTCCAACCTGTCCCCATCCAATTAGTGCTGTATAAATGGGATAATTGTGTTGATGCATCTAATGCTGTTAACCTTTTGGGTTTATAACTCATCTTGTGTGCAATCATTCCACATAAGTGGGCACCATGACTATGTCCAATTAAATGCAAATTATTTAATCTTAAGGTATTCCTATTGGTGCCATAAATAGTGCAGAATGCATCTATTACTTTCTCAGCTACATAGGGTATGCGCGCAGCAGGGATATTAGCGCCCAGTGACAAGGGGCCAGGTCCAGAAGTTGTTGCAGCTCTACTCCAGTCAATACCAAAAATATTACAGTTTCCCTCTGTGGCAGAAAGAGCTACGGCCAAATCTTGTGTTTTTCCGTTTCTATCATCTTGCCAGCCATGGGATATTATGAAATTCTTTGATGCTGACAAATCTATCAAGTTAGTTTTGTCTGTTTTCGCCCATCCAACAAACACAGGAACATCTGGAGCTTCTTCATAATATTCATACACAGCTTGAACAACTTGATTCCATTGTCCATTTCTCCAAATAAAGATAGTGCCTGGTTCAACATCTCGCAAAGTCGATGGTACTCTTTTTCTAGCAAGCTCTCTTACTCCATTATTGCCTCCACTATTAAAATCTATCTGCTTAATAATATCATAAATGAAAGTTGCGTTATAATCAATATTCCCCTCTGTATAGAACATATCCGCAGCCTTACCCAAAGCCTGAATGAAGGTTCGCCATGTGTCACCGACATTTTTTCTCAGTCGATTGCAATAAGCGTTCCATTCCTCATCTGTATAACAAGAAGGAACTTCACCTGGTTCTACGTCAAGCCATTGCAGATAGAAAGGCTCGTCAATACCATCACATCCTTCTGTAATGGTCTTTAGCTTATAGTCAGCCGATGAGATGCGTTCATTAGGTATTGTGATATTGATGCTAATACGATTAGATTCTCCGGGCATCAAAGCACTTACGACCCCATTTTCATTAACGCCAATGATATGAGCCTCAGAAGTGAAGGTTCCACCAGTAGGAAGCTCGTATGTACTTCCTTCTGTTCCTGATAATATAAACAAAGGAGCAGGCAAATCTACATTTCCGCTATTGTAATAATCAATGTATGCAGTAATCGTAGAGCCAATACGGCTTGTCTCAGGCAGTACAAGTTTTGAGATGATACTCGTTTGAGCGGGTTCGTTGCTCACCGTAATGGCATTTTGCTTCAATCCCGTCATTCCGTTGCTTTCCACATATAAGCCGTATTGTCCTACTGCTAATGATTCAGTATCAAACTGCGCAAAGAAAGAAGTCTCTGTCTTTGTCACCACTTTCTTGCACTCAGTCTTTACGCCCTTCGAATCCATGAGATAGAATGTCGGGATGTCCGTACAACCAATTACTTCTACAGGAACCCAAGCCGTACCATGCTTGACAATTGTGCTTCTGCCAACATTACCAACTTCAAGTTCAAAATTACGGATGCTTAACTCGCATTGCTGGAATTTCGTCTGATTCTTTCCGTTGTTTGACACTAAGATGTAGTATTTCACAGATGCATCAGCACCAAGAATCGTAATACTTCCCTGATTAGGAGTCTCTTCCGTGCTGGGCAACTGATAATAACCTAAATACATATTGGCGAGTCCATATTTGTCAATTATCTCCACATTCTTATCTGATTCTGTTTGAATACGGAAGATTTTCGAATCACCACGTCTCAGTGTAAACTTATTGTTTTCATCGGATAGGACTTCAACAGAGACATTCAATCCTTCTGCAGAAAGATTATTGTCTGCAAATGAAAGCTCTTTCACATTGTGGGTGACATTCGTCTTCAGAATGAGATAGTACTTTCCATCTACAACCGTTGGCACATTTACGGAAACCGTTTGAGCATAGCTACTTTGGGCCTCTACATTCACAGCCACCGTGTCACGATATAATTCGATTGCTTCGCTATTCCATGTTTCTGTCGATGACAAATAAACCACATCCACAATTTTTCCATTAGCGGGCTTAGTACCTACATTGTTGACCACATATTTTATTGACTGCCGCTTTCCTGCAACCCAATTCGGATTTACTGGTTCTATGCTTGCAGGAACGAAATTGGCCGACGGCATTTCAATGGTAGATTGATACTGATAGACCATGCTCTTTCCGTTCTTGGAAGTCAGCCCCGTTGAAAGACTAAAAGAGTAGGTACCATCTTCATCAAGTACTCCGTAATTAACACGGTAACGGGCTGGGGTGATGCTGTCTATATATTCAATCGAAGTAATAGCCACCGCTTTTCCAGATGGTGACATCAATGATACGCTGGAAGTTGGTACACTTTCCACATAGTCACTAAACACCAAGTCCGTATAACTGGCTTCGCCCAATGCGCCACCAGTCAAGGGGGATTGGGCTACGACATATAATTCTTGACCGCCAAAGCTAAAGGCTTCTTTATAGTTGTCTGCCTCCTCTCCTGTATATGAATTGCCATTCTGGTTTAGCACATGGCCTTTGGTGTCTCCCAAGTTGTTATGAATAGTCAAGGTGTATGTCCCTTCTTTCTTGGGCGCAGCAAAATACAAATCGTATGAAAGGTTTGAAACGGTAAAGGAGTTCAATGTCAGCGATTCTGATTCTGATGCAAATGAGATATACTCATTTAATGAGGTATGTCGATATGGTTCATTAGTAAATCTCACTTTCACATGAAGCTGATTCGGTTCCCTTGTTAACGATGTTTCCGTCACCTTAAACACATCTTCATTCTTGCTACAGAATCCGTCCGCAATGTTCTCAAAGGTTGGATTATAAGCATTTCCATGTATCGAACCAGCCGGGGCACCCTTTTGTGCGTATGCTGTCATGGCGCAGAAGTCTGTCAATTCCGGATTGTCTTCAACAAGGACGTAATAGATGTTGTCCCACGAATAGATTCCATCCATGGCTACTAACACTCTGTTGCCAGACACGACCAGCTTTCCTGTTATCGTCGATAGATTGTCCAATCCTTCAAGATTTATCAGGCTGGTGTTCTCTATACGCAAGTCACCGTTTATCTTCTTCATCCTGCTCAGCGACTGCAAAGATGTGATGCCTGTTCCCATGATTCTCACACTGCGTGGAAATTCCTCAACATTGGCGTATGCCTCCAGTTCTGATTGAGAAGATATGACAATAAACTCCTTGTTCTCTGAATGGCCTGGTTCTGTCGGGTCAGACGGCTTATACATGAAACGGGCAACAATTGTGTCGTTCTTATTCCACATAGTATAGGAATAACTTTCTTGTATAGACATCAGCCTCTCGTTGATATACCAACCGTCCATCTCATAACCAGTCGATGGCGTAGCATACAAATAGACAGTTTCGCCAGACTTCATCTGGATAGAACCTTCTTGATTAATACGACCGCCTTTCTCTGGGTCTTTAAGAATGGTCAGGGTATATGTGTTTTTATCGTCTTGACCGCCATTTCCCGGACTGTTAGGCTCGGAAGGATCTGTAGGGTCAAACGTGCTGCCACCCTCTCCGTCCTTGGTATATACAGCCGTTAAAGTCGTGGCAGCGTTAGGCATTACATAATTGAAACTTGACGAAGTAGAAACAACCTCATCACCTTTCTTCCAACACGAAAACGTATAACCCTCATTGGCATAGGTATAAACCTCAACCTTTGTTCCCTTGCTATATGAGCCTGCTCCGTATGCGCGTCCAGCATCGGAAGGGGATACTGTCAATGTCAGCCTGTACTTGTTACCAGGTTCAGCAGGGTCATCTGCAAATTGCGCCCAAACAAGACATGGGAGCAAAAGCAATGTCAGCAAATATAATAATCGCTTCATGGCTCAACTACTTTATTATGGTTTTGAAACTCTTGTCACCGACTTTTACAACGTATGCACCTTTACCCATCGTAATGGTCTCGTGCTGACGGGTTGTTGTAGCATCATAGACGCACTTGCCATCCAATGAATAAACTTCAACCTTTTGCCCAGAAGCACCATTAACAATGATACTACCATTTGCGATGCTAACATTTGAAGAAGACATTGTGTTAGAATTGATTCCTGTAGCATTCTTGTCAAGTGCCAGCACAAAACGACTATTCGATGTCACGGCATCAGAATAGAACGTATAATCGGCAGAAGCAAGTTCAGTCACTACATTTTCATTCAGGTCTATCAGATACATATCTTTGGTGATGTTGTTCTTGTCTGCTGAAATAGTATATTGTCCTGCCTCTGGAATAACAATACCCAGGTAAACGTTTCCATCTCCATTAGGTCGCTCATTGATTGCATATTGCCGTCCTTTGCCGTCAATAGAATAAAGCTGTGGAATTGTACCGTCTTCATTCATAAACTTTGTAGCATCACAACTCAACTCATAATCCATGCTTGCTTTCTCGTTGAAAACGATACGGCTCTTGTCCTTGTAGTTGACTCCTTCAAGGTATAGATTCACAATCCTTCTATCAGTATTGGCTGCTGTACGCATTCTTGCATAATAGTAGCCGCCACTATTATTGTTGTTCTGTGTGTATTCAGTGGTACGGCCTTCCGCAAAGAACTTGATATTATCAGTGTCACTTTGCTTTTGGACAAAGAAAGCCTGGCATGGCGCAAGCGTATAGTCATCGTCTGTTAATGAAATGGCATCATAGCCATTACCGTTCCATACGGTGATTGGAGCGGTGAAGTCGATATAGTGGGTGTTGAAGTAAGTGGGATATGGATTGCCGATGAAGTTCCAACTCTCATCTTCAGGGTCATTGGCCGCGTAGGTGGTGAGTGGCAACGTAATGTCAGCACTGCCCAGCATCTTTGTCATCGAAGAGGCTAACGCTTTCACATAGATGGAATCTTCGTTCTGACTTTGGTAGATATAGCCTACACCAGCTTTCAATGTTCCCTCGGCTTCCTTCCAGTTGCCGCCAGTTCCAACCAATGCTCTGCGCTCGCCATCGTATGTCTTCCAGATGAAGTTGTTTACATCGCCTTCCACCATAGGAGTAATCTCCGACAGATTGGCATCGAAAGGCAAAGTGATAAAGCCCCATGTGGCACCAGATGATTTCAAGCCAAGTTTTGCACCATTGGCTGTAAGATTCGACTCGTCATTGAATAAGCAACTACCATAAAGACTTGGAGTATAATATTCTCTATAGTTTCCATTCTCGTCATAACCCCATCGGAGTTGGCTCGTTCCTATCTTCATGTTCAATGTCAGTTCATTCATGTTGAATGCATTACCTCCTCGAACCGTCAGGCTTCCATTTTCAGAAATGAAAACATTCGGAGTCCCATTCGGACGAACACTTTCAGGGAGATAGCGAGTGTCATCCACTGTCAGTAAGGCTAAGTCACCTGTTGGAACAGTTTCTATCTTGGAGAACTCCGACCAGCCGATAGCCATCTTGTAAAGCAATGCACTCCATTCTGGAACGACAAGTGTACAAGCCTCTTGGTTGATACCCGAAAAGATGCCGCTGGAAGCTGATATGGGGAATGGGATAAGGCAGGTCACTTTTGTCAGTCCACTGCAACCTGAGAAGGCACCAGAGCCGATAGAAGTTATACTTTCTGGGAAGGAAATCTCTGTCAGCGATGTACAGCCGGAAAAAGCAGAAGAGCCAATTTTCGTCAACGAGGATGGAAGGGCAATAGATTGTAATGATGAACAGCCAGAAAATACACCTGATGAAAGTGTCTTTAGATTTGTAGGCAAAGATATTCCAGACAAAGATGTGCAACCATAAAAAGCAGAAGAGCCTATGCTATTCAATGAGGATGGAAGACTAATACTTGAAACATTTGTACATCCGGAGAACGCATTTGAGCCTATCGTTTTACACCCTTCTGCAATTTCTATGCTTTGAATGGCTCTGCAATTATAGAAAGCGTATGCGTTGATGGTTTCGACTTCAGGAATAACAAGACTTGTTACAAGTTGATTATTTACATATAATCTTTGAGTAGAAGTGTTTTCATCCCATCGCCATCCAATGCAAAATGGAGAGCAATCTTCATTGCTGAGATTTACTCCACACCAAGCGCCAATGTCATTTATGAATACATTGTTAAGACTCTCGCAATCATCAAAAGGCCTACTTATAATAGACTTCAATCCATTTCCAAATTTTATTGTTTGGAGGTTTTGAAAATTGTACGGAGTTTCACCTCCACCGATAGATTCAACACTATTGGAAATTTCTATATATGTTAGTCGTGTCATACGACATGAAAGATTCTTGACACCTTCAGGTACTATAAACGAGGTAATGTTTTGATTAAAAGATGACAATGTCTCAAAACTTGCTGTCGCACCTTTCATATTGAGAGAGGCAAGGCTTGTCATTTGCACTGTAATACAATTCCAGTCAGCAGAATTAATCTTTCCTGTGACGGTTAGTTCCGTCACAGTAGCAAGACTGCTTGCTTGTTCCAACACTTTCTCTGCCAGAGTTCCCTCTCTGGTGAGATTCACTGTTACAGACTCGGCATAGGCCAAACATGCGCTGGCAACGAACATCGCTGCACATAAAACGCGTTTCATGATAAACGTCTTCATTTTGTTTTATTGGTTATTACTATATTATATTCACGAGGTTTCCTATCTTGTCCTTATACAAGAATAGCGCAGGTGTTCACCATACGCTACTCAGGTTTAGGACGACCTCAACAAACTATGGAGAAACCTGCGCTATAGACGCAAGCTCCATGTTTGTTGTCTTTGCTCGTTCACATTCCGAGGTCCTAATTCGAGTAGCGATTGAGCAACTTATTGTACCCTCTTTCGAGCAATACGCCGACAAAGATACACAAAAAAAGTTGAATAAATGCAGCCGAATTAAAAAAGCTGCAATTATTCTCTCGTTTTTACACATTTTTATCAAAAATGACATCTGCAAACTCTTGAATATTTCAAATTGCCACCAAAAATTCCATAATAAAAGATAATAACTAAGGCGAAAATTCTGATGTACTTAAACAAGAATGTATCGGGAGTTTGTAGGCCTTCTATAAGCTATTAGGAAGATGAAAACATCGCCATAAAAAGCGGAAGGTATAGCACACCAATTTAATAATAAGAAATGTCACCTTCAACTTTTCTTTTCCCTATCTTTTTGACTCTATTTGTATCAAAG
>Ga0265301_10006463_pt1 | contig 11196 bp, 11 predicted proteins | sample AusTroGonzalo_MG_2_FD_193488 | JGI IMG/M metagenome (GOLD analysis project Ga0265301, IMG submission 193488) | Bovine rumen microbial communities from tropical cattle in Woodstock, Queensland, Australia - Gonzalo_04 | ecosystem: Host-associated > Mammals > Digestive system > Stomach > Rumen ...
CAGGTGCTGTACTTCCAGCACAGGACTCCGGAAATTGGCCGCTGCCTTGTGCAGCGTAAACTGAACCTGCCTGCCGACCATCAGATCCGCCAGTTCCTGCGCCGATGCATCCGCAACTTCCCGCACATCAATCAGGTTCCCCTGGCGCAGGATCGCGCACCGGTCGGCAATTCTTTTGATCTCGGCAATCTTGTGAGTAATCAGGATGATTGTTTTTCCGTTTTTCCGGAGGTTGTCGATGATCTCCAGCAGAAAATCAATTTCCTGCGGTGTCAGCACAGCCGTCGGCTCGTCAAAGATCATAATCTCTGCGCCGCGGTATAGCATCTTCAGGATTTCTACCCGCTGGCGTACGGAAACCGGTACATCTGCGATCCGGTCCGTCGGATTGACTTCCAGGCCGTATGCCTTGGACAGTTCGCTGATCTGTTCATTGGCTTTCCGGATGTTGACCCACGGAAGAACGCCCAGTCTTTTTTCCGTCGGTTCAACGCCCAGCACGATGTTTTCCGCGATCGTGAAGGGTTCCACCAGTTTGAAATGTTGATGAACCATCCCGATGCTGCAGGCCGCCGCGTCCGTAGAAGAATGGAAGGTGACCGTTTTCCCGTCAATCAGGATCTCTCCTTCGTCCGGCTCATACATACCGAACAGCATACTCATCAGCGTGGATTTCCCGGCGCCGTTCTCACCCAGCAGAGCATAAACTTCCCCTTTCCGGATCCCGATGGAAACATCGTTGTTCGCGATAATTCCCGGAAACCGCTTGGTTATATGCCGCATTTCAACAATGTACTCGCTCATGCCTTCACCGCCTGTAACAAATCAAAACGCCCCCACAACTTTAAAACGCTCTCTCCTCCTGCAGGAGAGAGCGCCGAACACCAAAGATTTATTTAAGCCCCGGGAAGTCATTCACTCCGTCCGCGGTAGTCGGAGGAACGATCTCGCCCTTCTTCATCAGCTCATAGCTCTCCGCCAGCTTGGCCAGTGCGTCATCGCTCAGCTGCTGCCTTCCTTCTGCGGAAACATAGCCCGTAGAGTCTGTATCCGCGCCCAGCAGAGCATCCTTGCCGGCAAAGGTACCGTTGTAGATGTTCTCCAGTTCACGCGCCACGTCCAGGTGCATCACCTTCAGGGCGGAAGTCAGAACGACGTTTCCTTCTCCCTTTGCGCCGTCGTCATACTGGTCCACGTCGCAGCCGATAAACCAGACGCCGTCGGCTTCCTTGATCGCGGTCAGGGCGCCGTTGCCGGACTCACCGGCTGCGGCAAAGATCACATCGCAGCCTTCGCCGATCAAAGTCTCGGCAACCACCTTGCCCGTTGCCGGATCCGCGAAATTGCCGACATAGTTTCCGCCCACGCCGTCTCCGCCGGAGAAGGACGGAATCTCAACGCACTCCACAGCGGTGCCGAACTTTTCGTTGGCATACTTTACGCCGCCCATAAAGCCGAACTGATAGTTGGTGTTGGAGGGGAAGGGCATGCCGTTGATCTCGGCCACCTTGTTGCTCTTCGAAGTCAGAGCTGCCGCCAGACCAACCATGAATCCGCCTTCCTGTTCTTTATAGGTCATGGTGTAGACGTTGTTTGCCGTAACCGGGTTCCCTTCGCTGTCCTGGATCGTAGAATCAACAACCAGGAAGTATTTGTCGGGGTTTGCCAGCACGATATCGCCGATTCCGCCGAAATTGAAACCCGGAAGGACAAACACGTCGTAGTCCCCGGCAAGCCGTTCCACCGTGGGAATCAGTTCCGCCAGATCAGGTTCCTTGACGTCCTTCACGCTGCAGTCCGCATGATTGGCCAGAAAAGCCTGAATACCGTTATAGCAGTCCTGATTGAAGTTTCCGTCATCAACGCCGCTGGAGGTAACGATCAGGATTTTCAGCGGTTTTCCGCTTTCCGCCATAGCCGTTGCGGTAAACAGGCCCATCACCAGTGCCATCGCGCAGATCAATGCGATCAGCTTTTTCATTTTGGATTTCCCCCTCGTTTTCATTTTTGCAGGCAGCCCTCGGCCGCCCCGGAATTGAAATGATTATATCACATTTTTTCCCCTATTGCAATCTTGAAGGCTGTGGTATAATACCGGAAGAACAATGAAGGAAACGAATTATCAGGAGGTACGGGTTAATGAAAAAGATCGCTTTCATCTCCCTGGTGCTGGCGCTGGTTCTGTGCATCGGATCCGCGTTGGCGGAAGGAACCGGCAGCGGCATTCTGGGAAAACCGTTCCCGGATTTCACGATAACGGACACCGAGGGAAACACCTTCACCCTGTCCGAGGCGCTGAAGGACCACGAGGCCGTGCTGATCAATTTCTGGGCGACCTGGTGTTCCCCGTGCAAGAACGAGTTTCCGCTGATGAACAAGGTTTACAAGGAATATAAGAACAAGGTGGCCTTCATCGCGCTGTCCAAAGAAAAGAAGGACACGCTTGAGAAGATCGAAGCCTTCCGGCAGGAGCAGGGTCTGGAATTCCCCATGGGCCGGGATGAGGATCAGAAGCTGGTCAACTATGTCGACAGTTCTTCGTCGATTCCCAAAACCGTGATTGTGGACCGGTACGGCAACGCTGTTTTCTTCCACGGTGAGGCTTTCAGGTCCGAAGGTGAGATCAAGGCTGTGCTGAATTCCTTCCTGGGCGACGGTTATCAGGAAACCAAAGTGCTGACCGAAATTCCCGCGGACACCTCCACCCGCGCGCTGCCCGTGTCTGCGGCGTCGGCGATCTATCCCTTGGACAGCAAATATCGGAAGGTTCTCTTCCATATAGAAGGTCTGGAGGAATCCCAGCCGGGCTATATTGTTCCGGACGCGTCTGTCACTCTGCGGATCGATGTGAGTGCGGATAAAAACATCTCGAACATGATCTATATTGATGAGGTCATTCAGGCTCACCTGGCCGTTGAAAGCCTCTATGATCCGGAAAAGGGCATTTTCGTGCATGAGCAGGGGATGCAGCTTCAGTCTCCCGATAGGCACTACATCGAAGTGCTCCTCTTTGACGAAACACCCGGTGACGATGGCACGAAAAACAAGCATCTCTTCCTGCTTCCTGGTGAGGAAAATGCCGATGAAGTCGTTGAAGCAATCAAAAATCAGGGCGTGAACGTCCGCTGGGAATACGCGGACGAAGCCGCGCAACAGCCGGAAGGGCCTCGGGCCTACATCATCCATGTGGTGGATCAGGACAACAATCCCGTTGAGGGAGTTGTCGTGAATTTCTGCACTGACGCGGCCTGCACGCCCCAGGAAACCGATGAGACCGGAATGATCACTTTCAAGGGCGAACCTTACAAATACCATCTGCAGATTATCGAAGTGCCGGACAGTTACAGCTGGGACGAAAGCTTTGATATGTACACCACGCAGGAATACGGCGAATGGGTGCTGCGCATTAAAAAAGAAGGATAAGGGCAGAAACCGGTATTCCGGAGAACCCCCGCCGGGCAAATGTCCGGCGGGGGTTCTGTCTGGGGATGCTTCCTGATTGGATTATTTTATTTCACTCAGTTGTTGATGTAGGCGGCCGTGGGATCCAGAATCGTGAGGTCCAGATCGCCGTCTCTGTCCTGCTCCAGGACGAAGATCGCGCCGTTGGCCTTGATCATTTCCTTGCAGTCCTTCAGATCGCCGTCATCGTCGATCACGTACCTGGCATTGCCGATCTCCGCTGCATCGAAGGGAACCGCTTCGCCGTAAACGGCCAGCTGTTTCTTCACCTCTTCGTAGGAAGTGCCCTTCGCGAAGTCATAGTGGATCGCCACAAGTCCGTTTCCGACAAAGCTGTATTTCATATCAGCCTTGAATCCGTCATATGAAGCAATATCTTCATACTCGAGTTCCCAGAACTCAACCGGTCCGCGGGTCTTTTCCCTGTCGATTTCAGGATTCGGCAGGTTCAGTTCCTTCATGAGTCCCATCACCTGATCCATATCCATATTGAACTCAACACCACCGGAGAAGGTCATCTTCGCGGGTTCTTCCGCCAGAGAGGCTGTTGCAGCGAATACCATTACGAGAGCTGCCAGAATTGCCAAAGTCTTCTTCATTTTCATTTCCTCCTGCGCTTATGCGCGTCTAAATCTTGCTTTTCTGAGTTTTGTGCAGTGCCTGTTTGACCCTGACACTGTTATATACGAAACAAAAATGAATATGGCAGTGATTTAATGATTTTTGTCATTTGTTATTTGTTTGTAATCTTTTATTTTCATGGTATCCTTCCTTTCACCTGCAGGATGTCTTCCACATAACCGATGCATTCCCGGATCATGGCGTTGCAGTGCGGCATTTTCTCTCCTCCGTTTTCAGCGTTGATTCGAAGCAGATCCTTACAGTTGACCATACCGTTATGGTGCTCCCGAACCTTCCGGATCAGGTCATTCGCTGCTTGCGGATCATCCACGCCGGCCAGGCCGAGAGCCAGCAGACTGCCGGTGATTGCACCGCAGACAGAGCCCATCTGCATCCCTCCGCGGAAATAGCTCGCGGCCTTCATACAGGCAGCTTCATCATATCCGGCATCCTCCGCAAAAACTGACACAACTGCCTGGCAGCAGTTCCAGGCAGGACTTCCTTCCGGAGTTAATTGATTGCGGCGTTCCATTGCCAGATCAGTATATTTACTCATGCTTGATCACTCCGTTATTTCGATCTGATTCCCTGATAATTTCTTAATCAATGGATATTTGTTGATACGAATGAAAATGCTGATGGCAGTTTAATATAGCAGCAGCACTTCGTCAGGAACGACCCCCAGCGCGTCAGGCGGCTCAGGCAGCCTGAACGCTTTCGAATATCGCCACCATACTGCCGCACTTGCGGAAGCCTGCTCTTTATAGACAAACTCGCTGACCCATTCGAATGGTTCCTCCATCTCCCGCACGATCGTAATCGGAAAACGGTTCTCCTCTTCTCCGGGGCGAAAACTGTGCGCCCGGATTCCGACAGCTTTCAGGTCATCCCGGACGTCCTTTCCCGTCTTCAGGTAAATATTCCATTCCGGCACGAACACTTCGTGCTTTCCCGTTTTCCGGGCATAGGCAATATTTTTGCATCCTGTGATCGAAGCCACAGCCCGGCTTCCCGGATCCGCGAACAGTTCCCGTGTTTCCTTCATGGCCAGCATCTGCCCCTCGTCGATCACGCCGATCCTGTCGCACATCCGGAAGGCTTCATCCCGGTCATGGGTGACCATGATGATTCCCCTGTCATATCCGGACAGAAGGTTCTTCAGTTCCACCTGCAGCTTCAGCCGCAGATGAGTGTCCAGTGCTGCGAACGGTTCATCCAGCATCAGCAGCTCCGGCTCGTTCACCAGAATCCGTCCCAGCGCCACCCGCTGCGCCTGGCCGCCGGAAAGCTGTCCGGGCCGCAGATTGGCAACATCACGGATCTGAAGCAGTTCCATCATCGCGTCCGCCCGCTGTTCTCTTTTCTGTCGGTCCTTCTCGGCATGCAGCCCGCACAGGATATTCTGCCGTGCTGTCATGTCCGGAAACAGCGCGTAGTTCTGGAACAGGTATCCCACGCGCCGCTGCCGGGGCGGCAGATTGATCTTCTTGTCCGAATCGAAGAGCACCCGGCCGTCCAGCACAATCCGGCCGCAGTCCGGCTTTTCAATCCCGGCGATGCATTTCAGTGTCATGCTCTTCCCGCTGCCGGAAGCGCCCAGAATCCCCAGGAATTCCTTTTCACAGGTAAAGGCAGTTTGCAGATGAAATGAACCCGCCTGCTTCTCGATATTGACTTCAAGTGCCATTTTTACGTCTCCTCTCAAGCAGGTTCACCGCCAGCAGGACCGCTGCGGAAATTGCCAGGTTGACCATTACCCAGAAGAAGGCGCCTTGTTCGTCATTGGTCCGCCAGAGCTGGTATACTGTCGTGGAAACCGTCGCCGTTCTGCCCGGCGTATAACCGATCAGCATGCTGGTCGCCCCGTATTCGCCCAGTGCCCTCGCAAAGGCAAGCACTGTCCCCGCCAGGATCCCCTGCCGGCAGGAGCGCATCCGCACATGCCAGAAAATCCAGGTGTTGGACAGACCCAGTGTCTGCCCGGACCAGGCCAGATTTTCATCAAAGCTTTCAAAGGCCCCCCGGGCCGTCCGGTACATCAGCGGAAAAGCCACGACCACGGCGGCGGCGACGCCGCCCGGCCAGTTCATGACCAGTTTAATCCCCAGATCTGCCAGAAACATCCCCACCGGCCGCCGGGCGCCGAAAATGAGCAGCAGAAAATAGCCGCACACGGTAGGCGGCAGGACCATCGGCAGCGTCAGGATCACGTCCAGAATCCCCTTGAGAACCCGGGGAAGCCTTGCCGCGTAATAGGCGGCAAAAATCCCCGTAAAGAACACGATCACACAGCTGATGGCGGCGATCCGCAGGGAATTATACAGCGGGTATAAATCCATTTGTCAATAACCTCAATGGATGCGGCTGTCCCGGGGGACAGCCGCATATTTTCCGGAGTCAGCCGGGATTTAAGGAACCGGTGAGAAGCCGACACTTTCAAAGACTCCCATAGCCTCATCGCCCCGGAGATAGTCCAGGAACGCCTGTGCCGCTTCCGGAACTGCGCTGTTCTTCATGACCGCCGCGGGATAAATCACCTGTCCGCACATCTCGGCCGTCGCCGTGTCGATCACATCCAGCTTCGCGCTGAAAGCATCCGTCGCGTACACCACGCCGCAGTCCACGCTGCCTTCCACAACCTGCGTGGTCACTTCCTTCACGTTGGAGCCGTAGGTAATCTTTCCGGTCTTCGCCAGTTCTTCCTCATTCAGCCCGTAATAAGCCAGGATCTTCTGCGTGTACTGCCCCACCGGCACATCGGAATTGCCCATGGCCATCAGGATCTCGCCGTCCTTCAGCACTTCCGCCAGCTGGTCAAAGGTTTTGATTCCCTTCGGATTGTCCGCCGGTGTCACCAGCGCCACCTTGTTTTCCAGCAGATCGATCCGGCTCCCGTCCTTCACAAAATCTAGCCGTTCCGGATTCTTCTCTTCATCCTTTGAGATGTCCAGCTGGTTCATCTGTTTCTGTCCGGCGGAAATGAACACGTCGCAGACAGCCCCTTCCTGGATCTGTGTTTTCAGGGTTCCGGAAGAATCAAAATTGAATACCAGGGTAATATCCGGGTTCCCTTCCTCGTATTTTGCCTTGATCTCCGTCAGTGTTTCTGTCAGCGAAGCTGCCGCAAATACCGTCAGTTCCGTCTTCGGCGTCTCCGCCGCCGCACCTGTGCAAGCGCACACAGCCATAACCAGTGCCAGTACCATCATCAATGTTCTTTTCATTTTTCTTTCCCGCCTTTCCCTATTTTTATTCAGAATTTCAAATTCTGGATTGCCCTTTTCTCATACGATCCGGAGAAAAACCTCTATTTCTCCCCCGCAATACATGGTCCCTTTTTTCAGGCTGACCTTTACGAGTATATTCTGCGGCGTTCCTTCCCGGAGCATCTTCCGGGCCGTCTCCAGAATCACCGCCTCTGCATATCCTCCGCCGACGGTTCCCAGAAAACTCCCGTCTTCCCTTACCAGCATCTTCGTCCCGGGTCTTCTGGGCGCCTCTCCGCTTTTTGCCACGATCATGGCGAGTACACCGCGGCTGTCTCCCGCGCACTCGATCACCGCCAGTTCCTCCGGCATCCCGGCAGGAAAATCCTCCCCGGGGTCGGCGGTATTCATCTCCTGAATAACCTGCGCCATCACGGAAACGGATATTTCCTCCGGTGTTCTGGATCCGATGGAAAGCCCGATAGGCATATGGGTCTCATCGACTTTCCGGTCGTCATATCCTTCATTCAGCAGTTGTTCCCGGACGTTCTGGCTCCTGCTCCGGCTTCCCATCATCCCGACATAGGCATAGTTTTTTTTCAGAATCCTTCGCAGGCATTCCACGTCGTGAACATGTTCCCGGGTCATGACCACAAAAGCTGTCGCCGGATCTCCCGTGATTTCGTCCAGTGCCTCCCCGAAGGGCTTGCAGATCACCTGATGTGCACCTGCTGTCCGGGCCTTTTCGGCAAACTCCTCCCGATCTTCAATCACCGTCACTTCATAGCCGAGCATCACACCGAGGCGAATCACACACATGGAAACATGACCGGCGCCGCAAATCACAAGTCTTCTGCCTTCTGACAGATAATCCTGGAATATGCGAACTCCGTTTTTTTCCGGAATACCTTCCTGTCTCCCGCCTGATTTCCGAATCTTCTCCGCAAGTTCTTCAGGAAAATCTTCCTCCCGGAAAAGCAGTCCTTCCCGGTTCAGAAGCACCCTGGCTCCCGCGTTTTCCCCTTCAATGATCCAAGCTGCCAGCAGTTGTCCGCTTCCTTTTCTGCGCAGGATTGTCTCAAAGAAACCTGCCATGGACTGATCATTCCTCCTGTACTATACTGTATATATCATGCCTGATCATCATTCAGAATTCCGAATTCTGAATTGAATTTCCCCGAAGGGAGTCCTCCTGATGTATAAGCCCTTTGATTCCTTCCGCCCTGCCGGCAGACTCATCTCCGTCATCGGCAGCGGAGGAAAAACCACCTTCCTGCGTGATCTGGCCGGTCGTCTCCCCGGAACCGTAATTCTGACCACATCAACTCACATCTGGCCCTTTCCGGAAATTCCTTTCGTGGATGCCGCCGGTACAGACCGGGAGCAGGTGATGCGTAAACTCCGTTCAGCCCTGACCGACAGCAGAGTCGTCTGTCTGGGCAAGTCCGAATCTTCCGGCAAACTGGCCGATCCGTCTTCTGTGATCCCATTTGAAGTCCTGTTGCCCGTAGCGGACCATGTTCTCGTGGAGGCGGACGGTGCTGCCGGCCGTCCGCTCAAAGCTCACCGTCCGTGGGAACCGGTGATCCCGTCCTGCTCTGACCAGACCGTCTGCCTGGTCGGCGCTTTCGGAATCGATAAACCGATCTCTGAAGCCTGCCACTGTCCGGAGCTGTTCGCTGATCTTGCCGGGATTTCCGTGAATGATCACGCCCACATAGAGAATATTGCCGCGGTCCTGAACCGTGAAAACCTGGCCGACTGTTATCTGGTCAACCAGATCGATACCCTTTCTGACCCGGAACCTGCCCGGCTTCTCTGTGATCTGATCAGCAGGGATGCTTTCCCCTGCTGTTTAGCTCGGCAGTAACCAGTTCCAGCACACTTCCCGCAATGCATCTCGCCTTGTCGGAAATCGTGAAACAGTTCTTCTTCTCCTCCAGCCGCGGGTCCACGTCTGCCAGCTTAAACCCTTTGGAAACGGGATACCCGTCCCGGATGATTCCCCGCAGGATTCCGGAAATTACCGTAACCGCCGGAACTTCTCCCTCCGGAGTCTCCACCGTTCCGATTGTTTCCCCCGCCTGCACTTCATCCGCGATCTCCCTGCGTTGCCGGAAGATCCCGGCCGTCGGTGAATGGATCACCCGCTCCGCGCCGTATCCGCCGATGATACCGGGCACGCCGGTATTCGCGGCAGCAAACCCCGAAGAGATAATGCGTCCCAGATCATGCCCGCGCATGGTCTCGATTACAAAATGAACATCCTGTCCCGCCTCAAATCCCGGGCCCAGGGCAATGGTCAGCGGGGCCATCTGCATGGTTGTCCCGAGGTTTTTCTTTGCCAGAATTGCGTCCACCACCACCTCAGGCTTTAGTTTCCGGATGCTTTCCCCTGCCGGGTCCACCAGCAGCGGCAGCTTTCCCTGTGCAAGCGTCTCTTCCGCCTGCCCGGTATTCTCGATCCGGACCGCCGTAACACCCTCCACCGTTGCCGTCCCGTCATAGACAGCCTCGGAGAAAGCTACCTTTCGTCGGATGGCAGACGGATGATCCGTCTCCAGCGCCAGCACCGGGAACCCCGCGCGGAAAAGCCGGTGAATCGTTCCCGTGCTGATGTCCCCCGCCCCGCGAATGATAATCATATGCCTCATCCTTCAATAACGATTGCTTTGTCTTCCTTTTTCCCGGTGTATCCGATCATCGCGGCGTCCGGGATCATGGACTGCAGTTCCCGCAGCAGCGCTTCCCCGTCCCGTTCATCCACGGCAATCAGCAGTCCGCCGCTGGTCTGGGGATCATACAGAATATCCATCATTGCCCGGGATATCTCGCCCCGGACCTCCGCCGCCTTCTCGGCAAAATCCCGGTTCCGGTAAGCGCCTGCGGGAACCAGTCCCATATCCGCCATCTCCAGTGCTTCCGGATAAAACGGAACCTTCTTCGCCTGCAGATACAACGTGCAGCCGCTCCCCTGGGCCATCTCACAGCTGTGCCCCATCAGACCGAAGCCCGTCACGTCTGTACAGCTGTGTACCCGGAATTGCTGCATCACCTCACACGCAGTCTTGTTCAGCTGCGTCATCTGCCGGTACAGCCTTTCCATCACCGTCGGATCCGTTATCATCCCGGCCTTTGCCGCCGTGGTCAGGATCCCGACGCCCAGTTTCTTTGTTAGGATCAGCATGTCTCCGGGCTTCGCTGCGTCGTTTTTCCGGATCGTCTCCGGCTTCGCGAACCCTGTAACTGCCAGCCCGTACAGCGGTTCACTCCCGTGGATTGTATGTCCCCCGGAAATAATCACACCGGCTTCATATGCTTTGTCATAACCTCCGTGAAGGATCTCCCGGATCCATTCTTCTTCCATCGTTTCCGTCACGCACAGCACGTTCAGCGCCAGTTTAGGTTCCCCGCCCATGGCATAGATATCCGAGATCGCGTTGGTTGCGGCAATCTGACCGAACAGATAGGGATCGTCCACGATCGGCGGGAAGAAGTCCACCGTTTGGATCAGCGCCGTTTCATCGTTGACTATATACACGCTGGCGTCGTCGCTCTTGTCAAAGCCGACGATCAGCCGCGGATCCGTCCGTGTTTTGAAATCCTGCAGCAGCTGGGACAGTGTCCCTGCTCCAACTTTGGCGCCGCATCCTGCACAGGATGCCAGTCTTGTCAGTCTTGCTTCCGATTCCATCTTCGTCCTCCTTCAAAAGCCGCCCGAATTTTCTCCCCACTCGCTCGCTTTCAGCAGTTCTCCTGCATACTCCGTTACCTTTGTCTCGATTTCCCGGAAGGTCTTTACTGCCGTTTCGCCCGCCTCGGTCAAAGTCGAACTGCCGCCGTTCTTGCCGCCGCTGACCCGGTTAATCAGTTCTGTCCCCATCTCCTGTTCAGCCCGTTTCAGAAT
>Ga0265301_10006466_pt1 | contig 11195 bp, 5 predicted proteins | sample AusTroGonzalo_MG_2_FD_193488 | JGI IMG/M metagenome (GOLD analysis project Ga0265301, IMG submission 193488) | Bovine rumen microbial communities from tropical cattle in Woodstock, Queensland, Australia - Gonzalo_04 | ecosystem: Host-associated > Mammals > Digestive system > Stomach > Rumen ...
GGTGGTAGCGTCTATGCAACAGGTAGAGGCAGCACAACGGGCGGAGCCGGTATCGGTAGCGGAAGTTATGCTGAAAGCAGCGGCACCATCAGCATTTATGGCGGTTATGTTGAAGCGAAAGGTTATTCTGGTTCAGCAGGCATCGGTGGCGGAAGTGGAACCAATGGTGCAGATGTGACCATTCACGGCGGCACCGTGAGAGCAGAGGGTGGATCCGAGGGCCCGGGTATCGGTGCAGGTAAAAATGATAATGAACGGATTACCTATGCAGGTACTCTCACCGTGACCGGAGGCAAGGTCTATGCCTACGGCGGCTCCAAGCGAGGTGCGGGCATCGGCGGCGGCTGGAATACCAACGGCTCCAATGTCACCATAAGCGGAGGCTATGTCTATGCCGAGGGTGGCAAGTATGCTGCCGGCATCGGCAGCGGTTGTGAATACATCGGCAGCGAACGCCATGGTGGAACACTCACCGTGACGGGCGGTTACGTGGAAGCCCACGGCGGTGTGGACGGCGCGGGCATTGGCGGCGGTGAGGATGCCGACGGCGGTACTGTCAACATCAGCGGCGGTGAGGTGCGTGCCTATGGCAACGCCAATGGTGCAGGCATCGGTGGCGGCGAAGACGGCAACGGTGGCACTATCACCATCACGGGCGGTATTGTCGTGGCCCAGGCAGGTGGCGACCAGCGTGCCATCGGTGCGGGCGTGGGCAGCACCAGCCACGGCTCGCTGACCTTTGCTGACAATATGGGTGTTTTCATCTCTACCCAATTGAATCGCTCCTTAAGGGAAAATCGCGTCATCGACTGCCGGAACTGGTCGTATGTCAGAATCAACGAGTGCTCCCACGGAGGAGCCACCATTACCGACAACGGCAGTAGTGTCAGTGTTGACTGTCCCTACTGCTACACAAGCACCATGCCCTACACCTTCAAAGCCAACGGCAACTGGAACGATGGGAGCAAATGGTTTTCCGGTTTTATGCCTCACGAGGGCAAGGATGTGGCCGTGAAAGCCAGAGCCACTATCCCCAACAACTGCATCGCCAATGTGGGCAACATCGCCTTGCAGGACGGCGGCAGCATCACCATCGCCGACGGCGGACAGCTCATCCACAGCAACGCGGGCGTGACAGCCACGGTGAAAAAGAGCATTGAGGCTTACACCGACGCAACGGGTGCAGGCAATACCGACGGTTGGTATTTCATAGCTTCGCCTGTTAGCACGAGCTATACTCCCAACGCGACCATACTCAGCAATACCTACGACCTTTACCGTTTGAACAACACCACTTGGGAGAACTGGAAAAAGGAAGGCGACCACTATCATTTCAACCTTGAAAACAGTCGCGGCTACCTCTATGCCAACAGCGAAGATGTTACAATAGAATTTACAGGTACTGTTTTGCCATCCGCTGCAAGCCAAGAGGTAGGTGTGAATGCAGGCTTCAATCTCATAGGAAATCCGTTCACCCACAATGTCTATGCGAACCACGTATATTACAAGATGAACGGAACACGCACCGGCGTTGAAGCGGTTGAAAATTACCAAACCAACCCAATTGCACCTTGCACTGGCATCATGGTGGATGCCAATGCGCCGGGTACGGTCATCTTCTCCAAGGAAGCCCCGAGCCTTTCGAATTACAACGGCAGTCTGAACATCGTATTAAGTCAGGTCCCTGAGCCCGTCGAAGGGCCGATTTGTAAAGGTAACGGCGTTTCGACAAGCTCAACGACCTTAACTCTTGACAATGCCATCGTGAGTTTCAACGAAGGTGTCCAGTTGGAGAAGTTCTACTTCGGCAACAACGCCAAGCTCTACATCCCCCAGGATGGTAAGGATTACGCCATCGCTTTCAGCGAAGGCCAAGGTGAAATACCTTTGAACTTCAAGGCCACGGAGAACGGCGAATACACGATTACGGTCAATCCCCAAAGCGTGGATTTGGCATACTTACACCTGATTGACAACATGACTGGCGCGGATGTGGACCTGCTGGTCCCTGAGCCTGTCGAAGGGCCAGCCTCCTACACCTTCACCGCCAAGACGACGGACTACGAATCGCGCTTCAAACTGGTGTTCGCTTCCGCTAGCGAGGACACAGACGGCAACAATGAGGCTCCTTTCGCCTTTGTCAGCAATGGGAATATCATCGTCAACGGCGCGGGAACGTTGCAGTTAATGGATGTAACGGGGCGCATGATTCGTTGTACAGATGTTGCGCGCAACGTCTCTACCAGCGGAATTGCCCCAGGCGTGTATGTGTTGCGATTAATCAACGGAAACGATGTGAAAACACAAAAGATAATTATCCAATAAACAGGTGCGTATCGTCTCGGATTCCGCTGGTCGAACACCTCGTGGGATTATGTAGACCGAATGCTGACGGCCATTGCCGGCTCTGGTTATTTCGATTAAACAAATTAGAATATTATAAACCCTTAAAAACTGAAACAAAATGACTGAAGAAAACAAAAAACGTGACGGCTTCGGCTCAAAATTGGGCATCATCGCTGCGGCAGCAGGTTCAGCCGTCGGACTGGGTAACATTTGTCGTTTCCCTTGTGAACTGGGTGAAAACGGAGGCGCGGCTTTCCTGTTGGTATATTTAGCCGTGGTCATTTTGTTGGGCATTCCGGTGATGCTCTCCGAATTGGTCATAGGCCGCCGCTCGCAGAGCAATGCGGTGGGCGCTTTCAAGAAGTTGGCACCCCATAGTAAGTGGCCTATCATAGGCTATTTGGGTGTCTTGTGCTCATTGCTTATCTTCGCCTCTTATTCCGTCGTGGCAGGTTGGACGCTCGAATACATTTTCAAGGCGGCGACCAACTCGTTCAAAGGCGAGAACTTAGCTCTCATCGAGCAAGACTTCAAAACCTTCCACAATACGGGCTGGCTCAATGTGCTCTTGCAGGCCATCTTCATCTTCCTGACGGGTTTTGTGGTCTTCAAGGGCGTTCAGAACGGCATTGAGAAGTATTCCAAGATACTGATGCCCATGCTATTGGTGATTTTGGTTGTCCTTGCCATTCGCTCCATCACCCTGCCCGGTGCCAAAGAAGGCTTGTCCTTCCTTTTCCACCCCGACTTCTCGAAGATTACGGGCGATACGTTCATTTATGCCATGGGACAGGGCTTCTTCTCGTTGAGTCTCGGCATGGGTGCGCTGATTACTTATGGTTCGTATGTGAACAAAAACGACAACTTGACCAGCACCGCCTTCTCGGTGATGATTTCCGATACCGTCGTTGCCCTTCTCGCCGGCATAGTCATTTTCCCCGCTGCGTTCACGTTTGGCGTCAAGCCTGAGGCGGGCATGGATTTGGTGTTCAGCACGCTGCCTATGCTGTTCAACCAGATGACGGGCGGCTATTGGTTCTGCCTCATTTTCTTCATACTGCTCGCCATTGCGGGGCTGACCTCCACCATTGCAATGCTTGAAGTGGTGGTGGCCTATCTCTCCGAGGAACTGCACTTGAGCCGCAAAAAGGCAACGGTGATTGCCAGTGCTGCGACGATGTTGATCGGTGTCTTTGCCTCGTTGAGCCTTATGGAACACACGCCATTCAAGGTCGACGGGTTCGCGTTCAACGATTTCCTCGATTTCGTCACTTCCAACATTATGCTGCCCGTGGGTGGCCTGTTGACCGTCATCTTCTTGGGCTGGCGCTTGGGCAAGGCTGAGTTCTTTGACGAAGTGACCAACGAAGGTCAGCGGAAGTCGCCCTTGAAGCAAATCATCTTCTTCATCATCCGTTATCTGGCACCCTTGGCCGTGGCAGCCATTTTGATTGCCGGGTTGATAAACAAATAGCCTGAAAAACATCAAAATTGAGTAGATGAACATATTTATAAGACACGAGACTGCGAGACTGCGGGACTGCGAATCGAAAAAATACCCGAAGTCCCGTGTCTCGAAGTCCCGAAGTCAAAAGATATTGAAGTTTAATTTTGAATAGTTACTTAAAGACAAAACACTATGAAACTAAAAAAGCTAATTCTGGTTGCTTTGCTATTAGCAACGACGGGCATGATCATCGTGACTGCCTGCAAGAAAGACCCCATCGCGTTCAAGTACGAACTCATCATACGTTACGCGAATGAGCCAAAAGCGCTTGTGCTCGAGAAATTCCCAGCTCCCATTGCCTCCATCAGTTGCGCGGCTGATTGGCTCACCGTTACTGCCAGCGAAGAGACGGTAAGCGGCTACCCCGTTATAGTAGCGGTCAGCAATAATATGTCGAACCAACTCGTAGAGGCCATTATTAAGGTCAAGTCGGAAAGCGGAGAATTGGCCGAGGTGAGGGTGCGCCAAGGCGTTCATGTCTTAGGCGATGCCTATCTTGGCGAAAACTTGGAGTTTATTTCCGATTGGGAGAACTGCGACACCGTGAGAATCAATGGTTTACCCGATCCTGTGGCGACTCCATGGACGGAACAAAGCCAATGCAACATCCCAAACGATATACGCATGCAATGCAAGAAAGCGGATGGATGGGAAATGGCGTTCTGCTCGCTCAACAACACTGCCACGCCCAACATTGACTATTTCGCACTCTATAACAAATGGAGCGGCACCCTCCGCGTGTTCCATTACATTGTGGATACCAAAGGCTACGGCAACGAGTTGATCTATGCAGCTTGGCTGGGTGGGCAACAATCGACTAACAATGCCCCCTATTACAACAGCCTCGAGTATGGCATACCTGCCAACCATGAACCGAGCACTTCGCTGTTACCGTTTGCCAATCTTCTAGGTGGACGACAACGCGCCATGACCCAAGATCAGTCGTTCATGACATGGATTACCCCTAGCAAGTTCTACGACGGCGGCGGTATTTACACGGGATGGTATTGCTTCGATGTTGACATGACCGGCTATATACCTACCGGCACACAGTGGCGCGATGTGGACGGTATCGCAGATGACATCAAGTTGACAATCGCTCCGGTGGTTTCCCAAGATGAGTCCGTTACATTGCGCGGCTCGTTGGTGGGTGATATGAGTGGCACTTTCGAGAACCCGCAAATGGTCACACACGGCGGCGGCAACGCCATGAGCGGTATCTGCGGTATCCTCGACCAGATAACAGAGTCTGCCACCAGCAGCATTGCTTCAGGTGCCAACTACGCCATTGCCATGAAGTATGCTACTGGCATCTCTGAATACCTTAATCCTCTCAAATACTATGGAGGTTTCGCAACCAGCATCGCCTCTTGCCTTTTAGGCGTCACTGGCGAAGACCAACCATCTAGCTACGAAAATATCCCCGGCAAAATCGACATGAAGTTTGATGCCCAGGTCGATCTCAATGGTACCATCAGCTTCTTTACTTCCGTCGATCAGGCCATCTTTTTCGTTTCCCTTGATAACATCAACAGTTCCAACGGGAACGACGGTCACATGGGACGCGGCGTTTGGAGCCTCGCCGATGACCCGGTGGTGTATATCGACAAGGACGACCTGATTTCGGAATACGACCACTTCACCATCATGGACAACATGGACGGCAGCGGATACACGGCCAGCGATTTCGAAACCTACGGTGTGCGCTTCATGTGGTTCTTCGACCCCACCAGCGTCAAGGTAAACATCAACCGCGACCTCTTCCCCGATGTCACCGAAGTGAATGTGACCACCACCTGTGGCATATACACTGGCCGCGAAGCGGGTTACTCTGACGCTTTCCGTCAATTCCTCACCTTTGATGATCGCCCCACGTTCACCCTCAACTCCGACACCACGAACAAAGTCGTGCGACTTGGCCCCGACTCGTCGCCCGCCATCCGTCAGGCTACCCGCGACAGCCTTCTCATCACGGGCTACCCGGAACTTGAGACCACCGACAACTGCGAAGTGGTGACGCAGGACGGTTGCAACTACCGTTACTATGGCTATAATGCCGAGGCTGCCAACCAGACGGTGATGGTTGACCCACAGGTTTACTTGGCCTATAACGGAAGCGCCATCGAGATGCCCAAAGCTCCAGAGTTTGTGGTGACCGTCAACGTCGCCTTCGAGTCGAATAACAGCACCATGTTATACAGCAAGTGCTTCGTGCCCAAAATCCAGCTCATCGACCGCGCCACCACGCTTCAAAAGCGCGACGAGTTGCAACAATACCATGACAACAGCCAGAACGGACAGCCCACTGGTTCCGTAGCCAACGCTTCCAGCATACCGGTCTACAGTCCCGACGGCGACCGCCTCATCCAGCGCACCCTCGTCAGACTTGGTCTCATCGAATAAATTTGTAAGTAGATGAGCAGATTTAGTTTACATAAAGGACGCAAGATTTGAGATGCGCTTTGCGTCACTGCGAGGCACGAAGCAGTCCAGACAAACAGCTTAAACCCTGGATTGCTTCGTCGTTCCTCCTCGCAATGACGCGAAGCGGCAAAAGTCTTTTAGTCAAAATAAATGCAGTTTAATCTTGAACACTTACTTAAATACTTAAACACAATGAAACACCTTATTAAATATACCTCCGTCATCCTGCTGATGACCCTTGCCGCAACCTTGTTCCAGTCCTGCGGAAAACAGGAACCACCTAAGACCATCGAAATCAATACCTTCGATGACCTCAAGTACTTCCAGAGCAGCATCGTCTGTGTCGACAGTTTGGGCAACTTCAAGTATCGTGCTTTAGGCAAGCCGCTTAATGCCAACGACACCACCCACCTGTTCATCGGTGTTGATGATTTGACAGAAGCGGAGCGTTTCTTCCGCCAATGGATAGCCCCCGATGTTGAGATAAGCGAAGACCAGGGTAACCTCATTTGCCCGCCCACCGATAAAGACGGCAATGCCCAAGGCACCGTTTATTTCAGGCCGGCGAGCAGTAACGATCATGTTGCAGAGGTATCGGCATCCAACGACACACGCCTGCTTTACTTCCGCCGTGTCACCTTCATGTACAACCACGCCTGGCCCTTAACCGAGCCACAGTCGATATGGCACAAGTTCGATATTGTCCACAATTTGGACATTTCCATAAAGGATCACCTCAAAGATGAAGACAAATCCCTCAACTGGGTCTGCGTGCGTGAATCAGGCAATGGCGTCCCCCCCTTGTTCTGCACGGTGTTGAATGAAAATTACCCTTGCCTTGGTTGGGGTACTGAATTAGAGGATACGGATCACGAAGAAATAAGGGTTTCAAGTTATTGCCCACATATAAGCACTGCCCAAAGCATCGGCACCATTTTGCAAGCCGACTGGGACCTTTTCCGTGCTGTGTTCCAAGAAGCCAATGGTAACGACAACCTCACCGAGCAACTCTGGGTTGACGAAACTCATACATCATGGCTTCAGCGCTTTTATTCACTCATTTTCTACCATGGCAACAACACCTACGGCGAGTACGATGCGTGGTTCCCATTTCTTCTTAAAATCAACTGGGTGGATGACGAAGACATCTACGATGGCGCCAGCATTTCAGGTTGAGACAGCCTCCAATACGTGAACGACAAAGTTCAAAAAATAGTCATCAGATAACAAAACTGATTGTCAACACTGCCAATTATTTTATTAAGTAGATGAGCAAATTTAGTTTACATAATCGGTTGAGATTCCCTTTCAGGGAATGGAGTTCGTTTGTTTTTCTACTTGCGGCGGCTTTTGGGACTTACGAATGGTCAATTTGTTCATGCCGCCGCATAATAAAAACTATGTCTCAACTCCATTCCCGCATGGGAATCTATCTGAAAGTTTAATTAATTATTAAATCCTAACAACAATGAAACACCTTATTAAATACATCTCCGTCATCCTGTTGATGACCTTTGCCGCAGCGTCGTTCCAGTCCTGCAAAAAAGACCAGGAACCGCCCAAGACTATGGTATTCAATACATTCGATGATCTCAAGTATTTCCAAGACTGCATCATCCGTGTTGACAGTTTGGGCAACTTTATGTATCGTTCCTATGGCGAGCTGCTTAATGCCAACGACACCGCTCACCTTTTCATCGGTGTTGACTCGTTGTCCCAAGCGGAGCGGTTTTTCCGCCAATGGATAGCCCCCGATGTTGAGATAAAAGAAGACCACGGCAACCTCACCTGCCCGCTCACCGATGAAGACGGCAATGCCCAAGGCACCGTTTATTTCAGGCCAACGAGCAGCAACGGTCATATTGCCGAGGTGTCGGCATCTGACGACACGCGCCTGCTTTATTTCCGCAAAATCACCTTCATGCACAACAGCGTTTGGCCATTGGCCGCTCCAGAGTCAAGATGGCATAAGTTCGATATCGTCCACAACTTGGATATCTCCATAAAGAATCACCTCAAAGATGAAGACAAATCCCTCAACTGGGTCTGCGTGCGCGAGTCGGGCAATGGTGTTCCACCAGTGTTCTGCACTGTGACGAATGATGCATACAATTGCCTTGATAATTATGGTGAAGCTGAGGATACAGATCACTATAAAATAAGGGTTTCATGGTTTTGCCCAGGTTTAAGCGGGGCTCAAAACATCGGCAACATTTTGCAATCCGACTGGGAACTCTTCTGCGCCGTGTTCAACGAAGCCACTGGTAACAACAACCTCGGCAATGCACTCTGGGTTAACGAAACCCATATGTCATGGATTAGGCGCTATTATTCACTCTTTTTCTACCATAACAACTACACCTACGGCGAGACTGAGGTGGCAGCCCAATATCTTCTTAGAATCGAGTGGGTGGATGACGAAGGTATCTACGATGGGGCCACCATCCCGGATCATCAGTGAGAACACCTATACGTGAATGACAAAATACCAATCAATTAATAATAATGTCTAACTCAAAAATCTTACCAAAATGAAAAAGTTATCTTTACTTTTCCTGGCTATGGTAGCCTCATTTGCGCTCCAAGCCCAATGGACCGATGATCCGGCCAACAACAACTTCATCGCCAACGCAATCCCAACCGACACCACATCGGCTGGCGGCATTCACCTCGAAACAGACCCTGAGACTCGCGACACTTATGTGATGTGGAGTGCCGGTCGCTATCATGTTTCAAACGGTTATGCAGTTCATCTGCAGCGCCTCACCGCTGACGGCACAATTCAATGGGGCGAAGACGGCATCTGCATGCCACACCAGTTCAAGTCATGGTCTGAAGGCCGCGAGATGGCCATCACCACCGACCATGCCGTGGTGAGCTGCTTCGCTGCTTTAGACGACCATACCTATGCCGTGAAAGTCAATCCTGACGGCACCTTCCCTTGGGGTGAAGAAGGCGTCACCCTTTTCGACGGTCAGGGTCAATCACGTGCCGAAGTCATCGCCGGCAATGACGGTGGCTGCTGGACATTAGGTTTTACGAGACCAAAACTCTACCTGCAATACGTCAATGCAGATGGTACATTGAATCCAACCGCTGTCATCGAAACTGGAAATGACAGCATCTATTGTGCATTCGGAAAGCTTACGCTTGGCAACGACAATAACGTTTTTGTAACTTACGAAACGGTATATGACACAACAAACACTTTCGACACCAAGGCGAACAAGCAAATCATAGTTAGAGGCTATGCCACCAATGGCACACAAGTCACTCCGGATGTCACATTGATGGGAACACAGCACTTCGAGATAGCATACTTCCACAGAGTCATACCGGACGGCTTGGGCGGTGCATACGCTTATTTGGCTCGTGGAGACGAACTTACAGCAAATGTCTATGTGTACCACTACGACGTCAATGGCAACAACACCATCAGCGACACACTTGGTATCCCAGTGCACGATCTTGACCAAGACAGTATGTATACTTTCCCCCGTGTCACTGTTGATCCGGTTTCCCACGACTTGCTTATCGGCTATTATCAGACCGATGCAGCATTTCAAAGGTCATACGTTTATTTTGTAAACCGCATCACCACCACGGGTGAAAAGGTTTGGGGTAACGGCAGAAAAATTGCTGATTTGGGCAATAACCCATGGTGGTCGCATTATGTCAATGCCTTTGAAGATGGCAGCGGTTTCAGCATCACTTATATGCCATGCCCTTCCAATACATCCATTTTATCAACGGTTGAGGCTAAGGGATTGGACATGAACTGCAATGTATTGTGGAACAAACAGCTAAACTCCTCTAGATATTATAGAAGCACACCCGACAGACTTGCCGGCTTCCACAACGGACAAAATATCATCGTGTGGGCTAACAACGACGACGGTAACCTCTACGGTCAGAACTTCGGCGTCGACGGCTCAATGGGTCATGGCGTTAACGTCGAAGAAAACGTTGTCGAGGATGAAGAAATCGTCACACTCGTCAGGATCATCAACGTCAACGGACAGACAATGACGTGCAAGGACGTGAACGAGCTTACCCCCGGTATTTATATCCTCCAAGGGACGAACAAAGACGGAAAGATGGTGAACAAGAAAGTCGTTTTGACGAAATAATAAACCAACATGGGCATTATGCCCTCAGGCCGTCGAGGGTTCGACTCCCTCGATGGCCACAAACAAATAATCATCAATGGCAATGAAAAACCTAAGGTTAGTGATTCTCGCCCTGCTGTGCGCGGTCGCACAAGGGGCATGGGCGCAAAGCCCCACCGCTGTCGCGACGGACGACGAACTTCGTGCAGCAATACAAACCAACGGCGCAAACATCACCGTTACGGCTGACATCGACCTCAGCAACAGTACGCTGAATATCGAAAGTGGCAAAACTATCACCATCGACTTCAATGGTCACACGCTCGACCGCAGGCTCAATTCTCGCGGCGATGGCGGCGGTCAGGTCATCACGGTGCGTAGCGGCGCGAAACTCTACCTCAGCAACGGTACGCTGAAAGGCGGCTGGGGCGGCCACGCCGGTGGTCTTTCCAACGAGAGCGGTACGGCACATTTGACAAACGTAAACATCACCAACTGTAAGGGCGACGACAACGGCGGAGGTATCTGCAATCTGGGCGGTACGCTGACGATGACGGGCGGCAGCATTACAAACAATACGTGCTACGACCATGGTGACCCTGCCGGTGGCGGCGGTCTGTTCAACGCTGAAGGTGCTACGGCAACCCTCACGGGTGTCACCATCACGGGCAACGAGGATATGGTGTGTGGCGGTGGCGGCATCTGCAATTACGGTACAATCTTATTGGACGGCTGCACCATCACCGGCAACAAAGCCAGAACCGTTGGTGGCGGCATCTGGAGTACTAACAAAAACGGCTTTAAGATGC
>Ga0265301_10006475_pt1 | contig 11184 bp, 2 predicted proteins | sample AusTroGonzalo_MG_2_FD_193488 | JGI IMG/M metagenome (GOLD analysis project Ga0265301, IMG submission 193488) | Bovine rumen microbial communities from tropical cattle in Woodstock, Queensland, Australia - Gonzalo_04 | ecosystem: Host-associated > Mammals > Digestive system > Stomach > Rumen ...
AACAGTGAACGGTCACATCTATTTTGAAGGCCACTTCAGAGCAGCTAAATGGATTAAAGACGGAAATGTGGTAAATCAAAACTTATATTCTACCAAAGACTTCGAAATGGAGGCCGGTTCCACTTACTATCTATACAATACCAATCCAGGTAATGCTCCGCTGCTACACTCTTACCGTTATGAACAAATAAAGCAGACCGTCACCTTCGATGGTGGCAATGGTGCGGTGTCGAAAGGCCTTAACGACGCTCCATTTACCAAGACCGCTACGTCGGACAAGGGAGGAACCATCACTTATTCGTCCAGTGACCCCGCTGTTGCAACGGTAGACGAAGGAACGGGCCAGGTGACCATCCACCATGCCGGTATCACCATTATTACGGCAACGGCAGCCCCCATTAATGGTATTCCAAGTGCTTCGGCAAGTTATCAGTTAGAGGTGAACATTGCCCAGAAATGGATTTTTGACAATGCGTTGGGAGCAAACTGGACAACGACGGCCAATGAATGGGATGCTAATAGGGAGTTTGTGAACGCCCAACTAACCAAGACGGATAATGCTACTATTATTCCCGAGACAGCTGGACTACTTTTTGATAATAAAACTGGTACTTATTCAAATGGTCGTTATAACTATACTCGCTTAAATATTTTCTTTGGGCAATCCATTCAGGTAGGTGCGGGTGTTAAGTTGATAATTCCGAATCTTCACCGTGGACAGGTTGTTGACTTTATGCTTGGTTCAAGTAGTGGTGCAACATCTGCCAGATTTGAAAACGTCTCTTGGTTAAATAATCGCGAGACAGTAGGATCAGTAACAAATATACGAGGCAGTGATGTCAGTTATAAGATGGTGGTGGAGAGTGATGGTAGTGTAACGGTAACAGGAGATAATAATAATTTCCTTGTTAATGCCATCTACGTCTATAACTTAGGTGAAACCACTACGGGTGAAATCCATTATAATGGTGACTTGCCCATGATTGAGAAAGAAACGGCAATGCCTCATAATATTTTTTTCTACGACTCTCATGGAAACTCGTTATCCAGCAACTTGTTTGGTGACTTGTATGGGTTTACCAGTGACAATCCAAGCTTACTAACTGTTGATCCAAATACAGGTCAAGTGACTGTACCAGAAGGGCATTGGCTGCAGGGTACAGCGACTATTACTTGTTATGCCAAATCGATGGATGCCATCAAATATAAGGATGCCACTCTGACAAGAACGATAACCATTCAAAGTTCATCAGCCGAACTAGTAAGGAGTAAGAATATACTCATCAACGACTTATATTATCTGCCTATGGCCAGTAGTGCTGACGGTGGTCTTAACCGAACAATTCCCAATTTCAAACTGACGTTAACTGGTGGCAATAACCTGATGAGTTCTGCTGACGGCAGTATGTTGACGATGAATGGTGGAAATATCAAGATAGAACCCCGGTATGCAAGTAGTCACGCTGCGGACGTCTATTTTACGAATGCTGTGGCGTATTTTAGTGATGGTACTGCCCAGACGGTGACGTTGAGTGGTACTCCACAGGAAGTGAATCTGTCGTTCCATGAGAAGGAGATTACTAGTATCATGGTGAAGTTTAAAAGTACGGACCCCAGTATTGATCCAGAATCCTTATTAAACACAACCAAAACAAAACCAGGTCTTTCTTTCCCTTCTGAATCTTCCCAAATAGGTGTAGGCAATACAGTGCCTGTGATTCAGGCTACGTCAGGACATAAAAACCTCCGCAACATCGAATATACTATTACAGGTGGCGCTGATTATGTTGAGTTAACTAATAATGATGAAACATTGTTTGGTAAAGCTGTCGGATCGGGAACGTTACAAGCTCAATTTACTGGAAATAATGATTATTTTATACCTTCTAATCCTATAACACACACCGTCTATGTCGTTGATGCTTCAGGCTATACTGCTTCCTTACAAATCACTAACCGGCTTGACGTGGAAGCATACTGTGGATATGACGGCTTTGCCTTCGTCAACGAGGCTCTGACCATCCAGCCCTCCATAACGGATGCAGATGGCAATCCCGTTGACCTTAGCAATTATACGGTCACCTATACAACCTCTGACATTACCAAGGCTTACGCAGATGCTCAGGGAGGTATTACAACGGGTAATACCCCAGGGCAAGTTATCGTGGCTGCCACGTTCACGCCTAATAATGGAGGGGAGACCCTGTCTACTTCTTACCAGTTGGGAGTACTCAGCGGTTGGTGGGACATCAGAACCTATAACAATGCTAACGGACATAGTCAACTAGGAGTTAATGACAATTGGAATGCGGTTAATTTGGGACAGAATAGGGATGTGCCGGATTTCCGATTTATTATTCGGACTGACGACACCCCACTTGCCCAGACTCTTGCATTGATGACTCGAAAAAGGATGCGTATGCTTTACGATAGCCGTAATCAGGTATCGGGTGGTAATATTCACTTATTTGGTCGAGGTGTTGGGGATAATGAGTCACCTAATGGTGGTGGTGAAATCCGTGTTCCCGTTCGTGCTGGTATGCTAATTGAAATCTATTGCCACACTGACGCCATCCATGCTGAAATGAATATCTCTGGTGCCCCTGATAACAATGATGTTGCTGCTGTAACAGATTTGGAAGGCAATGACGTTACAGACATCTATATTGATGAGGGGTATGCCTCTTATTATTATTTAGCTAAGAATGATGGGGTGTTCTACATTAAGAATCCTTCCACCAACCTAAATTTCTATATCGGCTACATCAGGGTGACAGACCAGATGGTATTTGAATATGGCGAGGAAACGTATGTAGACTCTAATGATTTGACTAACCGCCAATTCAGGAATCCTATCGTCAATCAAGGTTCGACGACGATGACATACGCATGGGAACCTATTGCAACCAATGATTTGTGCCAGAACTTGTCATCTGACGGCACGATAACATTCCGTTCTGGTGCGTATGGTTCTATGAGAGTATTTGCCACAGGTAGTGGTGGTCCCCTTGATGGTAAATCAGGAAGCTATGTGGTTCATGCCATCGGTATGACGGTTGCCGATCAAGTAAATGCAGTAGTAGGAACAAATCCGTTGACCTTCACTCCTGAAGATCAGATAACCATTGCAACAGGAGCAGGATTGTCGGCAACAGAGCTAAAGAATAAGGTGGAGTTCTCCATAGTTAGTGCTACGGCTTCTGTCCATGCAAATATCTATGGTGCCATCGGTGACCAAGAACTGGTGATTGAAGGTGCTGGTACAGTTGTCGTGAAGGCAAAGTTAGGAGCTATAGAACGTCTGATTACCTACAACATAGCTGGTGGACAATTGTCCAGCCTCTCACAGGTGATACGCAAGGACAAACCTTCGCATACGATTACCATTGAGGGCTCTGGTATTTCTGGTGTCACGTTCGACTGGAATCGTATGATTGCTGATGCCCAAGGTGAAATCAAGGACTATGTGTCTTCTCTTAATCATAATGCTACTGGGAACTCTTTGACTATCTCTGGATTTGACCAGATTCAAAAAGGTGGAGCCATACCGATCTATGCCGATTATGTGTATAATGGTCAGTCCCATCATTTGGAAGGTATGCTGACGGTGGCTTACTCAAGCCATATATGGAATTTCGAGCATGATTTGACATACGAGATGAAGGATTGGACTCCTGTTACTGGTGCATGGACGACAGCAGCCACCTACGAAAAACCTGATGATAGCGATACCTACCGTGACGACACGAAAGACTGGTGTTATGTGCGTAAAATCGGTGGTCATACTGATGTGTCCATCGTGTATTACTATAACCATACCTCACAAGGACTGAATGCAACCGTTCTTCCTTCAACGGCAGGACTGGTAATCAACTCTACCAAGGATGGTAGACAGCTGGGAGTTGAGATGCATACTGATGGGGCTCATCTTGCTGACCTCTCAACAGGCAAGTATGTGTGCACCAACCTGATGATTCTGCGTGGTGGACAGTTCATCGTGCCGAAGGTGAAGCCTGGTCAGTGGATAGAGATACGCTGGACGCGCCATAAGGAGGATATGGCAGAGCGTTTCTCCATGCAGAACTTGTTGGATGTAGAAGGTACGTATATAGATAAGATTTACAAAATCGGTAACTGTTTCTACAATATTCCAGGAAATACCAGTACTTATATGTTCCAGGTAGCCAGTCCTGACGACGACCCATCGGTAGTGTTGGATGAGGATGGTTGCGTGGATGCTGTCTTTACGTGTGACGACAATATCTATATCAGCATCCAGCAGATAGAATTGCACGAGCCTGGATGGGATTACGATTCATCGATGGCGCAACAGCTGAAATGCAGAGTTGACAATGCTACGGCTCAACTACTTGATTCACATTTTGTCTGCGATGGTGAGACACATACCATTGAATTATTGTCTAAAGATAACCAAAATGCTCCTAATGCTCCTCAACAATGGGAGATAACGTTTGACGGAACTTTGGCAGCCAATGGCGCAACAAAAAGCGACGGACTAATGGTAACCTCTCCAAGCTTTACTTATAGAGGAGGGTGGGGAAAAGTGTATGTTACGCTTACCAGCTACTCACAGAATCAGAGATACGTTGCCAACCGTAATACATGGATTATCACCATCGGTGCACAGCCACAACAGACCTATCCCTATACCTGGGATTTCTCCAAGTACTTTACTACGACGAAGACAAGTGTAGGCGGCAATCCAGATGATTATTATGAAGAAGATCCCAATTATACAGCCAGCCGGACAGCTATAACTGAAACGGATGTTACTATTATTAATCCCAGTTTTGAATTGGCTGGAGGAACAGGGTGGACGATGGTAGCCTCTAATCAGAATCTGCATGGCGGGTTGGAAAGCAACTATTGTGCGGAATCATGGCATTCTACGTTTATACTTAGTCAGACAATAAATGTTTCCAATGGTATCTATCGTTTGTCGGCACAGGGATTCTACCGGCAGGATGGTTCAGATAACGAAAACCTACCTTATCTATATGCCAACGATGTAAAGCAGACAATCCCACTCAGAACAGGAACAGAAAATGATATGAATGCTGTTTCTTCTGCTTTTTCCGACGGAAAGTATTTCATTAATCCCATAACCGTAGAGGTAACCAATGGTACGCTGACTATAGGAGTTGCAAATCCTGTAAATACTAATCTGTGGTGCATTTGGGACAACTTCACTTTGACGCGGTTAGAAGATAGTTCTACTTCGTTCACAAAATCTACACAAGCTCATGAATACCGCATGGACATTGACACTTGGACGGAAATCGGCAACAATGAGAATGTGATTACTGATGACTACAACAGCCGTAAGTACTGGTCGTATTATGTGGATGGTGCACAGTTAGTGAGCCGCAGTTTAGGAATACTGCCTGAAACTGAGGGACTGGGCTTCAGCATCAGCCAAAAGCAGACTGGTGGTCTCACACTCGACATGCAAAGCACAGTGGCCAATCCACCAGTAGCCAGTGGCGACTTCCCCTATACTTGGCGCAATGGCAAACTGGAAATTACAGGTGGGGGCACCATCATCGTGCCAAAGCCAGGCACGGGCTATGACGGCTTCTATATATATATAAGGAGTAACGTCAAGCCCTCAGGTGTAACAAATGCGTCGGAAGTGACGGATGATGTAGCCAGTGCTAATCAGCAGTACAAATATCACTTTACGGCTAATGCTGATGCTGTCATCACTTTCAGCGGTGATGTTGAGGTCTATCAAATTGGTGTGACCAATATCTTCAAGACCATGCATACTGTAGGAGGCATAGGATGGGCTACGGAGAGTCGACGCCACGACATTGACCATGCATTGATAGGACATCTAACTACCAATGATGCTAATGCCTATACCGTAACCTACGATAGTTACGACTTGAATACGGCTACCGTTGCCTTGACGGCTGTGGCTGAGAGTGGCTATGTGCCAGAAAAAGACGGCATCGTGATGAAGCAAGAAAACGGTGCTGCTACAGGAACCTATCAGGTACCACTGTTCTATCCAGCAATAACCACAGGACCAACCTTGACAGAGACAGAGTTCAGCAGTACTGGCAATATGATGATGGCCAATCTGGAGGAACGCCACATGATATCAGAACGTGATAACGGCACATTGGATGACGATGCTGACGACGTGGATGACACTGGTGATGATAATGGGACCTATACCCGCTTCCTTCTGACTAATATCCATTGGTCGTACACCAGTAGCCATACACTCAATGAAGATGAGGCTGCGGCAAGTCAGTCGGCGGATGCTGCTGGATTCTATCGTATGCATATCTGGGAAACGACGGGTGACAAGGACACCAAAAATACACTGGCAGCCAATACAGCCTATATGCTGGTACCGACAGACAACCTTCCCGTGGCGGTGTGGAGTCAACAGCAAAGGAATCCAAGTACAGCACCTTGTTACGCTATCGGCATTCGAGAAACGACAGACATTGAGGAAATAGACTTGCCAGACCTGTCTGAAGGTGAGGATGGTCAGCCGATGGTTGAGTCGTGGTACACTATCAGTGGTGTGAAGCTGGACGGACGTCCGACATCGGCGGGTCTTTATATCTGCAATGGTCGCAAGGTCGTGATTAAATGAGAGAAGTGCGAGTTCGCTCGGCACTTCCGAATGTGAGCGAATTCGAGCAAAGCTCAAGACAGTGGTTAGATAGTGTTAAAAGTTCATAGTTTAAACTTCGTAGTTCACAGTTATTTTGTATCTTTGTAGCCAAAATTGAAATGGCGATGGCAAAGAAGGACGGCAAGGAACTGACTCCGATGATGAAACAGTTTTTCGACTTCAAGGCGAAATACCCTGAGGCCGTTTTGCTGTTTCGTTGTGGCGATTTTTACGAAACGTACTGTGAAGATGCTGTCATTGCTGCCCAGATATTAGGTATCACGCTGACACACCGCAACAATGGCTACAACAAGGGCGACGAAATGGCTGGTTTTCCACATCATGCCCTTGATACCTATTTGCCGAAGCTTATTCGTGCTGGTAAGCGTGTGGCCATCTGCGATCAGTTGGAAGACCCGAAACTGACGAAAAAGCTCGTCAAGCGTGGCATCACGGAACTGGTAACGCCAGGTGTGGCCATGCAAGATACGGTACTGAATTACAAGGAGAACAACTTCCTATGTGCCGTCCACTTTGGTAAGGCTTCCTGTGGTGTCTCGTTCCTTGACATTTCCACTGGCGAATTCCTGACAGGTGAGGGTACTTACGACTATGTGGAGAAACTCATCGGTAATTTCCAACCGAAGGAGGTGCTCTACAACCGTGACCGTAAGAAGGACTTCGAGCGTTTCTTCGGCATGCGTCTTGTGACATACCAGATGGATGACTGGGTGTTTACCGAGCAGACAGCTCATCAGAAACTATACAAGCATTTCAATGTGAAGTCGCTCAAAGGCTTTGGTGTAGACCACCTGAGGAGTGGGGTAGTGGCTGCGGGTGCCATCCTGCAGTATCTGGAGCAGACACTGCATACGCAAATCGGTCATATCACGTCGCTTTCGCGTATTGAGGAGGAGCGATACGTGCGGTTAGATAAGTTCACCATCCGCTCTTTAGAGTTAATCAGTACCATGCAAGAAGACGGTAAAAGCTTGCTTGACGTTATCGACCGCACCGTATCGCCTATGGGTGGCCGTCTGCTTCGCCGCTGGCTGGTCTTTCCACTGAAGGACGAAAAACCCATCAACGAACGTCTCGACATCGTCGAATATTTCTTCCGTGAACCAGACTTTCGCTATACTATCAACGATCAGCTGCAGCGCATTGGCGATCTGGAGCGTATCGTATCGAAGGTAGCAGTGGGACGTGTGTCGCCTCGCGAGATGGTGCAGCTAAAGACGGCTTTGCAAGCCATTGAGCCGATAAAGGCGGCATGTTTGCAGGCTACCAATGAGTCGCTGCGTAGGGTAGGAGAGAGGCTTAGTCTCTGTGAGCCGTTGCGTGACCGCATTATCCGAGAAATACAAAACGACCCACCCCAGTTGGTTGCGAAAGGTGGTGTCATCTGTGACGGTGTCAGTCAGGAGCTTGACGAGTTGCGCAGGATTGCCTACAGCGGCAAGGATTATCTGCTACAGATTCAGGAGCGTGAGGCTCAGCAGACGGGCATCGCATCGCTGAAAATAGGCTATAACAACGTCTTCGGTTACTATTTGGAGGTGCGTAACACCTATAAGGACAAAGTGCCGGAGGAGTGGGTGCGCAAGCAGACCCTGGCACAGGCCGAACGTTACATCACGCAGGAGTTGAAGGAATACGAAGAGAAGATACTGGGTGCTGAGGACAAGATTCTTTCTTTGGAACAGCAGCTGTTTACTGAACTGGTCATCGCTGCCCAAGAGTTTATTCCGCAGGTGCAGCAGAACGCTAATGTCATTGCTCACCTTGATTGCTTGCTCTCTGCCGCCAAGACCGCTGAGGAGAATCGCTACGTGCGCCCGATGATTTCGTCATCGGACATCATCGATATCAAGCAAGGCCGCCACCCTGTTATCGAGACACAGTTGCCCATCGGTGAACGCTATGTGCCTAACGACATTTATCTCGACAGTGAGCGTCAACAAATCATCATTATTACTGGTCCTAATATGGCAGGTAAGTCTGCTCTGCTACGTCAAACGGCCCTTATTGTACTACTGGCTCAGATAGGAAGTTTTGTGCCTGCAGAAAGTGCCCATATCGGACTGGTTGACAAGATATTTACCCGTGTGGGGGCTTCGGACAATATCTCCTTGGGTGAGTCGACGTTCATGGTTGAAATGACTGAGGCTTCTAATATATTAAACAATGTGACGCCTCACTCTTTAGTGCTTTTCGACGAGTTGGGTCGTGGCACCTCTACCTACGACGGAATTTCCATTGCATGGGCCATTGTGGAATATTTGCATGAACAGCCCAAGGCCCGTGCCCGTACGCTTTTTGCCACCCACTACCATGAGCTGAACGAGATGGAGAAGAACTTCAAGCGCATTAAGAACTATAACGTCTCGGTCAAGGAGGTAGAGGGTAAGGTCATCTTCCTGCGTAAACTGGAGAAGGGTGGGAGTGAGCACTCCTTTGGTATTCATGTGGCTGAGATTTCCGGCATGCCGAAGAGCATTGTCAAGCGTGCCAATGTCATCTTGAAGCAGTTGGAGACAGACAATGCCCAAGTTGGTACTGTTGGCAAACCTACGGCCGAGATAGCTCAGAGTCGCGAGGGCATCCAACTTTCTTTTTTTCAGTTGGACGACCCCGTACTCTCTCAGATCCGCGACGAGATACTTGGTTTGGACATCAACAATTTGACCCCTATGGAAGCGCTTAATAAACTCAATGACATCCAGAAAATCGTCAGTGGGAAATAATCACGACTTTGAGGCTTGCTCAAAGTTCTTGGACGGAGCCAAGTGTGGCGTTGCAATCAATGTTCACCGTGGATGAGCTGGTTTACAGCGTTGCGCCACCCCTCGTACAATTGAGAATTGATTGTTGACAAATGACCATTAGGCTGATAGGTCTCGGTTACCTTGCGGAAGCCTTTAACATCGTCAAAGCACTTCCATAAACCACGGGCGAAGCCATTCATGATGACTGCTCCGAGTGCAGAAGCGTCGTCGACCTCTGTGCAGACCACAGGCGTATTGAGCATGTCTGCCTGGAATTGCATCAGGAACCGGTTCTTCGTAGGACCGCCGTCAGCACATATCTCACTGAGTTTGCCACCCGTAGCTTGGGTCATGACGTCAACGAGGTCACGAATCTGATATGCTATTGACTCCAAGGCAGCACGCAGGAAATGGGCTTTCGTTGTTGCAAAGGTAAGACCGAAGACGGCACCCTTTACATCACTTTGCCACCACGGAGCACCAAGACCAGAGAAGGCAGGCACAATGTAGACGCCACCATTGTCAGGAACGGTGGTCGCTAACGCTTCCATCTCCGAAGGATGACCAACAAGACCAAGCTGGTCAGCAATCCACTTCAGTGTAGCTCCTGTGCTGTAAATATTACCCTCGAAACCATAGTACACCTTATCAAAGGCCGAGAAGCCGACACTGGTGACAAGTCCCTTGGGAGCTGGTTTGGGTTCCTCTCCAATGTTCACCATGACACTGGAACCAGTACCGTATGTGACCTTGCCAGAACCCTCAGTGAAGCACATCTGACCCACCAACGCACCATGACTGTCGCCTAAGACACCTGCAATCTGGACAGGCTTGCTGAACAAGCCCTCACAGGTGGTCTCACCATAGACGGCATCGCAGGGCTTTACCTCAGGCATCATGGAACGTGGAATATTGAACAGCTGCAGAAGGTCGTCGTCCCAGTCCATGGTATGGATATTAAACAGCATGGTACGAGAGGCGTTAGTATAGTCAGTGGCGTGTACACGGCCACCAGTCAGTTTCCAGATGAGCCATGTGTCGATGGTGCCCATCAGCAGGTCACCCCGCGAACAAAATTCGCGGGCACCCTCTATATTGTCCAGCAGCCACTTGATGCCAGAGGCTGAGAAGTTTGGGTCGATGAGCAAGCCGCTCTTTGCCATCACCATATCCCCTTTACCTTCAGCCCGGAGCTGACGGCATAAAGCTGCACCACGAGTATCCTGCCAGACAACAGCACGGCTTATAGGCTTACCCGTGGTCTTGTTCCATATTACAGCGGTCTCGCGCTGGTTGGTGAGACAAAGGGAGACCCCTCCCAACCTCCCCTGTTTAGGGGAGGAGTCTTGTTCTCCCCCTAAACAGGGGGAGTTAGTGAGGGTCCTGATGGCCTCAATCATATTATTATAGATCTCCTCAGCGTCGTGTTCCACCCAGCCTGTCTGTGGATAGTATTGCCGGTGGTCAACGTTAGTACGTGCCAGCATACGGCACTGCTCGTCGAATAGCAAGGCTTTCGTCGACGATGTACTTTGGTCTATTGCAATGATTCTTTGTGTCATTGGATGAAGTTGAGCGTTGATTTCACAATTCCTTCTGCATCCATACCATAATAGTGGAAGATTTCCACGTTTGTACCGTGGACTACATTTTCATCAGGAATACCGATGATGCGAACAGGAATGGGCTGCTCTGAGAGGGTCTCGCAAACCAACGCACCCAAGCCACCGAACTGCGAGTGTGCCTCAACGGTAACGATGC
>Ga0265301_10006476_pt1 | contig 11182 bp, 3 predicted proteins | sample AusTroGonzalo_MG_2_FD_193488 | JGI IMG/M metagenome (GOLD analysis project Ga0265301, IMG submission 193488) | Bovine rumen microbial communities from tropical cattle in Woodstock, Queensland, Australia - Gonzalo_04 | ecosystem: Host-associated > Mammals > Digestive system > Stomach > Rumen ...
CTGTACAAAGGCATTTCAAGGATTTTTATGTAGGCATGTAGGCAAAAATGAATTTTTAATAAAAAATTATTTCTAAATCCAGAGCCCCAATACCCTAAGGTATTTGCCCAACAACCCACGTTAAGTTGCTCAACTACCCGTGTTAAGTTGCCCGACTTAACGTGCTATGTTGGCAAACATAACGTGCCACATTTGGACACAATGTATGTATGTAGCCATTAAATTCAACTATCGCAAGCTCGATTGCTTCAGTTTTAGAGGTGAGTGGCAAGGGGGAAGAGTTGAGAATGTGAAACATACGAAACTTGAATCATTTAACTTCCGAAACTTCAATGAATTTAGATTCGCATTCATAGCGGGCAAGAATCGTTGAAAATAAAGCCAGCACCCCGATTGATGTGGAGTGCTGGCAAACAAGGAAATCAGTAAGCCCTGAATTAGGGCTTAACTGATTTCTCACTTAAATACAACCTTTTTACCATTTACAATGTTGATGCCCTTCTGCGTCTTGCCGAGGCGACGGCCTGCGAGGTCGTAGATGGTCTCATCGCTATCGCTGATGCGGAAGTCTTCGATGCCGTCGATGATGTCATCCTCGAAGATGACGTTCACCTTCACACCGGCTGCCACGAAGCTGCTGGGCAACTGCAAGTAGGCTGTCTGAGCCAAGAGGGTTGCACGACCGTCAATGGGATAGAAGCCCGGTTCGCCGTCCTGCTCGCCGAAGATGTAGTTGCTATAGTTGCCTGTGGTGGCACTGATGGTGCTTCTTTGCAGGTTTGCCTGGAAGAAGTTCATGTAGATAGAACCAGTCTCGCTGTACGGAATCTTGTAGGTCTCACCGGGTTCGCCAACAAGGAAGATACCTGTACCGGCAGGCACGTCATAGACGCGTGTCATAAGCACTTGGTTGGTGTTCTTGTTGAAGCCCGATGCGATGTATGCGCGGAGCTCGCTGCCGGTGAAGTCAAGGTCTTGCGGGCAGCTGAAGGTAGCATAGTCACCTGTCATAGTGATGAACTCCTTCGTGGAGCGGAAGGTGGCCTCGATGGTCACGTTGCCTGTTACATTTCTTATAATGTACTGGCCGCCTACGACCTGTGCGGTCACATCCTGGCCATTGACAAGCAGGCTGACAAGTGTGCGGTCAGGATCATCGTCGATGGTCACGGTCACGTTGTCGCCGTACTGCGGATTCATGTTGCTGACACTCACGCCGCCGCCACTGATGCTGACGGTGTAGGTCTGCTTCTGGAAGGTAGCACCCACGGTCTTGTTCTCCTTGACGTCGGTCACGGTGAGGACATTGTTAGCAACCTGAGCGGTCACGTCTTGGTTGTTGAGGGTAGCGGTTGCCAGCTCATAGCCAGTAGCGGGCCTGAAGGTAGCGGTGAAGCTGTCGCCCCATTCTACCACGGTCTTGCTTAGGGTGATAGAGCCGTTCTGTGTCGTCTGCTTTGCAATCTGGAACTTCATCTTCGAGTAGGTCACGACGATGGTCTTGGCTTCCTGGATGTTCTCCAGCTTCAGGGTGTTGTTCTGGAGCTGTGCGGTTACGTCCTGACCATTAACTGTCACCTTCGGATTCTCGTAGCCTTCGTTGGCTGCGATGGTAAGGGTAACGTCCGTGTCGCGGTAGACCTTGATGTTCTGCGAAGCGGAGAAGTTAGCGCCGTTCAGCGATACCGTACCGCCTGTTGCCGTAGCCTTGATGTCGAACTTGGGCTTCTCGGTGAAGGTGGCCACAACGTCGATGTTGGATTGCAGGTTGGGATAGGTGTAGATGCCGTTAGCCACGTTTACGGCGGTGCCGTTCACGGTGAGGCTGGTGAAGTCGTAGTTCTCTTCTGCCTTAACCTGGAAGGTCACATCTGTCTCGCGGTCAATGAGCATTGTCTTCGAGCCGTTCGTCACGGTCTCGCCGGCGAAGGTCAGTGTACCGCCAGTGGTAGCTGTACCTGTTACGAAGAAGGAACTTTCCTCCATGTTCGAGAACTTCTTCCATCCTGTAGCGGCCTTATATGCTTGCAGTGTGCCGCCGGGGATGCGGAGTGTCGCACTCATATAGGTGGCATCGTTGAAGGCGTTGGCAGCAATGGTGAGAGGTGTCTGCCAGGGCACCGTCACCTTCGTAAGCACGGCGTTGCCGAACCAAATGTTTGGCAGGGAGGTAACAGGCTCTCCAAACGTCACAGTCTTGGGATTGCCGAATGGAGCGTTGTTTTCACTGAGCCACAAGTTGCGGCCAACATAGATGTCCTTTTCTGCATCGCTGTATGCAAATGTACCGTAGTAGCCAGTCATTATCTTCAGCGTCTTTGTGCTGTTCTCTATGTTGATGCTGGTCATGTTACCGCAAGATCCAAAGGCTCTATCGCCAATGCTATCCACAGAGGCGGGTATGGTGATGCCGGTCAAGCCTGAGCTTTGGAAAGCATAGCCGTAGATGGTCTTCAGCGTCGAAGGCAGTGTGATGGACTTCAGGGAGTCGCAGCCGTTGAAGGCACTTGTGCCGATGGTCTTGACGTTCTTGCCCATCGTGACAATCATTTCCGGCACGGTCTCGCCATCGCCAGAATCATAGAAGGCTTGGTCGCCGATTTCGGTAATGCCGCTGCCCATCTTGACGCTGGCCAATTTGTGGGCACCATTGAACAGGTTGGGGTTGATGGCGGTTACCAGGTCGCCGAACTCTACGTTGGTGGTATTTCCTTGGCTGGCGTAGTTGAGGACGTCATTTTCGTTGAGCACCAGGTCACGACCGATATAGATAGTCTTGTCCGCTCCGCTGTACGCGAAGGTGCCGTAGAAGCCGTTACGCAGTATCAGCGGCTTAGCCGAGTCCTCAATGCGAATGCTGGCAAGGCTGGGGCAAGCGCCAAAGACTCTGTCGCCAATGCTATCCACAGAGACGGGAATAGTGATGTCGGTCAAGCCTGTGGAGGCAAAAGCCCAGCCGAAGATGGTGTCCAGTTTTTCAGGCAGGGTGATGGACTTCAGGGAGTCGCAGCTGTTGAAGGCACTTGTGCCGATGGTCTTTACGTTCTCGCCCATCGTGACAAACATTTCCGGCACGGTCTCGCCATCGCCAGAATCATAGAAGGCTTGGTCGCCGATTTCGGTAATGCCGCTGCCCATCTTGACGCTGGCCAACTTGTGGGCACCATTGAACAGGTTGGGGTTGATGGCGGTTACCAGGTCGCCGAACTCCACGCTTGTAGTGTTGCTGCCGAAAGGAGTGCCATTCTCGTCGCTAAGCTCCAAGTCACGCCCCATATAGACAGTCTTCTCCGAGTCGCTGTATGCAAAGGTGCCGTAATGGCCGTTCCACATCTTCAGCGGTTCTGCCTTGTCTTCGATGCGGATGCTTGCCAGGTTGGAGCAAGCGCCAAAGCCTCTTTCGGCAATGCTATCCACAGAGGCGGGAATTGTGATGCTGGTCAGGCCTGTGCTTTGGAAAGCATAGCCGTAGATGGTCTTCAGCGTGGAGGGCAGGGCGATGGACTTCAGGGAGTCGCAGCCGTTGAAGGCACTTGTGCCGATGGTCTTTACGTTCTCGCCCATCGTGACAGACATTTCCGGCACAGTCTCGCCGTCACCAGAATCATAGAAGGCTTGGTCGCCGATTTCGGTAATGCCGCTGCCCATCTTCACGCTGGCCAACTTGTGGGCACCATTGAACAGGTTGGGGTTGATTTTGGTCACGTTGTCGCCGAACTCCACGCTGGTGGCATTGGCGAAGGGCGCCGTGTTCTCGCTGGGTGTCATGTCGCGGCCGATGTAGATGGTCTTGTCGGAATTGCCTCCGGCAAATGTGCCGTAGTAGCCGCTTGTGAACTTCAGGTCGTGGTCGCAATCTGCGATGACAAAGGAGGTCAGGTCGTTGTTGCCTGCAAAAGCCCAGTAGGCGAGACTATCCACCGAGGCGGGGATAGTCACTTCGGTAAGGCCGGTGTTGGCAAAGGCATTGTTCCCGACCACCTTCAGTATCGAAGGCAGCGTGACAGACTTCAGGCGGCTACAGTACTCGAAGGCATTAGGGCCGATGAAGGTCACGTTCGTGCCCAAGCTGACAACCAACTCATCAACAGACTCGTCGTCACCAATACTATAGAAGGCACTACTGTTGATGCTGGTTACGCCTTTTCCTATCACAACTTTTGCAAGCTTGTTGGCATTGTAGAACAGGTTTGGATTGATGGTCGTCACCTTGTCGCCGAATGTCACGCTGATGGCATTGGCAAAGGGAGCCGTGTCCTCGCTGGGTGTCAGGTTGCGGCCGATGTAGATGGTCTTGTCGGAGTTGCATCCGGAGAACGTGCCGTAGTAGCCACTTGTGAACTTCAGCTCATTGTCGCAATCTGCAATGACAAAGGAGGTCAGGTCGTTGTTGCCTGCAAAAGCCCAGTAGGCGAGACTATCCACCGAGGCGGGGATGGTAACGCCGGTGAGGCCGGTGTTGGCAAAGGCATTGTTCCCGACCACCTTCAGTGTCGAAGGCAGCGTGACAGACTTCAGGCGGCTACAGTACTCGAAGGCATTGGGACCGATGGTTTTCACGTTTCCGCCCATTACGACAACCATTCTGTCAACTCCCTCATCGCCACCAGCACCGTAGAAGGCACCATTGCCGATGGAGGTAATGCCGCTGCCCATCTGGACGCTGGCCAGCTTGCTGGCATTGTTGAACAGGTTGTCGCAGATGGTGGTCACCTTGTCGCCGAACTTCACGCGGGTTGTGTTGGGGAAGGGCGTGTTGCCATCATAGATTGTCAGGTTACGGTTGATGGTAACGACCTTGTCGGCGTCGCTGCCTCTAAATGCAGCGTAATAGCCGCACCTGATTGACAACGGTTCCTCTGCCTCCTGAATGGTAATGGTTGCAAGACTGCCGCAGTTACTGAATGCCCAGGTATCCAAACTTACCATTGTGCTGGGGATGGTGAGAGAGGTAATAGCTACAGCATCGAAGCCGCTTTGAGATACGGATGTCACCGTGTAGGTCACGCCTTCGTTGGTCACATTTGATGGCAGAACCAAACTGCCGCTGAGGTCGTTGTTTGCCTTTGCCACCGCTACGGTCTTGGCCGTTGCGTCAGTCACTGTGTACTTCAGGTTGCCCTGAGTGAAGGTTTGCGCCCAAGCACTTCCACCCATCAGGCAGAAGAATGTGAGCATTGAGAATAAAATTTTCTTTTTCATAACGATATTAATTGTTATTGTTAGCTCGCCCGACGTCGTTCGAAGTCGCTTAATGATTATGTTAGCTCGCCCGACGTCGTTCCGAGTTACATAATGCCTTGTTCCTACTTAATCAACACCTTCTTGCCGTTCACGATGTTGATGCCGCGTTGCGTCTTGCCGAGGCGACGGCCTGCGAGGTCGTAGATGGTTGCATCCTCATCGCTGATGCGGAACTCCTCTATGCCATCGATGATGTCATCCTCGAAGACAACACTCACCTTCACGCCGGCTGCCACGAAGCTGGTGGGCAACTGCAGGTAGGCGGTCTGTGCCAGGAGCGTCGCCTTTTCCTCTATAGGATAGAAGCCGGGATCGCCATCCTGCTCGCCGAAGGTGTAGTTGCTGTAGTTGCCTGTGGTGGCACTGATGGTGCTTCTCTGCAGGTTAGCCTGGAAGAGGTTGACATAGTAGGAACCTGTTTCGCTATAAGGAATCTTGTAGGTTTCGCCGGGTTCGCCAACCAGGAAGATACCTGTGCCAGCAGGCACGTCATAGACGCGCGTCATAAGCACTTGATTGGTGTTCTTGTTGAAGCCCGATGCGATGTAAGCGCGGAGGTCGCTGCCGGTAAAGTTGAGGTCCTGCGGGCAGCTGAAGGTAGCATAGTCACCTGTCATAGTGATGAACTCCTTCGTGGAGCGGAAGGTGGCCTCGATGGTCACGTTGCCTGTTACATTTCTTATAATGTACTGGCCGCCTACGACCTGTGCGGTCACGTTCTGGCCGTTGACAAGCAGGGTGACAAGTGTGCGGTCGGGATCATCGTCGATGGTCACGGTCACGTTGTCGCCATACAGAGGCTTTGTAGTGCTGACGGTGATGCCGCCTCCGCTGATAGTGACGTTGAAGACAACTCTCTTGAAGGTTGCGCCTACGGTCTTGTTCTCCTTGACGTTGGTGACGGTGAGGACGTTGTTAGCAACCTGAGCGGTCACGTCTTGGTTGTTGAGGGTAGCTGTAGCCAGCTCATAGCCAGTAGCAGGTGTGAAGGTTGCGGTGAAGCTGTCGCCCCATTCTACCACGGTCTTGCTCAGGGTGATGGTACCGTTCTGTGTCGTCTGCTTTGCAATCTGGAACTTCATCTTCGAGTAGGTCACGACGATGGTCTTGGCCTCCTGGATGTTCTCCAGCTTCAGGGTGTTGTTCTGGAGCTGTGCGGTTACGTCCTGACCATTGACAGTCACCTTCGGGTTCTCGTAGCCTTCGTTGGCAGCGATGGCGAGGGTAGCGTCTGTGTCGCGATAAACCTTGATGTTCTGCGAAGCGGAGAAGTTAGCGCCGTTCAGCGATACCGTACCGCCTGTAGCCGTAGCCTTGATGTCGAACTTGGGCTTCTCGGTGAAGGCGGCCTTCACCTCGATGTCCTGAAGCAGGTTAGCGTAGGTGTAGGTGTTGTTCTCCACGGTAACAGCTTCGCCGTTGACGGTGAGGCTTGTGAAGTCATAATTGCCTTCGGGAGCGACCTCGAACACAACATCGCTTTCGCGGTCAATGAGGGTTTGAGCCTTCTCACCGTTAGCCACTGTGATGTCGCCTACGGTGAGGGAACCACCCTGAGTGGCCTCTACGGAAACGAGGAAGGAAGCAAAGTCAACGTTCACGAAGTTCTTCCAGCCGTCGGCAGCAGCGTAAGCCTCACGAGTGCCGCCAGGGAGCCACAAGGTAGCGTCGCTGTAGGTAGCAGTCTTGAAGGCATTGTTGGCAATGGCGATAGGAGCCTGCCAAGGAGCCTTGACGCTGCTGGCTGTTATCTCGGCAAAGTTCGTGCCAATCTCAGTCACGCTGGGACCGAACTCGATGTTGGCACCGGAAACGAAGAGGTTTTGATTTACGCTGCCTTCTGCCTTGACAATGTCACGACCAACGTAGAGTGTCTCCAGGTTGCTCATGCCACGGCAGTAGCCTCCACTGCTATTGGTCTCGATGTATGTCAGCGGTGTATCGCTGTCGGCAAAGACAAGCTTCTTCATAGCAGAGTTTTCGTAGAACACACGGTAGCCGTCACCGCCGTCGGGCTTCGTACCCATCACCTTTACGCTGCCGGGGATGGTCAGCTCGGTCAGGGCGTAGCAGCTGTGGAAGGCCCACTGCTGAATCTCTTCCAGTCCGTCGGGCAAGACGATGCCGTCCAGCTTCCCGCAGAGTTCGAAAGTGCTTTCGGGCAATACCTTCAGGTTCTTGCCAAGGGGAGAAATGCGTTCCAAGTTGCTGCATTCCCAATAAACTCTGGCACCCATCGTCTCCACGTTCTCGCCACCCTCTACGGAAATCAGCTTGTCGCGGTCGTAGAACAGTCTCTGTGGCAGATTCGTCACCATCGGGCCGATGGTCACAGCAGTCACATTCGTGAAGGGGCTTACGCTCTGGCTCTCATATTCGAGATTACGTCCCAAGTATAGGGTATAGTCTGCCTTAGGTTGGCGGAAAGAACCATTGTTGCCATTCACCATTGCCAGAGGTGCATCGCCGTCCTCGAAGGTGATGCTGGTGAGGGGATCATAGCCAAGTGAGCCATCGCCTATACTTTCCACAGAAGCAGGGATGGTGATACAGGTAAGACCCGTAGAGCTGAGGGCGAAGTTGCCGATGGCCTTCAAGGTAGAAGGCAAGGTGATGGAATACATCGTGCTGCAACTGTTGAAAGCCTCTTCGCCAATGGTCTCCACACTATTGCCCATCGTGACAGACAGCTCATTTACATAATCGGCATTGGTGCCTGCCTGCTTGAAGGCAAATTCGCCAATCGTCTTCACGCCATTGCCGATGATAATGCTGTGCAGCTTATCGGACTCTCTGAACAGATAGGGGTTGATGGTGGTCACTTGGTCACCGAACTCTACGCTAATGGTGTTGCCACTGCCGTTATAGAAGAGTCTGCCATCTGAGTTGAGCTTCAGGTCGCGTCCGATATAGAATGTCTTATCGGCATTGCTATAGTTGAACGTACCTTCACTTCCGTTCCACAGCTTCAGGGGTTCTGCGCTGTCCTCAATGCGGATGCTGGCCAGGTTGCCACAAGAGCCGAAGGCACGCTGGCCAATACTATCCACCGAGGCGGGGATAGTGATGTCTATAAGTCCTGAAGAGCTGAAGGCATAGCCATAAATGGTTTTCAACGTAGCGGGCAGAGTGATAGAATACAACAAGCTACAGCTATTGAAAGCATCCACTCCTATGGTTTCCACATTCTCACCCATCGTGACAGACAGCTCAGCCACATAATCGGTATTGGCGCCTGAACTCCTAAAGGCATATTCGCCAATTGTCTTCACGCCCTTGCCGATGGTGATGCTCTGCAGCTTTTCAGAATCCCTGAACAGATAGGGGTTGATGGCGGTCACTTGGTCACCGAACTCTACGCTAATGGTGTTGCCGCTGACGTTGGAGAAGAGTCTGCCATCTGAATTGAGCTTCAGGTCGCGTCCGATATAGAAAGTCTTGTCGGCATTGCTATAGTTGAACGTGCCTTCATAGCCGTTCCACAGTTTAAGGGGTTCTGCACTGTCCTCGATGCGGATGCTGGCCAAGTTGCCACAAGAGCCGAAGGCACGCTGGCCAATGCTATCCACCGAGGCGGGGATAGTGATGTCTGTAAGTCCTGAAGAGCTGAAAGCATAGCCATAAATGGTTTTCAGCGTAGCGGGCAGAGTGATAGAATACAACAAACTACAGCTATTGAAAGCATCCACTCCGATAGTTTCCACATTCTCACCCATTGTGACAGACAGCTCAGCCACATAATCGGTATTGGCGCCTGAACTCCTAAAGGCATATTCGCCAATCGTCTTCACGCCCTTGCCGATGGTGATGCTCTGCAGCTTTTCAGAATCCCTGAACAGATAGGGGTTGATGGCGGTCACTTGGTCACCGAACTCTACGCTAATGGTGTTGCCACTGCCGTTATAGAAGAGTCTGCCATCTGAATTGAGCTTCAGGTCGCGTCCGATATAGAAAGTCTTGTCGGCATTGCTACGGTTGAACGTGCCTTCATAGCCATTCCACAACTTCAAGGGTTCTGCACTGTCCTCGATGCGGATGCTGGCCAGGTTGCCACAGTCGCCGAAGGCATACTTGCCTATGCTATCGACAGAAGCGGGGATGGCGATGCCTGTAAGTCCTGACGTGCTGAAGGCAGAGCCATAAATGGTTTTCAACGTAGCAGGCAGAGTGATAGAATACAGCAGGTCGCAGCCATTGAAAGCATCGCTTCCGATGGTCTCGACATTCTCACCCATCGCAACAGACAGTTCTGTCACATAATTGGAGTCGTCGCCTGCCTCATAGAATGCCCTGTTGCCGATTGTCTTCACGCTTTTGCCGATAGTGATGCTTCGCAGCTGGTCGGAATTCTCGAACAGTTTGTTGTTGATGGTGGTCACCAGGTCACCGAACTCTACGCTGGTTGTGGTGCCATTGCCGTTGTAGAAGAAACTTGCATCAGCGTTAAACTTCAGGTCACGTCCGATGTAGAAAGTCTTCTCGTGATTGCTGTAGTTGAACGTGCCTTCATAGCCATTCCACAGCTTCAAGGGCTTTGCACTGTCTTCAATGCGGATGCTGGCCAAGTTGCCACAAGAGCCGAAAGCAGTCTTGCCTATGCTATCCACAGAGGCAGGGATGGTGACACTGGTAATAGCTGTTGAAGAAAAGGCACTGCCAACGACAGTGGTAACGGTGTAAGTCACACCCTCGTTGCTGACCGTAGAGGGGAGCACCAAGTCGCCCTCAATGCTGTTGGTAGCCTTCGCCACAGACACAGTCTTGGCAACTGCGTCGGTCACAGTAAACTTCAGGTTGCCCTGAGTAAAGGTTTGCGCCCAGGCACTTCCGCCCACCAGGCAGAAGAATGTGAGCATCGAAAGTAGTAGTTTCTTTCTCATAGCTTTAATTATTAGAAATTAGTTAGTAGTTTCACATGTTAATTGCGGTGTAAAGGTACAACTATTTGAATAATGTACGCGCATAAAGATGCCGTTTTAACTATCACATATCGTGCAAAAAGACTAACAAAACGTACAATTGCCCATTTCATCGGCATTTTTCCTATAGGGAAAAACATGAAGATTTCACGAAAAGTTGTATCTTTGCGGGGAAAAAGGACGTAAAAGCGATGCCAACTCTGTGTTCTGTCTTTGTGGCTTTGCCGCTGCTGGTGTGCCTGTTTTGGTTCATCATGTATGCCGCAGGGTACCGTCGGGCCGATGCAGCCAAGAAGGTGCAGGCCATCTTCTTCGGTGTCTGCTCCGTGCTCTACCTTTGCCACAACCTGCTCTACCACGTCTATGCCGGGACAGGGCTGCCCACGCCGCTCGAAAGTCTGTGGGCCGCCTGCTCTACCTCCGTCTATCCCATCCATTTTATCTACATCTGCTGGCTGACCGCCCAACCCGTCTCGCGCCGCAAGATGATGGCGATACTGGCTCCGGGCCTCGTCGCAGTTCTGGCCATCCTCGTCTGGAACAACGAGACGACCGACGCCCTTCGTCAGGCTGTCACAGCCCTGCAGGTGATGTGCGTAGTGGTCTTCGGCTACCGACGCCTGCGGGCTTTCGACCGCAAGCTGTCCGAACTCTATGCCGAGACCGAGGACAAGAAGGTGCAGCCCATCCGCATCCTGCTCATAGCCATGTTGCTGATTGCGCTCAACTCCTTCGTGATGAACGTCTTGGGCAGGCAATACTTTATCGCCACACAATGGATGATTGTCTTTGCCCTCGGCCCTGTTGCCGTCCTGCTCTTCGTCTTGGGATACATCGGCTACAAGCGTTCCTTCCGCGTGGAGCAGTTCCTTGCCGACAATCCCGAGGAAGTGTTGCCCGACACGCCTGCCGAAAGCAAGGAACTGGGGGCAAAGATAGAGCACCTGATGGTGACGGAGGCGTACTACCTGCGACAGAATGTCACCCTGACGGACGTGGCTCGGGAGGTCGGTTCCTGT
>Ga0265301_10006477_pt1 | contig 11182 bp, 18 predicted proteins | sample AusTroGonzalo_MG_2_FD_193488 | JGI IMG/M metagenome (GOLD analysis project Ga0265301, IMG submission 193488) | Bovine rumen microbial communities from tropical cattle in Woodstock, Queensland, Australia - Gonzalo_04 | ecosystem: Host-associated > Mammals > Digestive system > Stomach > Rumen ...
CTTAACCACGTGCGCCACGAACCCCGCACCGCGCGGCACTATTCGTATATTGACTGGTGGCACGACCAGCTAAAGCTCTACGGAAACGAGGATTTCCCCCGCTAAATCGAGCGGAAAATCAGAAATTCACCTTGAAAATTCATAGGCAACGAGGCCATCGGGACTAAAAATCTCGGTGGCCTTTTTGCAAATCCACGTCTAAAAATTCACACGCGCCCGATACCGCGCACGTGTACGCGCCCGCAAATTCACCCGCGAGCGCACGCCTACGCGCACGGCTGCGCCTACGCGCGTGAGTCTGGCAGCGGGACGGTCTGGGGCTTGGGAACTCCGGCGAAGAAAGAAATTTGCAGATACTTCAAAAAAAATTTGGAAAGTCGGATTTTTTGACTACCTTTGCAGTAGCAAAACACAAAACAAAACACCATGATTGAAAAATTTACCCTCTACCTTGGCCTGAATGACAAGGACACGAAAAAGCAAGAAATCAGCACGCTGGAAGCCTACAAAGTGGTTTCTAATCTAATCGCCGAGGACTTCCACGGCGGAACCATTTACGAGGCTTGCGGCATTTACAAGCACGACGACGGGAAAATCGTCGAAGAGAAAACCCTCCGCATCGAGCTATTATTCACGACCTTCGACAAAGTAAAGAATTTAGTCGGGATTCTGAAAAAAGCCTTCAACCAGGAGAGCGTAGCAGTCCAGCGCGAGACGATAACCAGCGAATTAATGTAATACGACCATAATTCTAATTGTTTAACTGACCGGGCAGTCGAGAGATTCCCCGGTCTTTTTTATATCAAAATTTGGAAATTCACCCGCAAAATCGGCGGGCAAATCCAAAAATTCACCTGTTCGGCTCGGCGGAAAATTCACCCGCGAAGCAAAAATTCACCCCTTGAGGCCGCTCCTATACGCGCGTGCGTGGGTCGCGCGTGGGTCGCGTGCGTGGTCTGTGCGCGTCGTGCGTGGGTGGGTCTGTGCGCTTTCCAATGAAAAAAGCCAAAAATATTTTGGAAAAAGTGTTGATAATTCAAAAAAAAGGGTTAAATTTGCGTAGCAAATGACACAAACGGCACCCGAAAAAGATAGGCAAAACGACAACAAACTTTAATATAAACCCTTTAAATTCAACACGTTATGACTGCTATTAATTTCAATTGGAATGTTAACGACAAGTTAACCAACGGCAAAGTTTACGACTTTGTTTTCACAGACTACGCAAGCAACGCCGAAACGCCTTGCACGCTTCGCAAGGATTCAAACGCGCTCTTTTTCAACGTGGGCCGCGAAGAACTGCGCGTCGAAATCTTCCGCGCGGGAATGATTGTAAGGGACGCAATCGCAGTTGCACTAAAACGCGCGGGGCGCGTCTCAAGTGGTGAAGTTTACAAGGCTAACATTTTGTTAGAAGTCCGCGAAGATTACGAAAAAGAACAGATTTATAGCGGTATCCACTACCCGTCTACAGAATTTATTACCAACTTTCCCCACAAAGATAGCGCGTATTTTTTGGGGTTTGAACTTGAGACGGCAGGACGCAATGCGCTTTGTGAGACTGCGCTACACAATATCAAAAGTAATATTTGGCGGCAAGTTTCAGACGCATCCATAGAGGGCCCGCGCGGGGCGCGTGGTATTGAATTCGTGTCTACGTTAATCCACCCAAGCGACGCAATAAAGGCCGATTTTTACGCCGATTTCTGCGAAATGATAACGGGGCTTGCGCTTTCTTCGTCCCTTGAATCAACCGGGTTACATTGCCATATCTCGCGGACTGCGTTCGGCGAAGATGAACCCACGCAGAATGAAAATATAGCGAAGTTAATCTATCTTGAGAATTTCGTGTTATCTTCCCGCGCCCTTGTCAAGTTGTACGGTCGTGACGGCGGAAGATGGGCAAGGCCGAACACGTCCGAAGTTGTGGAACACGTGGAAGCCTTAAAAGCCTACTGCCGCGACATTGTGAATCAGAGAGGAATTCACGAAGCACTCCAAACCGATTTGTTAAGAGGCAACAAAACGCGCTGCGGCCACAATTACCCCGAAGAGCGCTATCACCGCATTAACATAACAAATCAGCATACAATCGAATTCAGACAAGGCAAAGGGCAAATAAAGAGCCAAAGCATTGCGAACATTGCGCAGCACGCCACGACCGCCGCCGCATATGTATGCGCGACAAAGTGGGCGAATTTGTCCGCGCTTGGATATTATAAAAGTATTCCCACGTCGAACAAATACGGCGAATTAAAACGAATCTTCGCGCCCGATTCGCAAGACTAAAACACAGACCCACGCAACAACAAAGGCCGCCCACGTTGGCGGCTTTTTTCGTGCCGTATCAGACCGCGCAAAGAGAGACCACGCGCGAAGCATGACAAAGGAAAAAGAAGATACCACCACGACCAAATATATAAAGATTCTCTACGCGCCCAAAATACGCCAAAACAGACCCCAAAAACGCAAAGAATCAGATGAAGCCAAACTAAAAAAATAGGCTTTGAGTCCGTTTGCGTTTGTTGCTTGCTGAATCTCCCGCGCAGAACAAACCACACAAACACACGCAGCCGCCTTGCGTAAATGCGTGGATTTGTGCGTATTTGCGTGGCTATTTTGGGCACATTATCGCGCTTTTGTAGCCGTTTTTGTAGGGCGATTCAGAGCAGCAGCAGAGACCACGCGACGCGCCGCCAATTTGCCCCACGAAAATAGGCCGAATTTGGCAAAATCAGCCCCAAAAATGCAAGGGAAAACGACCAAACGCCCACCAAAATAGGCCGAAAATGACCCCACCCCCCACCCAAAACCGCCCCCACGCGGCACCGACCCCCGCAAAAATTCTCGACATCAATTTCCGAAAAACCAACTTGGCAAAGAATTTTTTGGAAAAGTGGCCAATTTTGGGGCGAAAATGGAGCGAGGTCTCGGAAAACACCGAGGAAACACCTTGAGGGTGGGCAAAAACGCTAAATAAAAGCGGGAGTTTTGGGGATATAGGCCACTGGTGGAGGTGTGGTAGGTGTTGGTGTGGTATAGGCGCGAAAAAGGCCCGCATTAGAGCGAGCCGATTAGAATAGGGAGAGTTGTCCTTCGAGTGAGCGGAGCCGTCGGATTTTGTCTATGGGGAGGACGAGGTTGTCGAATCCTTGGATTGGCGGGCCGATGTACTGGTAGCAGTAGGATGTCCTGGATTGGTGCGATTTAGTTTTGAGCCAATCGTGTTTATCGACATCTGCGCGGAACTTCATATTATGGGCGGTTGGTTTCCATCGTGGGTCGTTTCCGAGGGCGAAGCCTACTGCGGGGTTAACGGATTTGATGAAGAGTTTGGTGTTATTGTTTTTATAGATGCCACCAATGGCGGAGAGGAGTTGTCTTGATATTCCCAATCCTTGATAGTCTGGGAGGACGACCATTCGATGCACGCGGACGGAATCGAAGATGCCTCGACCGAAGAGGGTTAGGGTTGAGACGAAGGCGACTGGTTTGTCGTCCCATTGGGCGACGAAGCATTGAGCCGATTCGTTGAGGGCTGCGGACATATAATGATGTCTTGCGAAGATTCTCCAAGTATCAGGCTCGGTACGATAGAGCCGAAGCGGAATTGTGGGTCGTGGAAGGCAGTCGCCTCTTTCGAGTACGCCTCCTTTGTTAAGGTCGAAGATGAGGTCGGGTTGGAGGAAGGGCAGAATATCATAATGACAGGAAGCGAGTATGATTTTCTTGTTATTCCTTCTGATGTACTTTTGGAGTGCGTTTGACATCGCCTTGGCGGAGTTCCTATCGATGACGGAGGTATATTCATCCACGATGGAGAGGTCGTTCTTGGAGATGATTTGAGCCAATTTAGCTCGGTACTGCTCTCCGTTGGAGAGGTTGTGGAGCGGTCTGCACCACGATGGGACGGAAGCCAACCCGATAGCGCAGAGAAGTTCGGAGGCTTCTTTTGGTGGGAGATTAAGGTTTGAGATGATGGGGCGGTCGTCGAACGATGGGCTCTTCACCCCCCCATAAGACTTGCTTAACTCATTGAGTATCGTGGACTTACCGCTGCCACTTGCACCGATGATTGCAATAATGTTCCACCCCTCCTTCGGTGGTGTGAAGGAGGGGATAGAAACATTGTTCGCTCTTTGTGCATCGAAGTCGTAATGCTCCTTGATGTAGGCGGTGTATTCGTCCTCGATGACGTTGGAGTGGAGAGTAATCATAGGGTCTCGATGGTTTTGCGTTCGCAGACGACATCCCAACCTCTTGCGCGGAGTTCCTCGACGAGTTCCTTGTCGGGGATTACCTCGATGAGATAATCGACCTTGGGTTTGGAGTCATGTTCTGCGCGTTTGACGAGGGCTTCGCGGATGCGGTTGGCCTGGTACGCGGTGTAGCAGTTTGTTCCCCACTTGTTCTTGTGCGGCGGGATTCCGAGTTCGGACGCTGCGGTGAAGGTGTCGTAGTAGGAGAACGCCACGTTGGTGGCTTTTGTCGCGCTCTTCGCTATCGCGGTTGCGCTGACGCTTTCAGAATTAAACTTTTTCATATCGTGTTGTGTTAAAAAATGATAGTTCCTTCTTCCCAATTATTGACGATGGAGAACGAGCCGCTCTGATTCTGCGGCACTCCGTTTAAGAGATACCATTTCCCGGTTTCGACCTGGGTCTGCCCATCGGAGGGGGAGTCGAGGGTGAGGTTGAATGTCTTGGTTCCTACGGACATGACGAGAGGAGTGGAGTTGGAGTAGTAGCCGTTGGCGAAAATCCAATCTAATCCATCGGCATTGATGGCGTTGACGCTTTCCATCGTGCCGTCCTTGACCTTAACCTTCCAATCGGTGAATGCCATAACACCGATGGCGAAGGAGTTGTAGGAGGCGGCGACGATGTATTCATCCTTTCCGTTGACGATTTCGATGGTGTCCTCGACGATGATGGAAGGCTCGTAGGAGAGGTACTTGGTGGAGCCGTAGTTCTTCTGAATGGCTTCGGGGGTGTAATTACCCGTGACGGAGTAGGTTCCGAAGGGGATGGAGACGGACTCACCAGTATTCACGACGTACTGAACATTGGTTTCCGTGTTCGTGAGGGTGATTTCCACCTCGTTGGGGTAGTGGGCCGCAATCTCGTCGGAGAAGGACTTCGTGGGGAAGGCTCCGCTAAAGATTGAAAGCTCGAATTTGATAGTCTTGTCGTCCTCAAGTTTAGTACAGGCGGCAAGGGCGAGAACCGCGAACAAAATTACCTTTTTCATTGCGATATGAAATTTAGTGTGTTAATATGGTTCGGAAGGTCTCGTATTTATTGATGAAGTCGAGGCTTTCCATTACTCTCTTTTTATATTCTGGGGACTTGTTGTGGAGATAGATTGCCAAGTTCAAGTCCCGATTCGGGTTCTTCTTGTCTTGCATCAGTCTGAACATCTCCAATGAAAGAGCCGGGTCGAGCGCATCGCTATGGTTGTACTCCGTGCCGTTCAGCCTATTCACCTCCTTTACATAAATAGGTGTAAGTTGCAGAATACCAAAGTCTTGCGATTTACCAACCGCGCTATCGTTGAACCGACTCTCGGTGTAGGCGATGGCCATAATGAGCTTGTCCCATTCGGTGAGTTCGCCCTTGTGGATTTTGTGGAGCAGTTCGATGGTGGAGACTGGTTCTTCCTTCTCCACCTCAACATCCTTGTGGCAAGCGAGGAGGATGGCTATCCCGACACCAATCAGACCGATGATGGTGACGATGGTCAAGAACGTGTCCTTGGCCTTCTTGTCGGGGTCGATGGGGAGGTAGGAGCAAGGCTCCAGGTCTTCCAAGGGGCAGTACCCGTGATACCGCTTGCAGTTCTTGCATTTTCTGATTGGGATTCTCATTTCAGTAATCTTTTAAGGTTCTCTTTCTTGATTAGGAGTTCGCTCCTTAAACACTCTTGCCTTACGTACTTCTCGACGCACTCGACAAGCTCCTTGGCGGCTTTGATTATTTCTTCCATTTCCTTCTTGAACATCCGCAAGACTTGGATTTCCCTTGTCTTAAATTACTTGATAACACGATGCCTTCCCGACCGCAGTCGCAGCGGCATCTCCATAGTGCGATTCCTTCCTCGGTGTGGCCCTCGAACGAGATGACTGTCCATTTGCCGAACCGCTGTCCTTGTAGGTTGATTCTGTTGGTTCCCATTGCAGTTTTACGTTTTGTTGCTGCAAATATATGTCAAAAAATAATATTCTCCAAATAATTTTAGGAAAAACTATGAAATTTTATTCTCGTTTGGAGTTTTGTCCGAAAATCGATACATTTGCAAAAAGATTTTTGGTATGCCGAAAGGATTATACGATAGAAGTCTGGCCAAGAGGAATAAGGCCCCAAAGTCCCAACTTGTATCTCCCCACCCGAACGCGAGGAACTTCCTCGATAGGGAGAAGGATAGGTGGTTGGCGGTGAAGATGGTCGCCCAAGGCCACACGTACCAAGAGGTAGCAGATGCCCTCCACGAGCTTAACCCCGAATACACCATATCGAGAGAAGGCGTAAGGCTTGAGGTCGAGAAAGCCTTGATTGAATGGAAGCGGGATAACATGGAGAACATCGACGCTTACATCGCCAAGGAGCTATGGAGGCTTGATGAGATAGAGAAGATAGTCCGTCAGAACTTCGAGTTGAGCAAGAAAGGCTTCACCCCGAAGGATTATGCGGCCTTGATGAAGAGAGGTCTCACGCCCGACGAGATAGATGAGATGTATGAGACAAGGGAGTTGGCGGGCGACCCGCACTATCTCGACACCCTTCTCAACCTACAAAACCAACGAATGAGACTGCTTGGAATCACCAAGGGCAACGACGTGGCGCAGCAGACCATCGTGAACTATCAGTTTAACGGAATCGGCGATGATGCGCTTGAGAAGATGGCCGATATGCTCCAGGACTCCAAGTATAAGGAACTTGCTGACGAACAATGAGCGGATTAGAGCAGATAAAGAGCAATCCCGAAATGGTGGTCAGATATATGGCCTCCAAGCGGATGCTCAACTTTGCGAGGTATATGAACCCTCGGTTGGAAGTGACCTCCTTCCATAAGGCTTACTATGAGGTCTTGGACAAGTTTGCCAAGGGAGAGATTCGCAAACTTATTGTTTCGGCCCCTCCGCAGCACGGCAAGTCCCAGGGCAGTTCGAGGTTCCTTCCCGCGTTTATCCTCGGACAAGACCCCGACAAGAAGATTGTCATCGGGTCATATAATGCTGAAATGGCCAAGTCGTTCAACTACGACGTTCAGAAGATTATCAACACCGAGCAGTATAAGGCCGTATTCCCTAACTCCTTCCTCAACACCGCGCGTGTGCGTATGGATAATGTCTATAAGTGCAACTCCGAGGTGAGCGAGATGGTGGGGCATACGGGTTTCCTCCGTGCCGTCGGTCGTAGTGGCCCGTTGACGGGTCGCTCGGTGGATGTCTTAATTCTCGATGATGTCTATAAGGACTACGCCGAGGCGAATAGCGGACTGGTTCGAGAGCTTGCGTGGAAGTGGTACACGTCCGTCTGCCGCACTCGTCTCCACAACGAATCCCAAGAATTGATTGTCTTTACGCGGTGGCACGAGGACGATATTATCGGTCGATTGGAGAAGTCGGGAGAGAAAATCATCCCCTTCACGAGCTATAAAGACATTGAATCCGTACCCAAAGATGCGTGGGTTCACATCAATTTCCCTGCCTTAAAAGTAGGGAAACCGACGGAAATCGACCCAAGAAATGATGGGGAACCGCTTTGGCCGAGCAAACATAGCAAGGAGAAACTGCTTGCGAGCAAGGCTCTCGACGAGGTTCAGTTCGAGTGCTTGTACCAGGGCGACCCCGGTTCCGCCGAAGGTCGGTTGTATGGGGAGTTCAAGACCTACTCCAACAAGGAGGATTGGGGTACGTTCGTGAGGGCGGGTTGTTATATCGATGTCGCCGACCAAGGCTCCGATGAGCTTGCGTCGGTTACGTATGACATCTACCGAGGGAAAGGAACCACCTTCAACGAGAAAAAGAGGCGGTTTGAGCCGATTTACTTCGTCTTGGTGACGGATATTATACTCACAAGCGAGGGAACCGACGTGACCTATGTAAGCGTACCCGCGCAGATTAACCTAAACAAGACCACGAGGGTGTGGTGCGAGAGTAATAACGGCGGCGAGCAGTTCGGAAAGACCATCGAGAAGAAAACCAAGGCCCAAGTTGTCAAATTCTACAACGGAGCAAACAAGGAGACCCGAATATTGACCAATGCGTCCACCGTTATGCAGCACGTTATTATGCCGCTTGGGTGGGAGAATCGCTACCCGCACGCGGAGCAGCATTTGCGTCGGTTCTTGAGGAACTTCCGAGGAAATTCCCACGACGATATTGAGGATGCGCTCACAGGAATCGTCGAAAAGGAGATTTTGGTAGATAATAAGCTAAAAAGAAGGGGACTTTCTCGGAGAAATTAGGATATTTCAGTAGAAAAGCGTATATTTGCCTAACAAATTACCCATTGCGATATGAAAAACGCCTCCTTTTTTGAGGGGGCGTTTCTCTTTTTAGTCCTTCTTCTCGGTGAAGGTGATTCCGAGGAGGTCTTTCATCACCAGTTCAGACAATCGAGTGGCCTTGGCGACCTGTTCCTCTTCCGAAAGGTCGGGATAAGCCCGAATAATCGACGGAATGAGGTTTGCGGCTATCTTGGCTCGCTGCCCGAAGGCTTGGTTGTTACGCATCTCCTCCTGGAGTGCTTCTTGCTGCTCCGGCGTGAGGCCGGGTTTCGCGTTCTGCGCGACTTTCTTTGGATTACTCATATATTAAATGATTAAAGTGGGCATTTGTTCAGTAGAGCGACGGGGCAGTTAGCCTCGACGCACCATTTGATTACTTTTTTCTCTTTTTTGTCGAACTTGTTTACGTTCCATCTGCATCCTTTGCAGACCTTCTTTGCGTGTTCTTCGGTCATATCTTCAATATCTCCATAATGGGTACGATTTAGTGGTTAGACTTTGAACTTTTGTTTGCAACGATAACAAGGATTGCGACTATCACGGCCATTACCATAAGCCAAATACAACAAGTTTCGGCAACCGCAATTTCGTGAGCAAACTCAGTCATATCTCAAAATCTTTTAGTGCCTCTAAAAACTTCTTCTTTGACTTGTAAATCTTGTCACCGATACGATAATGCCGGGTTGTTCTGCCCCACTTATACACATACCCGTCAACTTCGCCGAGAACTGGCGTGTAGTCGCAGAATCCAAGCCGTCCATCTTCGCTTGCATAGGTGCATGAATGACCACTTGCCTGGTTCAAGTGACCTACCATGTGGAAAGGTATCTTTGCGAGTTGTTCTTCAGTCATCTTCTTTGAGTATTATCAGTTTCACTTTGTCGCCAGTATTGCACTTAAAAGGACAATTTATGAGAGCCGTATCATCACTATACGATATTTCGACATATCCTTCAACAGCAGCCTTCATCATCTCCTTCCTCTCGGCTTCTTTGCCGGATTGTACTCCATCGAAGTGTGCGATGACCAGCAGTTCATCATCTTGCCCCTTTTGCCATTCGGCGAAATGCTTGGCCACCTCCTTGACATTCATCGTGACTGCGTTAGTCCGCATATCATCTTTGCGGGATGCCGTGTATCGTTTCCATTCAGCCTCGAAGTCGGGGGATTCAGCCGGGAGGGAGTCAATGAAAGCCAGCACCTCGTTGTATGCCTCCTCCTTGCAGTTGGTTTCCATCGCAATTCCGGCAGCACAAGCACCCCGGACAAGCTGGGATTTCAGCCGTTCAATCTCGGCTCTTATAATCTCTTTGTCAGTCATGGTCAATGTAAATTGTAAGGTTGATATAGTCGGTTTCGCCGCCCATCTTAATTTCCACATCGGCATCCACAATGTTTAACCCCTTGTACTTGATAGGAATGTCCCCTGTGGATAGTTTGAATACCTCCTTTTGGAGTTTGCGGATAAGGTCGTTTGCGGTCATAACCAGTCCTCCTGTGCTTGCATTAACTGATTCATAAGGGACTTGGCTTCGTTAATACACCACTCTCGGTCAAGGTGCGCCCCATCGGTGTGGTGCATCGTATCGAAACCAAACACCCAATAACCATCAGGAATGTCATTCAGCGAATCGAAGTCAATGCACTCCACATCTTCGCCCCATTCCTTTTTGAGTTTACTGATAGAATCGCAGAAGGTCAGCCCTCCGTGTATCTGGATTTGTTCGCTCGGAACATCATCATAGAATTTCCCATTGTAGAGATTGCTGGGAGGCACGGCTACATACCCATTGGCATAGCCGCAATCTCCATACATAGAAAACCGCCGATTGACGGTGCTATTCAAGAACGCATAATACTTGTCCATAATCATTTCTCTTTTGGCAGATTTTTGACATCAACGGCGGGGAGATACCAAGTGTCCATTCCGACTTGAACACCCGCAGAATTGGGGATTAACCGCCCCTCGAAATTCTTGCAGTTCGGCTCATAGACCACATTCCACAAGTAAGCCTCACAGGGCAGATATTCATCCTTTCGGATTCGCTTCCACATTGGTAGCTTGCCGCCGGGCTTAACACAAGTCCAGCCTCTGGAACAAAGCCAAGCAATAGCTTTGAGGTCTTCTTCCATTTCCGGGGTGAATATTTCAGTCGCCGGAAGTTTATTCGGGTCAATCGTTTTCATTACATTATACCTGTTTTGTAGATTAAACGAATAAGTATCTGCTCTTTGCTTCCTCAATGGCATCGAGCGCAAGCCAGTTATCCTTTATGCACTCGGATAAAGGTTCGTACATAGCGCAGTTGAAATTATATAACGGGCCTTTCGAGAAACTACGATACATTCCTCCTTCATCACGATACCTTTCTTCCAATGGGAGCAAATTCTGCTCATAGAAATCTATTAACCTATTCCTGTCATCGGAAAAAGCCACAAGACTTCTTTCTTCGCATCGGTCATATATGTTGTTCAGAAGAAGGTAATAGATATGCCCTTGTACTATTTGTCTTGTTTCCATTATGCCTATATTGTAATTTTACGAATAAGTAACTCTACCTCGACTGGCTCATCAAACGAGCCGACCTTTTTCAAATCATTAGAAACTTCTTCGGGAATTGTAATCCAGTTACCATAGCACATATCGTTTCCGTTTTATTTTATGTTCCCA
>Ga0265301_10006478_pt1 | contig 11179 bp, 11 predicted proteins | sample AusTroGonzalo_MG_2_FD_193488 | JGI IMG/M metagenome (GOLD analysis project Ga0265301, IMG submission 193488) | Bovine rumen microbial communities from tropical cattle in Woodstock, Queensland, Australia - Gonzalo_04 | ecosystem: Host-associated > Mammals > Digestive system > Stomach > Rumen ...
CTTACCATTAAGGTAGAAGCCAGATGCCCCCCTGCAGAGAATCCCATGATACCGACGTTGTTTTCATCGAAATTCCATTCCTTCGCATGTTTTCTCATTAACCGGATTGCTTCAGCTCCATCAATCATTGGGGCCTGACGATTTTGATTGGGCAATCGATATTCTAACATAGCGACTGCATATCCATGAGCATATAAGAACGGAAACCAGCGATAGCCCTCCTTCCATTTCTCCAGATAGGCATAACCACCACCAGGACATAAGACAATGGCACCATGTTTTTGATTGTCTTTGGGGGCAGGCAACACATGCAGCACTGCACCATGTGGCAACTGAACGTGAACGATTGACGTCTCAACCACAATTACGCCCACGACAATGATGGTGAGTATTATGATGGATGTATAAATAAATATCTTTTTCATATTTCAACACTAAACCAAATTACCCTCCAATTGTCCATCTCAGGCGCTTATACTTATTAAATATGTATGACAACAGCAATGGAGGGAAGAAACCGATTGGGAACAACACAAATGGCCCTATCATCCAATGCGTTTCAAACCATTGATGCAATACTGGTGTCGTGAATACTATATCCATCATTATCTGGTTAAAGATATAAAGTCCCATACTGAGTTGCTCTACAGTCTGAACAACTTGTCGCATACGGTCTGACAACACACCTTTACTCAGAATTATCAGCATTTCAATACAAATGACGTACACTAGGACTGTCCTTACTATCATGACAAGAGTGTAAGGCAATGGAATGGGATACCAAACGAAGACGAACAAGCCTAATATGACGAAAGGCAAGGTCATATAAGACCAGTTAGGCAGCATCCATCCCACACGCAATTTGGCACAAACATAGCCTACCATGAAGGCAGGGAAATAGTACAATATCTTATTGATACAAAGGAACTGACCGTCATAAACGTATTTTGAAAAAACAAGCCCAAGCACATATCCTGTGACAATCAGAGATATGCCTAATTTGCCCGTGAACCTGATTCTTTGGGCATTCAACAACTGAAGAAGTACTGTGAGCGTGAAAACGCCGAAAAGCATAAGCAGGAACCACAAATGCCCAATGCCATAGAACAACTTGGTCCAAGTGTTCCAAGGCCATACGATAGCCATAGGTATGCCCCAGAACAAATAGGGTATCAACAGACGTTTCGCCTTAATGCGAATCACTTCCGATGGATGACGGTATTTATTTCTATAAATATACAGATAACCATACAGATAGCCTGAAATAAATACAAACATGTTCAAGTCTATCACATCTATGAAATTGGATATCTTGTGCCAGAAATCGATGTCAAGGGCATTCACCTTAGTCCATCTGCCATTATAAAAGCATAGGCTATGAAAGGCAACAATCATAGTCATTGCCAATACACGCATGACTGATATTTCTTCAAATTTATTAGTTTTTTCCATAGGTTTTATAATCATTCAAAATCTCGGATACGATACAGGAATCTAACAAGTGATAACCCTGAAAATTGATATGTACATGATCTTCCTGATAGATCTCTGCTGAATAATGATGGTCTCGCGGAAGCCAGTGACTATGAGGTATATACAACACACTATCACCAAGCCCCGTTTCTTTCAGCATGTCCTTCAAGCCCTCGCGGAAGGGGGTAATATCGTCTTCCACCACACCTGTAAAATATGAATAGAAACGATAGAGGTGTCTTTGGCGTTTCCTATGGGTGTTTAACCAATCCCCCATTTCAAAATCGGGTATTTCCATCACGACAGGACGAATATGATTGGCCAACAGTAGTCTGATAATCAGACGATAGTTGCCAGTATAATAAGATACAGGGCGTTTCTTCCACGTATCGTTGATTCCTGCCATCACCACACAATAGTCAGGATGTTCCTCCAATAAAGGCTGGGTACAATAGTAGTCGTTCAATACGGAACCGTCACGATTCCAGCTCCTGAACATATCGAAATAGATTTCTTTGGACTTTGCACCACCCCTTCCCCTATTCATACATTTAATAGGCTTGGAGGTCAATTTCCGGCCATACTGTTCAAAGAGAGTATCACACTTAAGTTTCATGTGGAATTCTGCCCAGCTGTCACCAATCACCGCTATTCGTAAAGTGTCATCTTCAGGACGAGGCCCTACATCATAGAACGGCAATTCATCAGCTACCAAGAATTCTCTATCAACAAACAGATAGCCTATATAGCCCAAATAACCAAGCAGGGTAAGAAGAGCCAATGACCACCATAGCCTTTTTCGTCTTCTGATCCTGCCCAAGAATCTATATACTCTACCCGTATTCATTTAGTATGCAAACACTTCGTCTCTTGCTACCTCTGCTTAAAGAATTTCTTGCCGTCCTTAATAAAAATCCCCTTACGGAACTCGGAGGGATTGGAGACGGAGAGTTTGCGCCCCTGGAGGTCATAGTACTGGCTGTCGGCTAGTGGCTGTTGGCTATGGGCTATGCCTGTATCCACAAAACTGGTGGCAGAGAGAATAAGCTGGCCCACTATGCAGTCGCTCCATTCTGCTGCGGCAGAATAGATGGCAATGACATAATCGCCCTGCTCTGTAATATCAAACTCGAAGGTTTGCTGCTCTGGACTGCTGAAACTGTTGGATGCTACATTGCCGATATTGATGTTCGGCCTGTAGGTCTGACTGGCGATGCTGGTGCTGCCCGTGCTCTTTTCGATACTCAATTCTACGTCACCGTAATCCGACATGTTCCAGTTGCAGATTTTGTATTTCAGCGTATAGTGACCAGGAGCCAGAGTCAGAGTGGTGCCACCATCGGAAAGCCCATACTTAGCCCAGCCTTGATGAGCCTTTCCGCTGATATTGCGGAAGTAGAGGCCATAGTTGAATCCTCGTGGTGAACCCGTAAACTGGAGAACGCGACATCCCTGGGTGAAGCCGTTGCTATAGCCTGTGCGACGATCCTGACTATCGTAGGTGGTCCATCCTGTGGGCAATGCTCCACCCTCACTGAATTCAGACGAGACGGTGAGAGATGATGGAGCCTGTAGCGTTACTTCGACGGAGGCTGTACTTGTCTCGCCATCATTGTCAATAGCTATAGCTTTCAGCGTGTGTTTCCCTGCTTTGGCACCTGTAAGAGTTGCCTTATAAGGCTTGGCTGTACAAGTAGCGAGCAATGTCGTACCATCATAGAATTCCACCTTTTCAACGCTTCCGTTAGAGTCATCGGCTGTAGCAGTGATGGTGATATCAGCGAATGCCGTCTCACCTTTGGGGCCAAAGCTGATAAGTTTCTGTCCTGTTTTGGGAGCGGTAATACTGACGTTAGGCGTGGTTTTGTTTAGCGAGTAGTTTTTACAGAAGTTCCAAATCTCCTTGCCCGTATACACCTGCGTTTCCTTGCATATCCAGTGACCTTTATCAGCCAGTTCCAACAGTTTGACCTCAACACCGTCGTTGCCAGGGCCCCAGGTGTGCATCTTGGCTCCACTAAATCCGTTGTATTTCGACACCACCTTGTCCTTCGTAGAACAGCCATTATGCTTGATCCATACGTTCAGTGCCGGCTGTACACCACTGAATGCACAGGTCCCATCACCAGTTCCGTGGATATGCAATATAGGAATAGGGCGCGTTTTGGCATTGGCAGTAGCACCACCCATGGGATAGCCGCTGACAGGGCAGAAGGCCGCAATGAGGTCGGGAATCTGATTCATGGCATGGTAAGTGAACATGCCACCCATAGAGAAACCGCCAAGATAGACGCGGTTGCGGTCAATCTTATGCTGGGTCACCATCTTATTGATAATGGCCTTGACAAAGTTGATGTCACGATTGCCGGAAGTGTCCCACGATTTGTCGATACCGTTGGGGAATACAACGACGAACTTGGCTGTATCGCACACTTTTTCCATGCTCACCTTATCGTTCTTAAACTCGCTGTTCTGCATCCAGTTGGCATCCTGATTGTAGCCATGACAGAAGATAAGCAGTGGGCGATTCTCGCCGAGGTTCTTTGGGGCATAGACATTATACGAGCGGCTGGTACCATCGACGGTGATGTTGTCGGCTTTCATCGACAATACTGATGCCATAAGCATGATGAGTGGAAAAAGAATATGTTTCATAAAAGTCGTTATTGTTTTCGCCTGCAAAGTTAAGACATTCTGTGGACATCACAAAAAATAATGCATTTTTATTTGCATTCTCTTCGCTAAATCGAAATTTTGCACTATCTTTGCGCCATCATGTTTGAATTGAACCTACCTGCGTACGAAGTGAATATGACGGAGAAAGACGGGAAACGACTGATTTTCGACTTTCTGCGTCGCAAATATGTGGCACTGACGCCAGAGGAATGGGTTCGTCAGCACTTCACACATTACTTAGTAGAGTCAAAAGGCTACCCTCAAGGACTGCTAGCCAACGAGACGCAGCTGAAGATTGGCGACAAGCATCTTCGCTGCGACACCGTATTATATAACAAGGCGATGCATCCACTGATGATTATTGAATACAAGGCGCCGAATATACAAATACAGCAGAAGACGTTTGACCAGATAGTGGCCTACAATCTTCTGCTGCGTGCTGATTATCTCGTGGTCAGTAACGGTTTGCAGCATTACTGCTGCCGTATGGACTACAAGCTGAATAGTTATGGATTTCTCCGTGAAATACCTGACTATCAGTCGATAGCAGGTATATGACAGGCTATTACTCTATGTCGTTGGCATCAGCCACTTTCTTCGACGAGGCGACAGACGTCTTGCGGATGGAGCGCTTGCGGGTAGTCTTCTTCTCGCTGCTGTCAGCAATCTTGTCAATCTTCACTCCTGCCAGTTCTGGGTCAATCATGATACGTCCGCAATACTCACAGACGATAATCTTCTTGTGCATCTTAATGTCAAGCTGACGCTGGGGCGGAATCTTATTGAAACAGCCGCCGCAGGCATCACGCTGCACATAGACGATGCCCAGGCCATTGCGGGCATTCTTACGGATACGCTTGAACGAAGTCAGCAGGCGTGGTTCAATCTTCACCTCCAGATCCTTTACCTTCTCCTTCAGCTTTTCCTCCTCAGTGCGCGTTTCTTCCATAATCTCGTCGAGCTCGCTCTTTTTCACCTCAAGGTCGCCTTTACGCTCATCCATCAGCGTCTGATTAGCGTTCAGTTCCTCATTCTTCTCCGCAATACGGCTCATGGCCTCGCGAATCTTCTTGTTGCAGAGTTCAATTTCCAATGACTGGAACTCGATTTCCTTCGACAGGGTGTCATACTCGCGGTTGTTCTTCACCTCGTCGAGCTGAGCCTTATAGCGAGCCACGCTTGCCTCAGCATCGGCAATTTCACCCTTCTTCTGGGTCACAGCCTTCTGGAACTCATCGATATCGGCCTGAATGCGCTGAATACGTGTATTCAGACCCTCGATTTCGTCTTCCAGGTCATTAACTTCCTGAGGCAGTTCACCTCTCAGTGTACGCTTCTCGTCAATAGCCGACAAGGCCGTCTGCATCTGGTAGAGAGTCTTCAGTTTCTCTTCTACCGACAAATCTGTAGGATCTTTCTTTGCCATAATTCTGATGTTATTTATTTCGTTATTACGTTATTTCGAGATTTCGTTTAAATGTAATTGATGGGATTCGTGTTTGTCTCGGCTATCTCGGTTCTCACGCCTGGACACTCCCTTTCAATGATGTCGCGGAACACCTCGGTGGTGAACTGCTCGCTCTGATAGTGGCCGATAACACAGATCTGGATGCGTTGCTCGTAACCGAAGTACTGATGATAGTGCATCTCACCCGTAATAAAAGCATCAGCACCAGCTGCTACAGCCTCATCGAGCAGGAAGTCCCCTGCCCCACCACAGATAGCAACACGGCGTATGGGACGTTGCAGCAGCTCATTGGTCATAGCGCACTCTACGCCAAACGCCTGTTTCACCTTCTGTACGAAGTCATTGGCAGCCATCTGCGTCGACAACGTGCCGATAACGCCACTGCCACACTCCATCTCTCCTACCCGCTTGGATGCCAAGAACTTAACATCGTCCAGCCCCAGTTTCTCGGCTATCTTGAAGTTCACACCACCCTGGGCATTGTCCATGTTGGTATGCATCGACACCACACAGACCTGCTGACGAATGGCCTTCATCACCGTACGCTGCACATCGGTTAGGTCGCTGATGGTCTTGAGTCCACGGAACAGCAGAGGATGGTGGCTCACTACGAGATTACATCCCTTAGCCATCGCCTCGTCAATCACCTCTTCCGTGACGTCTAAACACAATAATGCCCCTGAAACCTCCGCCTCTGTCAATCCAACTTGCAAGCCGGCATTGTCCCAGCTTTCCTGCAAGGGCAGGGGCGCGAACTTTTCAAGGGCGCTCAACACTTCCTTAATCTTCACGCTACTCAAATGTGTACGTTTGGGCTGCAAAGTTACACAAAAAAAAGCGTCCAGCCAAAGTTTTATGGATTTTTTTTCTTATCTTTGCAGCGGAATTGACGTATTACACCTTATTTATATAAGAACCAGAACAGACAAGTTATGATAAAGAACATTTTTCTGACGGTTTTAGTGGCTCTGACTACTGCTCTGCCAGCCACCGCACGATTCAACGGAGCCAACCGCGAGGCCCCTGCCGCCCATATCGGCATCAGAGCAGGAGTGGGCTTTAGTGAGTATGGAAACCTCAATCGTCCCAAGGAACTCATCACCCCGGTCGGAGGCATACACCTCGATATCAAGGTAGCCAAACTGCCGATCTATATCGAGACAGGTGCCTACTACATGGACATGGGTACAAAGTTCCGCGACAGGTGGTACTACAACGGTAGCCACTACAATGACGGCATCTACTACGAAGGCAACAACAAGTATCGTTACGACGAGATTGGGCGTCCATACCGCTATGAGTCAGGCTCTTACTACAGACACGACGCAGACCAGTACACCCTTCACAACCACTCTATTATGGTGCCGTTGGCCCTAAGTTACCACGTCTACCTGAACGATAACCTGGTACTGCAACCCTTCACAGGTGTGTACGGTTCCTACGGTTTCACCAGCGAGGAGTGGGACTTCGGTATTCGCGAGGGTATTGCCCTCAGCTTCGGCCACCTCAATGTCAGCATTGGTGTCAATGTTGGACTACTCGACCAGAAGCAGAAAACAAAGGACATCTGGGTTGAGAATGCCAACCACGTATCAGCCTACTTCGCCTTAGGTGTCAACTTTTAAGCGCTTTTCTTGTATAATCAGAGAAAAAAGCGTACCTTTGCACCCAATTTTAACATAACAAGAATAATGAAATACGCATTGGTGACAGGCGGCTCACGAGGTATCGGAAAGGCCGTCGCCCTGAAACTGGCTAACCAAGGATGGCCAGTATTGATTAATTACCGTAGTAACCAAGAGGCAGCACAGGCTACTCTCGACGAGATTGTCGCTGCTGGCGGACAGGCTGAACTGATGCCGTTCGACGTAGCAAGTGCTGAACAGACAGAAAAAGCCATTGACCAATGGGAGGCTTCCCACCCCGATGACTATGTGGCAGTGCTAGTCAACAATGCCGGTATCCGTCGCGACGGAATGATGTTCATGATGTCTGACGACGACTGGCACTCTGTACTCGACACGACGCTTGGCGGTTTCTTCTACATCACCCGCCGACTCCTGAAACACATGATGCCACGCCGTCGTGGTGGTCGCATCATCAACATGGCTTCGCTATCAGGACTGAAAGGCCTTCCAGGACAAGCCAACTATTCTGCAGCCAAGGCCGCATTGATTGGTGCCACCAAGGCATTAGCCCAGGAAGTGGCTCCCCGCAATATCACCGTCAATGCCATTGCACCTGGCTTTATTGCCACTGACATGACTGCCGACCTGAACGAGGTAGAGCTGACAAAGATGATTCCAGCCGGACGTTTCGGACGTCCTGAGGAAGTAGCTGCACTGGCAGCCTTCTTGGCTTCCGACGATGCCGCCTACATCACAGGACAGGCCATCTCCATCAACGGAGGCCTCTACACCTGAACAGAGAACAAAGACATACAAAAACCATACATCCAATCAGAAAGAAATGGCAAGAAGAGTGGTTGTCACAGGCATGGGCATCTGGTCCTGCTTAGGCACAAACTTAAACGAAGTTAAGCAATCGCTATACGAAGGACGCTCAGGCATCGGCATTGAAGAGGAGCGCTTTAACTATGGTTATCAATCAGCACTCACTGGAATCGTGCAACACCCCGCTTTGAAAGGCCTGCTCCATCGCCGCATGCGTGCTGGTTTGTCGGAAGAGGCTGAATACGCCTATATGGCGGCCCGCGAGTGTTTCGAACAAGCAGGTGTCGACGAGGACTTCCTGATGAAGAATGAGGTTGGCGTCATCTTTGGCAACGACTCCAGCGCCAAGCCTGTCATTGAAGCTGCCAATATTATGTCCGAGAAACACGACTCCGAACTGTTGGGCAGCGGACTGATATTCCAGTCCATGAACTCAACGGTGAATATGAATCTGAGCACCATCTTCCATCTGCGCGGCATCAACTTCACCATTTCTTCAGCCTGTGCCAGCGGTAGCCATTCCATCGGTATCGGCTACCTGCTCATCAAGCAGGGACTGCAGGACCGTGTGCTCGTTGGCGGCGCACAAGAAACAAACTACTACTCAATGGCAACCTTCGATGCCCTTGGTGCTTTCTCGAAGCGTATGGATGAACCTACCCGAGCCAGCCGTCCTTTCGATCGCGACCGCGACGGTCTGATCCCCTCTGGCGGTGCTGCTGCACTGCTGCTTGAGGACTACGACAGCGCCGTCAGCCGTGGTGCCACCATTCTAGCCGAAGTCACAGGTTACGGATTCTCGTCCAACGGCGGTGGCATCTCACAGCCCAGCGACGACGGTTCCGTAATCGCCATGAGCCGTGCGCTGCAGGATGCCGGCCTGACAACTGATGACATCGACTATGTCAATGCCCACGCTACTTCCACCCCACAGGGCGACCAGTTTGAAGCAATTGCATTGAACCGCTTGTTCAACGGCAAGCACGCCCTCATTTCTTCTACCAAGGGCATGACAGGGCATGAATGCTGGATGGCAGGAGCCTCGGAAGCTGTCTATAGTATCCTGATGATGAAGCATTCGTTCGTGGCTCCGAACATCAACTTCGAGAACCCCGATGAGTATACAGAGCCACTGAACCTGGCACTCAAGACCGTAGATACCGAGTTGGACAACGTCCTTTCCAACTCCTTTGGTTTTGGTGGCACCAACTCGGCCCTCATTCTCAAGAACTGGAAGTAAGCCCTACGTCTCATGAATAAGCTGCTACTGATTCCACTGTCTCTCTGTCTGTTGCTGACTGCCTGCCGCAACAGCGAAAACAGCACGAGTGCCAAGACTTTACTCCGCGACAACACCAACAAGCCCGTGGACACAAACACTCAGGGTAAGGACAAAATAGTGGAATATGAACTTCCTGCCCCGCTGACGGACCGTTCTGAACAGATTCTGAAACGTAAAGGCTATACCACCTCTTATAATAAGGAGACGCGCAACCCCAACTGGGTAGCATGGCACCTGACCAAGACCCATACCAATGGTAATCACAGGCGGCAGGAGGAAATGTTTACGGAGGACCAAGAGGTGAGTCCACGCGCCACCAACAACGACTACTATACCTCTCGCTACGACCGTGGTCACATGTGCCCAGCAGCAGACAACAAGTGGGATGCTACAGCTATGAAGGAGTCGTTCCTTTTTACCAACATCTGCCCGCAGAGCCACAACCTGAACAAGTATGAGTGGAACGATCTGGAAATCAAATGTCGCGAATGGGCTCGCAAGTACGGTGCCATCGACATCGTGTGTGGTCCTCTCTACGACGCTCCAAACGCTACCCGCACCATTGGCAGAAACCGTGTCTGGATTCCTGACGGTTTCTTCAAGGTTGTCATGTGCCGTTCAAAACAAACACAGCCCAAGGCTATTGGCTTTCTCTTCCGAAACGACGGAAAGAAGGTGAGTCTTGAAAGCGTCGTACGTACTGTCGATGAGATTGAGCGCATAACAGGCTTCGACTTCTACCCTGCCCTCGACGATGATATTGAGAACGTGATAGAAGCCGAAGCAGACTTGAGCGACTGGTAAGAGCCAGTCGCTTTTTTATTTCACCTCTTTAATAATCTTGGCACCCTCATCCACAGCCTGCATATTCAGGGGGATAAGGTCGTGATGGCGCTCGGGCAGAGTCTTCTTCAATGCCTTCTCCACACCATGGGTGCTGACCACGGGAGCCACCTTCAGCAGACCGCCAAGGACAATCATGTTGAACACCTTGCCGTTTTTCATCTCGGCAGCCTTGTCCATAGCGTCAATCTCGTAGACGGTGATGTCCTTACGAGTGGGCTTGTTGATGATACCAAAGCCGTCATAAATCAGAATGCCACCAGGCTTGATCTTCGGCTCGAACTTCTCTAACGAAGGCTGGTTCAGTACCACGGCGATGTCATACTTACTGAGGATAGGCGAAGAGATACGCTCGTCGCTGACGATCACCGTTACATTGGCCGTACCGCCACGCTGCTCTGGACCGTATGCAGGCATCCATGTCACTTCCTTGTCCTCCATCAGTCCACTATAGGCCAGAATTTTACCCATTGAGAGCACGCCCTGACCTCCGAAACCTGAAATAATTATCTCTTTTTTCATAACTATTCACTTTTCACTATTCACTTTTCACTTCAAAGACTCGTAGTGTCTTTGAGGTCTCCTTTGGGATAGAAGGGGAACATATTCTCCTTCATCCATTCGTTAGCCTTGGCAGGCGTGAGCTTCCAACCGCTGTTACAGGTAGAGACGAACTCCACAAGGCTTGATCCCTTTCCAGCCATTGAAGCCTCGAAAGCCTTGCGCAGTGCCTTCTTGGCCTTGTTGATAGAGGCCACGCTCTCTACACTCTGACGGGTGACGTAGCACGTACCCTCCAATTGGGCGGCAATATCGGCAATCTTCAGGGGATAGCCATGAAGCTGAGGATCACGGCCATAAGGACAGGTTGAGGTCTTCTGACCAATGAGCGTGGTAGGAGCCATCTGTCCGCCCGTCATGCCATAAATGGCATTGTTGACGAAGACAATGACAATGTTCTCACCACGGTTCAAGGCGTGAATA
>Ga0265301_10006481_pt1 | contig 11175 bp, 6 predicted proteins | sample AusTroGonzalo_MG_2_FD_193488 | JGI IMG/M metagenome (GOLD analysis project Ga0265301, IMG submission 193488) | Bovine rumen microbial communities from tropical cattle in Woodstock, Queensland, Australia - Gonzalo_04 | ecosystem: Host-associated > Mammals > Digestive system > Stomach > Rumen ...
GTTGCCGCAGGATTCCGTCAGGATCGCTTCGCAGCGCGGATCGCGACCGCCGGCGTCACCCGCAGCTGAAACCGCATCGGTCGTGTGCCGGAGCTCGAAGACGGACGGTTTGGACGGCGGCGTCCGTTGCAGGAGGCGCGCCATTCGCGTGTCGAGGGGAATTGCGGGGAATTTCACGTCCGGCCTGGAATCCGCCACGCAGTAGGGATACGTCACGGTCGGCGCCGCAAAAACTGCCCCGTCGTCCAAAAACGAGTCCGTCGCGGCGACTTCGAGGGGCAGCGGTCGGACGACCAGTTCGAGCTCAAGCGGGGGAAGGGGTTCGAGTTCGGTGAACTTGCGCGGCAGAACGACCGGTTCGGTCGGCGCATCAAGCGAAAAATCGTCGCGGGTCGCGCGGAAAAACGAGAAGCCGACATCCTCGCGCGGGTGCAGGAACGCGATCGGATCGTAGATGCCGACCATTTGCATGAAATCGGGCTCGTTCGCCAAGGTCTGCGACGATACGAAAAGCGTGGAGTGCTCGTTCGGCAAGGCGGGTTCGTCCTGTTCGGGCGCGAGCGGCGTAAAGACCGTGACGAGCGCGATGTGGATCGCCAGCACGGCGGCGCCCACGGCCAGGAGCATGGGCCACCGGAGGCGTTCCGGCGGCGGCGATGCGTCGACGGGAAGCCGGAAATGCTGCTGTGCCGCGGTTTCGGTCATGATTCAGGCTCGGTGAAGCTGGCGGTCCGGCCCTTGGGCTGGCCCCCGGACATGAAAAGCGCGTTCACGTTCAGCTCCTCGGCGACGGACAGGATTTCGGCGACCGTGGCGAGCGGCGCGTTCACGTCGCAGCGGACGATGATGCGTTCCTGGTCCCGCTGGAATCCGCGGGAGTTGAGCGATTCGGAGAGCTGGCGTTTGAGTTCGTCGATATCCTTGACGACCGCGTCGTTGAAGTAGATGCGGCTGTCCTTGTCGACGGTCACGACGAAGTTGCGCGAAGCGTAGGCCATGCGGCCGCCGATCTGCGGCAGGTTGACCTCGACGCCGCGGATCGGGACGAAGTTCGAGCTGAGCATGAAGAAGATCAGCAGGATGAAAAAGACGCAGAAATACAGGACCAGACTCGGCAGGCCGCTGAATATCCTGAGCTTGGTCTTGACCTGGATCGGGGCTTCATTCGGCATGGGCGGCGCCGTCCTCTTTCTTGTGGTGGCGGAAGAAATACATGATCTCGGCGGACGCTTTCTCCATGTCTACGCAGAAGTCCTGCACGCGGGAGACCAGGTAGTTGTAGGCGATGTGGCACGGGATCGCGACGGAGAGCCCGGCGGCGGTGCAGAGCAGGGCCTTGTAAACGCCGTTGGAGAGTTCCGGCAGGTTCGCGGTGGCGTCCGGGGCGGCAGTCATCGACTGGAAGGAATCCACGAGGCCGAGCACGGTGCCGAGCAGTCCCAGCAGCGGCGTCACATAGGCGAGCGTGGCCAGGATGTTGAGGAGGGATTCCAGTCGCGGCACTTCGATCAGCGTCTGCGTGGCCAGCGCATCGCGGATGTCGTCGCCTTCCTTGTAGGCGCGGATGGCGCTGGAGAGGACGCGCGGCACGGGACCGGGCGAGTTGTCGCAGAGCGTGATGGCTTCGATCATGCCGTCGCGCCGGAGCACGTTGATGAGCCCGGTGACGATCTCGTTGATGTTGACCTGGGCGCGGTAGAATTCGAACCATTTGCGAGCAAAGACGAATGCCGCGACGAGGGCGCAGATCCCGATGAGTACGAAGACGGGACCGCCCTGCTGAAGTATGGGGAGGTATTTCATGACTGCGAAGACTCCGGAGTGGTAGTTGCGGTTGAAGACGCCGGGAGCGGCGGCTGATATTGTTTCTTGCGGAGGGCCCGAATCCGCTGGCGGACCGAAGCCTGGTCGGCCATGCCGGTCTGGCCCAGCCAGACGAGCGCGGCGGTGGCGGATTCCACGTTGGAAAGGACCGGCTCCTTATTTGCGAGGGCTTCCATCGCCTCGACCGCGCGGAAGATCCAGTAGGATTCCACGGGGCGGGCGGCGGCGTCCTTCGCCGGGACCAGATAGATCATCTGGCGGAAAAGGTCGAACGCCGCTTTTTCGTCGCCGGCCTTCCAGAGGGACTGGCCGGACTTGTAGATCGCCATGGCCCGGTATTCGGGCAGCAGATTTTTCACGCCCAGAAGCGTCTGGTATGCCTCGAACGCTTTGCGGTAGTTGTCGGCGGGCGTCGCCTGCTTGTTGTCCTCGGCGGGTTTCGCGGCCTGGGCGGCTTCCTTGCCCTTGTCTTTCTCTTTGTCCTTGGCCTCCTGGGGCTCTTTGGACTTGTCCTGCGCCTGCGTTCCGTTTTGGGGCTTGTTGTTGTTCTGCACGGAAACGCCTTCCTTCGGCGCGGCGGTCGAGGCGGCATTCTTCGCGGCGGCCTTCGGGGCGGGCATCGAGGCTATCGCGTAAAGGCAGTCTGCGGCCGATCCGAGCGCGGCCTGTTCGAGACGCGTGCCGGCGGCGGCTTTTGCGGCGGCCACGTATTCTGTGTGGGCCCCGGCGAAATCGTTCAAGGCGCGGGCGATTTCCCCGCGGAGGTAATGGATGTCCGCCACGGGAGCGTTTTCCGGCTTGGAAATGTCGATCTGGTCGAGGTATTCCAGCGCCGACGTCAGGTCATCCCGCTGGAACGCGATCAGCGCCTTTTCGTAGACGGCCCGTGCTTGGATCTTCGGGTATTTTTCCTGGTCCAGCAGCTGGTTCAGCGCGCTTTCCGCGTGCTGCACGGAGCCCGTGCCGCGATAATGTTCCGTCAGGCGCAGGATTGCCGCGCCGGCGTACTGGGAATCCGGTTTCTCCTCGATGAACCGCCACGATTCGCGTTCCGCGCCGACCTCGTCGCCGGACGCGTACAGGCAATGGATGAGCCAGTAGCGGGGCTTTCCGTCGTTCAGGCCGTAGTTCTGGCAGAGCCGCCGGAAGATTTCGGCCGCCCGGGCGGGCTGCCCGAGTTCGCTCAGCAGCTGGCCGGCCTGGAACAGCGCATCTTCGCGGGTGGCTTTGTTTTCCTCCGTCTTCGGGACGGCTGCCTCGTAATCCAGATAATTCCGTGCGGCGGAGGCTTTGTCGTCCAGGAGGAACTGCGCGATGGCGGAGAGGAGCAGCACGTCCGGCGCGGGGTGCTCCGGATCGTCCTCGCGGAGCATCGCGGCGATGTCCAGCATGTCCTGATATTGTTTTGCGTCCTGACAGCAGCGCATGGCGTTCAGCAGGGCCTCCTGCCGGAACTCCCCGGATGTTTCGCCGACGGTGCGGTAGAGCGCGGCGGCCTCGGCGGGCTTGCCTTCGCGCCAGGTGAGTTCCGCGCGGTCCATCGTGCGCGCCTCCTTCTTTTCCGGGACCGTATCGAATGCATCAATGAACTTGTGTGCGGATGCGTACGCCTTTTCCCGGATCATCACGTCCAGTGCATCGCGATAGGCTTTCTCGCGGTTGGCCGCCGGGACGGATGCGTCCGGGATGCACGACAGGCACACGTCGAAGGCGTCGTCTGTGCGCCCCGCCTGGAACAGGATGGCCGCGATGCGGAGCTTGTAATCCTGCGGGAGCTGAACGTCCTTGAAGAACGAAACCATCCGCATTGCCAGTTCGGCGGCTTCCTTTTTCCGTCCGAGCCGGTCGAACGCGTTCATCAGGCGTTTCATGGCGGTGAACGCGTCTTCGCGCACGGCGGCTAGGCCGTAGGCCAGGTGGAACGCCTCGGCGGCGCGGACGGTTTCGCCGCGGCGGAGGAACTCCTCGCCGATGCGGCAGGCCGCCAGGAAGAAGAAGTTGTCCTTGCGCGGCGCGGAGATCGAACGGATTTCGCTCCAGGCGTCTGCGAGGGATTCGAAGCCCGTTTCGCCCTTATCCGAAAGGGTCAGGTAGAACGACAGCAGCCTGCGCGCATCCACGTCGCGCTTGTTGTCGGCATCGGGCAGTTTTTTGATCAGGTCGTACGCGTCTGTGAACTTGCCGAGCGCGCCCAGCGCCAGCGCCTGGCGTTCCGCCGCGCGGCGTCCGAACGACGTCTTGATGCCCGGCACGCCCAGCGGATTGGGAGCCGCGACGAGATCGCCGTAATATTTCGCCGCCAGTTCCATGTCGCCCTTCAGCTCGGCGACGAACGCCGCGCAGGAGATCGCCCGCAGGCGTATGGGGTCGAGGTTTTCGAGCGAGGGGATCAGTTTCCGCAGCAGCTTGTCCGCCTCGTCGGCTTTCCGCTGGATGAGGTAGATTTCGGCCTGCCACAGGCTGACGGCTTTTTCGTCCTTCAGCGGCACTTTCTGATTGTATTCGTCCAAGAGCTTCTGCGCGGAATCGGCGAGGTTCGCCAGGATCAGGGCGTCGAGCTCGCATGCGTAGGCGTCCTTCACCGCTTTCTCGTCGGCGTTCTGTTCCGCTTTCGCGCGGTACTGACGGTAGAAGCTCGCCGCCGTGCCGTATTCCATGGCGGCGCTGGCGCGGTCGCCGGCGTCCTTGTCCGGGTACGTGACGACCTGTTTCTCCGGGGCCGTCACAGTCGTTGATGCATTCTGGGCGGCATCAGCCGACTTTGCCGTATCGGACGCGCTCTTCGCCGCGTCTTTCGGCGTGTCGGCATTCTTCGTCGTATTTGCCGTGTTCTTCGTCGCGTCCTTCGCCTGGTTTTTCGCCGTGTCAACCTTTTTCGCCGTATTGACGGTTTTCGGGGCGTTCGCCGATGCGCCCGCCGCATTCTGCGCGAACGCCGCCGGGACGCCGGAAGCAAGCAGCAGCGCGGCCGCCGTGCGGACGAGAAACGCCCCGGCACGGCTGCCGTGGAGGAGTTCCGCCGGAACCGGAGCCCGGCGGTCTGTCTGGGAAGGATTACGCATTGACCTGGTCGTCGGTGGCGGCGGGCTGTTCCTCCGCCCCTGCGGATTCGTCGGCGGGCGCGTCGCCGGCCTTTCTGGCAGCGAGGACGTCCTTGATCTTCTGGTAAATCTTGTCGGCGAGCTCGGGCTTTTCGGTGAGGAGCGCCTTCACGGCGTCGCGGCCCTGCGCGAGCTGTTCGTTTTCGAAGGAGAACCAGGAGCCGCGCTTCTCGACGATGTTCATGTCGAGCGCGACGTCCAGGATGGACCCGATGCGGGAGATGCCCTCGTTCCAGTTGATGTCGAACTCGGCGACACGGAACGGCGCGGCGAGCTTGTTCTTCACGACCTTGACCTTCGTGCGGGCGCCGATGGATTCGCCGGCGGCGTTCTTGATGGCCTGGATGCGGCGGATGTCGAGGCGGATGGAGCAGTAGAACTTCATGGCGTTGCCGCCGGTGGTCGTTTCGGGGTTGCCGAACATCACGCCGATCTTTTCGCGGATCTGGTTGGTGAAGATGCAGCAGGTGCGGCTGCGGCTGATGGCCGGCGTGAGCTTGCGGAGCGCCTGGGACATCAGGCGTGCCTGCAGGCCCATGAAGGAGTCGCCGATGTTGCCTTCGAGCTCGTTCTTCGGCACGAGTGCGGCGACGGAGTCGATCACCAGTACGTCGACGGCGTTGCTGCGCACGAGCATTTCGGCGATGTTCAGCGCGTCTTCGCCGCAATCCGGCTGCGAGATCAGCAGGTTGTCGATGTTCACGCCGATGCGCTTGGCGTAGGCCGGATCGACCGCGTGTTCCGCGTCGATGAACGCCGCAGTGCCGCCCGCCTTCTGGGCGTTCGCGATCACGTGCATGCACAGCGTGGTCTTGCCGGAGGATTCGGGACCGAAGATCTCGATGATTCGGCCGCGGGGCAGGCCCATGATGCCGAGGGCGATGTCGAGCGACAGCGCGCCGGTGCTGATGACCGGGACGTCGACCGTTTGGTTGTCGCCTAGGCGCATGATGGAGCCCTTGCCGAACTCCTTTTCGATCTGGGCCAGCGCCACGTTCAGGTTCTTATCGCGTTCGGATGCGGCGGAGGCCGCCGGGGCTTTCTTGGTGTCTTTGTCCGCCATGGCTGGTGGATTCCTTTCGGGATGAAGATGTTAAATGTCAAGGTCCTTCACGCCTGCGGCGTGGCGCTCGATGTACTCGCGGCGGGGTTCGACCGCATCGCCCATCAGGAGCGTGAAGATGCGTTCGGCCTCGACCGCGTCCTCCATCGTGACGCGGACCATTTTTCTGCGGGCGGGGTCCATGGTGGTCTCCCAGAGCTGTTCCGGGTTCATTTCGCCCAGGCCTTTGTAGCGCTGGAGCGCGAGTCCTTCGCGGCCCTGGAGCTTGACGGCCTCGAAGAGCTGTTCCATGGAGTTGACGGTTTTGACGTTGTTCTGCGCGGAGGCGAGCGTCTCGGCGGCCTCGGAGTCGTCGGCGGAGCCGGTGCGGATGGTGTAGAGCGGTTCCGTGCCGTAGAAGATGTTCTTCGGATCGGCGCCGGACGCGGCGATCTCGCGGCCCAGCTCCTCGCATTCCTTGGATTCGTACAGGCGCACCACGTCGATGGCGGGGTGGAGGCCCAGCTGCGTGCCTTCGGGGAGGTCTTCCGGGATTTCTCGCGGCGGGAGACGTTTCTCCGCGTCGGCGATGACCTGCGCTTCCTCTTCCGGCGTGTAAACGAACGTTTCCGTCACGGAACCGTCGTTCTCATGCACGATCACCAGGTCGAATGGGAACGCGCCGTCGCGGGCCAGCGTGAAGTATTTCTGCGGATCGACGCCGTGGCGGTGGAGTCCCTGCGTGACTGCCCGGGCGCGAGCCACGTACGAGAAGATCCGCATGATGTCGTCCTGCGAAAGCACGTTCCCGGCCATGTCGGACACGCGGACGTCGCCGCAGCCAAGTTCGACCAGGTAGCGGTCAAGCTGTTCGTCGCTGTCGATGTATTTCTCCTGTTTGCGCTTCGTGACCTTGTAGAGCGGGGGCTTGGCCAGGTAGATATGCCCGGCTTCGATGAGCGGGCGCAGCTGGCGGAAGAAGAACGTGAGGAGCAGCGTGGCGATGTGGGAGCCGTCGACGTCGGCATCTGTCATGAGCACGATCTTGTTGTAGCGGAGCTTTTCCAGATGGCATTCGTCGTTGCCCACGCCGCAGCCGATGGCCGCGATCAGCGACTGGATCTCCTTGTTCTCGAAGATGCGGTCCGTGCGGGCCTTCTCCACGTTCAGCAGCTTGCCGCGGATCGGGATGATTGCCTGGTACTTGCTGTCGCGTCCGCCCTTGGCGGAACCGCCTGCGGACTGACCTTCCACGATGAAGAGTTCGCAGATTTCCGGGTCGCTGGATTCGCAGTCGGCGAGCTTGCCGGGGAGCGAGAATCCTTCGAGCGCGCCCTTGCGCTGGACTTCCTCGCGGGCGCGGCGGGCGGCCTCGCGGGCCTTGGCGGCCACGATGGCCTTCTCGACGATCTGGCGCGCGACCTCCGGGTTTTCCTCCAGGAAGGTGGAGAGGCATTCGCTGACGATGGAGTCCACGATGCCCTTGACTTCGCTGTTGCCGAGCTTGGTCTTCGTCTGGCCTTCGAACTGCGGATCGGGCACTTTGCAGCTCACGATGGCGGTCAGGCCCTCCTTCATGTCCTGCCCGGTCATGGGCTTGTCGCCCTTGATGAGGCTGGCGTTCTTCGCGTAGGTGTTGACCGTGCGGGTGAGCGCGGACTGGAACCCGGTCATGTGGGTGCCGCCCTCGCCGGTGCAGATATTGTTCGCGTAGCTGAAGATGTTTTCCTGGAACTCGGCGTTGTACTGCATGGCGATCTCCACGTCGATGCCGTTGCGTTCCTTGTGCATGTAGATCACGTCCTGATGCACCAGTTCCTTGTTCGCGTTCAGCATCTTCACGAACTCCACGATGCCGCCTTCGTAGTGGAACGTTTCGGAGCGGACCGGGTTCTCGCGTTCGTCGGAGAGGTCGATGCGGATGCCGCGATTCAGGAACGCGAGCTCGCGAAGACGTTTGGCGAGGATGTTCCACACGTATTCCGTGGTCTCGGTGAAGATGGTCGGATCTGGCTGGAACGTTACGGTGGTGCCGCGGTCGGACACCGGATGCAGCGGGTGCAGCTTTACGGCGGTGTTGCCGCGCTCGAACCGGATTTCGTACGCCATGCCGTCGCGGTGGATTTCGACGACCATCCAGGTGGAGAGCGCGTTCACGCAGGACACGCCGACGCCGTGGAGGCCGCCGGACACCTTGTAGGCGTTGTGGTCGAACTTGCCGCCGGCGTGCAGCACGGTCATCACGACTTCGACGGCCGGGATGCCGAGTTCCTTGTGGATGTCGACCGGGATGCCGCGTCCATCGTCGCTGACGCGGATGCAGTTGTCCGGGAGGATGGTCACGGAGACCTTCGAGGCGAATCCGGCGAGCGCTTCGTCGATACTGTTGTCGACGACTTCATAGACCAGGTGGTGCAGGCCGCGCTGGGACGTGTCGCCGATGTACATGCTGGGACGCTTGCGGACGGCCTCCAGGCCGTCGAGAACCGTGATCTCGTCCGCGGTGTAGTCTTCCGGGTTGCGGTCTTCCGCCTGCGACGTGAATGTGCTGTCCACGCTGGACTCGTTGATGGTGGAGCGCGGCGGCTCCGGCTTGCGGGCTTCCGCGGGCTTCGCGGCGGTCTCCGGCGCAGTGGACGCGGTCTCGGCGGCGGCTTCCGGCGCGGCGGACGCGGTGTTTTCCGCAGGGGATTCGGCGGCGGACGCCTGGGAGGTGATTTCGTCTTCGGACATTGGATTCTCCATGAGGTGCGGCCAATTGAAACGGCCGCGGGTTCGTTGCTTTGATAAGTTTTCTATAATAATATACACCGCCTTGCATTATTTTCAAGCGCGTACGCGTACACGCGCGAAGAAAAAAACAAAAAAACTGACAAAGAATGAATACAACCAAGAGGAACGGAACATTAAAAGGCAAAAAAAAGAACGTCAAGGATCAATCGCACATGCCTCTTGTGAGGCCAGCAGTACTCTGCTCGAAGCAGTTACACCAAGACGTTCTTTCATACTATACCCATAAAACAAAGAATGTCAAGGAGGAAAACGAAGAAATATTGAGTTTTTTCGGCGGTTGACCCGCAACAACCACATACGACCTTCAGGAAACAATACAATTCAAATAACTGCGCATAGTCTGAAAAAATGCATTTAACGGCAGAAAGACAGTCAGATCATCCGAGATAATAGAGAATACTACAATTAATTATAAATATATTCATATCATGGTGTTGCATTCAGAAAAAACACAAACGTTTTTTGAAAATGCAAAACAAAACGCGGGCCCGGCGATGAAGCCGAACCCGCGATGAGAAAACAGCGCAAGATGCTGTGACGCTTACTCTTTCTTCTTCCAGTCGAGCGCGCCGGTGGGGCATTCCTTCACGCACGCGCCGCAATCGACGCAGTAGTCCGGAAGGCCCTGTCCGAAGGTCGTGTCGACCATGGTGTGGAAGCCTCGTTTCATCATGCCGAGGAGGGACTTGTTGATGATTTCGGAGCAGACTTTCACGCAGGTGCCGCAGCGGATGCATTTCTGCTTGTCGTGAATGATGTATTTGTGGCGGACGTCGACGGCGGAGATGGGCTTGGAGCCCTTGTAGGCATCGGGATTCACGCCGTAAGCGGTGGAATGCTTCTTCAGCAGGCAGTCGTGCTTGCCGGTGCAGCTGCATTCGATGCAGCGGTCGGCTTCGCCGGAGACCTGCGCCTGCGTGAAGGTCGGATACAGTTCGTGGAACGTGGTCTTGCGCTCCTCCAGCGGGATGTATTCGGGTTGAATGCGTTCGGCGTCGGAGACCTGGCGGATATACACGAGGTCTTCCTTCGCGAGGGAGCGCCAGTGGCCGCGGGAAACGTTGAATTCGAACGGGGCCTTATGCGGGACGCCGTTCAGGAAGTCGACGACGGAGAGCGCGGCCTTGCGGCCTGCCGCGAGGGCTTCCACGACGGTGGCGGGGCCGGACACGCAGTCGCCCGCGGCGAAGACTTTCTTTCTGCCGGTGCAGGAGAAATCGCTGTCGGAGATTTCGAAGCCGCGCTTGGAGGCGGCGAAGCCTTCGGGCACCACGGTGCGCTGGCCGATGGCGGAAATCACGGTGTCGGCCTGGAGCTTGAACTCGGAGCCGGGGATCAGGACCGGGGAACGGCGTCCGGAGGCGTCGGGTTCGCCGAGCTGCATGCGGGCGCAGGAGAGGGCGAGCGAGCCGTCGGCGTTCTTCGTGAGCGCGGCGGGCGCGGTGAGGAATTCGAACTTGACGCCTTCCTCCATGGCCTCGTCGACTTCGACGGCCTGCGCGGGCATTTCGTTGCGCGTGCGGCGGTACACGATGGTCACGTCGCCGCCGAGGCGAAGCGCGGTGCGGGCGCAGTCGATGGCGGTGTTGCCGCCGCCGACCACGATGGTGCGTCCGGGATTCGGGCAGTCCTTCCAGTTCTTGCCGGCGATGTCGCCGAGCCACTGGATGCCCTTCTGCGCGGCTTCCTCGCCGTCGATGCGCATGGAGCTGGAGGCCCAGGAGCCGACCGCGATGATCACGGCGTCGAAATCCTGCTCAAGCTGTTCGATGGTGAAGTCCTTGCCGAGCTTCTGGCCGGTGCGGATTTCAATGCCGCCCATCTTGTCGAAGTGGGCGAGCTCCTTGCGGAGCGTGTCCTTCGGCAGACGGAATTCCGGGATGCCGTAGCGGAGCATGCCGCCGGCTTCCGGCATCTGTTCGAACAGGAACGAGGCGACGCCCTGCAGGCGCAGGTAGTAGGCGGCGGAGAGGCCGGCGGGGCCCGCGCCGACGATGGCGACGCGCTTGCCGTTGAGGGCCGGGAGCTCCTCCATGTACGTGTCGTAGTACATGTCGGCGGAGAGGCGCTTCACGTCGTTGATGGAGACGGGCTTGCCTCCGATGTTGCGGCGGCAGTCGCGCTCGCAGAAACGCGGGCAGACGCGGCCGACGGACATCGGCAGCGGGATGCGCTGCTTGATGATCTCAAGAGCCTTTTTGAAGTCGCCGTTGCGGCCGGCGCGGACGTATTCCTCGACGGTGGCGTGGGCGGGGCAGGCGAGCGTGCAGGGGGCTTCGCAGTCGCCGGTGTGCTCGGAAACGAGCAACGAGAGCGCGGTGCGGCGCATGTCCTTCACCTCGTCGGAGGAGGCGTCGATCTCCTGTCCGGGGGCCGGGCAGGCGGAGCAGGACGGCAGGAACTTGCCGGTCTTGC
>Ga0265301_10006494_pt1 | contig 11157 bp, 9 predicted proteins | sample AusTroGonzalo_MG_2_FD_193488 | JGI IMG/M metagenome (GOLD analysis project Ga0265301, IMG submission 193488) | Bovine rumen microbial communities from tropical cattle in Woodstock, Queensland, Australia - Gonzalo_04 | ecosystem: Host-associated > Mammals > Digestive system > Stomach > Rumen ...
CATTGGGGACGGTCTTTTTCGTTCCGCTGAAAAAAACGTGGAATTCCTACTGCCATCATTCGTCATTGCTGCGTATAAGCAATCAGGAACACATATACATCATAAAGGAGGATACAGAAACAGAAATCAAAAGCAGGACATCGGACAGATACCGGAACAACCGGACGTTGTCACGGCGGAGCTGCGGGTAGAACAAGTATTGCTCCCGGCATTAACATATAGTAAAATATACAGCAGGCAGAGGGAAAGAACAATTCCGGAAAAAAAGCAGTCCGGATAAGAAAAAATGAAGTCCGGATCATATGTCTTTATCCGGCACTGATACGATACAAAGGAGTGAGCGCAATGGAAAAAAAGATTGAACTGACCGCAGAAGAAATGGAACTGGTAATCGGCGGCGCGGAGGGGAAACTTGCAGGCTATGTGCCCTGCCCGAAGTGCAAAAAGCCCATCCCCGCCAAAGACCTGGCGATTCACCTTTCAGTCTGCCCGAAAAAGAACCAATAACCCGTCATCTTTGTGTCGGAAGATGAAGCTTAAGCGCCGCCGGTGTAACACCCGGCGGTGTTTACTGCACAGCAGCGCAAAGCCCGGCGCCACCATCGAATTTGAATAGGGGTAGCGTCCAAAAAGTGAGCCTACGCAAGGCTTCCCGGGTTCCATGGGGCAAAAATTGGGCATAAAAATCTTTCCTCCCCGGGAAAATGTAGAAAATGCAGACCTTCGCAGGCTGCATTTTTTCGTTTTTTCTACATTTCCGCAGAGAGTTTTGGCTGTTTTCCGAATCGACACCCTAAAGACCAGCCGGTCGCCCTTCAACTAGGCGAAATCTGACTACCGGAACTGAAAAAGGGGACTGAGCATATTGCTCAGTCCCCTCAGACCATCAACAAAGTGCCTATTTTCGAGAAGAAGATAGGCACTTTGTTATAAGTAAAAAGGGAGCGTAAACCAGACTAATGGATATCAGGCCATTGCCAGTCTTTTAATGTTCTGAGCAGCGGCGGTCAGGAAGGACTGCTCCCGCATGTTTTTAATCCCAAGCATCCTCTACAGCCTGAACACCAACGACAACGCCGCCATCGACACGATCCTGGGATGCTTCCAGAACGAGACGGCCATCGGCCGGATCCAGCACGGTTCCGCCTGGTGGTTCAACGATCATTTCGACGGAATGAGCGAGCAGCTCAGAAGCCTGGCGGCGCTCGGATACCTGGCAGGATTCGTCGGGATGCTGACGGACAGCCGGAGCTTCCTGAGCTATCCGCGGCACGAATACTTCCGCCGGATCCTCTGCCGGATCCTCGGCGGATGGGTGGAGGAAGGCTTCTATCCGGAAGACTTCGACACGCTGAAGGAGATTGTGGCAGATATCAGCTACAACAACGCGAAAAGTTATTTCGGTTTCAATTGAACAACACAAATTATCCGGTTTCACGTCGAACAGAAAACTCATCCGTATATAGACGACAATCTATCCCCGATTTACTTCAATCGGGGATTTTTCATTTGTATATATCTCTTCCTGCTGAAAGTGTATACAGGACTGCAAATTTGTGACAGCCGGAAATGCAGGAATCGAAAATTGGTTCCTGTGAGGCTCCGGCTGGACAAAAAAACCGGTGCATCGTAGAATTAGAATGAAACAGATATTTGTGCGATTTCAGGAACGACATGATAAATACTGTACGTTCATCCGTCTGCGGTCTGTATGAATACTTCTGGAATCCGGGACAGGAATTGCAGCAGGGTTTCAGGTAAAGATGTAACTCACTTTACCGTACCCTGTAATGATAGAGAATTGAACAGAGCGTGTCAACGGAATCGCACAAAAAAACCGCCGCCCGTACAGGCAGCGGAAAAAGGCAGTCCCCGTCAGATTTTTTTCCATCTTTCCCGGAACCAGTGGGCCGCCATTTTCGGCCTGCGGTCCCGTGTGAACAGGCCCTTCCGGTTCCCGCCCACGCGCATGGGGCCCTGGCAGGTAGCAAAATCCGCAAAGTTCCAGGGCATCTCCCCGATCACAAAATCCCTTTCATCCAGGCATTCGCTCATTGCTTCATAGAAAGCCACCTGGAACTCCTCCGTAAACATCTCCGCAACCGCCCCGTGCAGTCCGGCAATTGTATCTGCGCCGTACTCGGACAGGATAACCGGTTTATGCTGTTTTTCCCACCAGTCCAGTTCAGTCCGGAACGCGAACTTTGCTGCCTCCAGGTCTCCGGAAAGGTTGTACCATCCGTAATACCGGTTGATCAGCACCACGTCCATGGAGCAGATAACCCGGTCCAGTTCGTACCGGTTCTGGCAGCCCACCACGGTTACCGGCCTGTTCTGCGGATCCAGCCGGTGTGCAGCGTCATACAGCGGCCGCCAGTACTCCAGCGCCTTGTCGGGCATCGTATCCGTATCCGGTTCATTCCCCAGGCTCCACATCACCACACAGGGATGATTCCTGTCCCGGGCAATCATGTTCTCCAGCACCTGCATATGGTATCCGGCCAGGTTCCAGCCATACTGCTCGCTGGCCCACATGCCCACAGCCGGCGTCTCGTCCACAATGACGATTCCTTCCCTGTCGCACAGCTGGTACATCTCTTCCGCATAGGGATAATGGCTGGTGCGGAAACAGTTGGCGTTCAGCCAGTGGTAGAGATTGATGTCTGTTACATTCAGGCAGGGATCCGTTCCCCGGCCGCGGAAGGGGCTGTCCTCATGCTTGCAGGGGCCATGGAAGCGGAAGGGTTTCCCGTTGATCAGGAAACGGGTGCCGTCCACCTTCACTTCCCGGATGCCAAAGGGCAGTTCATACAGGTCCTCGCCGAAAGTGACCCTCGCGGTATACAGATAGGGCGTTCCCGGCCAGGGCTCCCACAGGCGGGGGTTCGGAACCGACAGGATTCCTTCCCGGCCTTCGCCCTGTGCAACTGCCGTTCCTTCCCCGTCCAGGATTTCCACCCGGACCGGGCTGTCCGTCCCCTCGGTCTCCACAGAAAAGCAAACTTCGCCGCTGACGGAAGGCACCAGGGTAATATCCCGGATAAACTGCCGGGGTGTCGCAACCAGCCTTACCGGCCGCTGGATTCCCGTATAGTTGAAGAAATCGAAGGCCGGGCGGTTGATTCCCCGCTCCTGCTGCAGCTTCTTGCCGGCTTCCACCGCCGGGATCCCCGGATTGTCGGACCCGAAGAAAGCGGTTTCTCCTTCCGTACCGATGGGCAGCGTATCATGATTGATCCGGTTATCTGCTTCCACGGTCAGTTCCGCTGTTTCCCCGGGTTCCATCAGGCCGTCCAGTTCCACCTCAAAGGGAAGGAATCCTCCCCTGTGGGCAGCAATTTCCCGTCCGTTCAGCAGGATCCTCGCGTTATGGGCCACTGCATCAAAGCGCAGGCAGGCCCGCAGTCCCCTCCAGGCCGCTGGAAGCGTGATCTTCCGGCGGTATTCCACGGTGCCGGCGCTGTTCCGGAACCGGGGATCCGGGCTTTGATCGTTGTAGGAGGCCGGTACTGCGATCGGCCGCCATTCCCTGTCCCCCTGGAAGCGGAAATCCCATACGCCGCCCAGGTCCATGGTCATCCGTGAGGCATTGTTCTGCGGATACAGTGTGTTCATCGTTCTCTCCATTTCTCCGGTTTCAGCTCCACAGTTCCGGATCCCTGCCGCAAAGCTTCATCAGCGCTTCAACCAGGAAATAATCTCCGTAGGTAATATTGGTGTGCCGTCCTGCACCGTCATCATGATAGCTTGCGGTGCAGCGGGTCAGGATCCCGCAGTGTTCCGGTCCCCAGTCCGCGCAATGGTCCAGCAGTCCGTCCGTCAGCCGTTCCGCCTGCTGCTTCCAGGCCTGCTCTCCCGTAAGGGAGGCCATCTCCTGCAGTCCGCAGGCCGCAATTGCGCCGGCAATATTGTCGATGCGCTCCTCGCCTGCCGGCTGGCAGAAATCACAGTCTGTCAGTCCGTCCTCCCGGATATGCGCCGTAAAATTGGCCGCAATCTTCTCCGCCGCCTGCAGGTAGTGCGGATCCCGCAGGTGCCTGTATGCCAGGGCGAATCCGTACAGGCCCCAGGCCTGTCCGCGGCTCCACTGGGTTCCCAGGGCATACCCCTGTCCCGGATGTTCCCGGACCCTTTTTCCGGTCTCCGGGTCAAATTCGATGATATGGCTGACGGACCCGTCTTCACGCAGGAATTCCCGCAGTGCCGTGTCCGCATGGATCTTCGCCGTATTCCGGAACCGGGGATCCCCTGTATCCCAGCTGGCACGGTACAGCAGCGTCAGGTTCATCATGCAGTCGATGATGGCAAATCCCGTCCGTTCCGGTTCATTCCATGCGCGGATGAATCCGGCCGGATTGAAGCGGCCCATCAGCAGGGAGGCGGCATGCAGCAGATCCGTTTCCGCCTGTTCATCCCCGGTCAGTTTCGCGTCCGCTCCGCAGGACAGCAAGTACATAAAGCCCACATCGTGATTCAACTTCCGGAAGCTGCGGAATTCATCCGTCAGCAGCGCTTCCACGCGCCGGGCCTCCTGCCGGAAGAATTCATCTCCCGTCAGATGCCACAGCTGCCACATCAGCCCAGGCCAGAATCCGCCCGTCCACCAGCTGTTCCCGTCATACGGGCTGACGATCCATTCCCCGCCCGCGCTCTTGTACGGGATGATTCCGGCTTCCGCAGCCGATTCTGCTGTTTTCCGGAATTTCTCCGCAATCCTGTACAGGGCTGTTTCATAACGATTCGGCAAGCTTCCGCACCTCCTCCGGTATTCTGTCCGGCAGATTCTTTCCCGCATCCGTGTATACGGCGCATACCAGCACCTGTTCTCCCGGTTCCAACCGGCTGTGCAGGGTCGGCAGCACACACCGCGGTTCCATCAGGTTTGTATTCGGTTCGGTATGGATAACCTCCCCGCCGGTATAGCCTCTCAGGGCATAAATGGCGCTTGTACCCTTTTCACCGGCTGCCGCGGCATGGCATTCATCTGCCTCCGTCTCGGTACAGATCCTGTCGCAGGGTCTTGCCCCGGCCCAGTCCTTCGCCACGGAGAAAGCGCCTTCCGCGGCCTCCAGGACGGAATCTGTCCGGATCGTGTGCTTCCGTACGTGCCACATGCCGCAGGGCGCAATCACCGTATCGATGGCCACGCCGTTCATCGGTGACCAGGTGAACCGCATCCTGTCCTCCGTCAGTTCATACTGATCGCAGCCGCTGCGTACGTGCCACAGATCCCGGCCTTCTGCACGGACAGCCAGCATGCTGTCGTATGCGCCCCGGTTCAGCGCCGATTCCTCCTTTGCGACGGAAAAGGCAAACTGCGTGGAATACGCGAATTTCTCGTATTTCTCATCCTCATGCATATGTTCCCAGGCATGGTTTCCAGCCGTATAGGCCACCACCTGGCGGTTCTCCGGATCCCTGGTCAGCAGCAGCCGCACCTGCGGATCCAGGAAACGCTCCGGCGGCAGGTATTCCTCCTCCGTCGTCTGCCAGAAGGGATGGCCCTCCGGCAGTGCCAGGATCCAGAATGTCTTCAGCGCCCAATAGGGAGACCCCTGTGAATTGTATCCTTCCGCTGCGCACAGGTTCGGATATCCATATCCCACTGTCAGCGCTCCGCCCCGGTCGAAGATCGGCCTGTCCAGCCAGAACCGGAGGTTGCTGAGCAGCAGGTGCTTTATCTGGCCGGCGCTCAGGGTTTCACATTCCACTCCCGCGAAAGCTGCCGCCGCCCAGAAGGAGCTCTGGCAGAAACGGTACGTCAGGCTCCGTCCGTAGGGCAGTCCCCTGCCTTCCCGGTCAAACCAGCATGCAAACCGCGGGGCGATCAGTGCCGCCCGTTCCCGGATCCTTTCGCAGCGTTCCGGGTCCTCCCCGTCCATCACCGTGGCATAAATCAGGCTATAGAAATGGAATCCCCACAGCGTGTAGTAATCCCGTTTGGTCGGATAGTCGAAATACCAGCCGTCTGCCGTGTAATGGCTCTCTGTCAGGTCCAGGTCTTCCCGCAGCTTTGCTTCATCTGCCGGCATGCCGTTTTTACGGAAACCGATATTCACCAGGATCCGGAAGAACCGCCAGTTGTTCTTCGGCATATCGTACAGGTTGATCTGGTTCAGCCACTGATACAGGTGCTCCCGCTGCGTCCGGTCCAGGGGCTTCCAGAAATATTCCGGCGCAAAACACAGTCCGCACCCGATAACCGCCATTTCCACCATCCGCTGGTCGCAGCTGCCGATATCTCCCCAATATTCCTCATGCGACGGATCCGTCCCATGAATCAGCCCTTCCTGCCACAGGGGCCAGAGGGCTTCCGCTTCAGGGCATCCGCCTGCCAGCATCGGAACCAGTGCCCACAGGGCCCTGGACCAGCATTCCATGCCGGAGATATCCTCACTGTAATGGGCGGATCCGTTTCCCACATAGATCCGTGCCTTTCCCGGCGTCATGCATGCTGTCAGCGGCTGCAGAACCGATAAGGCAGCCTTCCTGAGGTCCTCCCGCGTGCGCAGCGCGTTTTGCATGCCGCTCATTGATTATCCTCCTGCTTTCCTGCTGAAAATACGAACGTCAGGCTGAATTGCTTTGCCTTTTTACTTTGCAATCTGACCCGCCACAGGCTCCCCGGCCAGCTGCGCTGCATCCGGGTATCCGTCACCGGTTTTTCCTCCGCTGTGAAGGACAGTCCTTCCGGGCAGCGGATTTCCAGGTTGCCCGCTGTGATCCTTCCGTTTTCCCACACCGGCCTATGGCGTAGCAGGAAAACCCATGTCACAGCCTGCTCTGTCTGCAATTCCCCATCGTCCGTCAAGCGGAGCCCGCTGGCGTCCAGCGCGAAGCTCCGTTTCAGCCGCCTGACCTCCGTGTCCGCGCCGTACGTCGCCTCCAGGTTCATTTCCATTCCGTCCGGAGTGCATTTCACATTGCGGGCAGCATGCTCCGCACCTTCCTGCTGGATGCCGTCACCGATCATCGGCAGGTTATGCCAGTCCGCCCGCACATTCCAAAGCGTATACCGTTCCGCTGAAAATGTCTTTGCGGAATAAACCATGTTTCCCGCATCCACCACTGCCGGCTCTCCGTCCTGCATCAGGATAAAAGAGCCCACATCGTTATGGTTGTGGTTTTCCCCGTTATGCCCGCCCTTGCAGGCAAGGATCCAGGAACCTCGCCGGACCAGGCGCACCTGCAGGTCCGGTAGCCATGTGTCCCCCGGTTCCGCTGCGCCCTGTCCTGTGCCGTTTTCCGGCGCATGGAAAATCAGGTCCAGCGCCCGGGTCAGATGCGGCACATCATTCAGCTGGTCCGCAATGGTCCCGCGCAGCCGGGTGCCCAGCGCCGCCAGCGCCGGATCCCCGATCATCCGCCCGGCCGTCTCCATCCTTTCCCCGCTGATAAAAGGCCGTGCGTCGCAGTCCGCAAAATTCGCGAACCAGCCGTTTCCCATCGCCACCTTCAGGGGGAAGCGCAGGATGTTCCGGATCTTCTCTTCTGCATGGAACGACATCCGGCCTCCCGTCACCTTCTCCAGCAGCATCAGGCAGTCCAGCAGCGCGCCGCCGGCCATGTTCCAGTAACCCGCGCCTTCATCGCATCCGCCGTCCTCCGGCTGCACGTCCAGCCAGCGGTCCAGCATCCCGCACGCCCGGGTCAGCAGTGCCGATAGTGCTTCCGCGGGCATCGGGGACAGCACGGCGCAGGCCATCACATTCGACAGGATCCACGGTGTCCAGTTGTTCAGGTCCTTCCTCTTGAATCCCATCCACCAGAAGTCATCCGTTTCCATGAACGGACGCAGGATCCGCTTCTGAATCTCCTCCGTGATCCGCAGCCGGATCATCGTGGAAACCTCGTCCAGACGCTTTTCCAGCAATGCGGATGCCAGGGATAGGATCATCCCCGTCTGCGCGCTGAACAGGTCAATATACGGCTTCCGTATATCCGGCAGCGGAAAGTCCGCCGGAGCCGGAGCCCCCGGGATCGGATTGATGTTATGCGCGCTGATAACCCAGCTGCTTTCCTCACACAGAAGCCAGATTCCGTCAATCACATCATCCAGACCGGCAGCAGGATCCGCGCAGCAGCTCAGCACGGCGGCGCAGAGCTTCCGGCGGCGCGCGAAATACGGCGCCTCATCCGCCTGCCGGTTCCCCGTCCGAGCAAAGGCAAGGAAGCCGGAAGCGCTGCGCAGCGGATAAGGAACCGCCGCGTACTCCTCCGCCAGTGCCCTGATCTCCTGCCGGTATTCCGCCGGGATTCCCTCCCAGGCCCGGCGGTCTTCCGCCGGAGGATAGAGGACGCGCGTACCGCCTGTGAGCAGTTCCCGCATCGGATGCGCCTGTAAGAAAGCCGTCAGCATAGATCCCCCTGTTATCCCTTCAGTCCTGATGTGGCGATTCCCTCAATAAAGTACCGCTGCAGGCAGAGGAACACGATGGAAACCGGAAGCAGTGAACAAAGGGAAGCAGCCATGATCAGGTGATAGTCGCTGGAGTTTTCCTGGATAAAGCGGCGAAGGCCGACCTGCACGGTTTTGTTGGCATCCCGTGTCAGGTAAATCATCGGTCCCATATAGTCGTTCCAGGTATTGACAAAGGTGAAAATCACCAGCGTGGCGATGGCCGCCTTGGAAAGGGGCAGCATGATCCTGGCCCAGATCCCGTATTCGCTCAGCCCGTCCAGCCGGGCAGCCTCGCACAGCTCCGTTGGGATGGAGCGGTAGAACTGGCGCATCAGGAAGACGCCGAAGGCGGAGAACGCCTGCAGCACCACCATCGCCCACAGCGTGTCATACAGCCCCATGGACCGCATCATGATAAACTGCGGAAGCATGTAAGCCTGCCACGGCACCGCGATCGTAGCGATATAGCAGAGGAACAGCACGTCCCTGCCCCGGAAGTTCAGCTTCGCGAAAGCGTAAGCCGCGAAGGAGGAAGTCAGCGTCTGCAGGATTGTCACCACAACGGCGATGAACGCCGTGTTTTTGAAATAGGTCAGCAGCGGCACCCGCTGCCAGATCAGCGAATAGTTTTCCCAGTGGAACGTCTCCGGAATCCAGCGCATCGGGAAAGCGAATACTTCCCGGTCCAGCTTCAGGGAGGACGAAATCATCCAGGCAAAGGGAACCAGGGTAAACGCGGCCAGGGCGATCAGCAGAATCCAGACAAAAATCCGCAGGATCCTGCGCAGCACCGGATTATCCTTTCGGATTTCCCTGCCGTGAACAGCCGTTTCCATTTCTCTTCCTCCCTTCTCAGTCATTGGAGAATTTTTTCTCGGAACCGAACTGGATAATGGTCACCGCCAGCACAATCACCAGCAGTACCATGGAAATGGCGCTGGCCTGTCCGTAGCGGATCTTGACAAATGCCTCATCATAGATATACGTGACCAGCATCTTGGTTGCCCTTCCGGGGCCGCCGTCCGTCATGATCGCGACCACGTCATAAATCTTGAAGCAGGAAATGACCATCATCACGGAAACAAAGAAGGTGGTGGGCTTCAGCTGGGGCAGCGTCACGTGCAGGAACTGCTGCCACTTGTTCGCGCCGTCCACGGTGGCGGCTTCCATCAGCTCGCGGGGGATACCCTGCAGCGCCGCCAGGTACAGCACCATGTAATAGCCCATGTTCCGCCAAACGCTGACCAGGATAATGGACCAGATGGCCATGGTGCTGTCCGCGGTCCAGCTCTTGTTGAAATCGATTCCCAGCGCCATAATGAGCTGGTTGACCGGCCCGTTCTTCATCAGCATGAAGGACCAGCAGACGCAGATTGCCACCATGGAAGAGACGTAGGGAAAGAAGAAAACAGTCCGGAAGAATACCGCGCCTTTGATTTTGTTCAGCAGCAGGGCCAGCGCCAGCGCGCAGACAATCGTCAGCGGCACTGTCACGACGGTGTAGTACACCGTGTTCTTCAGCGCGATCCCCAGGTCCGCCCGGTTGAAGAAATACCCGATGCCTTTCTCCGCCACTTTTTTGGTGGCAAAAATGGTAGCGTAATTGTCCAGCCCCACAAATTTCAGCTTGGAGATATCCCCGCCGTTCCACTCAAACAGTGAAAGCAGGATCGCGCAGATCACCGGCACCAGCGTAAAGACCGCGAACCCGATAAAGTTAGGTGCCAGAAAAGAATATGCCACCAGGGTGTTCTTTCTCTCTAGCCGGCCCATCCTGTACCGGGCTTTCCTTACTTCAGCCTGGCTCATGTCTCATCGTTCCTTTCCCTTGTTCTGAAAAAAGGCAGGGAAGGCAAGCCGCCTTCCCTGCCTCGGGATTCCTCAGGTCTGTCCGGAATTATTCAAACAGTTCCTTCACCCGCTCGTTCATCTCCTCGATACCTTCTTCGGGAGTCACCTCACGGGCCATGATCAGGCTGTGTTCCTCGTTCACGATGGTCTTGATATCGGAGACCTTTTCAGCCACCGGCCACTCCATCGCCACACCGGCGGGCAGCAGGGCGCCCTTGCTGGTCTCATCAGCCGGGAAGCCTTCCACGGAGGACATCGCGCCGGCTACATCCTCGGAAACCCATGCGGGACGGGCGCCGACAGAAGCGGTCGCCTTCGCGCCTTCCGGGCCGCCCAGCCAGGAAATGTACTCCCAGGCCAGGTCCTTCTTTTCAGACTTCGCGTTGATCATCGCGCCGGTCAGGTTGCCGAAGGAAGAACCGGCATCCACACCGTCAGCGTGCGGAACGGCGGTGATGCCCCAGTTGAAGCTGCAGGTGCCGTCCTTGTTATAGCCGATCAGCGTGGAAACATACCAGTAGCCCATGGGCAGCATCGCGATGTTGCCGTTGGCGAAGGCGGCGGAGTAGTGCAGGCCGGCGGCTTTCAGGTCCGCGTAGCTCATGCAGGCGCCGGCGTCTTCCAGATCCTGATACAGCTTGTAGAAGTAAAGCAGGTTGTCATAGGTGCCGTCAGCCAGCGTGTACTGACCGCCGCAGACAGCCCAGTTCACCACGGCAGACAGCCAGGTGTGATAGTGCGTTCCGTAAATGCCCTTTTCCTTGTCGGTCAGCTTCTTGGCCAGCTCGGCGTACTGATCCCAGGTCATGTCGTTGGTGGGATACGCAACGCCCGCCGCGTCGAACAGATCCTTGTTATAGAACAGCACCCAGAAGTCACTGCGGAACGGAATCGCGTACTGCACG
>Ga0265301_10006495_pt1 | contig 11156 bp, 10 predicted proteins | sample AusTroGonzalo_MG_2_FD_193488 | JGI IMG/M metagenome (GOLD analysis project Ga0265301, IMG submission 193488) | Bovine rumen microbial communities from tropical cattle in Woodstock, Queensland, Australia - Gonzalo_04 | ecosystem: Host-associated > Mammals > Digestive system > Stomach > Rumen ...
AGTTTGGAAAAAATTTAACTTTAAGGAAAAATTATTTGATTTATATATAAAATTTTTAAAGTGAATTTTAAAAAACATCTATATTTTTAAAACTTTTAAAAGTATATTTTAAAAACTTGAAATTTTGAATTTTTTTAGTTATAATATTTTCTGCTATGATACAAAGAGAAGAATATTTAAACAAACTTATAGCTTTTAAGGATAAACAGCTAATAAAAGTGGTTACCGGTATAAGAAGGTGCGGTAAATCTACTTTATTTGAACTTTTTAAAGAATATTTGTTAAAAAGTAAAATTTCTGCAAAACAAATTATCAGTATAAATTTTGACGATACTTTATATGACGATTTAACAGATTACAAAAAATTATTAAATTATATAAACAGCAAAATTATTCCAAACAAAAAAAATTACATTTTTTTAGACGAAATTCAAAATGTCGATAAATTTCAAAAAGCTGTAAGTAGTTTGTATCTTAAACCTAATGTTGATATATACATAACGGGCTCAAATGCTTATTTGTTGTCCGGAGAACTTGCAACATTACTTTCTGGACGATATATTGAAATAAAAATGTTGCCTTTATCGTTTAAAGAATATATGTCTTGTTTTCAAGAACAAACGGATTTAACTCGTAAATTCAGAATGTATATGCAACAAGGTTCTTTTCCGTATATTTTGGAATTTAAAGAAAATCAACAACATATAAACGATTATTTAAGCTCAATTTACAATGCTGTTGTTTTAAAAGATATTATATCAAGAAAGAAGATAAACGATGTAGGTATGTTAGAAAGCATAATAAAATTTATGTTTGATAATGTAGGCAACATATTGTCAAGTAAAAGTATAAGTGACACAATGACATCGGCAGGAAGAAAAATAGCTCCTCAAACAGTAGAAAATTATTTAACTGCAATGATAGATAGTTTTATTTTATATAAAGTAAACAGGTATGATATTTTAGGAAAGCAATATTTAAAGACCGCAGAAAAATATTATGTTACGGATTTGGGCTTACAAAGGTTTGTTTTAGGCAGTAAAAAACAAGATTTCGGAAGAAATTTGGAAAATATAGTTTATCTTGAACTTTTAAGAAGAAATTACGAAATATATATTGGTAAAATTTACAGTAACGAAGTTGATTTTATTGCAATAAAAAATGGAATTACACAATATTATCAAGTGGCAGAAACCGTTAAAGATGAAAAAACTTTAAAAAGGGAATTAAAATCATTGGAAAACATAAAAGATAACAACCAAAAATTTTTAATAACAGCCGATGAAAAACCTTTAACAACACATAACGGTATACAGCAAATAAATGTTATAGATTGGTTGTTAGAAAACAAATAAAAAAAAATGAACGGAATCAAAATCGGTAAATTTTCATATATATATAGAGAGAAGGGCAAAGCCCTTTTTTCCCTTTATCGTTGCGGTTTAATAAACAGGAGTGTTAGCAATTAACACTGCCTGTTTTTTTGTTTGTTCTTTTAAAAATATTTTCTCTTTTTTCCGTGCAGTTTTGTTATTTTAAAAATTCTCTTTTTTGCACTCAGTGTAGCCATTCGTTTGAAATTTTTAAAGCCGTCCGTTAACTCAAAAAATTCGGACATCATAAGGTAACCGAATTTTTCTCTACATAACGGACTAAAAAACTAATAGAATTTATAGTTTTTTACTCTAAAAATTTCTGCACTCATAAGCGGCTCCAAATCGTGCTTCAAAAGAAATTTTTAAAATGTTCGTCATTGCGAGCCGATGAAATCGGCGTGGCAATCCAGTGTAGTTTGTTGTAAATTATAAATTGTAGTTTCGGCACTATCAAAAAGAAAAATATTTTTAAAATGTCGTTTGTCGTTAAACTATAAACCATAAGCAATAAAATATAAACTAAAAATTGCAAAGCAATTTTTAAGGAGTAAAAATGAAAAAATTAAACAAGTTAGCAGTAGTAGTATTTGCAGTAGCAGGAATGTTGTTGTGCGGGCAAAGTGTTTTTGCAAGTGGCAGGTATGAAAATGGAGTAATTGAAGAAGATACTACAGTGGGAGCAGGGAAAGAATTTAAAGATTATCATGAGAATGCCGGTAGTGGCGGAGTATTCATTGTAGAAAAACCGGTAACTTTAACTATAGAAAATGGTGTATCATTTAAAAATAACAGTGCATATCCAAAAGGCGGAGCAATTTATATTGATTCCGGAACAGTAAATATTTCAAATAATGTTAGTTTTTATTCAAATACAGCAAATATATGTGGAGCAATATACAAAGAAAAAGGAACTCTAACAATTGGAGATAATGCAGAATTTAAAAATAATATGGCCAAATTTGGTTATGGCGGAGCAATCTGTAATGATGATGGGATAACAAGAATCGGTTCAAATGCATTGTTTGAAGGAAACCAAGCAATGACTAACGGTGGAGCAATATGCAAAGCTAAAGGAACAATAATAATTGGGAATAATTCAATATTTAAAAATAATATGGCAGAACATGGACCGGGCGGAGCAATCTACAATGGTAATGGAATATTTAACATAGGTAGTAATGCAAAATTTACAGGTAACATGGCAATCTATGGTGGAGCAATAAGTGTTGGAGGAACAGTTACAATACAAGACGGAGCAACTTTTAAAGACAATATGGCAAACGGAGAAGGTGGAGCAATAGTTAATCCGGGAACATTAAACTTAATAGCAAAAACAAACAATGTAGAATTTACGGGAAATAAACAATATGCCGGAACTGAAAAAGAAGAATCTAATGCAATATATGATGATGAAGGCGAAATAAATTTGTGGGCAGGAAGTGCAAGTATAATATTTAATGACAGAATAGTATCGAAAAACAGTTCAAGTACTTTAAATATAAACCAAGTCCACGGGAAATTACCTACAACAGGTAAAGTGGTATTAAATGAAGATATGAGCGGATATACAGGAACAGTAAATTTTTATGACGGAACAATAGAGTTAGGCGAAAACGGAAAATGGTTTGGCGGTGAAGTAAATGTTGATGTTGATAATGCAACAATAAATTTAGCAAACGGTTTAGTTGAAAATCATAAATTTAATAAGGTAAATGTTTCCGGTAATTTGAATTTATCTGTAGATGCGGACTTAAGAAATAAAAAAATGGATACAATAACAATATCATCTACAACAAATTTTAGCGGTGATAGTAAAGTAACGGTAAGTAAAGTAAAGATAATAAAAGATACAAAAGAAAAAGAAGTTAGTCTTACATTTGCAAACGATAAATTAAAAAACAAAGTAGAATTTAACGGCAATGCTGAAGGTTTGTTATATAAATATGATACTACTTATGATAATACAACATGTAAGTTTACTTTTGTAAATTCAGGTGTAAATATGGAAACGGCAGCAGGTGCAGTAGCAAGTTCTGTAGGTGGGTATGCAACGCAAAGTGTGGTAATTAATCAAGCATTTGCAGGTATCAATAGGCAAATGGCACAAAAGGTTCAACCAAAAACAGTTTCGCCAAAAGCAACAGTAAAACCGTCACAAGAAAGTTCTGTAACTCCTGCCGATAAAAAAGAACCTGCAAAAACTAACGGTAAACAAAACAAAAAGTCCGCTAATATAAATTTTTCTAAGCTCTATGTTTCAGCTGGAAACCAAATATTTGACGATAGCGGTAAAATAGAAAGAAGTTTATGGTTGAGGCCGTTTGCATTGCAGGAAACAATAAAACTTAACGGAGTAGATATAGATAACACATTATACGGAACACTTGCAGGAATAGATTTTATAGCAAATCAAGACAGTAGTATAATGACATCATTTTACATAGGTTATGCAGGCAGTAAACAAAAATTTGATGAAACAAAAACAAACCAAACGGGTTATTTAGTAGGTTTAACGGGAATGTTGATAAAAGAAAAATGGTATTTGGGAGCAACAGTCAACGGAATATTTAATAAAGTATCAGCAGACAGTGAAGATGAAACAAACGATTTTGATATGAATATGTTTACAATAGGAGCAAAAGCAGGGTATAACATTGATTTAAGTGATAAATGGATATTGGAACCGAATATAACTGTAATGTATGGAATAGCAAACAGTGATAGTTACCAAACAAGTCTTGGCAGTATAGACAGCCAAAGCACAAGTAACATATTGGTAGAACCGCAAGTAAAAGCAAAGTGGCAGTTAACAAACGGATGGCAACCTTACGGTTTGGTAGGATATTCTGCAAATTTAAGCGGTAAACCGAAAGTTAAAGCAGGCGGAGAAGAGTTAGAGCTTGACAGTATAGATGGCTTTGTAGAATACGGTATAGGAGTAAACAAAGAGTTTATCGGTAGTGTATGGAGTTGTTACGGGCAAGTAACGGGAAGAAGCGGAGGAAGAAACGGTTTCGGCGGTAATTTGGGAATTAAATATAAATTCTAAAACTTATTTATAGGACAGTTTAACATATTTAATTACTCCTTAAAATTGTTTAAATACACAGTTTTAGGGAGTTTTAATTTATAGCAATTTTTATCGTAATAGCTAAAAAAGTATATTTTTAAAATAGTTTTTATCTGTAACAGCATAAAACTATTGATTTTTATGAGAAATTTCGCTATACTATGAACAAATAAATGTTTTAATAGGAAAATATAATAATGATAAAAAGACCTGATTATTTAAATAAATTAATAGCTTTTAAAGACTATGAACAAATAAAAGTTATTACAGGTATAAGAAGGTGTGGTAAGTCAAGCATTTTGGATATGTTTGCTCAATATTTGAGAGATGAAAATGTCAGTGAAACAAACATAATACAATTAAATTTTGAAAATTTAAAATATTCAAATATGACTTATCTTGAACTGAACGATTTAATAGAAAAACAATTAAAACAAATAAACGGAAAATTATATGTGTTACTTGACGAAATACAAAGAATAGATAAATGGGAATTAACGGTTAATTCGTTAAGACTAAACAAAAATGCAGATATTTATATAACAGGTTCAAATGCTTATTTGTTATCTTCTCAATTGGCAACATATTTGTCCGGAAGATATGTTGAAATAAAAGTTTATCCGCTATCTTTTAAAGAATTTATTAATTTTTATAATTTTAGCGACAATATAACAAAGGAAGAAAAATTTAATTTGTTTTTTAAATACGGTGGAATGCCCGGATTAAAAGATTTTAATTTTGACGAACAAAAAATAAATCAAGTTCTTGACGGTATTTTTTCATCGGTTTTAACTAAAGATGTTATGGAACAAACAAATATAAAGGAATTTTCATTATTAAAAAAAATAATAAATTTTTTGGCAGATAATATAGGAAACCAAACATCAATAAACAACATAAAAAATACTTTGTATTCACAAAAAACGATAACTAAAGGAACAAAACAGGAAACTATCGACAACTATATTGCCTGTTTACAAAATGCTTTTGTCTTTTACAAAATAAACAGATACGATATTAAAGGGAAAGAGTATCTTAAAACTAACGGGAAATATTATATTGTTGATACAGGATTGCGAAATTGTATTTTAGGTTTTAGAGATATTGATATAGGACACATTATTGAAAATATAGTTTTTTTGGAATTATTAAAAAAGGGTTATGCTGTATCTGTAGGAAAGACAGATAACGGTGAAATAGATTTTATAGCAACAACCTCAAAACAAAAAATATATATTCAAGTTTGTGAATCTTTAAAAGATGAAAAAACAAGAAACAGAGAATTAAACCCGTTAAAAAATATAAAAGATAATTATGAAAAAATTATTTTAACAATGGATAATGTTTTTACGGATACGGATGAAGAGGGAATAAAAATAATTAACCTTATTGATTGGTTATTAGATAAATAAAATTAGAAGCAATAGACAGAAGTGTTTGAAGACCCGGATTTGCAGGGAATTTGGGAATTAAATACAGATTTTAGATTATGGGGTTATAGAATTATAGGTTATAAGGACAGTTGAAAAGTTGAATGGTTGAAAAGTTTTAAATTAATTTTTTAAGGAGATATAAAATGGCAAACTTTTATGATTTTTCCGTAACAACAGCAAAAGGTGAAGAAATTAAAACGGCAGATTTTAAAGGTAAAGTAGTTTTAGTTGTAAACACTGCAACGGGTTGCGGTTTTACTCCGCAATATGCACCGATAGAACAGATGTATAAAGATTATCATTCCAAAGGGCTTGAAATACTTGATATCCCTTGCAACCAATTCGGCGGGCAAGCACCGGGAAGTGATGACGAAATTCACGAATTTTGCACAATACATTACAATACAACTTTCCCGCAAATGAAAAAGAGTGATGTTAACGGAGATAATCAGTTGCCGTTATATAAATACTTAAAAGAACAACAAGGTTTTAAAGGTTTCGGCGAAAGCAAGATGGCACAATTTATGAAACAACACCTTTCAAAAATAGATCCTAATTACGAAAGCAACAGCGATATAAAATGGAACTTCACAAAATTTGTTGTAGATAAAACCGGAAAAGTTGTTGCAAGGTTCGAACCTACCGAAGATATGAAAGTTGTAGAAGATTTTATTAAAAATTTGTTATAGCTGAAAATTTTAAAGAGGTATACAATGAACGAAGTAATCAAAGCAATATTGGAAAGAAGAAGTATAAGAAAATTTAAGTCAGATATGCCGAAAAAAGAAGATATAAATGCAATAATTGAATCAGGTCTTTATGCTGCAAACGGTATGGGCAAACAGGCTGTCATTACCATTGCAGTTACAAATAAACAGTTAAGAGATAAAATCTCAAAAGACAATTGTAAAATAGGCGGTTGGGATGAAGGCTTTGATCCGTTTTATAATGCTCCTGTAATTTTGATAGTTCTTGCTGACAAAAATTGGCGAAACAGAGTTTACGACGGCAGTCTTGTTATCGGAAATATGATGCTTGCAGCTCATTCGTTGGGATTAGGAAGCATTTGGATACACAGAGCAAAAGAAGAGTTTGAAACTGAAGAATATAAAAATTTGTTAAAGGATATCGGTGTGCAGGGAGAATGGGAAGGTATCGGGCATTGTGCCATAGGATATATTGACGGAGAAGTGGCACAACCTGCCGCAAGAAAAGAAAACAGAGTTTATTTCATAGATTAATTGAAACTGATCAAATGTTATCGTTGCCGACATAAAATCATAAAAACTTATAATTGAATTGTCTGTATTGATTACATACATTTCCTTTATAAACTCAATTGAATTTGATAAAATATGTATAATAAATATCAAAAAGAGGAACAGTTTGTGTCCGATAAAAAACAATACGAATTAGACTTTGAAGAGTATATTAAAAATTCGGAACCGGATAAAAAAGATAAAACTTATGCTTGGACTACAGCCATAGGTTTACAACAAGTAGATAAACTTACAAAGAATTCATGGTACTTTAGAAATGCTTTAGTGCGAGCAAATTATAATAATCTTCAAAAAGGTATTAGAGAAAATCCCGAATATTTAGAAAAGTTTTTTAGAAATTTATTGCTTAATGAACACAATGAATTAAAGAACAGATATTTACATATTAGATATAAGAAAGAAAATGTAAAAAAAGTTGGCACTTTAAATGGCACTTTAAAAAACAAGTTAATAAATATAATAAAAGAACAACAATCTGTTAAACAAAATGATATAGCAATGAAATTAAATGTATCTTTAAGAACAGTTAAAAGAGTAATGAAAACTTTAGTGGATGATAAAATCTTGGAAAGAGTGGGTAGTAAAAAAACAGGTTATTGGAAGGTATTAATACAATGAACAATATTAAAAAAAACAAAAAGCAAAGATATATAACTTACAAAAACGATGATATTAAAGTGTTTTGGAACCCAAAATTGTGTCAACATGCAGGTAAATGTTTTCAAGGAAATAAAGAAGTGTTTAATCCTAACCAGAAACCTTGGATTAATTTATCAAAAGCTTCCGCAACGGAAATTGCCGCAATAATTGATATGTGCCCGTCTAAAGCACTACAATACGAATTGAAAGATTCAATTTCTATTGTATTTGAAGAAAGTTTAAACAGAAGTGCCGCTTACAAAGACGGCAATTTGATTGGCGAATGTGAATTTGATGTTTGTGACAACAAATGGAATATCGTTCATACGGGAGTTCGCCCTGTTTTTGAAGGACAGGGAATCGCCAGAAGGTTATTAAATAAAGTTGTTGAACAAGCAAGATTAAAACGTATAAAAATTGTGCCGATATGTTCTTATGCAAAAAAAGTTATGGAAGATAAAGAAGAATATAAAGATGTTTTGTGAAATACTGTAAACAAAAAACAATCCGGTAAAAAAAGAATGATACCGACAAAATAATTATCGTTCTTTTTTACTAAAACTCATCAAGAAAATATGCAGTAAATTGTCCGCATATTCACAATACCACAACCCCACAAGTAAGCGGACATTTATTTAAAATAGATCTTGTGAGGGGTAAACTTAAATTTAAAAACTCTGCTATTTTATTTTAATATTAATGTTTTTTGACTTATAGCAACTCTAATTTAGTAAAATAATTAAAACGACAATGTATAATTTATAATGTAGAATTTATAATGAACGACAAACAACAATACATAATATTGAAATATAGAAAGAAGGATTTTTAGCAATAATTTCATTACGGGACTGCTTGATTTGTTTAAGAGATAAGAATATATAACTTCCTTATACAAAGAACAAATACTTTTTGATTATTAAAAACCGTGATGTATTTATTGCTTTTTATCTGAATATTTATTATAATTGTATAAAATTAAATTGTATACAATATTTTATTTACGGAGGGTTTTATTATGGAACAGAAAGAAAAAATTATCGCAGGTCTTCAGGCTATCGTCACAGGACTTTCACAACAGGCAGACGGACATGCTATTCAGTCTAAAATTTTCGCAAGTGAAGGTTTTTCAAAATTAGCAGCAAAGTATGCCGAACATGCTGTTGAAGAAAGAGGATATATAGATAAATGTATAGACAGAATTCTTGATTTGGGTGGTGAAGTGAAAAATGAAGCTAAAAAGGAAACTCCTGTATGCAAAGACCCTGAAGAATGGCTTAAATACGATTTACAGGTTTCAATAGACGGACTTGCTTGGCTCAAAACTGTAATAAATGATGCAACAGAAGATTTAACCACTTATGATATTTTAAAAGAATATTATAAAGATGAAGAAGAAGATATGTATTGGGCAGAACAACAACTTGAGTTGATAAAGTGTATCGGAAAACAAAATTGGATTTTACAACAAATATAATAAAATAAAATGAAATAAAATTTGCCGATATTATATACATATCGGCAAATTTTTATTTTTATCTTTAAATATACTATAATGCTCATATTATAAAATATATGAATAAAGATATTAACAAAACTTTTAAAAATAAATACGATTACATAAAATTGGAAAATCAAATTTGTTTTCCTTTGTATGCTTGCGCAAAAGGTATTATAAGCCGATACAGGAAACCTCTTGAAAAAATAAAACTAACCTATACTCAATATATCGTAATGATGGTTTTTTGGGAATATGAAACGATTACGGAAAAAGAACTCGGTAAAAAAGTTTATCTTGATTCCGGTACACTTTCCCCTTTATTAAAAAAATTGGAAAAACAAGGACTTGTAAACAGAAAAAGAAATAAAGATAATGAAAGGATACTTGTGTTAACATTAACGGATAAAGGCAAAAAATTAAAAGAAAAAGCATTGGATGTTCCGATTACAATGCAAGGCTGCGTGAATTTATCTGTAGAAGAAATGACAATTTTAAGAAAACTTTTAAATAAAATGATTAGAAAATTTGAAGAAAAATAAGAAATACAAAGAAAAAGTAATTTCAAATAATTTTAAATAAAAAGGAGTATGAAATGATTATTAAAGCAGTTAAATTTGCAGAAAAAGGTTTTGTAACACAACCTTTTGCATTTGGCGGTGAAGAAGGTGCAGAAAAGTTTGATTCTTCCGTAAAATATCGTTCATCTCTTCAAAATTATGTTATAGACACAGGCAAAGAAGTTATACTTGTAGATACGGGGCTGCCTAAAGAAACACCCGATATGATACCCGACGATAAAACTATGATTTTTTTGGGAACAAAAATTAAAGATTATGTTTCGGCACTTGCCGATATAGGTTATAAACCCGAACAAATAACAAAAATTCTTGTTACACATAAACACGAAGATCACACAGGTGAACTTCGCAGTTTCCCTAATGCCAAAATTTATATTGCACCGGAAGATGCTGATGCTTTAAATCTTACGGGAGAAAATATTATAAGAGCGGATTACAAAGACGGTGTATATTATAATTTTCCTGCAAGTCAAAAAATTGCAGACGGTGTTTATTTTATAGAAGCTAAAGGTCACACAAAAGGTAACAGTATTGTAATAGCGGAAGACAACGGATTATTTTATATGCTTCACGGAGATATTACTTATACGGACGAAGCTCTTTACGAAAATAAACTGTCAATAGTTTTTGAAGATATTAAAGCTGCAAGACAAACTCTTGATGAGGTTAGAGAATTTATTAAAAATCATCCTACGGTTTATCTTTCCACACATACACCGTTAGGATACGAAAATTTGGAAAATTCAAAAATTATAGATCTTGCAAATCCGCCGAAGACTATTCCTGTAGGAGAAATTGTTTACAAAACTGCTACCGGAAAATATATTTGTTCAATATGCGGATATGTCTATGACCCTGCAATAGGAGATGTTGCCAACGGAATATCTGCGGGAACACCATTTGAAGATTTGCCTGCCGATTGGCATTGTCCGAGATGCAAACAAAGTAAAGATAAATTTAATAGGGCATAACAGGATAATTTTATTATGGAAGAAACAAAAAACAACAATTCGGAAAATATTTTTCAGGAAAATATTGACAGAAATAAAATAATAGTAAAAACAAGTGTTGTAGGTATTATTACAAATATATTTCTTGCTGCATTTAAAGCTGCTGTAGGTTTAATATCAAACTCAATAGCTGTTATACTTGATGCGGTAAACAATTTATCGGATGCTTTGTCTTCGGTTATAACTATTATAGGAGCAAAACTTGCAAACAAACTTCCCGATAAAAAACATCCGTTAGGTTACGGAAGAATAGAATACATGAGTGCACT
>Ga0265301_10006501_pt1 | contig 11151 bp, 8 predicted proteins | sample AusTroGonzalo_MG_2_FD_193488 | JGI IMG/M metagenome (GOLD analysis project Ga0265301, IMG submission 193488) | Bovine rumen microbial communities from tropical cattle in Woodstock, Queensland, Australia - Gonzalo_04 | ecosystem: Host-associated > Mammals > Digestive system > Stomach > Rumen ...
TTATCTTCTGCTTCTACTGGAGTAATAATTCCTGTAGATATCATTCTCTCCGTTACAGCTTGTTCAAACATCTTAGTTTTATGCTGTTCTTCTTCGCTTAATGCCACATCTTCTCCGAAATGCATATATTTTTTTAACTCAGGAACAGATGTTACGCCTATTTCTTCCATAGTAGAAACTAATATTTCATCTAATTCTCTTTCTTCTGGCGTAGATTGTTCTACAACTTGTTCTAGCAATGGTTGTGTATCCGCAGCTCTTCTGACATCTTCTATTAATGTTTCGAACATTTCTACTCTTTCTTCTAACGTGGCTGTTTCCTCTAATCCTAAATCTTCATTCGTTAATTGGCTTTGAACTTGAGCAACTAGCATCTCTCCACCTTGATCTAATACCTTGTAGCTATCTGCATCAATTGTTCCATCTGGATTAACTACTTGTTGCACCACTTTACCATCTATCGTTACTACTTTTTGTACAACTGGTTCTGTTACAGGCTCTTGCTTTGGTTGATTCATGTTCATTGCAAAAGAAGGTTTTTCTTCTATAGCTTGTGTAGTTTCGCTTTCTGCGAATTTTTTACTTTTTTTCTTTACATTTGTTGGAACTACAGGAGGTTCTTCAGCCGGCTTTACAATTTTTCCCTCTGTGCTAACAACTTGTTTTAATAATTCGCCTGACTTTCCTACAACGAATTGTAATACTAGCTTTTGATCTTCCTTCTTTACCATACCAGTGGCTCTTACTTTTTCTTGAACTGTCGCCGTATTTCTTACAGCTATTAAACCGCTTGATAATTCTTTTGCTTTTCCTTCTTTAATCATCTTTCTTAAGCCAACTTGACCTGGGGTCATGGCATCAATTTGCTTAAATCCTAATTTAATAGCACTCTTAGCTGTCATAAACTGGTTACCAACATTATGCGCTATTTCTATACGTCTTTCTCTCTTTTCCAAGTCTCTATATTTTTCCATTGCTCGTTGTTGACTTAATTTGATTTGTCTTACCGTTCGAATTACAGTTTTTCTGGTTGCTCTTACTTCACGCGCAATTTCTGTTGTCTTTTTACTGATTTTACTACGAGCTCGCATATTATCGACTTGAATATCATCATAAACTTTATTAATCGTAATTAAATATCGATTCTGCTCTCTACTCTTTTTCAACATTCTATTGTTGATTTTTCTGGCAGTATCTGGATTAAATCTACTAAATTTATATGTTTTATTAAATACTTCTTTATGACCCTTAAGAGATTTCGCTGTTGCTTTTATTTCTTTTTTTGACGCTCTAGCAGAAGCTTTTTTAATCGTTTTCTTCTGACGACGTTTTTGACCCGTTACCGTTTCTTCTATTCTATGTTCAGCTATTTCTTCATACTTTTCCTCTGCAAGAATTGCCATACCCATTCTAGGTACACCGACTACTGGAGATAAGAATGTTTGTAATCCGATTTTTTCGTATGTATACACACTAACATCCATTCCTTCTCCCACTTGTTCTCTCATAGTTGCTATAAATTCTTCTGGTGAAACATCCGTATCTACCACCATCATCATGGTATTCGTAATATCTACGTTCATACCCTTTTCATTTTTAATCAATTTAATTTTTTTCTTTTTTACAACATAATTCTTAATTTTTTGGAATACCTTAGGAATTTTTCTTACCATTTCCACATTATTCTCTAATGTTTCAACATCATGACGCATTTCCTCTTGTATTTCTGTGATTGCTTGTTTTGTTCTTCCATCTACCGTAGCATATGCTTTTACAATCTTGTTTTTAGCTAACTTTCCTATTTTTCCTGTTTTCTTAGAAAAAGTGTTGCCTGCTGTACTAACCTTATTTCTTAAGCCCGTTAAGCCATCCTTTTTCTCTAAATCATGCGTTGCTACAACTAATTCGTCTTTTGTTAGATTTTCTTTGACTCTTTCTGCGTTCATAATATTTTTAAAGTCTTTTACATCTGCTTTCGCACTAGCATAAGCAGATGCTGTTTTATTCTGTATGTCAATACCAGTCGCAATCGCTTTTTGCTTTATATTACTTGGTATTTGCTTCATTCCTTGGCCAGCTTCGTGAATTTTATTTTTGAAAAATCCTCCTGCATCAGATGCGGATTGCCTCAATCCATCTTTTAAACCTTTTTTCTCTAAGTTATCGCCGAACGTTTCAGCAGCATTTCCAATACCACTAATACCGCCACTAACTGCTCCACCAACAGTATCAATTGCTCTTCCCACTGTTTTAGAGCTATTAATCTTGCTACTACCGCCAACAAAATCAAATATCTTTCTAATAATTGCATCTATTCTAAAGATAAATCCAAATATGATTAAAGCAATTGCAACACCAATTAAGTTTTCATCATTATCAGATAACCTTAATGCCAATCCGATTAACATCGCATAAAATAAAGCATGAAACGTTTGAATAACGACATTAAAAATAAATTCTTTAAACCATTTTCCAATTGTTCCATCACTAATACCCATCAAAATTCTCTTAATGGTCGAAACAACAAAAATGATTGGTGCTAATAATATTAGTACAACAATATTAATAAACCTTTTGGCATAAACAAAAGCAAATTTATAAGTATAATACACTAATAAGATATACATAATTAATCCAATAAATCCTGGAACTGCAGAAAGCTCATATGCTTTTGAAAGCACTGTTTCATATAAGTCATATTCATCTGTTTTCATGTCAATACCAGACAATGTTTGTCCTAAAGATTTTGCAATATCTAATCCTCTTTCGTTTAAAGATATAATGCCAATCATAATATAATGCAAAAAATAAATTACGAAAAACATCATAATAAAACGAAAAATAGATTCCTTTAAAATCTTAATCTTTTCTGGTGTTTTATCTGCTAACAACTTCAAAATAATGATAAGGTATGCCACACAATATACAGATATGCAAATTCTTACAATATAGATATACCATACAGAAAAAGCCTGTCTCATGACACTTCCTAAAGAATAGCCTACAACAGCATAAGAGCTAGTAGTTAAAACTGGTATCATTACCATTCCTACTAGTCCTAAAGTAAATATTAAATTCTTCAAAAAATGGAACAATTTCTGATGTATCATTTACTTTATTTACTTCTTACCCTTTCATTTTCTGTTATCTCCACCAAATCGTCTTCATTTGTCGTATATAATCTCTGATCTATATTCTTTTGTGTTTCTTCTGTAGCTATTTTATAGCCATTATATAGTTCTACTTCTATGTTTCCTAATTTGTCTAATTTAGCTATTACTTGTCTTGCAATAGATGTTATGATAATCATATTTTTTTCTACATCTTCTTCTATTTTGAAATCTTCATACTGATTTCTAATATCCATAATAAAATAGGTTCTTTCTTTTCCATAAGATTTATCACAATATTGATTAAAAAGTTCTTCTAACTGTTTATTAGAACCAGCTCCATTCGGATATACTACAATCTCATCTTCATAAAAAAATGCATATATTTGTTTTGATTTATACCCTATTCCTTCTTTTGTTCTGAAGGTAGGAACTCCTAGTTTTGTCTCAATCGTTTTTAAATCTTCTCCTACTTTTATATGACCGACTACTTCTTTCGGATAAGTTTTATCAAATATGGCATAATTCACATATTTTCCATTACAATATAGAATAAAACCTTCTTGAAAAACTGCATTTTTGTTTTCATCTAATTGAAAACCTGTAAATTTCGCTTTAATTCTATCCCAATTGTTATTCGTTAAACTAACTAGCGGAACACAGTTTATCAATAAATCTTCTTCTACAATTTTCCCTTGAGAATCTACTTTGATTTCTTGGGTCGTTCCCAAAGAAGTATCATTTTTTGTTCTTATTGAAAAACCAGCCATTCCTGAAGTATCTGTTTCTTTATTAATAACCGACTTCATACCTATAATGTTCATTCCTACAGAAACAATAAAACTGACGATGCCAACTACTATTAAAATGATAATTCTTAATTTTTTCTTCATTTCATTCTTTTCTTTTGACTCTAGCATTTCTTTCTCCTCTGCGCTATCAATCTACTCTAAAGATATTAATATCAAATAAGTCAATACCATTAAATATTAATCCTTCTATTGTAATAGAACGGTTCATACTATATGGATCATCTGCACTAGTAGCACTAACTCCTGTTTCCTGTAAGCTCTTTGGCGCATCTGTTAAAGATTGTACTGTATTATTAATTAATCTATCAAATATTGATACAATTCCTACTAAGAAGCCTCTAATCAAATAACCAATGATTTGTGATAGAAATGTTGCCATTTCTTTAATCGTTTCAAAAATCATTTCAAATATATTTTTTTTACTTGCTAAAGAATATTTGCCATCTGGAATACCATTAAAGAAAAATCGTGCATAACTCATAGTTCTAATCGTTCCCGTTGATGTAACCCTACCAGAAGGATCTACTGCTACTGCATTTTTTAGCCTAATTCCATAAATAAAACTTCCACCTGATGCTTGTAGAGAAGCTGAGCGTGAAGCAATTTTTACAACGGATGTAGTGGATGGTACGCTTCTACCAGAACCACTGTTAAAGTGTTCCCTAATACCCACATACATTTCTGTATGGCCTTCTCCACACATGATATCTCCTGGTTTTAAATCAGATTCTCTCGTAATAACATCAAAATACTGTAGAAGCGTAGAATTTTCATCTTCTATACTTCTTATGTTAGCACCTGAAGAAAGGCTCCATCCATATTGTGTTAATTCTATTCCCAAAGCTTTTCGATACATGTATTGAACTCCTGTAGTACAACAAACATACCATATACCTTGCCCATCATCACCACCGCTCCAATAACATGTACCTGTATAATAAGCATTATTATAGATTCCACTAGCGTCTTGTTTGACATATGTACTTACATAATCTCTGGCATATTGTGCCAAATACTCTCCTGTAGCATCATTATAACCAGTATAATTTGTTTCAGCGAAAGCAGAACCTATCAAACTTAAAATCATATATGAAATTAAATAAATTATAATTATTTTGGAAATAATTCTTTTTATTTTTGTCATATTTTACCTACTTAAAAATATCAATATTGAATAAATCAATATGATTAAATATTAAACCTTCTATCGTAATTGAACGATTCATACTATATGGGTCATCTGCGTTAGTAGCACTGACCCCCGTTTCTTGTAAACTCTTCGGTGCATCTGTTAAAGATTGTACGGTATTATTAATTAATCTATCAAATATAGATATAATTCCTACAAAGAATCCTCTAATCAAATAACCTATGATTTGCGATAAAAATATTGCCATTTCTTTAATCGTATCAAAAATCATTTCAAATACGTTTTTTCTACTAGCTAAAGAGTATTTTCCATCTGGAATACCGTTAAAGAAAAACTTTGCATAATTCACAGAAATAAAGGTACCCGTTGATGTCACTCTACCAGTAGGATTTACTGCTACATCACTTTTAAGTCTAATCGCACAATCAAATTTACCACCAGCTGACTTTAATGAATGACTGGGTGTATAAATCTTTACAACAGGTTCTGTACTTGGATAACGGTGATAAGAGCCACTATTAAAGTGTTCTCCATTTCCTGCATACATCTCATTATGACCATTGTTACATAAAATATCTCCAGGCTTTAGTTCTGATTCGTTCCAAATAACATCAAAATACTGATGTATATACGAATTTTCATCCTGAATTCTTTGTAAAGTTATACTAGTACTTGTCCACCATCCATAATCTGTTAATTCTATTCCTAATGCTTTTTGGTACATGTATTCTATTCCTGTAGTACAAACAACATGCCATATACCTTCGCCATCAGAACCACCTGTCCATTGCGCTGGAACTACGCCTAAATAATCTGTATTATAATAGCCATTTTCATCTTTTTTAATATATGTATTAATATACTCTCGAGCATACTGTACCAAATATTCTCCCGCCTTAGCATCATAGCCCGTTTCCGCGAAAACAGAACTTATGGAGGCTAATAGCATATATGCAATTAAATAAACTATCATTATTTTAAAAATAATTTTTTTGGTTTTTGTCATGCTTTAACCTACTTTATCTTCTTTTACTATATCACAATTTTGGCTTAATTTCAACAAAATCGCTATTTTGCAACTATCTTTAGCTTTTCCGCATTGTTATAAGTTAGTTCATTGTCTTCGATATCATTTATCATAATTGTTGCATCATCATCCAATATTTTTTGGTTTTTTCGCTCTACACAATCATATGCATATATGCCTTCTCCTTCTACACTATAAAGGAATATATTTTCATTAAACCATATATAACTCGTTATCTCTAATCTTTTATCTAATTCTGAATCCGCACAACTTTTATCACGTGAATAAAATCTTGGTCCCACAAGAGCACCTTGCTTAGAAGGTTGAAATTTAACTGAAAAGTTATTTCCTAAAAATTTTTCATAATCTTCTTGTGTAAAATCTCCTTGATCTAAACGATTCATCATTTCTTGTACTACTCTGTTTTCTTCCTGTTCAAAAACGCAATCCGTATCTTTCATATAAACATTTTCTAAATCTATAATATCTCTACTACCCGTATAATTAGGATAAATGAAAATTCCATTAGCAAGAGAGTCACTAGATATCGCAATTTCAACACCTTTTAGTGTGTACCTCAAATCCATATAAGTAGTATCATATTCATACAAATCATAATCGTTCCAAAAATCTGTTAATTCTACTGCGAACTCTTTTACATTATTCGTTTCATTCATCGTTTGAATGAATTCTGTTAATTCTACTGCTTCTTGCTCGGTTATCTTTATTACGGGATATGTAGAAATTTGATGATTTATCAAATCGAAAAACAAATAGATATCTTCACTCACATAACCGTATATTTCCTCATTTTTTAGAAAAGTTGGTTTTCCTAAAGCAGATTCGATTGCAATAGAACTAGAATTCGTAGTTAATCCTCCTACTACTTGGTTTTTATACTTTTCTGTGAATATAACATTATATACATTTTGGGCAACGGTTTTATATTGAATTCCTTCTTCAAAATAAATATGATATCCATTACAAATAGAATCTTCTGTTCCCCATTTTACATTAGACTCAACCCAATTTCCATCAATTAAACTTTTTAATTCTGGCGATTGAACAGAAAATAATGTTGTATTGGTAGATAAATTTTTGTTGTTCTTAGAGTTTGTATTTAAATAATAATTAGGATCTCCATTGATTTGATAGCCTACAATATTTGGTTTTTCACATTGTACTTCTATATCAATTCCTCGATCCTTATCCAATAATTCAAAATTTTTATAATTGATAAACTGTGCTACTGCTTTACATATATTCAAAAAATGTGTTTCGTTACTACGATTTCCTGTATATAGGTCAACATCAAAAGATAACGTAACCTTTATAAAAGAATCTGATTCTTCTTTATTGATTACTTTACATTTGTAACTGCCAAGCAACTCTTCTAATGTTTTGCATTCGTCTACTGGCTTATAAATGCTTGCAGTATTATTCATAGATGGTGAATTCATTATGACATGATTCCTCATTTCTTTGATGGATAATAATAATCCTAACAAAACAATTACAATTACTAGAATAATTGAAATTTTCTTTATATCCCATTTTTTTCCCTTTGGATTATAATTGATTTTTTGTCCCATAAACATCTCCTTATTTATTTAAATGAGAATATGGATGAACCTAATTCCCACCCAAACATGGCTTTAATAATATCTACTGCACGATATAATGCATATAGCAATATAATTCCTAATATTGGAACTTTAATTACCATTTCAGAAAATGAAAAGAAGAAAATCAAGTAAAACAGCGCATGTAGGGGTTGCATAAATACTAACGAAGTATAATTTTTAAAAAATTGACCTAGCATATTGCTCGTTTTTCCTAACATCAAGTTAAAAGAATGCATTAACATTACTATCGGTGCTAAAATAAATAAAAATATAATTGCAAATGCTCTTACCATATATTTTCCAAAGAATATCATTTGCATAACTACCAATGCAAAAAATACAAAAGCATAAGCTAACGAAAGAACTCCTCCTGTATTTCCTTCATTATAAACCAAATCTGCAATTACAGTTGATTCAAAAGATTGATATCCTCCATTTTCTAGACTAATTCTTGTTTTCCAAAAAATATCAATAAAAGTATCTGCCAACAAATCGATTGCTATTAATATGTATTGAAAAAAACTTAGTAGCAAAATACATAACACCCATCTTAATGCGATTTTTTTCCATGCTGCTAAGTCAGAAGCTTTATTAGCTATCGCTATTTTTACAAGAGAAAATAGCATTAAAGGTAAGGCTAAAGCTATTCCCACTTTTGAAGCTGTATTACTAAATTTCATTCCATTCGTTTTTAAGGAATCCATAATTGCTGTTACGCCTTGTGGATGTGAACCTGGTAATAAATCTGTTGATTTTTGATATGGTTTTGCATAAAACATCAAGTATTCCCCAAAAACAAGAGAATTCACTGTAAATACTCCTGTTTTATTGGCAGCAAATTGGCTCTCTACTCTATAATACTTTGCATCTCCTGTCAGTTTGCCAATGAACTTTGTAAAAACACCTGAAATCTTTGCTATCCCTTCACCTAATCTACTAGAAGCCGAACCGACATCAGAAGTTTTTAAATATTGCTTTGCATCATCCTCCTCAAAACTCTCTGATTGATACATAGAGTCATCAGAAGGATCTGCATACACAACATAGCTTGTACATATGAAATTAAAGATGATTAGTATGATTACTAAAACCGCAATCTTTTTCATATTTCTCTCCTACCCATTGTTTTTAACTGCCTGCATTTTTTGTTTCTGTTTCTCCATTGCGATTTGTTTTGTAAGGTTGGTTTCAACAAATTCAAATTCTTTCTGAGTTGGCTGAATTGCAAGAACTGCTGAATCTCCACCAACTTTTAACAATCCTTCTCCTCTGTTACAAGTAATTAAGAAAGATGCTTCACCTTCACTTAATTTAAATACTTCTCTTAAGTATTGAATTTCTGATTTATCTTGTGCCAAGAACAATTTTGTTTCTGAAGAAGTAAGTACTGCTTGTGCTTCTTTCTTCTCATAAAAGTCTTGGAACTTCTGTGAAGCGACTAGTAAGGATACATTTCTTTTTCTGGCACGTCTAGCCATTGTATTTAAGAAATCTACTGCTTCAGGGAATGGAAGTAACATCCACGCCTCATCAATAATAACTCTCTTCTTCATTGCCTTTGTTCTATCTTCACTATTTTTCTTTACATATTTTTCCCAAACCCATGATAGTAAAACTTGTTGTGCAAGAGGACGCGCAAATCTTTCCTCTAATTGAGAAATATCCAAATTGATAAATGGCATACCTTCCAATAATTCAAATGTTGACTGTCCGTCAAAATAAGCCATTTGTCCTTGTAATTCTCTTACATATTGTTTCATAACTTTTACTAAATAACTATAGTGAAATCTATAATCTGGATTCTCATTTTCTTGGGCCTTTTTACAAATTCTTTTATACCAAGAACCAATCGTTGGCATTTCTTTTTTCGTTCTACCTAAATAATTTTGAGAAATGTCAATTCCCGTTCCTTCTCTCAAATATAAACTTTCTACATTATTTGTAATACCTAATGCTGTATACTCTTCTAAAACAGATTCTGATATAATCTGTTTGGTTAATTCGTTAACTTCTTTTGATTTTGTGCTTCCTCTTGCCATTGTAAGCAAGCCTTGTGTAACGTCTTCTACCTTATTTTCAATGTTTAACATCGTTCTTTCTTTTCCTGTAATCTCATCTTTTACAATTTCAGGCTCAATATCAAACAAATTAATAATGGTATTAGAGTTTGGACTAATAACAACATTAACGCCTCCAAGACTTTCTGCAACAATTCCATACTCACCGCTCAGCGTCTAAGGCTAAACTATCAATTCCCATCAAAATAGAAGAACGTGCTGACAACATTTTAACAGTAACAGATTTACCAGCACCAGATTTACCAAAAATAACCATATTGTAATTGGTTAATTTTGCACTAAAATTATCAAATAAAATAGGAAGTCCTGTTTGTTTATTAAATCCTAAAGGAATTCCATTATCATGTCCTATATCTGATGTGAAGAATGGAAATACTGTAGACATTGCTCTTCTATCGAAAGTATGACTTTTATTTAATTTATTATCATTATAAGGCATATTGGTTCTAAAAGCTGCATCTTGTATTGCCCAAGCAGGTTTTATGTCAATTAAAGTTTTTGCCATTTCGTTTGTTAATAACTCTGTATATTTATCTAATTCCTCCATGCTATAAGCAAATAATGTTGCAACTATCGTAGAACTAAATAATCTATTCAATCCGAGAAGCAATGGTATCTCTTAACTCTTCTGCCTCCATTCTTTTCTGTAGAATAACTCTTTCTCTGTTGATATCTCCTCTATCTTGTGCAACGATTCTTTCAGACTCTAACTCGTTAATGGTTCTATTTAAGTCTGTTTGTGAAGTTGACTCATTAACTGGTGCTATAAATACAGAAACATTAATATCTCCAAACGTATACATTCCTCTTAAAAATTCAGGAAAAGTACACATTCTAGGAAGAACAGATACTAACATAGATCTTGCAAAACGTGTTCTAGATGACATAATTGCAATATGATTTGTATAACTAGCATCAATGCCACCTGGAGCAATGATATCTTTTAGTGTGCTTTGATTCTTCTTCAACAATGTACTACTTTCTTTTGTTTTCGCAGTATCCATTGAAACATTTTCGGTTGTTTTCTTTCCCTTACCAAACATATCTTTTCCCTCCTACTCTTCTGTATCTTCTTTTCTTTTCTTAACAATTCTTCTAGCGGCAAAACTAGATTTTGGTATCTTTTCTTCTTTTTCTTCTTCCGCTTTTTGAGTTGTATCTTCTTTTTCTTCTACATTAGCACCTTTTATTTCTTCTGTAGCCATATCAAATATTCTAGGGTCTAATTGATCTTCATATTGATTCAATAAATTAAGCGCTTTTTCCTTAATCTTTTGGCTTCTTTCTATTTCTTTTTGTTTCTCCTCAAACTGTCTACGTTTATCTGCTTTTAAAATACTATCTGTTGT
>Ga0265301_10006503_pt1 | contig 11150 bp, 14 predicted proteins | sample AusTroGonzalo_MG_2_FD_193488 | JGI IMG/M metagenome (GOLD analysis project Ga0265301, IMG submission 193488) | Bovine rumen microbial communities from tropical cattle in Woodstock, Queensland, Australia - Gonzalo_04 | ecosystem: Host-associated > Mammals > Digestive system > Stomach > Rumen ...
CAAAAAAACTTACGCTCGAATCGGTCGTTTCGGTCCGCGGAACGGTCATCGACCGCAAAGAGAACAGAACTGACAAATATTCGACAGGCGCGATCGAAGTCGAGGCTGATAACATCACGCTCATGAACCCGTCGAAGCCGCTTCCTTTCGATTTCAGAAAGGATGCAGCCGACACGATCAAGCTGAAATACCGCTACATCGACATCCGTAAATCGGACATCCGGAAGAACCTGATTTCGCGTTCCAAAGTGAGCGCGCTCGTTCACGAATACTTTGATTCGCTCGATTTTGTCGAAGTCGAAACTCCTTTTCTCATCAAAAGCAGCCCGGGCGGCGCACGCGATTTCCTTGTTCCGAGCAGGCTCTGGCCGGGATCTTTCTACGCTCTGCCGCAGTCTCCGCAGGTTTTCAAACAGATACTCATGGTTGCGGGAATGGACAAATACTATCAGGTCGCGAAGTGCTTCCGTGATGAGGCTCTCCGCGCCGACAGACAGCCCGAATTCACCCAGATCGACTTCGAGATGAGCTTTGTCGAAGAGGAAGATGTAATGGGTGTCACCGAAGGTCTGCTCTGCAAAATTTTCAAGGCGGTCAAAAACCTTGATATCAAGCGTCCTTTCAGAAAAATGTCCTTCAACGAGGCGATGGACAAGTACGGAAGCGACAAGCCCGACCTCAGATTCGGAATGGAACTCAAGACTCTTGACGCAATTTTTGCAAATTCGGAATTCGCCGCTTTCAAAAACGCAGCAAACGACCCGAAAACGGTTGTAAAAGGCGTTGTTCTCGAAGGTCATGCAAAGGAACTTTCCAAAAACCAGATCAAAAAAATCGAGAAAGATGTCCAGGGCGACGGCGCAAAGGCTCTCGCATGGATAAAGAAAGAAGACGGCGTACTTGATTCACCGCTTATGAAATTTTTCAACGATGACGAAAAAGCGAAACTTACTGAAATTATTCCTGAAAACGGAATCATGTTTATAGTTGCCGATAAAACGGGAGTCGCTCTCACGGCACTCGGAAATCTGAGAAAAAGACTTGCCGCGGAATACGATCTTTACGACAAAAATTCCTACGAATTTGTCTGGATCACCAATTTCCCGGCATTTGAAGTTGACGAAGAAACGGGCGAATGGGTCGCAAAACACCATGCTTTCACCGATTTCGATTTCGAGGCGGCAAAACGCGGCGATGACCTCGGCACGATAAATTCGCGTGCTTACGACATCGTCATCAACGGCTATGAAGCTGGCGGCGGCAGCATAAGGATCCACAATACCGACAAGCAGAAAGAAGTCTTCAAGTTCCTCGGGATCAGCGACGAAGAGGCGAAGGAGAATTTCGGATACCTCGTCGAAGCGCTTGAATTCGGCGCTCCGCCTCACGGCGGCCTGGCACTCGGCTTTGACAGGCTAATGATGCTTCTCAACAATACCGACGCGATCCGCGACGTCATCGCATTCCCGAAGACGACGAGCGCGACCTGCCTCATGACTCAGGCGCCGGCGCCCGTTACCGAAAAACAGCTCAAGGAACTCTGCATAAAAACAGAGAAATAATTCAAATAATTTATTGAAAAATTTCTAAAAAGATTTATTTTTCTGATAGTTCGTTCTTCGGAGGCTCGTATGCTCGAAAAATTTGACAACTATCAGCTGCTTTCAAAAATCGCGACTGGCGGAATGGCGGAAATCTATCTTGCCAGACATATAAATTCTCCCGTAAATTCAATGCCGATTGCGATAAAAAAAGTTTTGAAGAAATACAGCACCAACCCGACGCTCGTAAAGATGTTTCTTGCCGAAGCAAGGATCATCTGCAACATAAGCCACGAGAATATCGTTAAAATTTACGATTTCGGGAAATACGAAGACCAGTATTTCATAGCGATGGAGTATGTTTTCGGGCAGAATCTCGGCGCGATTCTCGAAAAAGTCTATGAAAGAGACCAGAAAATGCCGCTGAATCTTACGATCGAGATAATTTCGGCGGTTCTGTGCGGTCTGGATCATGCGCACAACGCCCAGGACAGAAACGGAACGTTCCTGAATATCGTCCACCTCGACATGAACCCGAACAACATTCTGATTTCATACGAAGGAAAGATAAAAGTCGTCGATTTCGGCATCGCGAACGCAAACTACACCAGAAAAATCAAGAACGACAGCGGTATTCAGGGAACTTACGCCTATCTTTCTCCAGAGCAGTGCAGCGGACTTTCCGTCGACAGGCGCAGTGACATCTTTTCTGTCGGCATAATCCTTTATGAAATGCTGACCGGAAAGCCGCTTTACAGGCATCTTGACAGCGATATGGCGATCATGAACTCGATCCTGAACGATGAGATCGAACCGATAAACGAACTTATGCCGGAAATAGATCCGAAACTTGCCGAGATCGTAATGAAGGCTCTCGAAAAAAATCCTAGCAACCGCTATGCGACGGCAATGGATATGCGCGAGGATCTGCTGAGAATATACAATTCGCTTGAATTCGACCCGAACAGCGAGATGCTTCCCGCTTTCGTCAAAAAACTCTTCCCGGCGCACTTCATCAAGATGACAAAAATCATCGAACAGGCTCAAACCGAGTATCTGATGGATGAATTGTTTAACAATATCGGAGAGCTGGAAGATATCGACCTTCAGTCCAAAAAACGTGAGGAAGAAGAGAAAAAACAGAAGGAAGAGGAAGAAGAGAGGCGCGAAAAGCGTAAAACGATAATTTCAAAAACCTCTCTTATCGCCGGAATAGTCGCGGCTCTTGTCATAATCGTAATGATTCTGAAATTCCTTTTTGTCGATCCGGAAGTCGAAGTCGATATGGTTACGGTTTTTTCCGAGCCCGGCGGCGCGCAGATTTTTGTGAACGGAGAGGACACAGGCAAAAAAACTCCCGCATCTCTTCAGCTCGAGCTCAACAAACAGTATATCATCGAGTTCAGAAAAGACGATATGATCGGCGGACTGGAATTTGTTCCGACTTCTGAAAACCGCATGATCAGAATGGTTCTTAAACAGAGGTAAAATGTCGTCTGCAACTGTCAAATTTGCCGAAAAAGAGGGCGAAATATCGTTTTCAGAGGTCAATTCGGTCGATTTTATGGGACTTTACCTCGATTTTTATGTCCAGAATCCTGTCGAAGCCGTTCCGAAAGAGTGCTTTCCGAACCTGAAAAAGCTGATTTCGCTTGCGGCTTCCTATCTTCCGCTGATGCCGCCTGACTGGAGCTTTGCGTGGAATGTTTCCATGCCTCTGCAGAAACGGAAACTTTTCTGCTGCATCGATGCGGAATACTTGACATTTGTCGCAAGGAGCCACTCGTGGAACCCGTCTCCTTTTGAGAAAAATCCGCGGATGAGCGTTCAGATGGTTTCGGGCGTTTCCGGAATGGAAAGCGTGACGACAGTCGACTGCGAAGAAAATGTTCCTTCCGATAAAATTTTAAACGCCCTTTTCAAAAAATTCTTTATCGAGGAATCGCAGAACGGCCTTGAAATTTATGAAAACGGAGAGATTTTCGGCATAAGAGACACCCTTCTGGAAGATTTTGACGGAAACGACGGGCAGATCAAAGAAGTTGAACTCAAATTCAAGTGCGGCTGCACAAAAAGCAAGATCGCCGATGTTTTCAAAAGAATGGCAAAAAACGATGTCGATTTTCTTTTCGAGTCGGATCAGGTTTTAAGTGTCGAATGTCCGCGCTGCGGCCAGAAATACAGGATAAAAAGAGATGATGTCAGATAAAATTTCCAAAGTTTTCCTTTTTTTCAGAAACGACGGCAGAAAGCTGCCGGAACAGCATAAAATCAGGGATTCGATCACGGCGAAAAGCAGAAATCTGGGCGTTAAGGTCGTCGAGGACATTGAGGAAATCGACGGTTCCGACCTTGTTATAACGATTGGCGGCGACGGAACTTTCCTTGCCGGAGCGACCCTCGCTTTTGAAAGAGACATTCCTATCGCCGGCATAAATGTCGGTCAGCTCGGTTTTCTTGCCGAGATCAATCCCGACGAAGACAGTATGATCGAAAAACTTCTGACCGGCGGTTTCGATGTCAAGCAGCGGATGATGATGGATGTGAGACTCATCAGAAACGGCGAGGAAACCGCGGCTTTTACCGCTCTCAACGAAGTGACGGTCATCCGTGACATAAACGCTTCGCAGATGCTCTGCTTCGGGATCGAATACAACGGCGAGGAGATGCCGCAGTACAAGTGCGACGGGCTTATCGTTGCGACTCCGACGGGATCTACGGCCTACAACCTTTCGTGCAACGGCCCGATAATTTATCCGGCTGACGAATCTTTTGTGATAAACGCGATCGCGCCGCACGCTCTTACGCACAGACCGATCGTCCTGCCTGCATCAGGCACGGTAAAGGCTACTTTGAAGGAGTGCACTCTCGGATTCATCACCTGCGACGGTAAAAATTCGGTGCAGGTCTGCGAAAACGACGTTGTTTTAGTCCGCCGGAACGAACGCTGCCTGAGCGTCGTTTCTAATCCGGAGAGAAGTTTCTTCGACATTCTTTCGGAAAGGCTCCATCTCGGCAAGAGGCTGTAAATGAACAGAAAATTCAATCAGAACAACGACAATTCAATGAATTTTGCCGAAATTTTTTCAGGGAAAAACGGTAAGAAAGAGGCTGAAAAAGAGAGTTTCGCCGATCTGTTTGAAGAATATTCCGATATCGATTTCGAGATCCACAAACGGGAAAAAGAGCTGTCGGCCGAGGAGCAGAAAGAGTTTTTCAGACCGCGCAGCAGCGACATAAAACCCGAATACGAAATCGATCTGCACGGTTTCACTCAGGAAGAGGCGGAAAAGATCGTCGAAACGAATATCCGCGGCATGAAAATAACGAATGTCATGAAAATCAGGATAATCACCGGCAAAGGGCTTCACTCGAAAAACGAACCTGTCCTGAAAAGCGCGATCGACATTCTGTTGAGACAGCTTAAAAGGGATGGTTTCTGTTCGAGAATCGAATGGGACGGCAGAACTATCGCCGATTCGGGACAGGTTGATGTCACAAAATAGCGGCTTCTACAAACGCGTTCTGGGAATCGCGGTTCCAATCGCAATCCACAACCTTATGATTTCCGCGATAAATATGGCGGATGTCTTTATGGTGGGGCAGCTTGGCGAAGAGGCGATAGCGGCACTGGGAATAAGCAACCAGCTGATGTTTCTCCTCATTCTTTTCCTTTTCGGGATGGGAAGCGGAGGCCAGATCTTCGTTTCGCAGTTCTACGGCAAGGGCGATCTCCTCAATCTGCGGCGCGTCATGGGAGTGATTTTAACTCTCGGGATCTTTGTTTCGCTTGCCGCTTTTACCGGGGCGCGTTTTTTCCCGGAATTTATTGTAGGGCTCTTTTCTAAAGACGAAAAAGTTGTCACGCTTGCCTGTGAATACCTGAAAATCGTTTCGTGGAGCTACATTTTTACGGCGGTTTCATTCATCTATCAGGTCGTTCTGCGGAGCACCGACAGTCCGCGGCTTCCCGTCTATTCATGCGCCATGGCACTTGTCATCAATATATTTTTTAACTGGGTCCTCATTTTCGGGCACCTCGGTTTTCCGGCGATGGGAATTCAGGGCGCGGCGCTTGCGACATTTATCGCGAGAATTGCCGAAACCGCGTTCACGCTTGCTTATGCCTACATCAGAAAACTTGCGGCTGCGGCAAAATTTGATGAGCTTGTGAGCGCGAAAAAAGATCTTCTGAAGCAGCTTTTTGTCACGGCCACTCCTGTTTTTTTCAATGAGATTACCTGGGCTCTGGGCATTCTGGCACTCAACTGGGTTTATGCAAAACTGGGGACTGAATCGATTGCCGCGATCAATATTTCCGACAGCGTTACGAAACTTTTCTTCGCCGCTTTCATCGGGATCGGCAATTCGGGAGCGGTCGTTTTAGGTCACGATATCGGAGCCGGGATCGAAAGCGAAAAAGTGTGGAAAACTTCAAAAAGACTTGTGAAACTCGCGATCTCGACCGGTGTTTTTCTCTCGTTCCTCGTCTTTCTTTTTACCGACCCGATACTTTCAGTCTACAACATTTCGGAAAGCGTCCGCGATCTGGCTTACAAAAGCACCCTCGTCTGGATACTTTTCCTGCCGGTAGTAGCATTCAATAACCTCAATATCGTCGGCATCTTACGCAGCGGCGGCGACACGAAGGCTGCGTTTCTCATCGATGTCGGCGCGCTCTGGCTCGTCTCAGTCCCCGTTTCTTTTGCCGGAGCGGTCGTGTTCCAGCTTCCGCTTTACTGGGTCCTCCTCCTCGGAAAAATCGAGGAAGCCATAAAATTCGGCTGGGGCTTCAAACGCTACATCTCGAAAAAATGGATCAAAAATCTGGTTAAGGAACTGAACTGAGAAGATTTAGTGCTTGACAATGTTTCCGTTTTGCGTTAGTTCAAGCAAGAAAAACGGAGGTGCGGCCAATGAATCCATAAAAGTTATATATAGTTTTAAAATGTTTGAAAAAAGAGGTGAACATTATGACAAAATCATTTTATTCATGGTTACTACAATTTGAATCAGATGGTACTCCATTAGGTGATCTAGCAAGAGATGCAAAAGAGGATAAGCATTTCCCTCACTATGCAACAACACAAAAGTATTTAAAAAATTATCTTGAGAGACAAGGTGCTTGTGAAGACGCTTTATCTACTTTTGAAGAGGCATTTATTCGTTATAGTAATGAATGAAGAGCAGCTCAAAGAGTGGAAAAAGTATCTGAAAAAGTATAATTATAATGATCCTTGCTAAACAAGGGAGAAATCTGAAATTATTTAAGAAAATCCAAGATTTTATTCGTAACATTCTCTACGGCAATGGGCAAAACATCGAATGCTAAGATTATAAAGACAACCGGAGCCAGCAGAATTGCGGTTATAAACATGCAAGGCAGAATCGCGACCATCATAAATGTAATGAAACTCAGGATACGTGGAGCATCGGAGGCAAAAGGTTCGCCCATATAAAAATAACCTGCGGCATCAAGAATCAAAGACGCAAAAATCCATAGTTTGAGTTTATAGTGGCTTTTCAGACCGCGTAAAGTTCTAAGCATAATCCGCTTTGCTCTGTTTGGTTCACGATCAATCGGGTCTCTTCTTACCCGCTTAAATCTTACGGATTCAGGTTCAACGGTCTCTGTTATTGAGGCTTCGCTTTCCGAATATTTGTTTTTGCGTTTTCTGATCGTTTTGACAACTGTCACCAGAGCTCTGATTATAGCGATAACAAACAAAAGAATTATGTCGCAGCCAATTACAACCTGAATAACTGCGGAATAAGGGTAGGACATTTCCGGGTCGTTATTTCTCGGGTCAAAATACCAGCGAAGAGTGAAGAAAAGCCAAATTAAAACGAGAAGTATAGGAGTGTAGTGCTTTTTCAAAAAGCGAGAAATTCTTGAAGAAAAACTGATGTTTTCAATGTATTCGTATTCAGTTTTGTCTATCATTTTGCACTTCCTTTTTTTCTATTATCGTTATTTCTGTTTTCGGCCGCATTATTGAAAAGAAAACCGCCCATGAAAGAACTGCGCCGAGAGACAAAGTCGCGGTAGTGCCAACAAGGACAAGGAGAAAGACTGTTCCGAAAATAAGAGTTATTGCTATTGCAATCAAGTATATCGGAATAGCCGGAAATCTGAACAAAAGATAGAGGATCCCGATCGCTGAAGAGATCAAAAGACCAACCAACATGGTGTTTTCTATAAAATCGCTGCCGAATAATGACGGGAAATGGGGCTCGACAAGCGGCTCGATCAAAACTGAAACCGCCATTATAATTGAGTATCCGATCAAAATTGAGGCTATCAATTGAGGCCAATGTATTGTCGGAGTCTTGACGCTAGTCTTGTTTTTGGCAGGAGTTTTGGAAATTTTAGCCCCATTTTTATCAAAAACTCTCAGCAATATGATCCAAAGCGGAGATGACGCCCACATCATAACCACAATGAGAAAGAGGCGCCCTGCGAATTTTATTGAAGAATTTTCGGCAAAAATAAACGGTTCAAGACAAGCGGCTATTGCAGTCATGACCGCGGTCGCCAGAACAAAAAACAAAAGAGTAGAGGCTACGGAATGAAATATAATTTCGCTGAATTTTTCCAGAAAGCTGCGGTCATCGCCAGAATTTTTTCCGAATTTTTCCACGAATTTTCTAATTGTTTTCGGGATTTCCTTCAGAATTTCAATAAATACAAAAAAGAGTCCGAGCACGACGGAGCAGAAAAGCAATAAAACGAAATATGACAGTTCCGGATCGTTTTCAGGTCCGATAAACCAGAGAAAAGTGAGAAAAATCCACATCAGGACAAAAATTATCAACCTGTAATGGCTGGTTAGTATGCGCAAGAATTTATTCATTTTGCACCTGCATAGAGTTTGATAACGCGGGTATAATAGCGAAAAATTTGATGAATGCAAGGGAAAGAGTATTTTGTGACGAAAAAAGGAGGATGAAGATGAGTAAGGAAATTGACTGGAACACGGTTGAGACGGTCTGGGATTACCAACATAAATTTTCAAAAGATGATTATTTTGGTACCATAATTCAAAAGCTGAATATATTGAATGGGTCAAAAAGAACGGCGGCAAAGATCACGAACATGACTTCAACAAAAGACTTTAAAAAGTTAGGGTTTCAAATGCCTCCGTATCATTTTCATTGCAGAACAACGCATGTGGCTTATTTTGAGAAAGAAAAAGGGAGTGTTTATTCTGCAAACAAAGACGGTGTTTGGGGCGACAAAATCAAAAGTGATAAAGAAACTAAGGGGTTTTTGACATCTTATTCAGACAAAGAACTGTTTGCTCTTATCAATCAAAAAAAGGACTGGGCAAAAAACGATCTTATTGAGTATAACCCAAAAGATTTCGATCAAGATATAAGAGATCACGGCAAGGAGATCGGAATAGATCAAACGCTCAGCGATGAAATGAAAAAAGCGGAAATGAAAAGAATGTGTAATGAAACGGTCAGAAATGCAACAAATGTATGTATAAACAGATGGATCGAAAAAAAAACAGGGGAAGTCACTTTGCAAAGCTCCTATTACGACGGCAAAAGAATTGTGGTGGTGGACGATAATGGAAAATTTAGATGCGTTATTCGGGGAAATGATAAAAACTGGTTAAAATGGAAAAAAATTGACGGCAGGCTTTTAAGAGGGAAATAAAATGAAGAAACAAGATGTTTTGGATGCTTTAAACGCGGTTTTAGGGGTACGCAAAACACATTTTGACGGTGATTGGATAAATATAGAACTGGGTATACCTTGGAATGATGTATCTGACGCGATTGAAGAAAATCCTGAAATTTTTGAGGATCGCGAAGTTAAAGAGTTACTTGAAAAGGCGGTCAAAGCGACCGAAGAACTTGTCGCAAACAATTCTAATTTTTACGAAAGACTTGAAGAAACCTTCTGTCCGGTTCGCGATTTATTTCCCGACAGAGAAAAACATTACTGGTGGTATATTCCTGAAAAGATCTTAAACGAAAACGAACTCAAAGAGTGGAAAAAGTATCTGAAAAAGCACGGTTACAAGTGATTTTTTTATTCAATTTTTTCTCACGAAATCCAATTTTCTTTATTTTTTCGTTTGATTTTTCCGATTTCGCGGTTATTATGAATAGCGGCTTTTTGATCGGTTCTTAGGAGGAAATCATGGAAGAAAATAACAAAGAACTCTTAACTATTGAAGATTTCGACAGAATGTTGAGGGAAGTCGGGGTTATTCCACAAAAAGAGCAAGATAAACAGCCCGAAGATTTTCAAGATTATGAAATCGAGAAATTTACGCTTTTAGGGGAAGACACGGGATCAACCATCGTTACTTTATAAAAAGAGGTTCCTATGCCAGCTTTTCACGAAATATATGAAGAAATGCAGGAAGCATTGAAGGCACAAAAAGAAATCGGAACAATTATTGAAAAATACATAAAAAGGATTTCAGAGGTAACTGGAAGAAATACTGTAGCTTATTATTCCGGTTTTATGTCTGCTGGGAATAAAGGATATAGAACAAGCATCATTGATGAAGACATGAATGGTTTTATGAGCATGTTCTATGGTATAGATAAACGTAAAGGACTTGATCTTATATTGCACACGCCGGGTGGCGATGTTTGTGCAACGGAAGCTATCGGCAATTACATAATAAAAATGTTCGGGCATGACATAAGGATCATTGTTCCTCAACTTGCAATGTCAGGCGGAACTGTTTGGTCTTGCATGGGAAAAGTCATCATCATGGGTAAAGAGTCAAGTATTGGTCCGATTGATCCGCAAATAGGCGGACTGCCTGCTCACGGCATAATAAGTGAATTTAACAGAATAATGAAAGAGGTAAAACAAGATCCTCAATCGCTCCCTGTTTGGAAAGAAATTTTATCGAAATATTACCCCACACTTTTGTGGAATTGCCAACACGCCTTGGATTTATCGAAAGAAATAGCCAGCAAATGGCTTGCTTACAATATGTTTGCCAAAGACAAGCAAAAAGAAGATAAGATAGAAAAAATCATAGGAGTGTTAAATTCGAGTTCCAACACTTTGACTCATAATCGGCATTTCGATTATGAATATGCAAAAAATTTAGGATTAAAAGTTGAACAGCTCGAAAAGGATCAAGATCTTCAAGATGCTGTTCTTTCACTTCATCACGCTTTAATGATCACTTTTTCTAACAACTCTAATTTGATGAAAATTATGGTAAACAACACAGGAAAGCCATATATTTTAGCAACGCCTGGAAATGCTAACGCCACAAAATAAATTTATCTTTCTTTCAGACAGACAATCACGGCTTTCAGTTTTTCTGCGTAAGCCTTGAGGTCTGCGATATTATTGAGCAGTTTCAGCATCTTGACTTCGTCGGGATCATCGCGGCTGATGCGCTCGAAAACGGGCTCATCGGGAGACATGGCGGAACCCTTCCTGATACTTCTCCGGGGAACCCACGACAGTCAGTTGGCGAATACGGCGATTCCGCTTTCCAGACCTCTGCCGACCATAACAACGAAGGGCGATCACTTCGCACTGATAAGACCTGTGTGGCTGGATCAGGCGCACACTAAGAACGACGGTGTTTCCGGGACGGTGGATTCTCCGCTGAACAC
>Ga0265301_10006507_pt1 | contig 11146 bp, 11 predicted proteins | sample AusTroGonzalo_MG_2_FD_193488 | JGI IMG/M metagenome (GOLD analysis project Ga0265301, IMG submission 193488) | Bovine rumen microbial communities from tropical cattle in Woodstock, Queensland, Australia - Gonzalo_04 | ecosystem: Host-associated > Mammals > Digestive system > Stomach > Rumen ...
ATTTGCGATCCGTTTATCGCCGACACAGCCACCATCTCCGACTCCATCGCCAACATTGCTGCCAAGTATGGCGTAATACGCCCCAAGAGTTCCAGTTCCTTCTCTCAAATTGCAGCAAAATACGGCGTAATACTCCCCGAAAGTTCCAGTTCCTTCTCCCAGATTGTCGCGAAGTACGGAGTGCCAAACAAACCGACATGCGAGCCATCCATGTCCGAAGACGGAACCATCTCCTACAAATGCAGTGATGGTGTGACCTGCGTAGAAAAAACGACTACAGAAATGCAAGCCCCTGCATGCAACGGCAACGTTTGCCCCAAGTACGGAGTAGTCAAGATATCCAAGAAAACGTACACCTGCGACAACGGCCAGACATACAACGAGGCCGAATTCCAGATGCTCTACGATATGCCCATAATCGAAACCATCGAAGTAAAGCCTGTTGTAGATTCAGTACAAATGCCGATCGCTTTGTACGGCCCGCCCTGCGTATTTAACAATACCTGCGACGACGAAAATAAATAAACAGCGAAAGGAGGAGAAAAATGCTTTACAAGCACTGGAAAAAGATCGCTATTGCCCTGACCGGATTTTTCTGGGCCAGTTGTGACGAGTCTTCATCCGACCCTATTTCGGTGAACGAAACGGACACATCCAGTTCCATAACTGAAGGAAACTCGTCCAGTTCTAACGGGACCTCCGGAAACGAGGTTTCATCGTCCGGTGAAGCCACCAGCACGGCAAGCAACTCCTCAAATTCGAACAGCGGAGTCGCCAAAAGCAGTTCCTCTGGTAAAGTCACAAGCGCGGAATCCAACAGCAGTCATTTGGACGAGCCCGTCGACCTGTACGGATGCCCCTCGGACATCTGCGGCCCGTTTACCGTTGACACAATGGTCGCCCTGTATGGCGTAATCGCGGCCAAATACGGTGTAGTGGCCCCCATAGAACCCGATTCCCTCGGCGAAATCATCGCCAAATACGGAGTGTCGAGTAAAACGGCCTGTAAAGCCACCCAAAACAACAACGGAAACACGGTATACAAGTGCGAAGACGGCGTGACCTGCGTGGAAGAAACCACGACAGAGAAGCAGCCCCTTCCATGCGAAGGCGATGTCTGCCCCAAGTACGGAGTGGTCAAGATTTCCAAGAAGACCTACACCTGTAGCAATGGCCAAGTCTACAACGAGGCCGAATTCCAGATGTACTACGACGCTCCCGTGAATAAGCAGGACAACTAAGAACAAATAAAGATTATCAATCGGGTAGATTTGAGGATAGGAGGAAATAAGCCATGTTCTACAAACACTTTGAAAAATTCGCCGTCGCGCTGACTGCATTCTTTTGGAGCAGTTGCGGAGACACAATATCCGTCACGGGTGGCGACAACAATTCGAATCCGGAATACAGTTCGTCCAGCAGCGAATTTCGCATGAGTGTGCCGGCGTACGGAGTTCCCTCCACCAGTTCCAGCATCAGGCCCGAAAGCAGTTCTTCTGCCGAAAGTTCCAGCAGCGAAATCCGCATGAGCGTGCCGGTGTACGGGGTTCCCTCCACCAGTTCCAGCAGTGAAATCCGCATGAGTGTGCCGGCGTACGGAGTTCCCTCCACCAGTTCCAGCATCAGGCCCAAAAGCAGTTCCTCAACCGAAAGTTCCAGCAGTGTAATCCGCATGAGTGTGCCGGCGTACGGAGTTCCCTCCACCAGTTCCAGCAGCGAACTCCGCATGAGTTCCACGTTGTACGGAATCACATACAACTGTTTCAACACCACCGAAAATAATGCGGAAGGGGTTGAATTCGAGATTATCGAATGCGGGCCAAAGTCGGGCGATGGCATCATCGAGTCATCCAAGAAAAAATACCTAAGGAATCCCTATGATGCAACCAAGGACACGCCCCTTCCGGACAGCGTCCAGGTCTTTGCGCCCACGGCCGGTACAACCAGAGCAGCGAACTGCACAAGCGAATCGGACATTTGCATCGAACGGAATCCCAACATTCCAGTCGAGCAAGATTCGCTTGCCGGCTGCCACCCCATCATCGACTGTCCCGAAAAACCAAATTAGCCACCACGCATAATTGAGAAGTTCTATGTTATACAAACACTGGAAAAAAATCGCTCTTACGATGACCGCACTTTTCTGGGCGAGTTGCGACGATACTTCGTCATCGGCAGAAGAAGTACCCCAAGTGTCCCCATCCCTATACGGAATCGAAGTGCCCTGCGACACGGACCCCTGTATGGAAATTCCCGAAAGCAGCGGGGCAAATGGTGAGCAGTCCAGTTCCAGTTTTGTAGAAACAAGTTCAAGCTTTGTAGAATCTAGCTCAAGCTACGAAGTTCCTGTGCCGACATATGGTTGCGGAGCGATAGAATGCCCTCCTCCACTCGACTTAAGCAGTTCCAGCAACATCAAGGAATCTAGTTCCAGCAGCATTGCGCTGTCCAGTTCTAGCGTTATCGCGGGATCCAGCTCCAGTTTCGAATTACCCGTACCGGTATATGGAGTAGAGCCCTTAAATTGCTACAACGACACCGCCGTAAACGATTCGGGCAAGGTTTTCGACATCATCGAATGCGTCGACGGGCAAAAATACCTGAGATTCCAAAGCCTATACATGGACCTCCCCGAAAAACAAGCGGAATTGCCCCAGGGAGTCCATCCCCAGCCCCCCGACCCGCGAGACGGCATAGCAGTAAACTGTACTAGGGAACCGGACATTTGCATCGACGGATTTACCATAGATGAAAAAGGGAACCAGCAGCCCGTCGGCGGCTGCTACCCCTCCATCGAGTGCCCCGAAAGGCCTCAAAATTAGCAACCCTAACCACCAACCCCTAACCACCGTTTACTAACATGCTACGAAATCACTGGAAAAAAATACTCCTAAGCCTATGCGCCCTGTTCTGGGGTGGATGTGGCGACGACTCTTCATCTAGCGAAGAAAAGACGGCATGTTCGCTTGAGGAAATGTGCCCTGAATATGGCATTTTATACAATTGCGAAAACGAAGAAGACAAGATTGCCGGAAACTACGAGAACTGCACCATGTCGTATCCGTCTTGCTCAAACAGATACTCCTGTGAAGACGGCATTTATTGCTGGGAATCCAATAAAGATAACATAACATCTTATGATTGCTACAATACGCAGGATAGCAGTTTCGAACTTACCCAAGACGAATTCGAAACTAAATACTATACTAAGGAAGAACGCTTTTAGAAATCCTAACCACCACAGCCTTTCAACCACCAACCCCTGCTTACTATCATGAAACTTTCACTCAAAAAAAGACTCGCTCTCGAAGCTTACCGCCTTTACCGCCACAACGAAATCAAGGCTCACCCCCTCACCTACTTTTTCTGGGAATGTACGTTGCGTTGCAACCTGCACTGCCTGCATTGCGGTAGCGACTGCGTCAAGGACGCCATCCCCGACATGCCCCGTGAAGATTTCATGAACGTGCTCGACAAGCTCGCCCCGCACATTGACCCCAAGCACTTTATCGTGGTGATTACCGGTGGCGAACCGCTCATGCGCCCCGACCTCGAAGAATGTGGCCAGGAAATCAAGAAGCGCGGTTACCCCTGGGGCATGGTGACAAACGGACTTGCCATGACGCCCGAACGTTTCGTGAAGCTTTTGAATGCGGGGCTCCGCTCGCTCACCATCAGCCTCGACGGTCTGCAAGAGAGCCACAACCATTTCCGTGGCGACCCGCATAGCTTTGAACGTGCATTGCGCGCCATCGACATGGCGGCGCACACACCGGGGCTCACCTACGACGTGATGACCTGCGTAAACCGCCAGAACCTCAAGGAACTCCCGAAGATTCTCGATATGCTTTTAAAAATCGGTGTGAAGCGCTGGCGTATCGCGACAGTGTTCCCGAAGGGCCGTGCCAAGGACAATCCGCTGTTCCAGATGACAAACCAGGAATTCCGCCAGGTATTCGATTTCATCCGCGAAGTGAAGAAGCTGAACGTCATCAGCGTGAACTACGGCTGCGAAGGCTTCCTCGGCAGCTACGAGAAGGACGCCCGCAACTATCCGTTCTTCTGCCGTGCCGGCGTGAACGTTTCCTCCGTGCTTTGCGATGGCAGCATCTCGGCATGCCCGAGCCTGCGCGGCGACTACATCCAAGGCAATATCTACAAGGACGATCTCTGGGAAGTGTGGCAGAAGCGCTACCAGGTGATGCGCGACCGCAGCTGGGCCAAGATCGGCGACTGCAAGAAGTGCAAGTACTGGCGCTACTGCGAAGGTTCCAGCCTGCACCTGCGCGACGAGAAGACAAAGGAACTGGCCTACTGCCACGTCCAACGTCTCGAGGACGCGGGAGCATAATAGCAATGAGCAGTGAGCTATGAGCTATGAGAAACGGGGTTCGGGGATTCGGGCCTCGTTTCTTGTTTAAAAAACATGCCTACAATCACTAAAAAATACGGTATTTAGAATTGTTCGTAAAATTTTTGGAAAAAAAGTATATTGCAAGGAAAGGGGGTGTTTTATGATTATTCGCAAACATTTAAGAAATCTTTTCCTTGTATCGACTGCTTTGTTCTGGGCCAATTGCAGTAGCGACAGCGATGTCAGTTCCCCGAAGAACGATACGGAAGGATCGTCAATCAGTTCTAGCAGCGTAGAAAGTTCTGCTGTTGTAGAAAGTTCCTCGGCTACAGAAACCGACTCGGCGCAGAGTTCCTCTGCGGCGGAAAATACATCTTCCTCGGCAGAAGAAACATTACCTACGGAAGTCGTTTTCAAGGAAAAATCTTCATCGTCAGGCAACTTGAATATATCGAAGATCATCAACATAAGGGACCAAGCGGAAATCGTTCCGGATTCCTGCGAGCCGAACCGAAACGGGTGCAACCCGTCATTTGGTATGAGTGCGGAACAGTTGGCGGAACAATTTGCACATTCCAGAATCCAGGAAATTCTGCTATCCGATTCCGGATCCGCCAATCCTATTTCCGAAGAAACCAAGGAATGCCTAAAAAGCATACTGGACACCATACAGAAGCCGGTAATGCTCTATGGCCCTTCCTCCGAGATTACTCTTGATATCAAATGCAGCGACGGATCCACTTATTTTTCGCAGTCACTCAAAAAATATGCAGAACAAAGTCAAATAACCGAAGAAGAAGCCGTCCAGAAATCAGAACAATGCGACAAGGACCGCGAAAGAATAAAAAAGAAACTTGGTGAACAAATCGATAACTGCCTCGGCATCAAGGATTCTTCCGAAGCGGTCCTGTGCTACAACGATACCGCCAAGAACGAAGCGGGAACTTCATTCGACATCATCAAATGCGACGACGGGAAAAAGTACCTGCGCGAACCCATCGTGGGCGTATCGGAAAGCCGCCTTCCCTTGCCCGAAGGGGTCGAGAGTACGGCGCCGCAGCCAACATCATCCTATGCAGCCAACTGCGCCCCGTCTTCGGTCTGCATCGACAATGTCGTCCTGGACGAGTTCGGGAACCCGCGAAACAACGGCGGATGCGTCCCGACCACGGAATGCCCCTCTAGGCCGGAACAATAGCGCGTATCATATGAAACAGACTGACTGACAAAAGTCAACACCATGTGTCTCTATAGCAGGAAAATCGTTTACATCCACCGCGACATATTATATATTAAACAAGAAAGCTAACATCGATACATCTTGCGGCACAGGAGAAAATATGTTTTACAGGCACTGGAAAAAAATCGCGCTCGCGTTGACCACTCTTTTTTGGGTAAGTTGCTCCTACGAAGACGATGCGCAGCCCCTATACGGAGTCGCCCCCTCACAGGAATCCAGTTCCGATGCCACCACGATTTCGTCAAGTTCCGAGGCATCCGGCTCCAACGGCATTGCCGAATCGAGTTCCAGCGGAAACGTTGCAGAAAGTTCCAGTTCCACAGTAGCGGAGCAGTCCAGTTCCAGCCTCGAGAGCAACCAGTACCGGCTGGCAAGCGATCCGAGCGTCATTTGCACACAGTCCATGATCAGCGGCTCCGGCAATTGCCTTGATGGAGAAGACAAACACCACTGGACGGAAACCCGGAAAAAAATGCTGGAAGAAAACCAGACCCGGACCTTGGCAGAACTCGATTCCCTCGAAGACGATCTATACGTAGGATTTGACTACGGAGCCCCCGAATACGGCGTGCAGGACAACTGTACGCACAGGGATGTGGGATACGCGGTATACAAATGCACAAACAACGAAACGTATCCCGTAGGCTCGTTCTTCAGCGACGAAGAACGCACACTCTATACGGAAGAAGAATTCAAGGCAAAGTATCCTGAACAATTCCAGTCCAACTCCAGCTCCAGCGCCGAGCCGGAGTCCAGCAGCGCAACGCCCCCGTCCCCGCTTTGTCAAAAAACTGACTTTGTGACAACGAGCGAACTCGAAGAGCTGTTCGAAAAAGACAAGGCCGCCCTCCTGGACAGCGCCAAGGCGGAAAAAGGGGAAAACCTTACCCCGAGTGACTCCAGTTGCCTTTCCCGCATTCAAGAAACGGAAGGCGAAATCTTCTTAAAGAAGGGCAACGACTCTTATTCGGTCAACGTTCTCGCCAAAAAACAGATCTGCGACGGAGACACCACCGACAACCCGCACTATCTCAAGGAAATCGACAAGATCCAGAATTTCCTCAAACAGGAAATTCGCGACTGCATCACCCCGCCGGACCCGGCACCCTAACGCCTTAGATTCCATGTTCTATAAGCATTTCAAATACATTTTCCTTTCCATGCTCGCCCTTTTTTGGGGGGGCTGCGAAAACAGCGACGATAGCGTAGCGACCTACGGCTGCAACTCCTACAAGTGCTACAATTCCACCGCCGTGACTCCATCGGGAAAGACATTTGACATCATCGAATGCGAGAACAGGTACAAATACCTGAGACATCCGAAACTCTACTACGATGATCCCGAAGTTCGTGACATGATAGACAAGGACCTCTTTTTCCGGGAAGACACACCATACCCGGACGAAAGGTGCGAGGCGACGAACTGCCAGTTCGTCGGGCCTGAAATTTGCTACGACGTAAACTACACGGACTCAGCCGGGACAATCCATTCATACAACAATTGTGTCGCCACAGTAGATTGTCCGAAAAAAAAATAACGGGGAAAATATATGAAGCTATCTCTGAAGAAAAAACTCGCCCTCGAGGCCTACCGTCTCTACCGCCACAACGAAATCAAGGCGCATCCGCTTGAGTATTTCTTTTGGGAATGTACGCTGCGCTGCAACTTACACTGCCAGCACTGTGGCAGCGACTGCGTGAAGGACGCCATCCCGGACATGCCTCGCGAAGACTTTTTGCAGGTGCTCGATTCCTTGAAACCGCATATTGACCCGAAAAACTTCATCGTGGTGATTACCGGTGGCGAGCCGCTGATGCGCCCCGACCTCGAGGAATGTGGCAAGGAAATCCAGGAGCGCGGCTATCCCTGGGGCATGGTCACAAACGGGCTCGCAATGACGCCTGAACGCTTCACCAAGTACCTGAACGCAGGGCTGCGCTCGATCACCATCAGCCTCGACGGCCTCGAAGAAACACACAATTTTTTCCGCGGCGACAAGCATAGCTTTGACAAGGCCATCCGCGCCATCAACATGGCATCGCATGCCCCGGGACTCACCTTTGACGTAATGACCTGCGTAAACAAGAGGAACCTGGCCGAACTCCCCCGCATCTTAGATTTGCTCCTCAAGCTCGAAGTAAAGCGATGGCGAGTCGCGACCGTGTTCCCGAAGGGCCGCGCCAAGGACAATCCGCTTTTCCAGCTCACGAGCAAGGAATTCCGACAGATATACGACTTTATCCGGGAAGTCAAGAAGCAGAGAATCATCGGTGTAAGTGCCGACTGCGAAGGATTCCTCGGAAGTTACGAAAAAGAAGCCCGCGATTACCCGTATTTTTGCAGGGCAGGCGTAAATATTGCCTCGGTACTTTGCGACGGCAGCATCTCGGCATGCCCGAGCCTGCGTGGTGACTTCATCCAGGGCAACATCTACAAAGACGACCTGTGGGACGTGTGGCAGAACCGCTACCAGGTGATGCGCGACCACAGCTGGGCAAAGACCGGTGATTGCAAGGACTGCAAGTACTGGCGCTACTGCGAGGGGTCCAGCCTGCACCTCCGCGACGAGAAAACCGGGGAACTGATGTACTGCCACGTGAAGCGATTGGAAGAAGCGGGGGCGTAAAAGGTTCGAAGTTAGAGGTTCGAGGTTCGAGGCACGAGGCTCGGGCCTTTTTCCTTTTCAAAAAAAGAATAGCTCTTATCACAGGATTACGGCATATTCAGCAAAAATGAACAAAAATGAACAAAAATTGATATATTTCATAAAAAAAAGGGGTCCATGAATATCCGTAAATTCCTGAACAAAATCATCCTCGTATCCGCGGCAATCTTCTGGGCGGGGTGTTCCAACGATTCCGTTACAAAGGCCGCCAGCGACAACGAGGACGCAACAGCCAATCCCGATACCCCAACAACAGACTCCGGAAGCTCAACCGTCGGAAACAAATCCAGCAGTTCGAGCCACGTTAAATCGTCAAGCAGCAGTTCTTCGAATTACTTTAATTGCCGATCGATTGATCACATATGGCCGATAGACTACCGGGATGAATCCTATAAAAAGGATCCAAAGGAAGACGCAGAAAAATCTGCCGAGCGGAGGGCGCAAATCGACATCCACGACTCTGTCTTGGAGCGGATTTTTCATGTAAAATATTATGACGAAGGTTACGAAACGATCTTTTACCCATATACGACAACATTCTGCCTCTTTAAAATGGCAGACACGCTGGCCCATCGTAACCCACCCTTATACGGAGCGCTTTCTACTGAAGGCAGTATAACAAAGTCCGTCTATTGCCCCGACGGAACAACGCATTTCACGGAAGAATACCTAAGCTACGAAGAAGATCTCAAGGCACACCAAGAAGAAGTCAAGGCTTACGAGGAAGAAAAAGCGGCCTATACGGAGGCATACAACAAGTATTATGAAAAATACTACAGCAAGAGAACCGCTGAACTCATGTCCTTGCTGGATTCTTGCGTCAATCATCCGGATGATTTCAAACTGTCCAATAATGATGACGAAGAACTCTATTGTTATTCCCTAGAAAATTATCCGCCTCGTGATTCCTTGGAATTCTATGATTCCGGCGTATGTCTAAAAGAAGAAAACGAAGAAGAGTTCGAGGAAGAAGAAACAAGTTCCTCAAGCAAAGCCAGCAGCAGTTCCAAAAAGGCGAAGTCGTCCAGTTCCAGCCAGAAAAATAACGAAGGGGACTTTCATGGGGAATTCGCCAGAGTCAAATAAAGGCGCTGGATAGTCCATTCGCATTAATTTTGTATATTTTGTTCCAAAAAGGAGCAAAATATGGGCATTTTCTTAAACAGGCATTGGAAAAAGATCTTGCTTTCGTTGACGGCAGCCTTCTGGGCAAGTTGCGAAACCGAATCCATCGTCGCCTCCGACAACGGGGACGAAAAAGACAACGTAGTCGTCCAGACAAGTTCCTCTGTTGCCAAAGATGCCTCCAGCAGCTCTAAAAAACAAAAATCTTCCAGTTCCAAGAAGGTAAAATCGTCTAGTTCCAGCAAGGAAGTCGACGAATCTTCGAGCGAAAGCGATACTCCGACTTCCTCTTGCAGTTCAGAAGAAGAAAAACCATCCAGTTCCAGCAGGAAAGTCGACGAATCTTCGAGCGAAAGCGAAGATCCAGCCGATTCGATAACCGTATCCAGCAGCTCCAAGAAGGGTAAATCCTCCAGTTCCCGCAAGATTGCCAAAGAATCATCGAGCAGTTTCGAAAATGTCATTGTTCCGCTGTACGGCATTAAACCGCCAGTCGAAATCAAGTCCAGCAGCAGTTTCGGAAAAATCCGCCCGAAGTCTAGCAGCAGTTTTGAGAACATCATCGTTCCGCTGTACGGCATTGAACCTCCAGTCGTTATCAAATCCAGCAGCAGCCGCGGGTTCATCCGCCCCCGTTCCAGCAGCAGCAGCTTTGAAAATGTCATTGTTCCGCTGTACGGTGTTCGCCCAGGAGAACTGACGGAACCTGAAATCGTCAAGCCGCCGAAGGATTTGCCGATAAAGGAATAGCAACTGAGCTAAAAATCATTCCACCTGGAGCAGGTAGAACGCCTGGAGCCACGCCTTGAGGCGTGTCCAGTCCTTTTCGCCGGCTTTGCGGATAAAGTCGCCAAAGGAATATTGGACATAGTCCGTCAGAGGATAATCGCCAGTATATACATTCGATATGCCATAGAACCCTTGCGGGAATTCGACATCGGATTCGTGTACGGTAACGCCGTCCAACGCGATGACGAACAGATTCTTGTGGATAACAAACGAGACGTGGTGCGCCTTGCCGTCGAGGATTTCCACCTTGCCGAGCGGTTCCCGGTCTCCCGACGCAGAATCGCGCCTGTCGACAACCGTGGCGCAAACAAACTGGGATTCCTTTTCGCACTGGGCAATCTCGAAGCGCAGGGAATCTTTCCCCGCAACAAGGACGGAGTGTCGCTCCCCCTCGCTCCCCTGCTTGCCGTCGGTCTCAATCCAGAAGCTGATGGCAAGGCTTGAATCTTCCGAGAAGATATTCCTGTACACGATATCGCCGAGAACCATCCTGGGTGCAGAAGCCACAACCCTGCCACGATTGAACTCGGAGTGATAGGCATACCCATTGGTATAAAGAATCTTGGCCGCTGATTTAATTGGAGGAAGCGTCGTCCAATAAGTAACCGAATCGGAAACTCCGTGGTCGGAGCCCGCCTTGGGAAGAACATTTTTCCGAGAATCCATAAAAAAGAGATTCTCATCTATGCGCCCCCCTATGCAGATATTATCGTCAGACGAAACGCGGGCTCGCCTGTAGCGGAACAGCATGGAATCCAGCATTTTGTCTTTTAGTTTATTCAAAATATCCATCGCAGGGAGTTCTACATTTAGCTCTGCAATAACTTTCGCGACGACATTCCTATTTGCTACTTGTGTGCCACCGGGAGAAACTTTCCAGTAAACGGAGTCCTTGAAAACCTTAATTCCTCGGATAATTTCAATCTGCCGGTAATCCATATAGTCCATGGAAGGCGTCGATGCCGGAACATT
>Ga0265301_10006513_pt1 | contig 11136 bp, 11 predicted proteins | sample AusTroGonzalo_MG_2_FD_193488 | JGI IMG/M metagenome (GOLD analysis project Ga0265301, IMG submission 193488) | Bovine rumen microbial communities from tropical cattle in Woodstock, Queensland, Australia - Gonzalo_04 | ecosystem: Host-associated > Mammals > Digestive system > Stomach > Rumen ...
AACGCAAGCTTAACCGCTTCATAAACTACTATAACTATGATAGAATCCATTTAGGAATAGGTTTAAAAACTCCTTATGAAGTGTTGCAAAGGTGCTGAACCTTATACGTGTCTACGTATTATATCATAACCTTTGCAACATAAAATAGCAAAATTATTGCCATTAAAATAGGTAGGCTCTAGAAAATCCCGTTAGACGCTTTTAATAGAGAGTTTTATCCATTTTGCTATATTCGTCAAAGAGTGCGAGGCAGAGGTCGCGGTCTTGTTGTTCCAAGAATCCAGGGGTGAGGTTGGTGCGGTTACCGAGGAGTTGGTCGAATTTGGCGTCGCGGAAGCCGATTTTGGCGTTGTCTTCGAGGGTGCAGCCGTAGTAGACTTTGCTGATGTTGGCCCAGAGGATAGCGGCGAGGCACATTGGGCAAGGCTCGCCGGTGGTGTAGAGTTCACAACCAGATAAATCGTAGGTGCCGAGGGCCTGCTCAGCTTTTCTGATAGCGTCGATTTCTCCGTGGCAAGTTGAATCATTGTTTTTTAATACGCAATTATGTCCAGAGGCGATAACCTTTCCATCTTTTACAACCACTGCGCCAAATGGTCCGCCGTGGCCGTAATGAATACCGGTTTTAGCTTCGGTAATGGCCGCTTCCATAAATTCTTTTTGATACATTTTGGCTCCTTGTGGACTAATTATAGCATGTTTGAAAGTGGTGTTTTTAGGTCTCTAAAAAAAATAGACACGTGTAGTGTTTTTTGGAAAAAATATTTTTTGGTTGGGGGTTTTGCGTGTTAGAATTGCCCGAATGGAGGAGAAAGGATATTTTAGATGCTAAAAATTGTGGTTTTTGATAGTGGCTATGGCGGAGAGTTTTTTGCTGATTGTTTAGCCGAAGAGCTTCCTATCGTAGAAATTCTCCGAGTGATTAACTGGCGTGAAGCTGACAAAATCCTGTCAAATTCACGTACTGCCCGCAAAGTCGCCATGGATTCGTTAAGACCATATATCGGCAAAGTAGATCTAATTATCTTTGCAAATTATCTGCTTAGCCTTACTAGCCTTAAATATTTTCAGCGCAAATTCAAGAATCAAAAATTTTTAGGACTTTCACTTAAGGAACCAGATACTTTCATTAGACGTGATACTTTGATTTTATCAACTAAAGCCGTAACTAAAACAATGGGTTACGGCAATTTTGTTTTTCGTTTGAAAAGAGATGTCAAAACTCTTAACTTGGATTCGTGGCCGGCCAAGATTGATGATGGTGAATTGGACTTTGTTGAGATCCGTCAGACATTAAATAAATTTTTGATAGATTTTCCTGAGTTTAAGCCTAGTGAGGTCATTCTCGCTTCATCACAATTTAACGATATTAAAACAGAGCTTAAGAAATTTTTTGGTCAAAATCTCAGAATTTATGATGGTTTTGAGGAGGCTATTAGAAAAACCAGTAAAGTTTTAAATATCCGTGGTAGAGTTGGGAAGAAAATATAATATATTTAGTGTGGAATGAGTCTTGCATACGCTATATGTAGCGTTTATAATACAAATATGATTTATTTGGATTATGCAGCAACGACGCCGATGGAACTGGAAGTGCTTGATGCGATGCATGAGGCAGAATTGAGATTTTTTGCAAATGCATCAGCTTTGCACACGCCGGGACATTTGGCTTTGAACCAAATTGAGGAAACTAGAGAAACGTTAGCTAGAATGATTGGGGCAAAACCAGCGGAGATTATTTTTACCTCGGGTTCGAGCGAGTCGAATAATACGGTGATTCGGACTTTTGCTGGGCACGAGATTGAAGTTTCGCCGCTTGAGCATCATTCGATTTTTGAGGTGGCGGAGAAAGTTGCTGGGGATAAGAGGCCGAAACTTTTTTCGTATATGTTAGCAAATAACGAGACTGGGGATATTTTGGATTTGGCGGAGATTGCAGAGATGGCTAGGCAGGTGTCGGTGCCAGAGCGATCGGAACTTTTTGAAGGTAAAACTGATTTTGGTAAGGAATTGGTGACTGATAAGCGGGGGGCTTATGTACATTCTGACTTGACGCAGGCGCTTGGGAAAATCCCGATCGACGTAAATAGATTAGGACTAGACTATGCAACTTTTTCGGCACATAAAATTGGTGGGCCAGTGGGGGTAGGTGCGCTTTATGTGCGTGAAGGAGTGCCGTTTTTACCTTTGATTATCGGTGGGAATCAGGAAAACAAACGTCGGGGTGGAACTTACAATACAATTGGAATTGTGGGATTTGGAGCAGCGTTAAAAAAGATTGAAAAAATTAAAAGTATTGAAAAATATGATACAAAAGTACGTCGATTAAGAGATTTGCTTGGTGAACGGATTTTGAAAGAAATTCCGGGGAGTAGTTTGAATTCAAGTCTTGTGAGAGGGGAATCTTTACCAAATATTTTGAATGCGTCTTTTCAGGCAGCAGAGGGGGAATCAATACAGCTTTATTTAGATGCAGAGGGCGTGATTGTGTCGACTGGCTCGGCTTGTGCGTCTGGTGATATCAAGCCAAGTCATGTTTTGATGGCGAAGACTGGTGATGCCGAAGTAGCTCATTCATCGATTAGGTTTTCTTTTGGACTTAATAATGATGAACGAGATGTCGAGGGTGTGATGAAGGTTTTGCCAGGAATTATTGATCGATTACAAAAAATAAGTACAATAGAAATGGAGAAAAAATGAACGAAGGTCAAGATTGGGTTTATTCGGAGATCGTAAAAGAACATTTTATGAACCCGAGAAATTATTTGAAGGGGAGCGAAAGCCAATTTGATTATGATGCGGCGGGAATCGTGGGAAATCCGATTTGTGGTGACCAAATGAAAATGTATATTAAAGTGGTGGATGGCAAAATTTTTGATATTCGTTGGAAAACTTATGGTTGCGCTTCAGCAATCGCTTCAACCTCAGCGCTTTCTGAGCTTGCAAAAGGAAAAACTTTGGATGAAGCGTTGAAAATTTCAGCTAAGGACATCGATAATTATCTTGGTACTTTGCCAAAGCATAAATTTCATTGTTCGGTGCTTGGACATGAGGCTTTGGCGGATGCAATAAAGAAATATCAAGAAAAGCAAGCTTAGTTTTGTGTGATATAATGGTGGGGTAATTAAGTGGAGAAAATTTATGTGTGGAATTGTAGGCTATGTGGGTGGAAAAAATGCACAAGATTTTTTGATATCAGGATTGAAACGGTTAGAATATAGAGGCTATGACTCGGCGGGAATTGTAACTTTGTCTGAAACTGGCGAGGCAACTTTGATCCGAGCAAAAGGCAAAATTGCAAATTTGGAAGAAAAATTGGCCCAACTAAAACGTAGTGATGTGATTGGAATTGGCCATACAAGATGGGCAACTCATGGTGAGCCATCAGAAAAAAACGCTCATCCGCATCAGGCTGGCCCGATATATTTAGTACATAATGGAATTATCGAAAATTACAAAGAATTAAAAGAGGCAACGAATGGTCACGAATATCAATCCGAGACCGATACGGAAGTTTTGGCGGCACTTATTAACTCGTTTTATAAAGATGGTGAGCATCCACTAATCAATGCTGTAGTGCAAGCATTGAAATTAGTAAAAGGAACTTATGGTATTGCGGTGGTGTCGGTTCTGAATCCAGACGAGATTGTGGTAGCAAGAAGTGGTTCCCCGCTCGTGATTGGTGTAGGGCATGATGAAACTTTGCTTGCTTCGGATGCTTCGGCGCTTTTAGGGCACACAAAGCAGGCTATTTATTTAAATGATGGTGAAGTGGCGAGACTTACCAAAAACAGCGTAGAAATCAAAACTCTTAACGCAGAACCAGTTTCAGCAAAGGTAGAAGAGATTGAAACGAATTTATCGGCGATTCAGAAGGGCGGCTACGAGCATTTTCTTTTAAAGGAAATTATGGAACAACCAGATTCCTTAGTAGAGACTTTGCGGGGGCGAGTAAATATGGAAGAAGGTACGGTGCGGCTAGGCGGCCCTGGTTTGTCCGAAGAAGAACTTCGTAAAATTAAGCACTTAATTATTGTGGGGTGTGGTACGGCTTATCATGCTGGGCTTTTGGCGGGATATTACATTGAAAAATTTACACCAGAAATCACCATCGAAACGGTGATTGCCAGTGAATATCGTTATCGTCAGGCTTATATTCCGAAAGATTCAGTGGCGCTTATTGTATCACAATCGGGTGAAACGGCAGATACTCTAGCATGCCTTAGGGAAATAAAACAGCAGGGTATAAAAACCATTGGCATTGTAAATGCGATTGGTTCCACTATTGCGCGCGAAGTGGATGGTGGAACTTATGTTCATGTTGGTCCAGAGATTTCGGTAGCATCAACAAAAGCATTTACTTCGCAGGTGATTGCGATGGTGATGTTTGGGCTTACGATTGCACAGGCTAAGGGTGTAAAACGGGCGATTTTGAAGCCATATGTGGATGAAATTGCCAAAATGCCAAACGAAATTCGGAGTGTTTTGAGAGACACGTCGGAAAAAGTACAGGCGGTCTCTTCAAAATATAAAGATTACGACCATGCTGTGTATTTGGGGCGAGATACGGCATATCCGACAGCAATGGAAGGTGCTCTGAAGTTAAAAGAAGTGTCTTATATTGATGCAAACGCGTATGCTTTTGGTGAATTAAAGCATGGACCTTTAGCACTGATTGATGATAGATTTTTTGAGGTGGCATTCTTGCCGGAGGGTGAATTATACGAGAAAGCAGTGTCGAACGTACAAGAAGTATTAGCAAGAGGTGGACATATCTTGGCAGTGACAAATGTAGATAAATTTGATTTGCCAGTAGATGATGTTGTGAAAATTACAACAGATTTGAAGATTTTTGCACCTATTCTTATGAATCTTGTGTCGCAACTTCTAGCGTATCACGTAACCGTTGCCAAAGGTTTTAACGTAGATCAGCCACGTAACCTTGCGAAATCAGTAACCGTAGAGTAGAATTAGAGTATGCGGAAAAAATCCGATTTTGTTTTGAGAATGTGTCTTATTGTGGGCGATGCGTTGATGTTGATTTTGTCGTTCGCGATGGCATATTTCGTGCGAGTGCATGTGGATCCGAGACCGTATATGTTTGAGTCACAATTACTTGATTTTACTAGTACGGTTGTACTTTTGGTACCGATTCTTCTGATAATTTTGGCGGCGTTGGGATTATATAAAAAATCGGTATTTTTGGGACGGTCTAGATTGCCAGAAATCGGAAAGTTGATTTTGGCTGCAATATTATCGGTAGCAGCACTAATCGTTTATGATTTCTTTAGAGGTGAAAATTTGTTTCCAGTACGCGTAATGGCGATAACATCAATATTATTGTCATTTGTGTTTTTAGTGATAGAGAGATTTGCGGTAAGAGGAGTGATGCGGCTGATTTTTAGAAAAGATTATGGTACAAAACGAGTAATCATAATAGGGAATCACAAAAATACGGAATACTTAGCAGATTTTATCGCTTCAACACCAGAGTCGGGGTATAGGTTGGCAGGACTTGTGGCTGGTCAGAAGTTTATTCCAAAAGACTTAAAAAAATATCAGCACTCGTCTCTAAAAGAAGCCTTAAGAAGGACTCGGGCGGATGTGATTTTTCAGACCGACGAAAAATCTACTGAGTATGTATACAAGCAAGCTATCAATCGCCATATATTATATTATTTTGTACCTTCCGAGACAGCTTTATCGTCGCACTTTGGTGATTTGGAACTTGTCGGAAATACTCCGGCGGTGTTGGTGATGACGACACCGTTAGTTGGAGGAGCTGCAGTGGTGAAAAGATTATTTGATATAGTCTTTAGTTTGGTTGGAATAATAGTAACGGCGATACCAATGTTGGTCGTGTGGATTATATTGAAATTTTCGGATTTTCGGCACTCGCCAATTTATAAAGACAATAGGTTGACCCAGTACAACCAAAAGTTTAAGTGTTATAAATTCCGGACGATGAAGCCGGAGTATAGCGGAATGACGGCGGAGCAGGCATTTATAAAAATGGGGAAGCCGGAGCTGATTAAAAAATACCGACGAGATGGAGATTACCTCGCGAATGACCCAAGAATAACTGGACTAGGACGATTCCTTCGTCGAACTTCGATTGATGAATTGCCACAGCTATTTAACATTTTGAAGGGAGACATCTCGTTAATTGGGCCGCGAGCTTTACTTCCGGGCGAACTTCGTGACTATGGTGATAGATCTTTGATTCTAACGGTTAAGTCTGGTCTTACTGGATTTGCTCAGGTTTCGGGGAGACGAGATATTTCATTTGAAGAACGAAGGTCGCTAGACATTTATTATGTAAAAAATTGGTCGCTACTTTTAGACCTTTCGATTTTCTTTAAGACAATAATGGCAGTCCTGAAGGGGGAGGGCGCAAAGTGAAAGTTGCAATAGTATGTGATTGGTTAACGAATGTGGGCGGAGCGGAGAAAGTGCTTTTGAAAGTTCACCAGATGTTTCCAAAGGCGCCTATTTATACTTCACAATATGATCCTTCGGGGATTGATTGGTTTAAGAACGCAGATATAAGAACTGGTTGGATGCAAAAAATCCCAGCCAGATTGAGGCGATTTTTGGGACCACTTCGTCAAAGGTATTTTTCAAAATTAGATTTATCAGAATATGATTTGATAATTTCAGTGACGGGGGCGGAGGCGAAAGCTGTAAAGTCAGGAAAATGGCTTGCAGAGCACGGTAAAAAATCTAGGAACCCAAAAGGGATACATGTATCATATTGCCATGTCCCAACGCAGTATTATTGGCAAATGTATGATGATTACATTAAAAATCCTGGTTTTGGGATTTTAAATCCTTTGGTGAGATTTTTCTTTAGGCTGTTAGTAATACCTTTGCGTAGAGAAGATTTAAAGTCGGCAAAAAAAGTAGATTATTTTGTGACAATTTCAGAATATTCAAGGGAGCAAATTCAGAAATATTATGGACGGGATGCAAAAGTAATTCATCCACCAGTGGAACTTAAGGATTTTGGTAGACAAGGGAATTGTGCGGAGAAAGTAAAGGGCGCGTCTAAAATTTTAGGAGATGATTTTTTGGGTAATTATTATATTACTACTTCGAGGCAGGTAAATTGGAAGAGAATTGACCTTGCGGTGAAGGCCTGTTTGATGACGCAAAGAAAATTATTGGTGGTTGGTGGTGGACCAGAGCATAAGAGGCTAGTGAGGCTCGCAAGGGGCTCGGAGCTAGTAAAGTTTTTGCCGATAATAAAAAAGAAAGAATTGGCTTCATACCTTGCTGGAGCGAAGGGGTATTTGTTCCCTAGTTTGGAGCCGTTTGGGATTGCCCCAGTAGAGGCTTTGGCTGCAGGGTGTCCTGTAATTGCGTTTGGTAATGGTGGCGCCAAAGACTACATTACTGAAGGTAAAAATGGTATTTTCTTTAAGGAGCAGACAGTAAAATCGCTTGCAAATGCAATTTTGTGTTTTGAAAAAATGAAATTTAGTCGGGATAAGATTTCAAAAAGCGTGAATAAGTTTAGTGAAGAAAAGTTTGATAAAAAGCTGAGAGATTTTATAAAAAAATGCGAGAAAAAGAATGCTAAGGAAGCTTAGTAATATATATCGTATTTTGGTCTACGTTTTTCCGGGCATTTTGTTTTTTTCATATTATCCAGTAATACGGTTAGGGAGCGGTGAGGCGATGTATTTTGAATTATCTTTGCCGCTTATTTTTTTGGTACTGTTTGATTTAATAGCATTTATATTGATGGCTGGGAAGAAAATTTTGTTTCGGGATCTTTGGAAAAAGTGGGTATTTTTATTGTTTCCGATTTTTTTGACACTTTCGGTGCTTTGGTCGGCAAATAGTTTGCGGGGATTTTTGACGGCGGGGATTTTGTGGCTTCTTTACTTTGCGATTTATGCGATGTTTGGGTTGAAAGACGAGTTAAGAGGCCAGAGTTTTAAAGAGAATTTTTGGAAAGTTTTTTTAGGCTCTACTTTGGTAGTATGTGCTTGGTGTTTTTTGCAATGCATTTTGGATCTTTTTGGAGTGTCGAGAGAATGCAGTTTGATGTGCGAGGGGTGTGTTAGCGCTAGCTTTGGATTTCCGCATCCGAATGGTTTTGCGATTGAACCACAATTTATGGGAAATTTGCTACTTGCGCCAGCGATTGTTGTGGCGTGGGCTGCGTTGCGAAAAATGTTTACTACTAAGAAAATTTCGATGTCTTTGGATTTTTTGAATTCAAAACTTCTGCTACTATGTTTATTTGTTATATCCGCTACGTTATTTTTGACATTTTCGCGAGGGGCGATTTATGCGTTTGGGATTGCGATGATTTTTATGACAGTGGTTTATTGTTTGAAATATTTGTCGCAGACTAAGGGACTTCGTTCTTTAATCACTACGTGGTTAGTTATTGTTTTTGCGTTTGTATTTACGTTGAATTTTCAAGGAGTGATGACTAGTTTGGGACCAACTAACGACACGTATTTTGATGGGATTGCAAAAGTTTTGAACCATTTGTCGCTTGGTATAATTGATATCCGCACTGAGCCAAGAATCGAAGAACAATCGGAAGAAACGTACGCGCCTTCTTCAGAATTAACAGAGGTAAAAAATAAATCTGGTGAAAAACAGCTTGTGGAAAACATTGTGGAAAATACTGTGGAAAATGAAAAATTTCAGTCCTTACACGATGGATATGTAGCAGAATCTACAGATATACGACTTAAAATGAGTGATGTTGCAATGAGGTTGTGGGCAAAGGATTTTAGGACGATATTATTTGGTGTTGGCCTTGGTGGAGCGGGGCAGGCTCTTTATGACAATGGGCTTACGGATTGGCCAAAGGAAATCGTACAAAATCAATACGTGAGTTTATTGCTTGAGACTGGTTTAATAGGAATGATACTTTTGATATTGACTTTGGTTTTGGTTTTGAGAGCCGTGATGAAATCATCGCAGAATGGAGTGCTTTTGTCTTTGATGGTAGCTTACGGAATTTCTCTGATGTTTTTTTCGGGGTTACCAAATGCTTTGCATATTTATTTGATACCAGCAATGATTGTACGGGATTTAAGCTGATTTTGAATAAAATGATTAAAGTTCGTAGCGGAAGAAGTTAGTATCGTAGATTTCGGCGCCCTTGTCTTGGTAAAATTTCCAGGCGGCTTCGCGACCTTTGCCAGAAGTAAAGTTGAGCTCACCGCAACCTTTTTCGGTGGCCCATTCTAGCATGGCGTCCCACATTTTGCTGCCGACGCCCTGTCCGCGGACAGATTCGTCGGTGACGAAATCTTCGAGGTAGGCGTTTTTTCTAACGATTGGCCCCATGATGATTGAGAGGGTAGCGATGCCGACGATTTTGTCGCTGTCGTCGATGGCGAGGAGCATGTCGTGATATGGGGAGCTAATAAGCTCGTCAAACCATTCGCGTGGAATTTCGCCGCGGTCTTTTTTGGAGCGCGAAAGTTGAATTAAAAGTTCGCGGACGCGAGTCGCGATTTCTGGTGTATATTCGGTTAATCTTTCGATTCTCATAAAATTTCTCCTAATTCGTTTTTTAAATCATTGGCGAGTTTTTCAATTTCGGTGGCATCGTTCCCCCACATGGTGATACGGATGAGAGGTTCGGTGCCAGAAGGTCGGACGAGTAGGCGGCCTTGGACGGATTTTAACTTGTCGTCGTATTCTAGAAGAAGTTTTTTGGCCTGGTCGGAAGTCTTGAGGGCTTGTTTTTGTTCGGGAGTGGCCTTGAGATTCACGATAACTTGAGGGAATTTGGTCATGATGCTCGCGAGAGCGTGGAGGGGCTTATTGGCTTCGGAGATGACTTTAGTAATCATGAGGGCGGTTAGCATACCATCACCAGTGGCTTCGCCTGGTAAGATGATGTGACCAGATTGTTCCCCACCGATTTTGATGTTATGGGTGCGCATGGCTTCGGCAACGTTGGAATCGCCGACGGCGGTGATTTCGGTTGTAATATTGCTGGCATTGGCCCAGTTTAAGAGACCTTGATTAGCCATAACGGTGATGGCGATCTTATCTAAGTTCAGGTAGTTTGCGAGGATGGCGATGATTTCGTCGCCGTCGATTTCGCGGCCTTCGTCATCAATCATAAGGCAACGGTCACCGTCACCATCAAAGGCAACGCCAAAATCAAGATGACTAGTGGTAACGAGGGTTTTTAAAGGTTCGAGATGAGTGCTACCGCAATTTGCATTGATGGCAGTGCCATAATTGGAATCGGCATTGATAAGCGTGACGGTGGCGCCGAGTTCTTCAAAAATTTGCTTGTTGATGGTGGAAGTGGCACCATTAGCGCAGTCCATGCCGATCTTGAGGTTAGAAAAATCGGCGGTTTTGAGATAATTTAAGAGGTGCTCTTTGTAGAGAGCTACGGCCTCGTTGTGTAAATTTTCTCTTAAGGTAGGTGAAACAAGCGCGTAAGATTTTGCCGATTCGAGGGAATTTTCGATAGCCTGACAGCCTTCTTCGCAGAGTTTTTGGCCGGAAGTGGCGCCACGTTCGAAGATTTTGATGCCGTTGTCGGCGTAGGGATTATGCGAAGCAGTCACATCGATGGCGAAATCGAAGCCCATTTCATAAAAACAATAGTTGATGGCTGGAGTAGGTAAAACACCGACGCTAGAATATTCAATACCAAAAGTTTCGCAGGCGGATTCGAGGTCGGCTAAAATCCATTCGGACGATTCACGAGTGTCGCCACCGAGGAGGACTTTGATGTCTGTACCAGCGTAGTCGGCGAGGCCAGCGACGATGCGGGCTAAAAATTCGGTAGTAAATTGATCTGCTGGTTGACGAATGCCGTCGGTACCAAAGTATTTCATGAATTAATTCCTTTCCAATTGTTTAATAATTACATCGAGAGTCAATTTGGTGTCTTCGATAGTACTGCCACGAGAGAGATCGGCGAGGGGCTGATAAAAACCTTGGATAATGGGACCAGCAATAGTGAAATCGCCGAATTGTTCGAGGGATTTGTAGAGGATATTACCAGAATTGAGGTCGGGAGTGATGAGGATGTTGGCTTCGCCGGCAATTGGGGAAGTAGGGGTCTTTTTGCTAGCAACGCGGGGGCTAATTGCGGCGTCAAGTTGCATTTCGCCGTCGATGATATAGTCGGGG
>Ga0265301_10006515_pt1 | contig 11134 bp, 9 predicted proteins | sample AusTroGonzalo_MG_2_FD_193488 | JGI IMG/M metagenome (GOLD analysis project Ga0265301, IMG submission 193488) | Bovine rumen microbial communities from tropical cattle in Woodstock, Queensland, Australia - Gonzalo_04 | ecosystem: Host-associated > Mammals > Digestive system > Stomach > Rumen ...
TGTTAAATCATTAACCGGTGTTGAGAAATTCCAATTTAGAGATTATAAATCAAGTCAATATAGAAGGATGGGGGAAAAACTTTACTCGGACTTCTTCAATAAACGCTTGTAGTAAATAATTATAAAATGAGTTGTTAGATAACCGAAAAAAGCTTTATAATATACTTTTTTAGTTTCTTAACCACAAATGATTTTTTTCGCATGATCCCCTTTGGTATTTCCACAAACAAACGCCATGAAATTAATGACCTAAAAAACTATGATTAACCGCTATTTCTATAAATCATCAATATCCGAGTTCATCAGTTCTTCAACTGACTTTATCTTCGGACAAATATCACGTGCTGATGAAATGGACACCATGTCCACACAAAAATTCGCATGGGTCGTAGAAATAGAAACCATGAAAAGAGCATTGCGGCCTTGGAAACATGAGGCTGCCGAAATCATTTTTGAATACTCAATTCCACGTTTGGGAAAGAGAATCGATGTTGTTGTTTTGTTACGTGAAAGAGTCTTTGTATTAGAATTTAAAGCAGGTGAAACTGAATTTCTGCACCAGGACGTGGACCAAGTCATGGATTATGCACTAGATTTGAAGAACTTTCACCAAGGCAGCCTTGACCGTTTAATAGTTCCTGTATTAGTTGCAACTGAAAGTAGACAGTATTCTACCGTTTGCCAGCCATCGCATTATGATGATGGTGTATATGAGCCATTGATGACAGACTCTGCACATCTGGGCGATGTTATTAATATGGTTTTACTTGACTGCATACAGCAAAAGACTTTCACTGTTGCTATTGAGAATTGGGCTCGTAGTCGTTATTCACCAACGCCAACCATTATCGAAGCAGCCCGATCGCTATATTTGAATCACAGTGTGGAAGAAATCACTCGTCATGAAGCTGAAGGAGAACAATTGGAACGTACCACTCGTTATGTGCAGCAGGTTATTCGTGAAACAAAAGCCAAAAGAGGGAAAAGTATCTGCTTTGTGACAGGAGTACCAGGTGCGGGTAAAACATTGGTGGGGCTTAACGTTGCTGTACAGCAGGAGTCTAACGAAGATTTAGCTGTATATTTATCAGGCAACGGCCCTCTTGTTGCTGTTCTCACTGAGGCTTTGACACGTGACAAACAAGCACAAGAAAAGGCTCGTGGCAACAGAATACTCAAGAAAGATGCGGAACGTGAAGTAAAACGTTTTATTCAAATCATCCATCGTTACCGCGACAATATGCTTGGCAAAGTTCGGGTTGTTAATGGTCATATCGAAATAGACCCAACAAAAGAACTGAAGGACCATATCGCGGGATATGGTGAAGTAGAGAATATTGCCATTTTTGACGAGGCACAACGTTCATGGGACAAAGAACATATTGCAGCATGGCTTAATCGAAAAAAAGGCTTCGCCGAGTTTCCGATGTCAGAAGGAGAATTCCTGATTTGGTCGCTAGATCAACGTAAAGATTGGGCAGTGATTGTGTGTCTTGTTGGAGGTGGTCAAGAAATCAACACTGGAGAAGCGGGGATTGGTGAGTGGATTCGTGCTCTTAACGAGTCGTTTCCAGATTGGCAAATATACATATCAAGCCAGTTAACAGCCAAAGAATATGCAGAAGGCAAGGTGTCGGAATTACTGAATCAAAACAGGAATGTTATTTATTCTGACAATTTACACCTTGCAGTTTCTATGCGTAGCTTTCGCGCTGAAAGCTTGTCAAACATGGTTCATTATTTGTTGGATGGCGAATCAGAGAAAGCCAAAGAAGTTTATGAAAGAATTACAGACCGTTATCCTATAGTTCTGACAAGAGATCTTGAAAAAGCCAAAAAATGGCTGCGCGATAAAGCACGTGGTAATGAACGATATGGTTTAGTTGTTTCTTCAAAGGCTTATCGTTTAAAACCATTGGCAATTGATGTACGTTGTAAACCCGATACCGTACATTGGTTTTTGGACGACATCAACGATGTCCGCTCATCCTTGTTCTTAGAAGATGCCGCCAGCGAGTTCGACATACAAGGTTTAGAATTGGATTGGACCTGTCTTGTTTGGGATGGCGATTTGCGTTATAATGGTACCACTTGGGATTATTTCGAATTCAATGGTGGTAGTAAATGGAATCGCATCAACAAAGAAGAACGCAAAGCATATCAGCTTAACGCTTATCGTGTTCTTTTGACCCGCGCACGTCAGGGAATGGTCATTTGTGTCCCTAAAGGCGACCCAAAAGACAATACACGTTTGCCTGAGTTTTACGACGATACATATTTATACTTGAAATCACTAGGATTCCAAGAAATATGAAGTACATAGAAGTTGTAGCGGCAATTATTCTCGATGCAGAAGGAAAACTCTTCGCCACCCAACGAGGTTATGGTGACTGGAAAGATTGGTGGGAGTTCCCTGGCGGGAAGATAGAATCTGGAGAATCACCAAAAGAAGCATTGAAACGCGAAATTAGGGAAGAACTATCGACAGACATTAGCGTGGATGATTTTTTCTGCACAGTAGAATATGACTACCCAAAGTTTCATCTGACAATGCACTGCTACCTTTGTTCGTTGCTCACTGAAGCGCTACATCTAAATGAACACGAAGCTGCCCAATGGCTAAGCAAAGAAGAATTGGGCAGCGTTCAGTGGCTACCTGCAGATAAAGAAATAATAGAGAAACTAAAAACGATTAATCCATGAACCTCTTCCTCCGATCCCTAACCAAATTTCTCCTAGGCGTCATCATTCTAGGTCTGCTCATCTTCCTGCCTGCGTGGTCGCTCCACTATTGGCAGGGCTGGCTGCTGATGGGCATCCTCTTCGTGCCGATGTTCGTCGCAGGACTGGTGATGATGGTGAAGAACCCGGAACTGCTTCGCAAACGGCTGAACGCCAAGGAACAGGAGAAGGAGCAGAAGACCGTCGTGGCGCTGAGTGGGTTGTTGTTTGTCGCCGCCTTCGTCGTGGCTGGGCTTAACTGGCGCTTTCAATGGTGCATGCTGCCCGACTGGGCCGTTTGGGTGGCCGCGGCGCTTTTTATCATTTGCTATCTCCTCTATGCCGAGGTGCTGCGCGAAAACACCTACCTCGCACGAACCATCGAGGTGCAAGAAAACCAAAAAGTGATCGACACGGGCCTCTACGGCATCGTGCGTCACCCGATGTATATGGCCACCACCATCCTCTTCCTGATGATGCCCTTGGTGCTGGCTTCGCCCATCTCCTTCGGCATCATGCTGCTCTACATCCCCCTCATCGCCAAGCGCATCCGCAACGAGGAAGCCGTGTTGGAAGAAGGACTCGAGGGCTACAAAGAGTACAAACAACGCGTGAAATACAAGGTTCTGCCGTTTATCTGGTGAAGTCTCCCTTTTGAAAACAAACAAGCTACCGTCCCATGCCAAACAACATCCTTATTCCGAATCTCATCATCTGGCAAGACGCCGTCAGCAGGCTCTTCATTGCCAACGGCACCCCGACATTGCTATACAAAGGGAAAACATACACCTTTGCCTGTCAGCCCTACGAGCCGATGGCCATCATCGTGTTGGACGGGAAACCCGTGGCCTACCTCCATAACGCCTTCGACCCTGACGAGGAGTGCCAAATGTTTATCGAGAACCGGAAACACCTGGTCCGCACCATCTCTGGCAGGCATCATGACGCCGAGCGTTTCTGCCGCTTGCTCTGCACCGCCGTCGAATATGGCTTCGACCGCAATGTTGATGATGCAGAGGACAAGATGCTAGAGTTGTTGGTACAAGAGAAAGGAGTCGCAAGCATCCAGTTCGAGCCCCGCGACTTCCATTGCGACAAAGTGCTGTTCGAGGGTGTCTATGTGATGTTGGGGCATTTTGAGAACAAATTAAGCCAAGCCCATAACATAGGCAACATCCATAGCATCGCTTTCGGCTACCCTGACCGAAACACGGATTATTTCGAGTATTACTTCCTCACAGAGACGGAATACAATGCATTTCAGGAACTTCACGAGAAAAGAAAATGGAAACAGAGAGACGATGCCTGGGAATGGAAAAGGCAAAATCTTGAAGGGAAGCCGGTCCTCTGTAACGAATTCAGCCGAAACGCATCCACATACAAACCTTATTTCAGGCTTGAAGAGATCACCCGTTAACGTATAATAGCCTCATGCCATGAACCCCAAACTCGTCATCTTCGACCTCGACGGCACCCTGCTCGACACCATCGACGACCTCGGTGCAGCAGTCAACCACGCCATGCAGCTGAGAGGCTTCCCCCTGCATACCCGCGACGAATACATGAGGATGGTCGGCCACGGCGCACGCAACCTCATGCGACAGGCCCTGCCCGAAGGCCACAAGGACGACGACATGGTGGAGACCGCCTACAACGACTTCAAGGCCTACTACACCGACCATATCGACGTGCACACCAAGCCCTTCCCGGGGATACAAGAACTCATGGCTACACTGCATCATGAAGGGGTGCTTCTGGCCGTGGCTTCCAACAAGTTCCAAGAAGGAACAGAGCACCTCATCAAGGAGTTCTTCACCGACATCCCCTTTGTGGCGGTCTTGGGCAACCGTCCTGGCTTTCCTTACAAACCAAGTCCTGAGATTGTCGAAGAAGTGTTGCACAAGGTAGGTGTCAAGAAAGAAGAGGCCGTCATGGTGGGCGACTCCGACACCGACATGGAGACCGCCGCCAATGGAGGCATCGAAGGCATCGCCGTCAACTGGGGGTATCGTAACATGAAAGAATTAGCTGATAAACTATCGGCCTTTCGACAGGCTCAGGTTGTAGACTCAGCCGAAGAACTCCAAAAAATCCTTCTCCCATGACCGACCGCCTCACTCCCGAACAACGCCACCGCGTGATGTCGCGCATCCACGGCAAAGGCACCAAGCCCGAGCTGAAGGTGCGGCAATGGCTGTGGCGGCACGGCTATCGCTATCGCCTCAACGTGAAGAGCGTGCCGGGCAAGCCCGACATCGTCATGCGGAGGTACCGCACGGCGATTTTTGTGAATGGGTGTTTTTGGCATGGACATCATGTAGAGACGCAATGCATTGCGTCTCTACAAGACATCATCAATTCATCATGCTGTAAAATTCCGCAGACGAATCGGGAATTTTGGGTGAACAAGATCAAAAGAAACCAAGAGCGCGACCGGCAGAACTACCAGGTGCTGCACGACAACGGCTGGCAGGTCATCGTGGTGTGGGAGTGCCAGCTGACGCCGAAACGCATCGAGGAGACCATGCTCCGCGTGGAACTGATGCTCAACGAGCATTTTCTAGCGTTACATCAGCCGAAGATGGTGCCTTACGAACAAGAACATGACTTGCCAATGGCGGCGGAAAACCTTGCTGGGTATTGAATGCAGGCCTCAACAGGTATGTCATCCCAACGCTGGCACGTGGGCAAAGGCATGGGATCTATACCTGATGAGGCCGTTCTTTATAGGTCTTTGCTGTTTGAACCGCCGCGCATAGATTCCATTCCTCCGCACGTGCCTCTGTAGGAATGACATGCGTGGCTAGCTTTTATTTCATTCTGAACTCCAAAGTTCCGCCAGCCATAATCTGCTTGTGGGTGAGGGTGTAGTCCTTGATGGGCTGGCCGTTCAGCTTCACGCTCTTCACGTGGATGCGGTTTGCGGTCTTGTTGGGCGCGCTGATAATGAAATCGTTTCCATTTTCAAGATGCAATGTCGCCTTGGTGAACAACGGGGTTCCTATGACATACTCGGCACTGCCGGCGTGGAAAGGATAGAAGCCAAGGCTTGAAAAGATATACCATGCCGACATCTGGCCGCAGTCGTCGTTGCCCGCATAACCGCAAGGCGTGGCACGGTAGAATTCGCTCCTCACCTGCTCCACCAGCTCCTGTGTGCGCTCGGGACGACCTGCAAAGTTATAGAGATAGACAGTGTGGTGGCTGGGCTCGTTGCCGTGGGCGTACTGTCCGATGAAACCACTGGCGTTGCCGTTGACTTCGCCGCTGGTGGCAGTGAGGCTGAAGTTTTCGTCAAGTTTCTTCAGGAAGCCTTTCTTACCGCCGAAGAGGTTGATGAGACCTTGTGGGTCTTGCGGCACAAACCACATGTACTGCCATGCATTGCCTTCCACGAAGCAGGGTTGTTCGTACGACAGCGGGTCGAAGCCTTCCATCCAGTTGCCGTGCTCGTCCTTCGGGCGGAAGAAGCCTGTCTCGGGGTCGAAAAGGTTCTTGTAGAACATGCTGCGGCGGTAGAAACGCTCGTAGTCGTCCATGTGGCCGAGTTTCTTGGCCACCAATGCCACACAGGCGTCGTCGAAGCACTGCTCCATGGTGATGCTGACGCTCTCGTTTTGCAGGGTCTGAGGCAAGTAACCGTACTGCTCCCACACCTCGAAAGGCGAGTTGTAGTGGCTTCTTATGCTGCTCTCCACCATGGCCCGATAAGCCTCTTCCACGTCGATGCCTGGAATCTCGGCGAGGATGGCGTCGGCGAGCACGGGGATGGCGTGGTTGCCGATCATACAGTAGTTGTCCTGTCCCCAGAGGTCCCATATGGGCAGGTAACCGTAGGTCTTGTGGTGTAGCACCATGTCGCGGACAAACTGCGCGGCGATGTCGGGCGCGATGAGCGTGTAAAGAGGATGCGCAGCACGAAAAGTATCCCATAGGCTGAAGGTGCTATGGTAGACTTGCCCCTCGGGCATCTGCTTGATTTCGAAGTTGGTAGTCATATAGCGGCCATCCACGTCGCTCATCGTATTGGGCTGCATCAGCACGTGGTAGAGGCCCGTGTAGAAGATGGTCTTCTGCTCGTCGCTGCCTTCCACGTCGATCCGGCTCAACTCACGCTGCCAAACGTCGTGGGCGGCTTGCACATAGTCGTCGAAACGCCAACTCTTGGCCTCGACAAGCATGTTTTTCCGGGCGCCTTCATTATCAACAGGTGAGATGGCGACCTTCACGATTAATTCCTGACCCTCGGCGGGGTCGAAACTCAACGCGGCCCGCAGTGTGCGGCCGTTAACGACATCGCTGTTGCCCACATTGAGGCCGCCGTTCATCAGCAGATGTTGGTTGAACGGTCTCGAGAACTCGGCACGGAAATACACCTTGCGCAGCTTGGCCCAACCGCAGACGACACGATAGCCTTCGATGGTGTGGTCGTCGACGAGACGGATCTGGGCTTGGATGATATCATAATAACGGCGACCCGAGTAATAGGCATCGCCACGATAGGTCATTCTGTCGAGGTCGAGGACAACGGTCTGGGGCTGTCCTTCGGGGAAAGTATAGCGATGAATACCCGTACGCGTGGTGGCCGAAAGTTCCACATTGACACCACTCTCTTGCAACATCACCTGATAGTATCCCGGATGCGCCGATTCGTTATCGTGGCTATAATGCTGGCCGAAATCGGCGGCTTTCAGTTGTTCGGGCGTCACAGCGGAGCAGAGCGGCATCAGACTCACGTCGATGAGGTCGGTGCAACCCGTGCCGCTGAGGTGGGTATGGGTGAAGCCGTAGATGATGTCCTTATTATAATCGTAGCCTGAGCAGGGGTCCCAAGTGACCATTTGTTCCGTCTCGGGACTGAGCTGCACCATGCCTTGTGGCATCGTGGCGCCAGGGAAAGTGCTGCCGCTGAGGGCGCCGGTCTCGTCGGTCTGCGTGCCGATGAAAGGATTCACGTATTGGGTGTAGTCGTTGGCGTTTCGGGCGCTCAGAAATAAAGGAAGCAGCAGGAAGGCTGCCAAAAAGTGCATACGTTTCATTTTTTGTTGTTTTTCATGGACAAAAGTAGCATTTCAATCCACAAAACACCTTGTTTTTTTCAACCAAACAAAACATTTCCTATCTTTGCAGCCTCAAATCTTCAATAATCACGCCATGAAAACAACAAAACCCATAGAACCCACCAAACACTTTTTTGAATATTTCAACGAAAACCTACCCAAAAACTGGGACGAACCCGCGCTGACCGATTACGATGACGTCACGAGTTATACCTACGGAGAGATGGGCGCCAAGATGATGCAGGTGCAAGCCATGCTCGAGGTCGCGGGGCTGAAGGCAGGCGACAAGATAGCCATCTGCTCGAAGAACTGTGCCAACTGGGCCATCTCGTTCCTCGCCATCGCCGCCAACCGTGGCGTGGTGGTGTCGATCATGGATGCCTTCGTCGAGAGCGACATCGAGAACCTGGTCACCCACTCCGATGCCAAGGCCATCTTCGTCGGTCCCGCCGTGTGGAAACGCCTTCACACCGACAAGATGCCCAACATACAAATCGCCATCGGCACAGAGAATTTCGACGTCCTATACACAAAAGAAGAACGCCTCAAGACCGTGAAACAAGATGCCTACCGGCTGTTCGACGAAAGATATCCCTACGGCTTCACCAAGGCCGATGTCAACCTGCCCACCGACAACCTCGACGAGTTGATGATCATCAACTACACCTCGGGCACTACGAGCGCACCGAAGGGCGTCATGCTGTCGTATCGCGCCATCTCCGCCAACGTGCAATATAGCCAGGACACCATCCCCAACCACGCCGGCTGGACCGAGGTGTGCATGCTGCCCCTCTCCCACATGTTCGGCATGACCATCGAGTTCCTCTACCAGATTGCCGGTGGCTGCCATGTCTATTTCCTGAGTAAGACCCCTTCGCCGACCGTCCTGCTGAAGGCCTACAAAGAGACGAAACCCTATATGATCCTCACCGTGCCGTTGGTGCTCGAAAAAATCTTCAAGGCGAAGATCTTCCCTGCCCTGAACAAGCCCATGGTGAAGTTCCTGTGGCACACGCCGCTACTCTGCAAGATCGTGGAAAAGACCATCTACAAGCAGCTGATGGAGGCCTTTGGCGGCAACCTCATCTGGCTCATCACCGGTGGCGCCGCCATCAACGCCGAAGTGGAGAAGGTGTTCCGCCGCATCAAGTTCCCCTTCGTGGTAGGCTATGGCATGACCGAAGCCGGACCGCTCATCTGCTACGAGCATTGGTATAATGAGGTAATCGGTTGCTGCGGCTCTTGCGTCACCCGTAATGAGCTGAAAATCGACTCACCCGACCCGGAGAATGTGGTCGGCGAGATCCTGTTCCGCGGCGAGCACGTGATGATGGGCTATTACAAGAACGAGGAAGCCACCCGCGCCGCCATCGACGAAGAGGGCTGGCTGCACACTGGCGACCTCGGCACCTTGAACAAGAAGGGGCTGCTTTTCATAAAGGGGCGTTCCAAGGCCATGATTCTCAGCTCCAATGGTCAGAACATCTATCCTGAAGAGATCGAAGACAAGGTGAACAACCTGCCGGGTGTCGTCGAGTCACTGGTGGTGGGCCGTCAAGGCAAAATCGTCGCCTTGGTCTATCCCGACGAGAAATACGACCTGCAGAACCAGAGCATGGACGAGTTGATGAACGAAAACCTCGCCACGCTGAACGCCATGTTGCCCGCCTATTCCAAGGTGTCGTCCATCGTCCTCGTCGACAAGGAGTTCGAGAAGACGCCCAAGCGCAGCATCAGAAGGTTCCTGTATTCTTAACCTTTAAAGTAATACTGACCTTTTCCAACCGTGCCTTTGCCATATTGGATGGCATTCGTGGGACAATGGTGATAGCACGCCATGCACATCGTGCAGTTGCCGTTCCATTTCGGTCGACCATTTTCGAGGGTGACGTTCTTCAACGGGCATACCTCCACGCATTTGCCACAACCGATACACTTGTCGGTCGACAGGTATTTCTTGTCGTCGGTGGCGTATTTGTTGAAGCTTCCGTTGATGACATAGGTCTTCAGCCAAGCGGCTTTGCCCTTGTCCATCTCTGCAAAACGCTCCTTGTTGAGTAGTCGAGGGATGTTGCGCGTGAGGGTAGCATTTGCAGCCTCAATCTTTTGTTTGGCTTTTTCCTCGGTATCGAGTTTAAAGCCAGGCATACCGATATAAGTCTCAGGCATCTTCATGCTGAAACAAGCTGATAACGACCAGCCCTTGGATTCTACGGCCTTGCGGAAGACCTTTTCAGCGAGACCACATTCGTCGCCGCAGGTGCAGGCAAAATAAGTATAAGGCAAGGCCCCTGAGCCTGTCGAAAGGCCGACCTTTATGTTGAGCTTTTCGATGAAGTCCAGCACCAATTTCGGCGGCGCCCAAGCATAGATGGGGAACACGAAGCCAAGGCTTTCGCCTTCGGCCAATTCATATTCGTAACGGTTTTCGCGAGCAGCCTCGGGAATGAAGATTAAGGTGTCGTTGAGGCCTGCCGCGATGGATTCTGCCACAAATTTGCTGTTGCCACAGCCGCTGAAATAGAATATCATAACAATTGGATTTAATGCCGCAAAAATAGTCAGAATGTCGTACTTTTGCAACTTCAAAACCGTCCCCATGCCCAAAGACTCGCTCAACCGTTCCATCCTTCGTTTGGCCATCCCGAACATCATCAGCAACATCACCGTGCCGCTACTGGGACTGGTGGACATGGTGCTCATGGGCCATCAGGATAGCATCGCTTACATCGGGGCCATCGGCTTGGGCGGCACCATTTTCAGCGTGATGTACTCCATCTTCAGCTTCATGCGGGCGGGCACCACGGGCTTCACGGCACAGGCCTACGGCGCCAACGACCGCGCCGAGATGGCTTATTCGCTCTATCGCTCGCTTTGCATCGCGCTGATAGCCACGGTTTTGGTGTTGTCGCTGCAAGGGCCAGTGGAATGGCTTAGCATGAAGTTGCTGCACGGCAGCGAGGAAGTGTTGGCCCATACCGCCACCTATTTCCGAGTGCGTATCTGGGCGGCACCAGCGGTGCTCTGCCTCTATGCCTTCAACGGCTGGTTCATCGGCATGCAAAACACCACCATCCCCATGATCATCGCCATCCTCACCAATGTGGTGAACATTATATTGAGCATCGTGTTTGTCAATGTCATGGGCATGGGCGTCACGGGCGTGGCCTTGGGTACCGTCATCGCGCAATACTGCGGCTTGTTGACCGCCATCATCTTCCTCTTCGCCAAGTTCCGCTACCACCTCATCCCCATCAGGCGGGCGGTTTTGCTCCAACGCGACAAGTTGAAGCGTTTCTTCTCGGTGAATGCCGACTTCATGATCCGCAGCATCCTGCTTGTGTTGAGCATCG
>Ga0265301_10006517_pt1 | contig 11132 bp, 8 predicted proteins | sample AusTroGonzalo_MG_2_FD_193488 | JGI IMG/M metagenome (GOLD analysis project Ga0265301, IMG submission 193488) | Bovine rumen microbial communities from tropical cattle in Woodstock, Queensland, Australia - Gonzalo_04 | ecosystem: Host-associated > Mammals > Digestive system > Stomach > Rumen ...
GCAAGATTGCGTACGTTGCTGCGGGCGTAGGGGGCGTTTCCGCAGCTCCTCGGGTTGCCGCGCGGGGGCGGGCGCGTCGGAGACGCGCCCCTACCAGGGCGGTGGTGCGAGGTTTTGGCTTCGGCCTTGAGGGCGGGCGCGCCATCGCCTTCTCCGCCCCAGTGATCGCCCTCTTTACGGCAACCGGCACGCGCGGCTGGCCAAAGTCCGCGGCAATCCGCCGCTGCTCCGATTCGGGGAAAATGGAGAGCGGGTAGGTGTTTGTAGTTGAAGAGTTGAAAGGTTGAAGAGTTGAAGAGTTGGGGGCTGAGGCGTTGCCCACACTCCACTACCCTGCTCTTCGCTTCTACTTGCGCCTAACTTTTCAACCTTTCAACTTTTCTACTTGGCTTCCGGGAGGATGAGGCATTGCGTTCGGACCTCATGCCGGTTGACCAGGAAGAGGCTCCACACCTTGCTGTCGTCCTCCACCGTCCTCAGCTGCGATATCCGATGCGAGCCGACAAGGTCCAGCGCATGGTTGAGCGAGGCGAGGTTGCCGTCGATCGTCGCCTCGTTTGAGAACAGCCTGATGTTGAAGTTGTCGACGATACCGTCTTCGCCCTCGCCCTCAGTCCACGGAACTCCCGTACAGAGCGGAATGCACCAAAGAAGCTCGTAGGAGAAGTTCTGCGTCACGAAAGACGCGATCGGAACCTCTCCGTCGTTGACGGGGATGTTCGAATTCCACTTGGCGATCTCGGAATACGAACTGCATCCCGCGAGGGCAGCCACTGACAGGACGGCAAGGGTTTTCGCTACGACGTTCATTTTGCGCCTCCTTAACTTGCTTTGCTGCTTACTTTTCAATGTTTGCGCGCGGAACGAGAACCGCCGACACGCCCATCTGCGACGAGCCGAAACACGAGCCGATCAGTCCGCCCCAGCTCACGTCGGTATAGAAGCCGTCGGAATCGATGAAACTGACGTCGGCAAGGTCGCAGTTGCGGGTCTCTGCGATGTTCTGCAGCGCGGTCTGCAGCTCCTGGAATCCGACCTGGTCGGTGAAGAACGAAGTGCCACCCTTGATTTCACGCTTTTCTTCGTCCCAGCGGAGGTCTCCGGAAACGAGCGGGATGCACCAGAACAAGTTGTATCCCGAAGTGGTTATCGCCACGTGCTGCCCGGCCTCTGCTCCCGGCGCCCCCTTCACGGAGACGTTCTTGAGCTTTCCAGGCGTGGAATACTCAACCGACGCACATCCCGTCACCATCGCGGCGAAGAGCGCCGCAACCCCCGCAACGGCATGTGCTGCTGTCTTGCGCTTCATGCATTCTCCTTTCTGTTGCTTTTCACAGGCACCGAATCATGCCTGTGCGATTCTTTGCACATTCTACTACACGGGCCGCAGAAAGTCAATACCGCAATCTGCCGCGGGGCAAATCTGCGTTCCTCACCCGTCGCGGAGAGGGACTCCGGGGGAATGGACTGCGGCGGATTGCGCAGATGCGCCCGCCGCGCCGGAAAGCCGGGCAAATCCACCTACGGCAGCTTCATCCCCCTAAACACGATTCCCCGGCCCTTGAGGTCGGGGCCGAAGTAGAAGCCCGGCTGCGGCGGCTGGTTGTAGCCGACGTTCTCGGTCGCGAGCGAGATCCTGTACGGCGGATCCTGGAGGAACGTCCAGAAACGGCAGTCCGTCGGGATGTCGCTCACGTAGAGCCGAAGCTCAGCGGGGTCTTCCGCATTTCGGAGAATCACCTCCTCGCGCCAGTCGCCGAGGATGTCGCCCGAAAAGCACGGGTTGTCCTTCGAGCCGTTGTTGGAGCATCCGCCCTCCAGCTCTCTGATGACGCTGCTGCGCCCTTTCTTCGCATCGTAGCCGCAGATCCTGTTCCCGCCAAGCGAACTCCTCACCATGTCGCCCCGCCACCAGACGAGGAAGGAGTACCCTGGACCATGCCCCTTGCGAGGATTGCTCTGCCGAACAAGGTCCGCCGAATAGAAGCCCTCGAGCCACGGCCCCCAGATCTCCGTCCCCGGAAGCGACGGATCTATGTCGCCCGCGACGGCGCGGGGCGTGTCGCGGAACGAGGTCACCCTGTGCAGGATCTTGCCCGTCCCGGCGTCGCGCAGGCAGAGTCCGTGGTCGCCCGACTCGAGACACGTCCACACCTGGAGCCCGCGCGTCTCGGGCGTGAGCTGAATCAAGTTGATGGCGTCGCCATGCCCGAGCCTCGTGGTATAGAGCCCCCTTCCGTCGTCGTCGACGACCATCTGCCCGTAGACGATCTCGTCCTTTCCGTCGAAGTCGACGTCCGCGACGCGCAGGTTGTGGTTGCCCTGGCCCGAATAGCCGGCGGACTTCCACGGCTCCTTCCAGCTGTCGAACTGCCAGCGGCGGAGAAGCTTCCTGCCGTTCCAGTCCCATGCCGTGAGGACGCTTCTGTCGTAGTAGCCGCGGCACATGACGAGCGACGGATGCCTGCCGTCGAGGTAGGCGACGCACGAAAGGAACCTGAATCCGCGGTTGCTGTTGTCGCGCCACACGGACGACCACTCGCCGCCAGACCCGTACGCGGGATCGTACGGAACGCTCGTGAGGCAGCGGCCGTCGCGGCCCGAGAACACAGTCAGGAACTCGGGCGCCGTGCGTATCTGCCCGTCCTTGTCCACGTGGTCCGCATCCGGGTCGCCGAGCGCCCTGCCGACGCCGTCGACAGCGCCGTCCGAAGTCCGCATCGCAATCTCGGCAATGCCGTCGCCGTCCAGGTCGAACACCATGAACTCGTCGTAGTGCGGGCCCGACCGGACGTTCTTGCCGGGCGTGACGCGCCAGAGACGCTTCTGCGCCGCCATGTCGTATCCGTCGTAGAACACTGGCGCCGTGCGCCCATAGTGCGCGTTGTCCCTTCCGAGCGCATCCCACTTGATTACAAGCTCCAGCTCGCCGTCTCCGTTCAAGTCGCCGACAGAGCAGTCGTTGGCGCGGTAGGGATACGGATCGCGCTCCGGCTCGTCGGGGTTCTTCCACGGCGGCGGCGGCTCGACCCTGAGCGGAATGTACCCGACCGGCGCATTCGCCGGAACGCGCCAAGTGCGCGCCGGATTCTTCGATTCTCGCCCTCGCAGAACGGGTTTGACGGAATACACCGCACCCTTCGCTGGATCAAACGACTCGTCCTTGAAGAACGTCGCGCCCGCCAGCGGACTCGCATTCAGCCGCGTCGAGCCGCGATAGACGTTGAAGGCGAGATCCGCCGGATCCTCCATCCTGTACCGCCACGAAACGACCGCCTCCCTCTCGCCGCTTCTGAAGGCGACGACACCGCGTCCCAGCTTCTCGCGCCTCAGCTTCGAGAAGTCGTACGCGGTGGCCGGCTGCGGGAACGCCGCAGCCGCGGCCGCGGGAATCGCGGCAAGCACCGTCGAAAGAAGGATTGCAGCCGTAGCCAATCTCATAGCACTTGGACTTTTGCGGCTGCAAGTATAGCATCCTTTCGTTCCCCCCGCCCTACCCCACGGGGTAGTCAACCTTGTTGGGTCGGCAATGCGAAGCAGAATGCGGCACCCCTATTTCTTGATTTCGGGATGCTGCACGGCAATCGGCGTTCCGTCCTGGGACATGTAGAACATGTCGAGGACCACGGTCTTGTCGCCACGGTTCTCGCCGTGGTGGACGGTGCCGACCATCTCGACGACGGCCTCCCCGGCCTTGACGGTCTTCTCCTCGCCGTCCAGTCCGATGATCGTGAGCTCGCCCTGCTGCAGAATCCCGTAGTTCATGACGGGATGGTGATGCCACCCGAGCTTGCTGCCGCGGGGGAACACGTAGCGCCGGACGACCAGTTCCGGCTTGCCGACGGGATAGTCCGGAAGTTCCGCGCCGTCCCAGCTTTGCGACGTGCGCGCGAGCTCGATTATCTCGATCTCCTTCGCGTCGTCGTATTTGCCGAACGCGGAGTCGGCCCGCGGCGATGCGCATCCGGCGACGATGCCTGCGATGCCAAGGGCTGCCGCGCCCGCGAGCGAAAGCCTCCGGCTCTGGAAATAGCGAAAGCGGGGCTGAATCTTGCCGTGTGACTCCATGACCGAACCTCCTGCTGAAATTTGGCGGACTCGTTTTGCGTCGTATTATATCATATCTTGCGGATGAAACACGAATGCATCACGACCCTTCCGGCTTGGTGTAGTCGGTCTTGCCGCTTGGGGGGATCCGCGGATCGTCGTCAGGGTTCTCGGGATTGAACGAGCGGTAGCTGTCGCGTATCGCGTCCTTGACCGTCGGGATCTCGGCAAGACCCGCCGCGACGATGCGCGCCATCTCGTACGCGCCGTAGACGTTGTGGTGCGTGTTGTCGATCTTGCCCTTGTTGTTGCACTGTATCTTCGCGGAACCCTTCGCGCCCATCTTGGCGTGCATGCGGTAGCTCGCGTCGTTGAGGTCGATTACAGGCACGCCCCTCGCGGCGGCGACGGCCTTGACGGCCTCGGCGTAGCCGGCGAGCGTCTTTCCCTGGTGCTCGCCCGTCTTCTCGTCGAACCTGCGTCTCTCCACGGGCGTCACGAGTACGACGAACGCCCCCTTCGCCGTTATCTTGTCGATCCACTCGTTGAGGCGGCGCGTATATCCGTTCTCCGGCTCCTCGCCAGCGATCTTCTGGTCGTTGTGCCCGAACTGGATGACAACCCAGTCGTCCTTCTTCAAATGCTCGAGGATGCGCGTGAGGCGTCCCTCGCCCTCAAACGTCCTAAGCGCAAGTCCAGAGCGCGCGAAATTCGAGACGGCCCACCCCTGCCGCACGAAGGCGGGGAGAATCTGACCCCAGCTTCCCCAGGGCTCGTTTCGCTGGTCGGTCACGGTGGAGTCGCCGCAGAGGTAGATCGTCCGCGCCTTCGGATTCGGCACGACGAGCGGCTCGAAGACCGGCATGTCCGACTGCGGCGCGTTCGAGAACATCTCGATGATGAGCCGCTTGTTGCTCTCCGCGTCGCCTTTGCGCGTCGTGTATGGACCGGGAACGCGCGCCGTGAAGGTTACGGCCTTCGCCTCGCCCGCCTTGACTTCGGTGCGGTCAATGGCAAGACGGCGTCCCATGAACTTAACGTAGTTTGCGCAAGGTCCCTTGCCCGTACCGAGGTTTATCGTTACGTCGTAGTTCCCGATCTCCATCGGCTCGTCGTATGCGTAGGAATAGAACTTGTCGCTCGTCCCCTTTGCGAGCTTCTCCGCTTCCTCAGCGAGAAGCTTCTGGTACGCCTCGTCGATCCCCTTCGGCTTGGGAGTCGCAACGAAAGGAACAGTCGCAGGATCCTTGAAGCAGTCCTCGTAGAGTTTAGGCGCCATTGTCTTCGCAAGCTCGACGGCCGTGCGGGCGTAGAAGTCCGCGCCCTTGTCGCGCGGGTGGCATCGGTCGGCCTTGCCCTTAAGCGCATACCACGATTCCGCGGGCCCGAGTACCATGTAGTAAGACTCGATCTCCTTCTTCGTCATCTTGAGGAACGCATCCTTCGCGGCGGCGTTGATGTCGAGAAGCGGCACGTCCTTCGCAGCCGCAAGCTCGCGCGTCGCGGCGAGATAGGGGCCGAGAGAGGCCGCATCGGCGCGAACCGACACCTTGCCTTCCGCATCCTCGCTCACTCCGCCGATATGGATGATCGACGTCGCGAGGACGGGCGTCGCGCCCTTCTCCCTGATGCCGTCGACGAAGAGCGCCATGTTCTTCGCGTAGTCCTCCTTGTTGCAGTAGCGCTGCGGCTTCGACTTCGTCGCGTCGTTGTGGCCGAACGCCATGATCGCGTAGTCGCCGGGCTTGATGTCGTCGAGAACCTTCTGCCAGCGTCCCGAGTCGATGAACGTCTTGGAGCTGATGCCGCCCACCGCCCTGTTGTGGACCTGGACGCCGTCCTTCGTGAACGTCCTCAGGCGCTGCCCCCACCCTTCCTGCGGATACGACCCCGGCTTGTAGTCGCACATCGTGGAATCGCCCATCATGAAGATGTCGGCGAAAATGATCATGGTAGCTGTCATTAGTGTCATTGCAGTACCTCCCTTGCCCCGACATTATATCACGCCTGCAATTGCACCATGCTACCCTATGGGGTAATCGAGGCAAAAGAGTGCAGGCCCGACTTTTCGTCCTTCGCCGAAACGACGATCTCGCCGTCTCCCGTCCGTCGGACGATTGCAAGAAGATACCCTTCCTTCATCTTCTTCGTGTCGACGTTGAAGAGCTGGTCCGTATACTGGTCGCCGTCGTCAAGCGCGACAAGGCGGCCAGGCCCGTTGACTGAAACCGCGACTTCCGTCGCCGCGTCCGGGACAACGAGACCTTCGGCGTCAACTGCCTCTATCCAGACGTAGGCAAGCTTCTCGCCCCCTTCTTCGCGCCTCACCTTAAGACCGACTGCCGGACCCGTCGTGCGGATCGCGTGCGTCGCCCCGTTCGAGCCGACGGCCTTCAGTTCGCCCGGCTCCCAGTCGACTTCGAACAGCACGGCGTGTATCTTCTCGCCTTTCGCGCACCTCCACGCACCGTCGCCTTCCGGCGGACGGACTACGCTCTTCTTCCCGAGCGAGCGTCCGTTCAGAAAAAGCTCGACCTCAGGCGCATTCGAAAACACCCAAACAGGAGTCTTCTCGCCCGCCTTGCGGTTCCAGTTCTCGCGCAGCGCCTGCTGGCCGCTCTGCACGTCGTTCCACACTTCGCGCTCGTCGGACTGCACAACGCCGATGCGCACAACGGGCGTCTCGCGGTCGAATCCGCTCTTGATGAGCCACGCCTGAGGATACGGCTTCATCGTGTGCGAGAAGAAGCTCCAGTTCCACCCCTTCTTCGGATACTTGTTCGACTCGCCCCAGTACTCCGTGGCGCCCCAGTAGGAGCAGCCGACCATCTTCGCACGGTCCATCCCGAAATACGGGTCCAGCCACTGGCTCGTTGTCGCCTCGCTCTGGTACACGATCAGGTCGGGATTGCGCTTCAGGTAGTCGGAATACGACTCCCACGTGTAGTTGAAGCTCGCAATCTCCGTAGCGCGCGCAAGTTCCGGCGCAACGACATGCGCGGGGTCGTCAAAGAGCCGGTCCCTCCACTTTATGCCGTTCGCGCGCGAAGGATACATCGCAACCGTCGTCGGACGCGTCGGGTCCCACCTCTTCACGACAACGTCCATCATGCGGTAAGTCGTCACGCCCCAGTCCTCGAACGTCGCGTCGTGGCACGACTCGTTCATCTGGAGCTCGTTGCCAAGCGACCACATCACGACGGACGGATGGTTCCTGTCGCGCTTGATCCATTCCGTCACGAGCTGCGGCCACATCTCGAGATACGGCTTTCTGCCCGCCCAGCAGCCCTTCCACTTGTCCGTTATCTCGTCGACGACGACAATTCCCTCCTCGTCGGCGATGTCGTAGAACTCCTCCGAATACGGATTGTGCGAGCATCGGACAGAATTGAATCCAAACTCCTTGATTGCGCGGAAGTACCGCCTGATAGCGTCAGGATACGCCGCCGCTCCAAGCGCGCCCAAGTCGTGGTGGTTGGACTGCCCCTTCAGGAACACGTGCCGCCCGTCGATCTCGAACCCGCGCTCCTTCGAAAACGCAATGTCGCGGAATCCGACGCGAATCGTCCGTTCGTCGAGAATGGTATCACCGCTGCGCATCGAAACACGCAACGAATAAAGATTGGGGGATTCTGGAGACCAGCGCTTCGCGCCCTTCACTTCCATTGGCCGCATTGGAACCGGGAAACGGCTGCGGTTGTCGCCCTTCGTGACAAGGCCGCGCGTTGCGGCGACAGCCTTCTCGCCGTCAAGTATCTCCGCAACGATCTCAATGTCGTCCCTGAGCCCGCGGCAGCCTTCGAACTCGACTTCCACTTCCGCCGTTTCGCCCTTCGTGCGCACGCACACGCCGTGACGCGCGATGCGCCGCTCGTTCACGACCTTGAGCTTCACGCTCCGGTAGAGTCCGCCGCCCGTGTACCAGCGGCTGCCGTTCTTGCTGCCGCCGACCTTTGCCCACACCTCGACGAGATTCGGCGCGTCCTTCTTGAGATGATCCGTGACGTCCGTCTCGAAGCCGAGATAGCCGTATTCCGTCTCGGCGACCTTTGCGCCGTTTACCTTCACGTCGCCGAAGAACATGATTCCGCCGAAGTCGAGCAGAATGCGCTTCCCCTCCCACGACGGATCGCATGCGAACGACTTCCTGTAAAACGCCTCGCCGAGCGGCTTGAAGACGCGCTGCGAATGGTTTGCGCTCCCGTTCCACGGAGACTCGATCATGAAGTCGTGGGGCAAGTCGACTTCACGCCATTCCTTCTCGCCGCCGTATCGCCACTCCCAGCCGTCGTTGAAGTCAATGGCCGTAGCGCATACGCCCGCCAGCGAGATAACGGCCGCAACTGCCGCAATAGGGAATTTCATGGTCATCGCATTTCTCCTTTTGCGGTCAGTATACCAAATTCTTCCGCCCTTCACATTACCCCATGGGGTAGCCGAGGAGCCTTCGCATTTGGCCTCCGGTCACACACAGAGGCGCGGAGTATGATTTCCTTTTTGGTGAAAGGATCCTGCCAAGATTTCTCCCTGACCGCTCGAATGCGGACACAATGACTATCAAGCAGTCCTTGCCAAGACATGGTCGTGGCCGTCGGGAGCGTACACGCGGTGGACGAACGCCCCTGGTTCCACCTCCACGGACTCGACATGAACCTCCTCCCCTGCTAGTGTCTCCGACTTGAACACGATTTCAAGCTCGCGGCACGGACCGGCGGCGTCAGGACGCCCCTCCAGCAGCCATTCGACGTAATGGACGTTGTTGACATGGCCGTTCAAGTCGATGTCGCCGCGGCGCGCGCGGAATACGAGCGCGTCATCGGACGCCTCGCGGCAATCCCATCTCAGCTTGGCGAACTGTTCGTCGCCGAAAACAGGCTCGCGGACCGTGTTTGCCGCCGCGAAAACGCCTTCCGGTATCGCGACGACCTTGCGCGACGCAAGGTCAATGAGCATCCATTCGCTTGTCGCATGCCCGATCTCGCGCCCTTCCGCGTCGGAAAGGACGAAATCGCGGTAGGCCACGATCTTACGCCCGCCGCGCGGGAACGTGAGTATGGAGACGGTCTCGCCCCACTTCGGGAAGCGCGACATGCGCACCTTTAGCCGCGTCAGCACCCACGAGATGTTCTCGCCGGACGCCTCGAAATTCGACTTGGAGAACGCCAGCGCCTCGGCGTTCAGGCTCGCCGCCTCCTGCAGCCAGTTGCAGATGGACGCCATCGTCGCCACGCCGTCCGGCCCGCACTCGTACGTCCTGACCGCCCATGAATACTTTCCAAACACATCGCCCATGTTTCGACTCCCTTCCTTCGCGATTGTCTCGGCGGCAAAGCCGCCCACGCCGTCCTTCTTATCTGCCTTTGAAATCACAAGGCGTATTATACTACTTGTCCAAGCCAAGGGGGTAAAAAATATACAGTTGTCGCAACACCTCACAATAGCCTCCATCGATCTAATTTGGTATAATCGCAGAATAATGAACGACAAAACTCCTGTTTTTGCAGACAAACCGCGCTTCGACATTCTTGATGGGCTTCGCGGAGTCGCCGCCGTATTGGTAGTGGCATTCCACCTACTCGAGAGCTATTGCGGTGGAGACCATACGAAGCAGATCCTGAACCATGGCTACCTGGCGGTCGATTTCTTCTTTGTCTTGTCCGGATTCGTAATCGGCTATGCCTACGACGACCGCTGGGCGAAAGGTCTCACGATCTGGGGATTCTTTAAGCGCCGTCTCGTTCGCCTTCATCCAATGGTCGTCTTCGGGACACTCCTTGGCGCGGCGCTTTTCTACTTCGGCGCATGCGAGGAATGGAAGCTGATTGCCGACACTTCGCTCGGCAAACTCGCGCTTGTTACGCTTGTATGCTGCACGATCATCCCCATCGGAAAGTCGATGGACATTCGCGGATGGGTCGAGACGAATCCGCTGAACGGTCCCGTGTGGTCGCTCCAGTGGGAGTATCTCGCGAACATCCTCTATGCCGTGGTCGTTCGCCGGTTCAAGACCTGGGCGCTGGCACTGCTCGTCCTGGCGTCCGCGTTCCTCACGCTAAACCTCGCTCTCGACTGGGATGTGTTCGGCGTCTTCTCGGCCCGCGACTACGCGGCCTACACCGTCATCGGCGGATGGTCGCTAACCGCCGACCAGCTCGTCATCGGGTTCTCGCGCCTCATGTATCCATTCTTCGCGGGCGTCCTAATGTCGCGGCTCAAGTGCATTATTCCCGTCCGGCGCTGCGGGTTCGCGCTGACCTCCGCGCTCGTTGCGCTCTTGCTCGCGATGCCGTATTTCGCGCAGGCTGGCTCTCCGCTGGTCAACGGAATCTACGAAGCGGCCGTCATCCTGCTCGCGTTCCCGCTCGTCGTCGGGCTTGGCGCGGGCTCGGCCCTGCCGTCGGGAAAAGGGTCGCAGCTTTGCAAATTCCTCGGCGAGATTTCCTATCCGATCTACCTCTCGCACTTCCCGTTCGTCTACATGCAGAAGGCATGGGTGCAGAACCACCCTTCGGCGACGGCCGGCCAGCATGTCGCACTCTGCCTCGGCGCCTTCGCGCTGTCGCTCTTCGTCGCCTATTCCGCGCTCAAGCTCTACGACCTGCCCGTCCGCGCCTGGCTGGGAAAGCTCGGCAAACGGTGAAAACGGAATCCCCTTGGCGGCGCACGCAGTAGCGGCGGTTTTGCCATACTACTGAACGCTCTTGCCGAGCTTCTTTGCCGCGGCGATGAACTTGGTGCCGTTGACAGTGCCTTTCTCGTAAACGCCGTCGGCGCAGACCATGCCGCACTCTTCGCTGCCCTCGTAGCAGTCGAGGAATCCGCGCAGGGCGGCAAGCGAACCATCGAACTTGTCGCGGTTTGTGTCCGCCATCGTGAGGATGTAGTAGAACCGCTTGTTCGTGAGATTCGGATAGACGACCACCGTGCGGTCGATGAGCGCCTTGAGCTGGGCGCAGATAGAGTAGAAATAGACGGGCGAGGCGAGGACGATGACGTCCGCCGCCATCATCTTGTCGACGACCTTCTTCGCATCGTCCTTGATCGCGCACTTGCCGGTCTTCTGGCAGGCGTAGCAGCCCGTGCAG
>Ga0265301_10006520_pt1 | contig 11128 bp, 9 predicted proteins | sample AusTroGonzalo_MG_2_FD_193488 | JGI IMG/M metagenome (GOLD analysis project Ga0265301, IMG submission 193488) | Bovine rumen microbial communities from tropical cattle in Woodstock, Queensland, Australia - Gonzalo_04 | ecosystem: Host-associated > Mammals > Digestive system > Stomach > Rumen ...
CTATGGTACTATTTGCAGTACCAGAAATAATTTCTTGCATACCACCGCCACTTATGGTAGTATTATTCGCTATACCGCCTTGATATACAACCTGAACTCCAGAAGAATTCACCGTATTACTATATGCTATGCCACTTGAATAAACATCTTGCCAACCGCCGGAATTTATAATTGTATTAACCGCGACACCATCATTAAAAGCGCTCTGGCGCCCGCTGCTATTCACAATTGTATTACTTGCTATCCCACCAGAATAAACTTTTTGCACACCACCACTATCTAAAATAAAATTACTTGCCACTCCATTTTCCAATACAATTGTTTCACTATTTCGATTGATTCCCGAAACATATGTATTAGCACCACTAATCACATCTACCAAAATATTTCCGAGATATTCTTGAACAGTATTATATACCTTGGCACCAGTATAAATGTGTTGCGTTCCTCCACTTGAAACAGTAGTATTACTCGCTATTCCACCAGAATAAACATATTGATCCCCATCTCTTACGAAAGTATCTTTCGTCATACCACCTTTAGAAACAATTTGCGAACCATCAAGAGAAATGGTTGTACCACTTGCTATTCCACCAGACGAGATATATTGTTTACCAGTATCATATACCATTGCATCACTTGTTATCCCACCATTATAAACAGTCTCCGTACCTTCCTTCCTAATATTAGTAGATATAGTGGTACCATACACATATAAATTTTCTATATCTCTACGCGATCCAACTAAAATCCCCGTTGAGGTTTCTCCCGCACTAACGGTCAAATTTAAACCGGCATAAGCTGGTGTTGTATTATTAACTAACATCGCCGCTACAGTCGCTGTATAAACCGCTTGTTTCCCACCATGATAAATACGAGATACCATACGTTCCCCGAATCCACGACTAGATACTAAACATGGGCTAATCACAGCAGCGCTACAACTGGAGCAGTACTGTTGTTCCAAGTCCTGTATAATGGCACTGGAATAAATGTTTTCATTCTGTTTATAGTGGCGGTTTGACATTTTATCTCTCCTATTTATTTGATGGTTTTTTATCGTCTTTCGGCGCGGTTAACTTAAAATCTTTCATCAGTTGCTTAATATGGCCAATCACTTGCTTGCCCGTTATAAGTCGGGTACACTCATATTGGCGGTCCGTATTTTTGAATTTAGGACACCAAAAATAATCGTAATGGTCAAAATTACAATTTACATCATCCCAACAACCATTACACCCGTGAGAGTTAAACACCCGGTACGGCGTGTAAAACTCGCAAATGGGCAACGTAAATCCGCTAATAAGCACTATTGGTACATGGGCACACCACGCAAGCCACGTGAGACCGGAACTGAGCCCGATAAAAAAGTCTGCATGTTCCAGTAGTTCAATACGCTCCTGTAAGGGTTTGGCACCTGTAAAATCTTCCGCGTCATGCGGCATCCGGTTCCACGTGTATTTAAAACCCGTTACCGGTTCTTTATCAATACAAATCACGCGGTAACCCAAATCTTTAAGATACGCCACTACCTGCTCCCAACCATAGCCGTTGTTCCAAAATTTGGCTTGGGAACTGGATTTAGTGGCAATACATACATACCTTTCTTTGATTTTGCGCTTACTGCTCAGTTTTACTTTGGGGGCCTCTTCGCGCGGGTCCACCCCTAAAATATATCCTGCCGTGCGGTGCAAACCCACTTTTCTAAAATCAATCGGTTGGTGGGTATCATTCCCTTTGAAAAATAGGCCCAGCATATAACTGGCATAAGGTTTTTCAAAACGGATTTTGCCTGGTAAATGCGTGAAAAATAAGTTAGGGTATTGACCTTCAAAAATGGTGGCCAAATTGTCCGCCATGGTAATTTCGGCCGCGCACTCATGCTTTTTTTGAAAGCGGTCCGCATACGTCATCCAACCGATAATATCTCCAAGCGTGCCGACGGGAAATTTAATCTGTACTTCTTTGCCTTTGAGGTCCAATGTATGGTTTAAAATAGGTTCTTTTTCGCCGCGCACCCATACCCGGATACGGAACGGAATATAGTACTTTTTCGTACTGAGTACCCATCCTTCGTCGGCATCACAGGCAAAAATGATATTGTCTGTTTCGTCATCTTCAATTTGTACGTGCCATTTGCCTTTGGGTAAAAGAACGCGCGCTCCGTCATTAAAATCGTAGCGGATACCCATGGGGCCTTCTTGCGTAGGGATAGCCGGAGCATTGACTACGAACGGATTTTGTGGTTGCTGTGGTTGTTGTGTATTAACAGAAGCGGTTACATCTTGCAGGAGCGGAGTTGCAGAATTAGCAGCTGCCACTCCCTGTGAAATCTGAGCTGAGACATTACTAGAACTACTAGCACATTTTGTTAATTTATTTTGTATTCCATTATTTTCACTCATATCATCTCCATTACTAACCAATCATAACCATTTCTATACTCATCTATTATTTCTTTCCTATCTCCTGTTCCACAACTAAAGATACAACGCCATTATTAGTTTTTTTCTGTTTAATTTTCTTTTTCGTCGGATCATATGGATTATTACGACCTTCCAGAGGAAGAACATCTTTGAAACATTTATAAATAAGAGGTACAAGTCCTTTTATTTCTGATTTTTTCTTGCCTTGTTGCTTTTGAATTACCTTACATAAGGCATCGAATCCTTCTTTGTGGCGTAACCACCAAATTACATTTTCTGGAGAAATCACATTCCGAGCTTTTGTATATTCTCGTCGATTTTTAGCTTTGGCATGAAAGATATGAAATTGCTCGCACCATTTTTGTGTAATTCTACCTGGTAGAGGAAAAAAACTAGCTTCAGCAATTTTCTTTCCCTCTGTTTCTTTTAGTGGGAACCAATAAAATTCCCAGTTAATACCATCAGTTAATATGCCCCATTCACACTTTTTAAGACTACAATAAGTGTATAATTGCCGTTGAGAATCTTTATCTAAGAAACTCTTTTTGGAATTGTATCTTTTACCTTCACATATAATATTCCCAAGCGAATAGTGTACTGTTATATCTGCACGTTTATTATATATTGGTTCTTCCGAATTAACTTCATCATCAGTATAACCAAATGCATTTTTCAGTAAATTTCGTATTAGGAAAATGCTTTCTTGTTCTGAAGGATTATTGCCATGCAAGATTTTTTCAATCTGCGGGCGATATGGTGAAATTTTGTCACATAGGGTATCCTTTAATCTTTTGTCAAGTTTAATCATTTTGTAATTTCTCCCTAGTTCATACAATAAAAAAGCGGCGACTTTGTTAAAAGCAGTTCTCAATGACCTTTAACAAATAATCGCCGCCTACCCAATCCCTATTTCAGAGAAATGGGTAAGACTAAGGCGATTACTTGTTGATTGAGAACTTGCGCCGGAAAGATTAATACTTCCCATTGCTCGGCGTGGTCTTCCTCCACGCTTCAACAAATAATCTCTCTACAAATTGTATATACTACGTTGTTATGTGTCTATTTTACTCCTCATGTTTAATCTATTCTCATTGTAGCATATCTTTCCAACAAACATATACCTTTTTGGCAAGATTCAATTTTTTATTCATTCATTTTTAATCGTCTAATTTCACTTGACTTCTATGCCTAGAAGAAGCGTGAATATGTATACGGCAAAGGCCGTAAACACTTCGAAAAAGGAGAAAACATATGAGCACTAGAAGCCAAATAAAAATAAGTTACCTACACCGAGAAGTTCTGCTATACCACCATTGGGATGGGTATCCGAAAGGAGTTGGAGTCGATTTGATTCGTCGTCAAAAAGAGCTCAACACTTGGGACGGGAACATCCTCGTCAATAATCTTGTAAAAGATATAAATGACGAATACGAAATCGCCTATCAAGTTCATACGGACCTAGATTACTGGTATGAGATTGACTGCCATCGCAAAACAATACGCTGTTGGAAAGTTGAGGGATACAATCTATCGAACCACGCGGAAGTAATCAAAGGCGAAGAATCTATTTTAACTCCAACCCCACGATAGACAAACATCCGCGTGATCCGGTTAGACTTACTCTTTACTTCGGTTTGATAGCATTGGTATCAGTAGTTCTTTGATTGTTTTAATGGCCTCTTCTTCACTAATGCCTAAGTTATCAATGTATTTTTCACATTGTGTGGCACTAGGTAAAGTTTGCGCGGTTTCATATACAACCTTGAAATACTCAAAACTTTCGTTCAAACTTTCTATTTCACTTGGGAAATGCGTTTTCTTGAGGGCCTCGGTCAACATGTCGCCACGCTTAAATTCCCATTCCACGGTGGCATACTCACTCCGCTCTGTCATAAAGTCCATATACTCTTTGAATTGCCGGATAAACCCAATGCGCACCAGTTCCAGCACTTTTTGGATGCGTTCGTATTGCTCGTCCGTTATTCGTTGTACGGGTTGCTCTCCGACTAGAGTTTTGTAGAGTGTTTCTCTTTGTTCTTCGGGAAGGTTGGCAGCGGCATCATCCACCCCTTGCCAATACGCATAATCTTGGAATATTTCTTCCCAAAGGTTTTCCAACATGGCAAGGCAAGTGTAGGTGCACAACAAATCAGACAAAATAAGCGCGCCGCCAAACGCTTTCCGGCCGCCTATCTGCTTAAACATGGCGTTTAGGTTAAGATCGCACTTCATCGGGTCACACGGTTTGGCTGACGAGATAATTTTGTTGTGATACAAGAAATTATCTATCATCTCTTCCGTTACGTAGCCCTCTTTGATAAGACGACTCATAAATAACTCTGCCTTATCCTTGCGCTGGCCCTTTTGGTGGATGTTAAATAATAGCTTTTGGCTTTGGATATCGCCACGCAGCGCTTTATTGGTCAATTGGCGGGCAAAACCCTGTTCTTTGGTAATTTTAGTTCCGTCCGTTAAGGTAATGGACGAGTTCAATTCTCGCTGGATATAGGTATAAATACCGTTTTTACTACCTTTGGTACGGCCCTTGGGGTTACCGCTTTGGCCGGGCTTGAATTGGGTTTTCTTGGGTGGCTTACCGTACCCTACTTCGTATGGTTTGGGTGCGACGATAGGTTGTTCCGTTTGCGCGGTTACTTCTTTTACTTCACTTTCGTTCATATACTGCTCCTTATGTTATGTTTTATTTGTTTCCGTCATAATTTTATCCCTCTAGAGTTAGTCTATTTTTTGCCGATAACGGCAAAACCCACGCTACATTAAAACATATTTTCTATTTTATGTCAATTTTTTCTATTTTTAATAGAAATTGACTCTTTTTGTAAAAAGAGTTATACTGTGTGTATTGGAGAACACTATGCTTTCGGCAAAACAAAAACAAATTTTAGAACTCGTCCAGCAAAACCCGCAAATCACTTTGGCAGAACTGGCTAAAGCGGTTGGTTTAAAATCGGTCAGCACCGTGCACGTGCATATCCGTAAACTGATTAAAGAGAACTTTTTGGAACGCAACGGACACGCATTGATTGCCACGCATAGGCCCGTGGATGAGTTTACCCCCATCCCCTTCTACGGATTTGCCCAATGCGGGGATACGGACATTTTTGCCGAGGAAAACATTGTGGACTATGTGAATATGCCCACTAAGTTTTTGCCCACTCCTACGCAGGATTTGTTTTTTATTAAGGCCAAGGGCGACTCTATGGAGCCATCTATCAGCGAGGGAGACCTACTGATGTTCCGCAAGACGAGCGAGTTACCCGCTGTGGGTAGTGTGGTATTATGCCGCAGAGCGGATGGGCTTAAAATCAAGCGCCTTGGCCAATATAACACCGAAAACGGCCTTGCTTACCGCTTGGTATCGGACAATAAGGCCAAATACGAGCCGTTCCCGGCAGATGAATCCGTCCAAATTTTAGCCAAATTAGTACGAATGAATTAAGGAGACGATATGACCAAATCCGCACTTGCTATTTTTGAAGATTTCAAAATCCGCCGCCACTATGACGAAAAAACGGAAACGTGGTATTTTTCGATTGTGGATGTGATTTATGCGCTGACCGAAAGTAAGGACCCACTAGCCTATTGGCGCAAATTAAAACAACGCCTAAAAGCCGAGGGAAACCAAACCGTGACAAATTGTCACGCTTTGAAAATGGTGGCCGCAGATGGCAAAATGCGCCTAACAGACGTAGCTACCCCGGAACAGCTTCTACGCCTTATCCAGTCCATCCCTAGCCCCAAGGCAGAGCCGTTTAAATTGTGGCTAGCCAAAGTAGGTTATGAGCGCATCCAGGAAACCGCGGACCCATCCAAGGCCCTGGACCGCGCACGCACCCATTGGAAAGCCCAAGGGCGCAGCCAAAAATGGATACAGCAGCGTATGATGGGCCAAGAAACCCGTAATAAGCTGACCGATTACTGGCAAGCACACGGAGTAACCAAATCGGACGATTTTGCCATGCTCACAAACGTCATCCACCAAGAGTGGAGCGATTTATCCGTAGCCCAGCACAAAAAGCTAAAAGGGTTGGAGCACGAAAACCTACGCGAACACATGAGTGAAGCAGAACTGCTTTTTACGGCGTTGGCCGAGTTATCCACCCGTCAAATTGCGGAAAAAGACAAGGCCGAAGGTGTACAAGAAAATAAAGTAGCCGGACACAAAGGCGGCAAGCTCGCCAGACAAGCACGTTTACAATTTGAAGAAGCCACAGGAACGAAGGTGGTTACATCCAAGAGTTCCTTGCCGGATTTTACACCGAAGAAACGGATTGAGAAGAAGTAAAAGCTATATATCCGCCACTTGAGATGCAAAGAATCACTCTTCAACTTCTTTGCAAATATCGTAATCAGCAATATGTTCTTGACGGAAACAAGCATTGTTGATATATAAATTAGGGTCTGCAATAAAATTTTGCCACCGTACTGCCTCTATATAACTGCAGTCACCGTGCCAAATCGTATCTCCTTTAGCACAAGGACCCTTATTAGGTTTAGAAATATTAAACTTATTTTTACGCAAAATATAAAATAGTGTGTTAGTATGATGCAATCTGCAACCAGAGGAACAACAACTCTTATTTTCCAAATAGTAGTCATATGAGTTATTTCTATCCGGCAATACAATAGCCACTAATGCATTAGTATGACTAGTATTGTCTTGACGGGTGGTTTCTTTTAGAGAGTACGCAATCTCCCAAGGAATCCATTGATCGCGCTCTCTCTTACCAGTTTCTTTCATCCCAGGAGAAATCAATACTAAAGTAACGGAACTATCATAAATTCTATCCCGTAGTTTTCCCCAAATACTCTCATCATCTAGTTGACTTAAATCCTCTCCATCATGCTCACATTTGCAAGTATGATCTAATTTCTTAAGAATTTCTTCTAAATAATCCACATAATTCCGCGATTTAGTCACACTTACAGAAGGCAACGGTGCTACATTGTAATCTTCGTATTTGTAAGAAATGAATATTTTTTTACCCATATATATTCCCAGCTCCTCTATTTACAACATATCCATACGATAATAGAAACTAACCACAAAGCCCCATAAAATCCCCAAATGGAAAAAGATTTTAAGCTTTCTAACCAACCCGAATATTTCTTTATATTCATGTCATATAATTCTTTTTTCCCATTGACGACATCTTGGAATAAATATCGGAATTTTTTCTCTTGGCACAAATATTGACTATCCAATAAGCCCATTAGCAAAATATAAACAATAGGCATAAACAAAAGCCAAGATGAAGGATTTTCTTTTGTTATATAAATACCGTAAATTGCAACAACTAGAGTAATTGTAAGTTCTTTAAGCTGGAAAGAATTTGCATTATGACGGTTAATTATATCCTCTAAAAATTGCAAATATTGTTCTTGTCCTTTCATTTCAATTCCCTTCTATAGCAACAAAAACCCTTACTCCGTGTTAGGTTCATTCATTTAACTAAAAGCCTAAATGACAACCACAACAGCACGAAGCAAGGGCTTTGTATATTTGTATTTTACTAAAATATCGTATTAACTCTCAAAAATTATTTTTTGGTCCATTACCTTGTTCTATTTCCAAAATTCCCTATTCTTTCCCTGTTTCGCTGCATAGGGAATTGGCGCATATTTCGGCAGATATTGGCAGCTATTTCTTAGACGAGGGCATATATATCAGCATGGCTCCAAAATCCAATGGATAAACTGTCCAATGCCTGTTTTTTGCCTGTTAATTGCCTGATAAACAGGGAAACCGCACTACGCGTTCTAATAACCCGCATGCCATCAAATTTTTCTGCCCCACCATTTAAAAACCCACCCTTTGCGGTGGGTTTTATACGGTTCAAACAAATGCGTTATAACGTCAGGCCGTTGCGGCTTTTTTGTAATACCAAATCTTGAAACCGCCCAAACAACGTCTGTCAATCTGCTCTTTTTCACGCTCTTTGTACGGATTCCCCTGCCAAATATCTAACCCCCGTCCGGAACATATACTCCAACCAGTGTCCGTTAAGATTTCGCGGTCGTGCTCCTCTGTATTGTGACTAAACTCCCATGAAAAAGAAGTGAGGCCTTCATCCATACAATATTCTCTCAAATTCTCTAAACGCCGCTTACATTCGTTAAAGGACAGCCACCTTCTTTGTTCTCTTCGCGCCAGCGGAACATCCAGCGTTATGAGGTGTAAATCCATTTTCTTATTTGGTGCTTTCAGTTTAACCAATAAATCTATAAATTCCCTCAAATTTTCAAACTGATAATCCTGAATCAGATACGTTTCAGTCAGGGTAATTTTTGTGGCGCCTTTCAAATATTGCGCAAACAATTTTTCGTAGGAGAAACCGTCTCGCCCAGCCCGCTCAAAATCAAGCCGGTGGATAAACGGGGGATCCTCTTGCTGGACAGGTGTTCGGTGTTCTTTTTGTATTAGTTCGGAAGAATTGTTCTCCGTCATCTGTGGGACTAGTTCGCCTATTTTTTCCAATGTACTGTCACAAGATGCTTGTGTGGGATTTTTTCCGAGTGTCTGACGGATTTGTTCCGTCAATGCGGTCAACTCTTTATCCGCACACGCGCCGTCCACCTTATCTAAAATTTTTTCCGTTTCCGCCGCGGCAAACGAATATTCTCCGAGCCGATACGCATTGTTATAATGTTGTAAAAGTACGCCGATATCGTCTTTTGTTGCTTGGGACAATTTACTGCCGAAAATTTTATCTTTAAATTGCCGACACGCATCCATCAACGGTTCCTCCGCCAATACTTCTGCGGGAAGCACCGGTAAAGATCCTTTCCGGCGCATCTGCTCCAAAAATCCGATTAACGGCAAAGAAACCATACAATCGCTCGTTGTTAAACGCTTGGTAAGGAACAACCCCTCCAAACTTCTCGCACGGCTCAATGCCACATATAACTGTCCCGAGGCAAACATACCTCTATCGCTTAAATCTATAATCACTTTATCATAGGTCTGCCCTTGCGATTTGTGGACCGTAAACGCATAACCGGATTTCAGCGGATATTGCCGCGTTTCCTGAATTTTATGTTCCGCTTTTATTTTTTTGTTTTTTTCGTCATATGAAATTTTCCAGCGCGTAACGGTTTCTTTTTTTACCACTACCGTCACATCCGGCTGTTTTTCCGGACGGACCAATAGAGCATCTTCCCAATTTCCTTTTATGATTCCCGTTATAAACCCGAACTGTCCGTTATACACTTTTTGTTTTTTAAAATTTTTGGTAAACATCACCCGCGCGCCCTTTTTATACTTTAGTACAGAAGCAAATTGCGAAGGAACGCCTATGGGATAATACTCCTGTGGGTTATATTCGGCCGGAATAGCGCGTTCGTCAAAATTTGAAAGCGATTTCTGCGGATTAGCACGGTTGTAAATTGTAAATTTAGCATAGGATACCTGTTCCTCGCCGTCCAGCCGGGACAATCGGTTCGCGTTAATTTTTTCCACTTCGCTATTGGTGGTAACAATGGTGGTGATATCGTCCGCCGCGTTAAAAATTTGAGTACTGTCCGCTACGCGCGTGTTAATTTTTTCAAGCGCGGCGCGTAAATCTTCCCCGTTTTTAGGTTCGCGCAAAACATCCAATAATTTTTCATACGCCGGATTTTCCGCATGCCGGTTAGATATTTTTAATTCATAAAACGCAATTTTATTCAAGTTTTCTTGTATTACCTTGCTGTTAAAGAAGTAAACTCCGCCGTACGTATCCTGTAAATATTTTTGGATGACGTTTTCTTCCCCTTCCGGCACTTCGGGAACGATGGGCGGCAGTTGTAGCATATCGCCCACGGCAATAATGGTTATTCCGCCAAAGGGTTTTTCACTTCCGCGGGCCGCTTGGCAAATTTTATTCATCATTTCAAACAAATCGGCCCTTACCATTGAAATTTCATCCACCACTAAATAATCGGCTTTTTCCAACGATTCCCGCATTGACATCCATTTGCTATTGGCAGGTTTCGGACGATAGTTCAACGCATCTTGACATTCATTTTCCAACGGGTCCAATTCCCCGCTGAAAAAGGATTGTATCGTACTGACGTTATTTCCTTCTTTATAGACGGATTTTGCCAAATTGGTGGGGACTAAAATGTTACAATTAAAATATTCTTGTATGGCCTCAATTAAAAACGACTTTCCTGTTCCGGCCTTTCCCTGGATAAAAATAAAAGGATTTTGGGTGTGGTTTTCATGTTTTTCTTTGATATCATCAAGAATCTTTTGTTGTTCTTCGTTAAGCGGCATAATTGTCCCCCGAGCAGTTATTTCCTCTTTCATTATACTATATCTTCCCTTTTATAGGGCGGAAACAACCACAATAAAAAACCCCGCGGACAAAAAGCCCAACGGGGTTTTACAAAAATCATCTAATGACTTACCACCATACCGATGTACCCATACCGGGATTCCAAGGTTTTCCCATAGAACGTGTTAATTTATCAAGAACTTCTTTTTCTGTTTTTTCCTCACACGCACGCATATGGGCATGCAACAACATCTCTATTCTATCAATATCACCCGAAAAAACTTTCTCCTTGGTAGTTCTTTTTTTACACGCTTCTTCCGCATAATCAAATGCGGTCATCCCGTACATAGCATCTGTAAGGGAAAGGTCTAATTCCGGCCGTTCAATGAGCAGCGATACAATTTGATAATTGGGAACTTTGAC
>Ga0265301_10006525_pt1 | contig 11120 bp, 8 predicted proteins | sample AusTroGonzalo_MG_2_FD_193488 | JGI IMG/M metagenome (GOLD analysis project Ga0265301, IMG submission 193488) | Bovine rumen microbial communities from tropical cattle in Woodstock, Queensland, Australia - Gonzalo_04 | ecosystem: Host-associated > Mammals > Digestive system > Stomach > Rumen ...
CACTATTATCTCTTGCGACATCGGCGATTACGTGGCTATTCACGGCGTGCGTTATATGGCTAACTACATCGTCGGTGACAGATGTATTCTCTTTAACATCCACGAAGTTTCTTGTACCGACCACTCTAAGTTCGGCAACGGTATCATCAAAGACGGTGAGTCGGAAGACGTTCGTGTGTGGCTCGAGCTCATGAACGAGGCGGGCGGCCGTAAGGTCCTTCCTTTTGACGGAATGATCACTGCCGACGCATATCTTTGGGCAAAATACACTGATATTCAGAAGCTTCAGGACAGACTGTTTGAAATTACCAACAAAGAACACGACAGCAGCAGAGGTTACTATGGAACCATAGGCGAAGGCTGCGTCATCAAGAATTCATGGATTATCAAGGATGCGAAGATTGGATCTTGCTGTTATATCAAAGGTGCAAGTAAGCTGAAAAACATCACCATCAACTCATCAGAGGAAGAGCCGACACAGATTGGCGAAGGCGTGATTTTGGTCAACGGCATCGTGGGCTACGGCTGCCATATCTTCTATTCGGTGGTGGCGACACGTTTCGTCATCGGTGACAACTGCAACCTGAAATACGGCGCCCGTGTCATCTACTCTATCTTGGGCGACAACTCGACCATCTCATGCTGCGAAGTGTTGAATAACTTGATTTTCCCGGCACACGAACAGCATCACAACAACTCGTTCTTGATTGCCGCTTGTGTGATGGGACAGAGCAACATGGCTGCTGGCGCGACACTCGGCTCTAACCACAACAGCCGTGCTACTGACGGAGAGATCGTGGCGAAACGCGGTTTCTGGCCAGGTCTCTGCTCCAGCGTCAAGCACTCGTCACAGTTCGCATCGTTCACTCTTCTTTCGAAGGCAGATTATCCGAACGAGATGAACATCAAGTTGCCTTTTGCCTTGGTAAACAACAACGTGGCAAAAGACCAGCTCGAAGTGATGCCGGCATACTGGTGGATGTATAACATGTACGCCATCGCACGTAACACCTCGAAATATCAAAAACGTGACAAACGTCTGCGCAGAATTCAAAACATCGAATTTGAGACATTTGCGCCGGACACCATGGAAGAAGTCATCGCAGGACGCAAGCTCCTCGAGGTGTGGACAGCCAAGGCCTATCTACGCTCGAAAGGCGAGAATCCTGAACGTGAATACTACGAGTTACGCGAACTCGGAAACAAGCTCCTCAACGGCGACAAAGCTGTGGTGAAAGGACTCGAGGTTTTAGGTGAAGAGATGGAGAAATCACATCGTAAAGTGGTGATACTCAAGCCTTACGAAGCATATCACGCCTACGAAGACATGATAATCTACTATGCGGTGAAGAACCTCATCTATCACATGGAAGTTCATCCGAAGGAGACCTTCGAACAGATGTGCAAGCGCCTCACCAACGTGCGTCAGCGTGAATGGATCAACTTGGGAGGTCAGCTTGTTACTGGAGACGATCTCGAGAGACTCATCGACGATATCTGCAATGGCACTCTCGACAGCTGGGACGACATCCATAAACGCTACAACGAATTATGGGAAAAATACCGCACAGACAAGCTGTTACACAGCTATCAGGCATTGAGATTCATCTATAACAAATGTCCTTCTTTGACAAAAGAAATCTTCTCAGACGCCCTCGACAGAGGCGAGAAAGTCCTGCAATACGTGCGTGACCAGGTTTATGAGTCAAGGAAGAAAGACTACGAAAACGTCATCCGCAACTCTACATTCCGCAATCTTGAGGAACGCGATGCTGTCAACGGAAAACTCGAAGACAACAGCTTCGTCAAACAAATCAAGAAAGAGACGGATCAAGCGTTGCAGTTTATCAAAGACGCAAGAGAATTAATCAAGTAACAAACCTTAAAATTATAAGAATATGAGAGTTATCATTGAACCGAATTACGACAAGATGTCACAGTGGGCGGCAAATCATATCGTCCGCAGAATCAATGAGTTCAAGCCAACAGCCAAGAAGCCTTTCATCCTTGGTTTGCCGACAGGCTCAACACCTATAGGCACTTACAAAGCCCTCATCAAGGCTTACAAGGCTGGTAAGGTCTCATTCAAGAATGTGGTGACATTCAACATGGACGAATATGTAAGCATTCCTGAGGACCATCCGGAGAGCTACCACTCATTCATGTGGAATAACTTCTTCAAACATATCGACATTAAGAAAGAAAACGTGAATATCCTCAACGGCAACGCCAAAGATCTTGAGAAAGAATGTGCAGATTATGAAGCCAAGATCAAGAAATACGGCGGTATCCATCTGTTCATGGGCGGAATCGGTCCTGACGGTCATATCGCTTTCAACGAGCCAGGTTCATCACTGACATCACGCACAAGAGTGAAATCGCTGACGACAGATACCATCATCGCCAACTCACGTTTCTTCGACAATGACATCAACAAGGTGCCGAAGACCGCTTTGACAGTGGGTGTCGGTACTGTTATGGACAGCGACGAGGTGATGATTCTCGCCAACGGTCACAACAAGGCACGCGCCTTGGCAGCGGCTATCGAAGGCGGTGTCTGCCATCTCTGCACCGTGAGTGCATTGCAGATGCATCCAAAAGGCATCATCGTGTGCGACGACGCAGCGACAGACGAACTGAAAGTCGGTACGGTGAACTATTTCAAAGACATTGAAAAAGCTAACTTATAATGTTTTTTAAACACGAATCGAGTTATATAGACGATGGTGCCGTCGTTGGCGACGGCACCAAAATCTGGCATTTCTGTCATATCCAGAAAGGAGCGGTGATAGGAAAAGACTGCTCATTGGGACAAAATGTCAACATCGGAAACAATGTAAAGATAGGAAACGGCGTTAGGATACAAAACAACGTGTCGGTGTACGAGGGCGTGGAGATTGAAGACAACGTGTTTTGTGGTCCGAGCTGCGTATTTACTAATGTCGTGACACCACGGGCGCACTTTCCGGTGCACGGCGTTTATGCGAAGACACTAATAAAAGAAGGTGCGTCGCTCGGTGCCAACTGCACCGTCGTTTGCGGACACACCGTAGGAATGAGCGCGATGATAGCGGCCGGAGCCGTCGTCACCAAAGACGTGAAAGACTACGCCTTGATGGCAGGAGTGCCGGCACGACAGATTGGTTGGGTTTGTGAGTGCGGGAAAAAACTGAGTAAAGATTTGAAATGTGAATGTGGAAGAGAATATAAACTGACTGATGACAAATTAGTCAGAAATTTTTAACTGATACTACTATGAAGAATTTTGCTATTATTGGAGTTGGAGGGTATATTGCGCCAAGACATCTGAAGGCGATAAAAGACACGGGAAATGTTATGGTTTCAGCCTACGACAAGAGTGACTCGGTGGGCATCATGGACAGCTACTTCCCGAATGCGGCGTTTTTTACAGAATTAGAACTATTCGATCGTCATAATACAAGGTTGATTGAAAGCGGCACCAAGATAGATTATGTTTCTGTCTGCTCGCCGAACTACCTTCATGATGCACACACCAGATACGGACTGCGCCTCGGAGCCGACGTGATATGTGAGAAACCTATGGTTCTTAACCCTTGGAATATAGATGCATTGGAAAAAGTTGAACAGACAACGGGACATAAAGCGTATACCATATTACAACTGCGCCTCCATGACTCAATAGCAGCATTGAAAAAGAAAATCGACGAGGGTCCTAAAGACAAGATTTACGATGTCGACCTGACATATATCACTGCAAGAGGCGACTGGTATTACACCTCTTGGAAAGGCAACATCAGCAAGAGCGGTGGCATTGCAACGAACATCGGCATTCATTTCTATGACATGCTTTCTTGGATTTTCGGTCCGGTAACAAAAAACGTAGTGCACGTCATGACACACGACCGCGTGGCAGGATATCTGGAGATGAAAAAAGCAAGAGTGCGTTACTTCCTGAGTATCAATGCTGAGACACTTCCGCCTAATGCCGTTCAAGGTGAGAAGAGGACTTATCGTACCATCATGATCGACGGCTCGGAGTTCGAGTTCAGCGTAGGATTCAACGAGCTGCATACCAAGAGCTATGAGAAGATTCTTGCAGGCGAAGGATTCCGCATCTCTGAAGCCAGAAACTGCATTGAGATAGTGTACGAGATAAGAAACGCGAAGCCAATAGGATTGGTCGGTGACTACCACCCGCTGGCGAAACTGCCTTTGGCAGAACATCCATTTGCTCGGAGATAATATGAAGATATTAGTCACAGGCGGAACGGGATTTATTGGTTCCCACACAACAGTAGAATTGCAGCAGCAGGGCTACGATGTGGTGGTGATTGATGCTTTGTTTAATTCGCGAATCGAGGCTATCGACGCCATCGCCTCCATCACAGGAAAGAAGCCGGAATTCGAGCAGTTTGACCTGACCGACAGAGCAAAAGTCGACGATTTCTTCCGTCGCCATCAAGATATAAAAGGTGTTATCCATTTTGCAGCGCATAAGGCAGTCGGCGAGTCGGTGGAGCAGCCTCTGAAATATTACCGCAACAACCTCGATTCACTGATGAACATCCTTGAGTCGATGCACAAATACGGCATGGAGAACCTTGTTTTCTCTTCATCGTGCACTGTTTACGGCGAGCCGGATCCTGAGAATCTGCCTATTTCGGAGAAGGCACCTATCAAGAAGGCCGAATGCCCTTACGGCAACACCAAACAGATTGCCGAAGAGATAATGCAAGACTGCATCACCGCATATAAAGGATTGAACGCCATAGCATTACGTTACTTCAACCCTGTCGGGGCACACGAGAGCGCCAAACTCGGTGAGCTGCCGTTCGGAGTGCCTGCAAACCTCATGCCTTACGTCACGCAGACAGCATACGGGATAAGACCGTTCCTTAGAGTTTTCGGCAACGACTACGACACGCCTGATGGAACACCAATCCGCGACTACATCCACATCATGGATCTGGCGAAAGCCCATGTGAAAGCCGTCGAACGCATGATTCAAAACAAAATGAAGTCACGCTTCGAGGTATTCAACGTAGGAACAGGCACTGGCTATTCCGTTTTGGACATCATAAAATCGTTTGAGAGAAGCACAGGCGTGAAGCTGAAATACGAAATCGTGGGCAGAAGAGCCGGCGACATCGTCAAAATATGGGCTGACCCCACATATACAAATAAGGAGTTAGGCTGGAAGGCAGAGCGCAGCCTCGACGACATGACACGCAGCGCCTGGGAATGGGAAAAAGCTTACCGCGAAGGCAAGACCTGCTTCCCGCTTTGATACCAATCGAAGAGTTTCTGAACACCGTCTTCTATCTCGACCTTATGATGCCAGCCGAGACCATGTAACTTGCTGACGTCTATGAGTTTACGCATCGTACCGTCGGGTTTCGAGGCATCGAAAACGACTTCGCCTGTGAAGCCTACAGTTTTTACTATAAGCTGCGACAACTCTCTGATTGTCAATTCTTTGCCGGTTCCAACGTTGATATGGCAGTTTCTGATCTCACCAAGTGAAGGGATAGCGGCGCCGTTGTTGCTGTAGACCTCTTTCCCAATGACATCTTTGAAATCGACGTTGAGCAGCACATGCACTGAAGCGTCTGCCATGTCTTCGCTCCACAAGAACTCACGAAGCGGCTTGCCGGTGCCCCACAATGTCACCTTATTAGTCTCGATGCCATATTTTGCTAATATTTTCTTGATTTCAGTCTCACTCGAGCTGCCGTTGACACCTTCAACAGGACGTTTGTTCATATCATTGCGAATAGCCTCCCAGTTGTTGTCGTTAAGCAGCTTAGCAAGGTAGATTTTTCGCATCATAGCTGGCATCACGTGTGAGTTTTCGAGATGGAAGTTATCGTTCGGACCGTAGAGATTAGTAGGCATCACCGCGATATAGTTGGTGCCGTACTGCAGGTTATAGCTCTCGCACATCTTCAGTCCAGCGATCTTCGCGATGGCGTATTCTTCGTTGGTATATTCCAATGGACTCGTCAAAAGTGCGTCTTCGCTCATCGGTTGCGGAGCGTTTTTCGGATAAATACATGTGGAACCAAGGAAAAGCAGTTTCTCCACGTTATGACGGAAGCTCTCGCCAATGACGTTGCACTGAATGAGCATGTTCAGCATGATGAAGTCGGCGCGGTAAAGCGAGTTTGCCATGATGCCGCCCACATGAGCCGCCGCGAGCACCACTGCATCAGGTCGTTCTTTATCAAAGAACTCCTTGACAGCCAATTGGTTAGTAAGGTCAAGCTCAGAATGAGTGCGACCTACAAGATTATTATATCCTCTTGATTTAAGATTGTTCCAAATTGCCGAGCCTACCAGTCCATGATGACCTGCTACGAAAATTTTCGAGTCCTTATTCATCCGATTCTGTTATTTTCGAATTATTTTTTGCAAAATTAAAAAAATATCAATTACGATGTTAGAATTTAAAAATAATTCCATACCTTTGCAAAAGTATATTGGATAAATAGCATTGTTTGAAAATGAATAATAATCACCTTATTATAATGGCAGGCGGCGTCGGCTCGCGTTTCTGGCCTATGTCGATTCCAGAAAAACCTAAGCAGTTCATCGATGTGATGGGTGTTGGAAAGACCATGATTCAGCTCACTGTTGAACGTTTTGCCGGCATCATCGCCCCTGACCACGTGTGGATTGTGACGTCGAAGAAATATAAGGACATCGTGAAGGAGCAGCTTCCGGAAGTACCTGAGACACAGATACTTATGGAGCCTATCATGCGCAACACAGCGCCTTGCATCGAGTATGTGAGCCGTAAGATTTACGCCAAATACCCTGATGCGAACCTCGTGTTCTCCCCTGCCGACCATCTCGTGCTCGACGTGCCGCATTTCCAAGAGGTGATTAAGGAATCGCTTGAATATACTAAGAACAACGACGTCATCGTGACGCTCGGAATGATGCCGACACGTCCTGAGACAGGCTACGGCTACATCAAATCGCTTGACGCAAATTCGAAGGAAAACATCCAGAAAGTGGAGGCTTTCAAGGAGAAACCGAACCTCGAGACAGCCAAGAAATACCTCGCCGACGGCGGATATTACTGGAACGCGGGTATCTTCATCTGGAACGTGAAGATGGTCGTGAACACCATCGCGAAACTCGTCCCTGACTTGGCAAAGGTGTTCGACAAAATTGAGCCACATTTCTATAAAAACGACGAGCAAGATGTCGTAGACGAGCTCTTCCCGACATGTCCAAACATCAGCATTGACTATGCGGTGATGGAGAAATCCCAGGATGTGTTTGTGTTCCCGGCAAGCTTCGGATGGAGCGACATCGGGACCTGGGGCAGCCTCTACACCCACATTCCTTACGACGAGAAAAAGAACGCCATCATCGGTGAAAACATTCAGATGGTCGACAGCAAAGACTGCATAGTGCGTTCATACGGGAAAAAGAAAGTTATAGTGCAAGGCCTTGATAATTATATAGTTGTGGACGACAACAACTGTCTCCTCATCTGCAAGATGCAAGACGAACAACTCATTAAAGAGTGGCAAAAATAGATTTTTGAACTAAAATCACATATTATGAAGTTATTATTGATGAAATTCGCCAGATTAGTTTTTGGAAAAAGAAATTCTGGTTCCTTATCAAGAGTTTACGTGTTGTTTTTTGATATCTTCCTCGTTATATGCGCATTGATTATCATACCAGTTCTGAGGTATTATCCTGATTTAACAAGGCTCACTTTGATGGATTTCTTGCAGAAATCGATTTCTATCCTGATACTTTTCATCTTAGGATTCCTTATCACGGGTTCGTATAAAGGGCTTGTCAGATACACCGGTTTTAAAGATATCGGACAAATCACAAGAACTACAGCTTGGGTATTTCTCATCATTTGTATTTGTAAGGTATTGATTAACAATAATCCAACCTTATATTTCCTACAACCCTATTTCCCGGCTTATCTGACTGTAATCCTGATCTGTATTGTCGCATTGGTATTTATGGTGGTTTCAAGACTCATTATCCGTCGTATTTACAATGAATATCTGCGTCCACAGCCGAATAAAATCAATACTATCATTTACGGTGCCGGCGATGCCGGTCCTATCACGCAAAGCGCTCTGTATCAAGACACTTCTACCCAATACAACATCGTTTCTTTTGCTGATGACTCTAAGTCGAAGATAGGAAAAGCAATCAATGGAGTGCGTATTCGTAAGCCAGAGGATGTATTCAACAAGGAATTCATCAAAAAGAATGATGTCAATTTGATTATCTTGGCGATGCCGAGTTTGACAATTGATAAACGTAACGAGATTATCAATAGTCTCCTCGACCTCGGTGTCACGGTGAAATCGGTGCCGCATGTTGATTCTTGGATCAATGGTAATCAATTGAATTTCAATCAGATTGAAGAGATTAAGATTGAAGATTTGCTTGAGAGAGAGCCTATCGTTCTTGGCAAAGAAAACGTTAAGCATGAGCTTGAAGGCAAGGTCGTGATGGTGACAGGTGCAGCAGGTTCTATCGGTAGCGAGATCTGCCGTCAGGTGTTGCAACACAACCCTAAGTGTTTGATAATGTTTGACCAAGCAGAGTCGCCGATGTATGATTTGCAGTTTGAGTTGAACAATGAAGAGCCTTTCAAACACATTGCCGTTCCGAAGGAGTTTGTCGTAGGTAACGTCAAGGATATCAATAAGATGACTGAGGTGTTTGAGAAATATCAGCCGCAGATCATCTATCATGCTGCGGCATACAAACACGTTCCGTTGATGGAGAGCTTCCCTTACGAGGCGGTGTTCGTCAACGTGCTTGGAACGAAGATTGTGGCGGATTTGGCAATAAAATATGGCGTTGAGAAGTTTGTGATGATCTCCACCGACAAGGCTGTCAACCCGACCAATGTGATGGGTGCAACCAAACGTATCGCGGAGATTTACACTCAGAGCCGTCACAGTAGTACTAAGTTCGTGACCACACGTTTTGGCAACGTTTTAGGTTCAAACGGTTCTGTTATCCCGTTGTTTAAGAAGCAGTTGGCACATGGCGGACCGCTCACCGTCACAGATAGAAACATCATCCGTTTCTTCATGACGATTCCGGAAGCCTGCAGCTTGGTGTTGGAAGCCGGCGCTATCGGTGATGACGACGACATCTTTGTGTTCGACATGGGCAAGCCTGTCAAGATTTACGACCTGGCGAGCAAGATGATCAAGCTGTCGCACATGCCTGACGTTCAGATAGAAATCACCGGTTTAAGACCTGGTGAAAAGCTGTATGAGGAGCTGCTTGCGACGAAGGAAAACACCATCCCTACGGAGCATCCGAAGATTATGCGCGCCAAAGTGCGTGAATACACTCAGGAGGAAGTAGATAACGAGATTGGTAAACTGTTAGAGATACTCCCGACATGTCAGGACTTTGATATTGTGAAACAAATGAAGGTGATTGTGCCGGAATTCAAATCCAACAATTCTGTTTATCAGATTCTTGATAAGAAGATTTAGAGCCACGTGTCGGACTCGAACCAACGACCTACGCATTACGAATGCGTTGCTCTACCAACTGAGCTAAAGTGGCGTGTTTGAGGCTGCAAAAATACAAATTTTTTGAATATAACGCATGTACTGGAAGATTTTTTCTGTGGTTTTGGCGTCGATGATTAAGACGCTTTTCGCGCCCACTATCGGGTTCGCGGCGGGGCTGTCGTTTACCGTGACGTTTGTTGCCACAGCCATTGGAGCTATCCTCGGATTCGTGCTTTTCTATTTCCTTTTCGACAAAATCTCAAATTTTTATTACAAAAACAGAAAAAAAGAGATGACTGTACAAAGGATAAAACGTGCGAGGTGGGTGGTGACGATGAGACAGAAATATCCGATTTGGCTGTTTGTCTTTATGCTTCCCGTCACGTCGATACCTGTTATGGCGGTGATCGTCAGACGGTTTTTCCATCATAACAAACCAGTGTTCGCATTATCAATTTTTGTTGTGATAATGTTCGCACTGGTTGGTTGTTTGATTTTCTCGCCGATACAATATTTATAGTTGGCACAATGCGGCGGCGCCAAGGATTGCCACCTCGTTGTCCTTCAATTCCGAAACTCGGATTTGCACTGTACCTTGATAGACATTCAGCAGATGCTCTTCGAACGACTTGCGGAGAGGCTTCATCAGCACTTCGCCGGCATGGACAGGACCTCCCATGAGGAAGATAACCTGCGGAGCTGAGAATGTCACTGCATTTGCCATAGCGATGCCGAGAAGATAACCCACGTTTTCAAATGTCTGGATGCCGATAGGATCGCCTGCGTTGGCAGCGTCACCGACCATTTTTGAAGTGAGGTTTTCAGGAGCCACCTGCTTCAAAACGCCATTATACAAAGGATTCTGCTCCATCAGCTCGAGAGCTGTGCGACGGATGCCACCGGCCGAGGTGTAAGTCTCAAGACAGCCTTTACGTCCGCAGCCGCACTGACGACCGTTGATGATGATGATAGAGTGACCGAGCTCACCGGCAGTACTTGTAGAACCCAAAACGAGTTTTCTGTCGATGATGATACCGCTTCCGACGCCTGTTCCAAGGGTGAAAGTGATGAAATGGTCGAGATTTTTCGCTCCACCGTAAATCATCTCACCGTAAGCGGCAGCGTTAGCGTCATTCGACACAACCACCTTAGTGTTGATGTGTTTCTTCATCAGCTCTACAAGATTCACCTGACCTTTGAAATTAAGGTTCGGCGCATTGTCGATGCCACCTTTGTATGTGTTTCCATTCGGGGCACCGATGCCGATGCCGTCGATGTCTGAAACCTGGTTGCGATCAAGCAGTTCCTTGATTTTTGCAGCCATATCGCTCACATAAAGTTCGGCATCATAATATTCGTTTGTATGAAGATTAACTTTGTCGATGATTTTGCCGTCGTCGCGGACGAGTCCGATGTCGGTATTTGTGCCTCCGATATCGATTCCGATAGAGTGTCTTGTTTTCATATTTGGATAATTTTTATTTCAAAATGTAAAATTTCATCGCAAAATTAAAAAAACTTTAAATAATCTCCATTAAAATCAATTCTTTTTTTTATCTTTGCGAATTATTTAGAAATATAACTACGTTTTATGAAGAACGCATATCGCGA
>Ga0265301_10006526_pt1 | contig 11118 bp, 18 predicted proteins | sample AusTroGonzalo_MG_2_FD_193488 | JGI IMG/M metagenome (GOLD analysis project Ga0265301, IMG submission 193488) | Bovine rumen microbial communities from tropical cattle in Woodstock, Queensland, Australia - Gonzalo_04 | ecosystem: Host-associated > Mammals > Digestive system > Stomach > Rumen ...
GTTCGTTCGCTTGTTAGTTCCCTTTCGTATTGTGCTACCGATGCAAACACGCCCAACAAAAGCGTATTTATTTGCGGCATATCGCAAAAATGAATCTTGATACCAGTGTTTACCACCTTAAAGCAAAATTCTACGTCACGCGCCAAGCGGTCGAGTTTCGCAATGACAAGTGCGCAGTTGTTTCTTACGCAATAGTCTATTGCTGAAAGCAACCCTTTACGGTCTCGGTGTGTTCCGCTTTCAACATCTTTGTACTCTGCAACCTTTTCGCCATTGTTTGACTTGATAAAGTCTTCACAAATCTTTCGTTGTGCTTCCAAACCAAGTCCGCTTGCTCCCTGCTTTGCAGTAGATACACGGATATAAACTACATAATTCTCCATTTTATTTTGGTTTTTTATTTGTGAATAATCTATACTTCTTACGTCCACACTCATCAACGTCACACACGTCTCTAAGATAGCAACCAGAACAAGGGTTATTTACCGCCTTTGGTTCGCCACCAATAACGTTAAATGTGTGGTGCGGTTTTTGATACGGCAACGGCTTGTAATCGCCTTTAATCGCCACGCGAAAGCCCTTATGTACTAACGTGGATAACAAGTGGTCTCGCGTTTCGGGAAATGCGCCAAGTTCCAACGCTTTGCGCAACAATGTTTCAGACATTCCCTCTTCTGCTCTAAAGTACCCGTCTTGATAAATCAGAGTAATTGTTTTCTCGATTGTAACCATATTATTTTATTTATGTTTTGTCTAAGTAAAAAAAACGTGGCGCAGCAATTAAATACCGCGCCACGATTTAGTCGTAATAGGTACGACCAGCCACATCGCTTTCAGTCGATTCTTATTTTATGTGGGTACGGCTCAAAGGTGTTACCGAAAATCTATTCCCACTGCGCTTGAGGGCAGACGGGGATTGAACCCGTCTGCACCGCCTTTAACGGATATACCCTGTTTATAGGTTTTTGAGTTTTTGGATAAATTCTTTTGTTTCGTCAGAATAATCTTTATAATTTTTGCTTGTTATGAGTTCAAGTGCCAACGATTTTAATGTGTATAGTTCGTATTTATTGAACTCAACGACAATACCTTCAAATATTCTTTTCATAACCTTACACGTCTTTAGATTCACGATAATAAATAATAATATGGCTACCTTTGCGCCGTACCTTGATACATACCTCGGTCGAGCCAGTGCAGTCATATTCACAACGGGTATAGCCACAAGAGTAGTCGCCTTGAAATTCAAGTGCTCGGAACCATGTACGTTTTGTGTACTTTACAATACACTTACCCTCTAAAATATCCCAATCAAGAGCGTTCTCGTCGGTAATCCTAAATTTGAACCCACCACGCGCGAAGTCGTACTCTTGCTTGCGTCTTTGTTTTTTGTACTTTTTCATAAATACAAGGCTTTAACGTATTCCAAACAAGCATCCATAAAATACTGCGCACTTTGAATAAGTTTGCGTGAGTTTCCGTAGTAGTTTACGCAATCAATTTCAACACCATTTGCAAATGCCAAAATGTCATGTCTATCTCCAACGTGTTTCCAAGAGTCTTCTGTTGTGTTAAAAACGTCAACACAATGTTTATAGTCAAACCCACATGGAGTTCCGTTGCTGTTTTCAAATGTAAAACGGAATTTTCTGCCATTAAAATCCCACAGTTGAACAAGCCTTACAACACCTTTTTCTGTGTTACATACATTTGACAAAACTTTTATAAGTTCTGCCTTATAAGTTTTCTTAGCCATAGTTATTCCTCTTCTACAATATAAATGCAGTTATCACTGAGTTCTTTAATCTCGTCATAAACCTCTTGTGGTGCTTCCATTGTGTAACGGATATTACCACAGCAACCGCAGTAATCATCATCGCTGCTTGTAATGTAATTTGCGTAATCTTCTTCAAACTTGAAACTATTACACTCGATAACAACTACGTTAAACGTCTTCATAATCTTTACTTAATAAATTTGTCTTTGATGATATTGAAAATTGCTTCTTCTTTCTGATAATCGAAATATAGGTCGTCGTTATCTAAAACGTCTTTGATAAGATTGAAATCTTTATCTTCAAGAATAAGTTTTTTACAGGCCGTCGAGTCGTACTCGTTTTTCGTTTTCTTCAAAACATTCAACGCTGCTTTTTGAGTTTTGAAGGAAACCATTTTCCTGTCACTTGAAAGATTGTGATACCTGTTATTTGTACGCCAGACGTAAAGTTTATCGCACCAATATAGACACGGGAAATAATTAGTTTTACTCATTTTGTTAAATATATTTATTTATTGTACTTTTATTATTGTCAATAATAAGTGCGCCACCACAAAAGCAGCGCACCAGAACGATTCTCAAAGAGTTACACAAGCAAAACTTTTGCAAGTTTGTTCGCAATAGCAAACAAGTTAGCCGCCTCAGCGATGTTCTCTTTGTCTCCGTCATCTGCCAACATCTTTGCGACTGTTCCACACGCAGCGGCCATACTTGCCAATTCACTTCTCGAAAAACCGATTCCACAGATTTCGTTCTTCTTGTTCTCGTTCTCGTTTTCGTTCTTCTTTGAACGTGAAAAAATCTTCATCATAATAGATAAAATTTTTGAAGTTAATAAATAAATAAGTGCTGTTGCGGCGGTTTAATAACGACCGCCGATTTTGAAGATGTCACCAGACACAATCAAACCGATAATACCAAGAATAATAATAATCTCCATAATCTTTACTCTTATTTTATAGACTTAAATTTGATATACTCGTTATACAGCAACGCGCCCTCGTTTGTTGTTATTTGGCGCAAAAAGATGTCGGTAATAACCTCATCCAACGCGTTTCCTAAGAACCCCACCAGCGCATCGTAATCGCGAAAGACAGCGGGCTTGTCGTAGTTTTGACCATATAGAAAATACCGAGAGGTTTGGCCGTTTGCAAAGCCGTTATAAATCGCACAAATCGCGTCAACGCTTAAACCACCACCAAGAACACAACGAACGTCCTCCGCTTTCTTAATATCAAAAACATAGTCAACTCCGTCATGCTCGCTCTCATTGTGTCGATTGTATGCCGACAGAACAATATTAAAAATACGCTCGTCGCCATTGCTCATCGCCGTCACGAGGTATTTTTTGAAAAGCGTCAGACACAAGTCTGCTGCAAATTCTTTGTCTCCGTCAGTGTCCTTAATCTTTGCAAATAACATGACCTGTTCAAAGCATCCAACGTCAACAAAGGAGAGAATAAAGTGACTATCCTCGAAGATTATTTCGTCGTAGATAATATTTTCAACGATGTCACCCTCGCATCTTTCGAGGTTAGAAATCATCCAGTAATGTACCTCCTTGTTTCCAAGGTTTCTGAAAGCGGCATTAAAACCACGCCACTCTTTTTCCTGCGTGCTATTGATACACGCAATCATCTTGAATTTTGTCATAAGAATAAATTTTATAAAGAAATTAAACTCAAATTTTTAGATACAACGTAAACGACCACAACACCCCATAATATAAGGAGCATAGAGTATAAGATAGGGTGTCTGTCGAACCGGTCAGGAGTTGACGGCTCTACGACGACTTCTTTTTTGTTCATGGTGTTGTATGTATAGAGTATATTATTTATATATTACTAATTATTATAATACCACACAAAATCATCGTAAAAGCGTCAAGTTATAGGCAACCAAAAAGCGACATTAGCCGCAAGTTGGTCACCCAAAATCTTCTCCAGAACGTAGGCCAAATTTCGCCCGACAAATAGCAGCCAACAAACCACGCCAAGCCACTAAACGACCACACGCCACCAGAAAGCAGCATAACAATACCGACAAACAACAGCAAACAGCATATTACATAATTTCCAACCTGCTTCATAATACACAGCCAATAATTAAAAGTAAACCAACGACAACGAGGGCGCAGCCTAAAACCGACAACGCCCTCACAATAACTAACTCGCCCCTTCTTGTGTTCGCATAAGCGCGAAAGCGCACCAAGGTACGCCAAACTTTTGTCTTCATATTTTAGTTTTTTTGTTCAAAATACTCCAATCTAACACCTCGTCTTCAGTTTCTTTAACATACCAAGAGATACCAGAGTGCTGATTCAATCTATAACAATACTTTTCTGCCGATTTTCGCGTACGACAAAACGTGCCAGAAAGTCCACGCTTTTTTGCTTCGTTTTTATCGTACGGCACGACAATCCAAGGAAAATCTTTTTTCATATTTTTGTATCTTCTATTATATACTCAGCCAACTCCATACAAGCCTGACGTTTATCTTCTTTCGTGTACGTCTCACCGAACTTTGCTCCGTATTTTGCGACAGAAGATACCAGACTCGTCATTGTCGAGCAACGCGCCAGATAATTAATGTCAACCGCTTCGCCCTTGTTTATACGCTTCTCTACACATTTGCGCAGCCAACTAAGCGCAGGATAAAACTCGCGAACGTTGCGAGCATAAATAACCAGATTCTCACTCATTTTGCTTCTTTTTGTTTAAGGTACAACACTCCATAAATAATTCCGTTCATATACTCCATAAATTCGGCAGTACTTTTGCGGTAATCAAAACCAAGGAAGCCACGCTTGCAGCCGCAAGTGCCAGCAAGCCACATAGACCAGCCGCCAAAGCAGGCGCAGAAGTCTGCATCGTACTCAACGCCCACAACTTTACTCATATACGCCAGACGTGCTAAAACGTCTTTTTTAGTTGTTCTCATTGTTATAATATTTTTTAGTTAGTTATTAAATCGTTTCGATAATATCATTTATTGCGGTAGAGTCTGCTGTCGAATTTCCTATCTTTCGTTAAAAAACTCGCTCCATCCATCATTTATTCTCATACCATAAGAGTTCAGAATATTATAACCCCTATTTGCTTTCAGTCCTGCAAGGACGATTGTGCTTATAATGCCGCCCCACCAGTTGTAGTCTTCAATCTCAATAGGTCGTTTTCCGTTTGCGTCATTGCATGGATGTTCGCAGAAATCAGAATATAAATTCAACTCTTTAATTCTGTCAAACAGATACTCTGTTTCGATGGAATCTCCACAGCAGCATAAATCAATAAACTCGATAGGCTTTCCCGTGTTGCAGTCAATTACTCCAAACTGATAGTCGGAGTAATCGTTTGTCAAGTTAATAACAATTACATTTTTTTCTAAATTCTTCATAATTAAACGTTTTTTTAGTTAGTGAAAAAATATTAGTAGGCTGTTCGAATAAACGCTCGCACGCGTACAGGATAAAGTGACCACCCGCCACAAAGCGACAACGGGCGCAAAAACAAAATTTAATCTAAGTACTCAAAGAGGTATGATGTTTTTTTGTTATCGCCCTCATAGTAGTCGTACATTAAATCGCGAACGCCCTCGTATAATGCCGAATATAATACAGCCCAGACGTTGTTGCCTCGTGCGCTGTGTTCCCACGCTTTCCAATTGACACACAGCACAAACTCGGCAATATATGTCTCATCATCTTTCCACGACTTCAGCGCGAGTTTAATAGTGTCCAGCAGGGAACGCAAACCGAACCACTCTGCAACCGACAGGTCGCTCATAAAAGTTGTTTTCCGCTTGCAGCCCTTCAGTTCTCTCAGTTGCCGCTCCATACATAATTCGCTCAAAGCACCATAAGAGAAAGAACTTGGCACGGGAGACCCAAACCAATTATGAGTACCCTCTAATTCTTTGCCGCTGATAGCGGTCAGCGCGTTCGTTGTTATTGAAACAACGCGGCTCGAAAATTCTTTTTTGTTCATAATGAAACAATAATAAAAAATGAATAATAAATAACACTATTTTGCGCCCGTTGCTGCCGTTGTAACACGTCGGGCGTATAGTTGTAGCCTCAAGGATAAAAACGCGGCCACAGGCATTTAATTGTGCCGTTTTTTGTTGTTTTTGTGGGCTGTGCGGTCTCGCTCCGCAGTGTCTCAGCCACGAAAGACAAGTGAGGACTACTCGCCCTCACCTGTCTTTTTAATATACTCATTCACTCGGTCTGCTATCTGCTTAATACTTTGGTCTCTATTTATCATATCTCCGATAGAAAATACAAGACCCTCGAGATTAAACTCCTGCTGAACGCGGTCGCCAGACATAACGCAGCCATAGCAGTCCAGAGGGGCGTCGAAATATTTATCGACATAATCAAGATAAATACAGCGACAAAAGGCGGCGTCTGTCAACGGGAACGCGACATTAAGAAGATTTAGTGGAGCGTCGTCGTCTTTGAGTTTAACTACCATCGCGCACTTGTTGCCGTTTTTCTCGCTTGCAACCATCGCAAACAAGTTAACGCGAACGCCTGCAAGTTCGGTCGCCGCAATGACGTTTGCTATCTTTGCCGCTGCTCTTGCTGCCTTGTCGACCTCTATCCCATCCCATATAGCGGTATCGAGATATATGTCAATTATTGGAGTCTTTCGCGGCTCGCGTGTTACCTTCAACATCTGCTTAGGTACTCCCATGAGATAATTGGGAACGCAGGGAACGCAGCCCACGACAGACGTCTCAATAGTTGGCGCACCCCCCGTCTCGCTGCTTAGTATCTCGCCCGCTGCTTTAATCTTTCTCGCTGCTTTCGCGCCTCCGTAGGCCAGCAGGTCATAAGCCTCTTGCAGTGTGCGGCCTGCCCAACTTTTGTGTCTCTCTGCCCTTCTTTTCGAAACGGGGTTATCTTGGTACTTCAGTACTTTGCCGTTTGCGAGCGCCTCGGATAACTCCGAGACGCTGCTAAATCTTTTAACGTGTTTCATCCTATTTTGCTGTCTTTGCTAATTCGTTAAACATCTGATAATATTTATTGTTTCCGTTGAGCAACGTGTTGAGCGTCTTAATGTCCTGCGCTTTCCATGATGCACACAGACCCAGATTAAACGCCTCCAGCTCAGTGAAGCAACTCATCTGCTGCATCGCTTTAATAGACTTAGAAGCGCGAGGGCTTGCAGTATACGACAGACCAGCTTCGTATATTGCGCGTCGCATGTCTTTAATAAACTTAACAAGTTCAGCGTCGTTATCCGCCATCTTCATGTCGTGCTTATCCGTGTAGTCAATAGCGAGGCAGATGTAGCGGTCAAGTGTGGAAGCGTCGATGCAGAAGCGAGCCGAGTACGTTTTATTGCCTCCACGTCCCGTTGTATTGTCTGCTGCAATAATATGAAAATCTTTGTGAGCGTTAACCATGCCCTCCTTCGGGAAGTTGTAAACAAGATTCGCGAGCATGTTATTGAAAGCGACCTGCACCTCGGCAGAAGTCGTGGAGGCTTCGTCGAATAAGAAAATACCTCCCTCTGTTGCTGCCTTATAAAATGACGTTTTTACAAGTTCACCAGCGGCGTCCGTGTAGCCCTCGAGTTCGTATTTCTGCTGAAGCGACGAAACACTATAAAACGGGAGACCCAGAGCCTCAGCCACCTGCTTGGCCAGCGTGCTCTTACCAGAGCCAGCAGGGCCGAAGAGCCACGGGAAACGTCCAATAACGCGGTCGTTCACAACGAGAGAGAGCAGTTTGTCAAACAACGGGTGCGGCTCATCATTAAACTCGTACTCCGGAGCGTCGAGTACCTGTATTGTGTGTTTAACTACCTTCGTCTCAGTTGCCGCGTTGTTTGTTGTTTCGTTGACAAGTTCGCGAGCCGCAGCGAAAAAGTCTGCTCCGATGTTTCCGTATTTTGCCGTCAACTCGGCTTCGATACGCTCGATTTTTTCGTTGTTCTCTGTGGCCTGCTGTGCCGTTGCCTGCTTGGTTGCAGGTAGTTCAGCGGCCTCGTTGTGTTCGTTCGTTGGTTCGGCTGTTTCCTCCTTTGTCTCAGTTGCCGTTTTCGTGCCGCGCTGTTTACGCGAGCCGCTTACAACCTTCCAATCCTCGTTAACTGTAAAGTACTGAAGACCATCCTCGTCGTGCTGCTCCGTTATGATGTGAGCCCACTTCGCACAAAAACGCGCTCCCTCGGGACGTCCGCCCTGCTCTGCGCTAACAATTTTCTCACCTGCCAACTTGATACCGCTGACGTTAACAAACTCACCAGAAGTTACGTTTTCAAACTTCATAATAATAAAAAATTAGATGTTAGTAAATTAGGTTTATTATCTCTTCTTTGTTGCCGTGTAAAAACTCGCCAAACTGCACGGCTTGCAACGTTCGGTCTGCTATATCTTTTTGTTGCCGTGTTAACTTCCCGACAGCGGTCTGTCACCAGCGCTCCGTGTCCGTCCGTAAATAGCAAAGATATATGAGTCTCGCGTTGCGTTTATGTCAGTGTGCCCGTTTGTTTGTTTATAGTCAAACAGACAGCCTAAAACTATAATTACATTTTTCCAACGTGTCGCAAACGGAGGAGCGATACTCCGTACGGGAGGGAAATAGGCTCATATCATCGCCGCCTCTGCCCGTTGTTTTTCGCGTCCGTTGCTAACGTTTAACTCAGCCCAATTTTCGAAGATTATTTATATAAGATGGAGCCTCATCTGCTATGTCCGTCTCCCAGAGACAGAATTAATACTTTATAGTACGAACCAGATTAAAGGGAGTCATCCGCAACTCTGCTACTCATTGGTTTTTCGCGTCTGTCACACGCTTCAGCCGTCGTGTCCATGTCTTCGGCACAACAAACAATATATCCGTACCAATATATTAAAGGTGTCAGACTTTCAACGTTTCCGTTTCCCGTTGGGTGTCCCCGTTTCACCTTTGTTTGTCGTGTCTCAGTTGGTCAAAGAACTCTTGTTGCCTGAAAGCGAGTGCAAAGATACATATATTACACACAAAAGCAAGCGATATCGTTTCCTTTTTAACGTTTATAAACTACTATTTAACAAAAAAGCGTATATTTTCCGTATTTTTGATACAAAAGTAAAAGATAATTACATGATTTTATTGTCTAAATAAGACAAAAACGCGTGAAACATTAGTATTTATGGGCGTTTCGCGATTTAATACAACACGTGAAACATCCCGTGAAACATAGTTAACAAACGTTTCAAACGTTAAGACCCCTGTATTTATGGGACTTTCAGCGTGTTTAATATTTTTACTTTGCCGTTATCGCTTGTCTAAATAAGACACGTTTTGCGTGAAACATAATCTTGATTTATGTCAAGAACACAAAGAATTAAGACACAATAAATACAGGTTAATGTATTGATACTCAGCAGGTTAACACCTTATTTAGAAAATGTCTAAAACTCCCATTTTGCCGTAAATCGACGAACGAGCACGGAAATATATAACTATACCATGAACGTATAAAACGCGCTTAAAAGTGCCCCGTGTGCGCACACAAACGAAACGTACATTTTTTGCACTGCCTCCTTGTTTGATACTGCTATCTTTCGTTCTTTCTTTTATATATTTTCTTTCTATCTTTCTTTTATAGTGTACTATATTACTATAACACTATAAACGTATATTCTTTAATATAGTACTTTCTTTCTTTTGTGTTACTTTGCTTTCTTTGCTTTCTTTGTTACACAGGCTCATTACACAATAACAAACCATACTCTTTATCCATATAATACTCACGTCGGCGTTCGTTGGCTGCTTGCTGTTGTTTTATCTTTGCAGTTGTTTGCGTTCGTTCGTGGAGTTCTTTCCTGACTCTTTCTGGTATTGTTACGCTGTTTTCGGTTTTGAACTTTGTCAGACGTTCGTTGTATTTTGCCAACTAATTGAAAATCAGCGGATTATGGATATATACGGGGGAGGGGGGAGGGTGAAACGTTCGCACTCTTTATGTGGTGCAAACGCCCAAATTTTCAAAAAAAATTTTTTTCAAAAAAAGAAAAAATCATTTTGCGTTATGTTATATTGTGTATTATGATTCGATTTTAGGCTATTTTTAGCCCCGTAGAACGTTTTTTATCTTATTTTGGTATAGTTATAAGGTTTAGTAAAAATAAAGCCGTTAGAAAGCCCTAAAATGCGTTATTGTTGTTTTTTTTGTGTGTTTATATAGGATAATTCTTTTTATAAAGTATTTACTATTATATAAAGATATGCTTTTTACGCGCGTGTACGTGTGCGTATGCGCAATAAGATATACCTATTAAAAAAGGATATACTTTTATATAGTATTATTCTTTATAAAGGTTAATCTTGTGTTAAATATTGTATTTTATGCTATGAATATGAAATTAAGTATATATCTTTGCAATCGAAATTAAATAATTTATTATTTTATATAGTGTTTCTTATTTATGGAAAGTGTAAAATTGCCGAAAGAACATCAATGGGGTGCTATGCTTGGTGTGTTACAAACGGACACAGACAAGTTTGTTGCCGCGTTGCTACGTATTGTTGATGAACTGCGTAGTGGTATGGCCGAGTGCCGTGCTAAGTGTATTGAGCGCGGTATTGACTATGAATCGGATTTGGAATATCAGCGTTATTTCAAGTTGTTTTCCATGTTTGGCGGTTTGTATAGCATTATTTGGGGAAGTAATGGCTTGATAACGTCTTTGGTATGCGAATTGCTTAGTGGGTTAGGCGAAAGCGGAAAGTGCGAAGAAGAGAGTGGAATCAAGCAATAGAACAAAAAACTGGTGTGTTATGGCAAAATTCATTCAGACGGACATCGGTTACGATAAATTCCACGAATATATCGACTTAGAGAAGATTACGTGTGTTCAACCGTCCTTTAATCGTGTTTGGGTTGTTGGAAACGATGTTCCTTATATTCTAACTGACGAAAGTTTTAGACTTGTTCAAAAGTATATCAACGATAATTCTTATACGCACAACAAAATATTATAAATACAAACAAAAAAACAATTTTATTTTATTATGATTGAGAATTTTAATGATTATGTAAAACGCGCCCACGAAACTGCTTGTGCGCACGGATTTCACGACGAACGTTTTAGTTCCGAGCATTGGCTTATGCTTGTTATCACCGAGATTTCGGAAATGGTAGAGGCTGACCGTAAGAATCGCCATGCTGCTTATAGTGCGATAGATTATTGCGACAAGCATCCAGAAGATGTTGACGAGAAAAGTTGGGCAACGTATTTCGAGCGTGATGTAAAAAACACGGTTGAGGATGAAATGGCAGACGTTTGCATCCGTATCTTTGATATTTGCGGAGAGTTCAATATTGATATGTTGCGCCCGAAACA
>Ga0265301_10006530_pt1 | contig 11112 bp, 9 predicted proteins | sample AusTroGonzalo_MG_2_FD_193488 | JGI IMG/M metagenome (GOLD analysis project Ga0265301, IMG submission 193488) | Bovine rumen microbial communities from tropical cattle in Woodstock, Queensland, Australia - Gonzalo_04 | ecosystem: Host-associated > Mammals > Digestive system > Stomach > Rumen ...
CTGACCTGCATACAAACAAAGATAAACAACCGACCTAGGAAACGCTTAGGGTATTCAACACCAATTGAACTTTTTAAAACATTAACCCAGATTGACGAGAAAGTTGCATTTCGTGCTTGAATTCACGCGGACCCGCCACTTCTTGTATTATGTTGAAGATGAAGCGATTAAGAAAAACGCAGTAGTGGCGTGTGTTGGTGGAGGTATGGGCCGGGCAGGGTTTGGCACCGCAGCCTCGCGATACGCGGCTCGGCTGCTACGAGCGATCTCCGCCCGAGAGCTATGGGGCTCTCAGGCGGAGTGCTCGTTGCCGGCAAGCAAGGTAGCCGCCCGGCGGGGAGAGTCGGAGAGGTGCGGTGGCTGCCCGGCGGGTTAGGGGCGGTGCAATGATGGCTGCCCGGCGGAATCGGGGGCCGGGCAGTGGGGGAGGGATTTTTCTTTCTGCCAAAAAATCGTATATTTGGGAGTTAAATGATTGTTGGTATGAAGAAATCCGTTCTTTTCGGGATGGCGGCGGCGCTGCTGCTGGCCGCTTCCTGTACCCCCAAGACTTCCGGCATCCGGACGGAGACGTGCCAGTTCTCCGCCGCGGACGCGCACGCACGGCTGAGCATCGAGGCCGAACTGCCCGTCGCCGCGACGGAGGGGACGGCCGTGATGCGCCAGACGCTCGTCGATATGATGGACCGGGCGCTCTCGCACATCGGTTTCGGTGAGGAGCAGCGCGCTTTCCTGCGCTTCGACGGGGATGTCGACGATGCCCGGGCGCTTGGCGAGTATTATGGCGGGAAGGCTTTCGCGGACATCAGCGCGAAGGCGCAGGCCGATGCCGACGAGCGGATGGTGGACATCCGGGCGAACGCCGATCTGACCGAGGCGGAGCGCGTGCACGCGGTGGCCGGGATTCCCGGCTGGGAGTACGATTTCAAGCTGAAGAAAGTCTATGAGACCGACCGTATCGCGGTCTTCGATTCGATTGAATATATCTATCTGGGCGGTGCCCACGGCGGCATCGGCGGCGACGGCGCGATCACCTTCGACAAGGAGGGCGGGATGCGCATCCGGGACTTCTTCGTGCCGGGCGCGGCCGCGCAGATGCAGGACCTGCTGCGGCGGGGCCTGGAGGAGTATTTCGCGGAAGGCGGAGACGATGTCGACCTGGACGAATTCCTCTTCCTGGAGGGAGACCGGATCCCCTTGCCGCACTGGGCCCCGATGCCCATGGAAACGGGACTTGTACTGACCTATCAGCAATATGAAATAGCCGCCTACGCGGCCGGAATGCCTTCGTTCACCCTGTCCTACGAGGAGGTGGCGCCGTTCCTGCTGCCGGAGACGAAAAAGGATCTGGGCTTATGAAAAGGATCGTCGTCAAGATCGGATCGAACGTCCTGACGCGTGCCGACGGCACGCTGGACGTCACGCGCGTGTCCGCGCTGGTGGACCAGGTGGTCGAACTCCGCCGCCGGGACTGGTCCGTGGTGATCGTGAGTTCGGGTGCCGTGGCCTGCGGCCGCACGGAGCTGCGGCTGGACGAGGACCTGGACAGCGTGGAGCAGCGCCAGCTGTATTCCGCCGTCGGCCAGGTCCGACTGATGGACCTCTACTACCGGCTTTTCCGGGACTACGGCCTGCAGGTCGGCCAGGTGCTGACGACCAAGCGCAATTTCGAGACGGCGCGCGAGCGCGAGAACCAGCGCGCGTGTATGGAGGTGATGCTCCAGCACGGCGTGGTCCCCATCGTCAACGAGAACGATACCGTGAGCGTCACCGAGCTGATGTTCACCGACAACGACGAGCTTTCCGGCCTGATCGCCGGGATGGTCGGCGCCGAGACGCTCATCCTGCTGAGCAACATCCCCGGTCTCTATGACCGCCACCCCGACGAGCCGGATGCGAAGGTCATCCGCACGGTCCACTGCGCGGACGACCTCTCGGCCTGCATCCGCGAGAAGAAGAGCTCCCTGGGGCGCGGCGGGATGTCCTCCAAATACAATACGGCCCGGCGCGTGGCCGCGGACGGCATCCGCGTACTGATTGCCGACGGCAAGCGCGAGCGGATCCTGCCGGACCTGCTGGAGCGGCCGGACGAGACGGTTTTCACCGAATTCCTACCTTAACGAGAAGATATGAACGCTTTTGAAGCAGCCAAGAAGGCGGCGGCGCAGGTGGCGCTGCTGTCCGATGCGGATCGCGTGGCGGCCCTGGAGGCCGTCGCCGACGCCATTTGCGCGCACAGCGCGGAACTCCTTGCCGCGAACGCGGAAGACCTGGCCCGGATGGACCCGAAGAACCCTCTGTACGACCGGCTCAAACTGACGCCGGAGCGCCTGGAGGGCATCGCCTCCGATATGCGCCAGGTGGCGAAACTGCCGTCTCCGCTCGGCCGGATCCTCGAGGACCGCACGCTGCCCAACGGGCTGCGCCTGCGCAAGGTCAGCGTCCCGTTCGGCGTGATCGGCGTCGTGTATGAGGCGCGCCCCAACGTCACTTTCGACGTGTTCTCCCTCTGCTTCAAGAGCGGCAACGCCTGTATCCTCAAGGGCGGCAAGGACGCGGATGCGTCCAACCGCGCCGCGCTGGCGCTGATGCGCGGCGTGCTCGCGGAGCGCGGCCTGCCCGAATGCGCCGTCACGCTGCTTCCCCCGACGCACGAGGCGGTCGGGGAGCTGCTGAACGCCGTCGGCTACGTGGACCTCGTCATCCCGCGCGGCGGCCGCCGCCTGATCGACTTCGTCCGCGACAACGCGAAGGTCCCCTGCCTGGAGACCGGCGCCGGCGTCGTGAACACCTATTTCGACGCCGCAGGCGACCTCGAGATCGGCCGCCGCATCGTCAACAACGCCAAGACGCGCCGCGTCTCCGTGTGCAACGCGCTCGACTGCCTGCTCGTCCACCGCGACCGGCTGGCGGACCTGCCGGCGCTCGTGGCGCCGCTCGCGGACAAGAATGTCATCCTCTATGCCGACGAGGCGGCGTACGCGGCCCTGCGGGGCCGTTATCCGCTGCTGGAGGCCGTCACCCCGGACTCCTACGGCACGGAATATATGGACTATAAGATGACCGTGCACGTGGTCGCTTCGCTGGACGAGGCGCTCGCGCACATCGACCGCTACGGCTCCGGCCACAGCGAGAGCATCGTCACGGCCGACGCCGCCGCGGCGACCCGCTTCCAGGCGGAGGTCGACGCCGCCTGCGTCTATGTCAACGCACCGACGAGTTTCACCGACGGGGCCCAATTCGGACTGGGCGCCGAGATCGGGATCAGTACCCAGAAACTCGGCGCCCGTGGCCCGATGGGCCTCTGCGAGATTACCACCTACAAGTGGCTCATTGACGGAAACGGCCAGGTGCGGCCGTAAGGCTTCCTAGCGGTGCCGGTTCCACGGCTCCGCGGCCTTCTCACACAGCTGGATGAAGTGCGCCTTGAGCGCCGGCCAGCTGTAGTAGGGGCCGGAGACGGGCTCGATGCCCGGCAGGAGGACTTCCTTCTCATTGTAAAGGACCTTGGCGAGGACCTCGCCCTTCTTGTCCTTGTAGAATACCATCTGGCAGTTGGCCGCCATCGGAATCTGGAAGAAGGCGTACCAACCGTTGTTGTGGGCCTCCTGGTACGGGAAGACGCGGCCCTGCAGGTCGTCGACGCCCATCAGGGCGAAGAGCGGCAGGAGGGAGGTGTCGTGGCCGAAACGGAGGTCGGCGGCGCGGTGGCTCTCCGGCTGGATGGCCGCATCGGCCTTCTCCACGAAGTCCATCAGCAGCGGGCGGATGGCGTAGCGGATGACGTCACCGTTCTCGACGGAGCCGCCCCACATCCGGTAGATGGAGTCGTTGCCGCTGGCCCAGAAGTAGGCAAGCTCTTCGGGGGTGAAGTACTTGCGGTAGATTTCCACGTCCAGTTCGTCGATCAGCTGGCAGAGGCCGCCGGCCTTGCAGATGTCGTGCACGAAAGGCTCCGGGTTGCCGATGGCCTTGAGCGCGGCGTCGAGGTCGGTCACGATCGGGGTGAGGAAGCGGGTGAAATCATAACCCGGCTCGCCCGGGGCGGGCTGGAAGGCGACCGGAGCCTGCGGGCGCGGACCGAAGTTGCGGGGCGCGCGCGGGGCCGGGGTCTCGCCGGGACGCGGGATGCTGAGGCTCGGGTTGATGTAGGACATGAAGCGCTCGGCGCTGGTGAAGGTGAAATCCTTCTTGGGGCACTGCTCCTTCAGGCTGTAGATGAAGTTGACCATGCTGATGATGCAGCGGAAGTTGGTGCTGGAGAAGCAGTTGATCTCGTCGCGGGTCTTGTTCTTGAAGATTTCCGGATAGCGTTTCGCCATGCGGGCGGCGAGCTTGCGGTGCTCCTTGGCGCCGTGCGTGGTCAGGGAGCCTTCCATACCCTTGTGCGCGGCCACGACGGCCTCGACGCTGGCCCAGAGTTCCTTGCCGGCCGGGGTCAGGAGGTTCAGCGAATCAAGGACGGGGAAGCATTCCTGCGCGCGGGCGGCGAACGTGGAATTCAGCTCGTACCGGGATCCGTGACGGCCGTAGTGGGAGATGTAGAAAGGCTTGAAGCCCTTCGGGGCCGGGGTGTCCACGATCGGGTCGAACTCGTAGACGTGCATGTTGTTGGAAGCGCGGTCGGGGTTTTCGGCGAAGAGCCGCACGGCGTCTTCCTGTGCGGCCGCGCTCAGGCAGGCGGCCAGCAGAAGGAGGATGGAGAGTACTTTTTTCATGCTGGATACTATTTGGTGTTATTATTTGACGGGGACCAGTTTGACCTCATAGAGGCGCGGCCAGTTCTTGCCGGTCAGGTAGATCTTGCCGGTGGCGGGGTCCTGCGCGATGCCGTTGAGCACGTCCGTGTCGGGCTTGCGCAGGTTGGCGGGCAGCAGCCCGCTGCAGTCGACGGTGGCCTCGACGGCGCCGTCGGCGGGGTTGATGATGACGATGAGGTCGGTGGTGTAGACATTCGCCCAGATCTTGCCGTCGATGTATTCCAGCTCGTTGAGCAGGCGCTGCGGGCGGCCGTCCATCCGGACGGTCACGGCGCGCTCCTGCTTGAATTCGGGAGTCAGGAAATACAGCTGGGCGGAGCCGTCGGAGGCGATCAGCGACTTGCCGTCGGTGGTCAGGCCCCAGCCTTCGCGCGGGTAGGAATAGGTCTGGAGGTATTTGAGCGTCTTCGCGTCGTAGACGAAGGCGACCTTGTTGAGCCAGGTCAGGATGTAGAGCTTGTCGCCCAGCATCACGGAGCCTTCGGCGAAATATTTCTGCTGGAAGTTCATCTTCGAGAGGACCTTGCCGGTCGCGAGTTCCACCTCGCGGAAGGTGGACTGGCCGAACTGGCCGGTGCTCTCGTAGAAGCGGCCGCCCTGGAAGAACAGGCCCTGGGTGTAGGCGCCCGTGTCGTGCGGGTATTCCTTGACGACTTCGATCTTATACTGTTTCACGCGCGCGGCGTGGCAGCCGGTGCACAGGAAGGCCAGCACCAGCGGCAGGGCGGCGCGCAGGATCCGGAAGTTTACCATCTGTCGTAGTGGATGTTCTCCGGTTTCCATTTGTCCTTGGGCTGGTCGTCGCCGGCGGGATAGCCGACGGGCACGACGCAGTAGGGGGAGACGTCTTCAGGCAGGCCGAGGACCTCGCGGACGTTGACCATCCGCTCGGGATACGGGTAGCAGGCCGTCCAGACGGCGCCCAGGCCGATGGCCTCGGCGGCCAGGAGGAGGTTCTCCGTGGCGGCGGCGCAGTCGGCCGTCCAGTTGGGGTTGTCGGTGGCGGTCGGCTCGGCGTCGGGCTGGCCGAACGGACGCATCATCATCGTGGTCTGGCCGCAGACCACGAACACGGCGGCCGCCTGGGCGATCATTCCGCCGCGGGGGCCCGCCAGCTCGTCCTTGATGGCCTGGTCGGTCACGACGACGAAGCGCCAGGGCTGCATATTCATGCCGGAAGGCGCCGCCATGGCGGCCTTCAGGAGGGTTTCGATCTGTTCTGAGGAGAGCTTCTGCTCCGTGTAGGAGCGGACGCTCTTGCGGGCGAGGATGGTCTCGATTGTGGGGTTGCCCTGTTCCTGCTGCTGCGGTGCGCAGGACGCGCACGCGAACGCGGCGGCCAGCGCAACGAGGGCGATGGTTCTGAGGGATTTCATCTTTGGGTCAGCTTTTAGTTTCAGTTTACAAATATAGTCATTAATACGATACGCCCTTTGGGCGTTATCTTCGTTATTCAATCGTATGTTACAACTTTTCTGCCAAACGCAGGACAGCGACGTTTCCCGCCGATGTTACAACGGCGATGGAAGGTCGGGCCTCATTAGAATCTATATCCCAAAGCCCATTCCAGAGTGAAGCCCCGGTGTGTGGCGCGCAGGTCCATGCCGGCAAAGAGCCCGGACGCCCGGGTGAAATGATACCGCATCCCGGCCTTCTGGACGATGCTTTGGAACCGGTCCTCAAGGCCAGTGCGTTTGAGGACATAGACCCCGCAGATAACGTGGGCGGACAGTTGCTTGTAATGGAGCTCCTGAATCAGGTAAACGCCCACGTGGAACGGCGAATAGTTGCGCGGGTCGTCTTCGACGCCTTTCAACAGCCAGTCCGTCTCCCGGTATCTGTTGTCCGTGTAGCCCGCTTCCGCCCCGATGCCGGTGGCGAAGAGGCGGGAGTAGCGCCAGACCAGCTCCGCGCTGAGGACGGCGCGCAGGCGGGCCGGCGCCGTACGGTCCGTGTAGCGGCATATTTCGTTGACCACCTGCTCGTCGGAGAAACTGATCGCGCCGGCGGCCGCGGCCACCTGCAGGTGCAGCCCTTTCGGGAATTCCGGCAGGGCCGGACGTGCCGCGGAACGCGGCGTGAACCGGACCGGGGCCAGGTATCGGCGTGCGCCTCCGCTGAAGCTGAGCTCGTTGGTGCCGCAGTTGTGGGGCGTGATCATGGCGTTGGAGTGGTGCGTCAGGTACGCGCCTGCGGTGATCGCCCACTGCGGCGTGAGGAACCATTCGGCGTGCAGGCCGGCGCCGACGCCGAAGAAGACGTGTGATTCGATGTAGAAGTTGTTCGGATTGGTCTTATAGTGGTAGGTCTGGTCGGAGTAGGCCAGGCCCAGTTCAAAGGCGGGGCCGAACCGGAAGGTCCGGGTCCGGATCAGGTCGAACTGGGCCCAGCCGTACAGGTTCACGATGTCCCCCAGCCGGGAATAGGGCATCTGCGGCTTGAAGCGGAGCAGGCCCGCGAAGTCGTGGGAAAGCCCGATTCCGAAGGTCGGGTAGTTGTAGGCCCAGTCGTACCAGTCGCCGTCTTCCGGCCGCGTAGTCAGGCCGGCGGCGATGCCGACCAGGCCGCTTACGTGGCTGTCCAGAAGCTGGTCGCGGAGACCGTAGGAGTTCAGGAAATCGTTGCAGCGGGCGTAGGCTTCCACGCTGAGGTGTTCGCGGTCGATCGTCTGTGCTGACGACAGGCCGCGGCCTGCTGTCAGGAGCAGGCAGAGGGCCAGGAGGCCGGTTCTGATAGCGTTTTTCATGTTCATTTGTCGAGCTCGGAATCACGTTTTCCGGAAAATCTTGTAGCCGATGGCGGCGATGGTGATGCTCATCAGCGGGGAGATCCAGTTGAAGAAGCAGAAGGGGAGATAGGCGACGGTGGGTACGTGCAGGATGGTGGACTGGGTCATGCCGCAGCTGCTCCAGGGGAAGAGCGGGGAGGTCACGGTGGCGGAGTCTTCGACGCTGCGGCTGAGCAGCCGGCGCTCGTAGCCTTCCTTGTCGTAGGTGTCGCGGAAGATGTCGGAGGTCAGGATGATGGAGAGGTACTGGTCGGAGACGATGCCGTTGAGCATCGTGCCGGAGAGCACGGTCGAGGACACGAGACCGAAGCGGCGCCGGGCGAGCGGGAGGATGAGGCGCGAGATCTCGCGCAGCATCCCGCTGGCGCGCATGCAGCCACCGAAGCACATGCCGCAGATGATCAGGTAGATGGTGTTGAGCATACCCAGCATGCCGCGCGTGGACACGAGCGCGTCCACTTCCGCGCTGCCGGTCGAGAGCGTGACCGAGTTGTAGATCGTCTCCATCGAGCCGGCGAAGAAGACCTTGGCGCGGGAGCCTTGGACGAGCTTTTCGCCGATGCCGGCGACCAGCTCGGGCTGGAAGATGACGGCGAACAGCGAGGCCAGGACCGTGGAGATGGCCAGCACGATGAGCGCCGGGCGCTTGCGGGCGATCAGCCAGGCGGTCACGAGCGGCACCACCATCAGCCAGGGGCTGAGGTTGAAGGTGCGGTCGAGCGCCTGCGCGTATTCTTCGACCTGCGCGGCCGGGGCGCCGGCGTGCGAGAGCCCCAGGACGGTGAAGGCGATGAGCGTGACCGTGATGGACGGCACGGTGGTGACCATCAGGTAGCGGATGTGCGAGAAGAGGGGGACCCGGTTGATGGACGAGGCCATCACGGTGGTGTCGGACAGCGGCGAGATCTTGTCGCCGAAATAGGCGCCGGAGATGATGGCACCGGCGATCATCCCGTCGGAGAAGCCTTCGGCCTTGCCGATGCCCATCAGGGCCACGCCGATCGTGGCGATGGTCGTCCACGAGCTGCCGACCATCACGGACACGAGCGCGCACAGGGCGCAGGCGGACAGCAGGAAAACCTTCGGGGAAATGATCTTCAGGCCATAATAGATAAAGGTCGGCACGATGCCGCTGACGGTCCACGCGCCGGACAGCGCGCCGATCAGCAGGAGGATGACGATGGCGTTGGTGACGTCGCCGACGTTGGAGCGGATCGCGTCCTCGAACGTGCTCCAGGGCGTCTTGTAGAGCCACATCGACAGCCAGACGCAGATGCCGGTGGCGACCAGCAGGGAGACCTGCGATGCGCCGAGGATGGCGTCGCTGCCGAAAATGCTGATGTCTAGAGCCAGTAATGCGACCAGTACGATGACCGGTACCAGGGCGATGAGGATCTTGCCGCTTCCTTTGTGTTCCATTTGGAAGCGCAAGTTACATATTTTTTGCGAATGCCCCTCACTGCCCGGCGCCTGCACCCGGAAGGCGTTTTTAAAATTTTTTACAAAGCCCCATCCGCTGCGATGGCGGGCTGTGGTGCGGGAGACGTCCCATAATATTGCAGGTTACCCGCAAAAACGGCCATTTTTGCGGGAGACGTCCCAATCCGGGGGACGTCTCCCGCACTTTACCCTTCGTCCGCATCCGTGTGTAGGGCGCTGGGGTGGGGGTGCTCCTGGTGGTCCAAACGCTGGACCACCAGGAGCAAAAACGGCCGTTTTTGCTCCTGGTCTGCAACAATTTGGACCACTAAGCGCACCCCTGTCCGCACCCCTGCCTGCACTCCCACCCGCACCCCGGATCGCACCCCACCCTCGCCCCGGATCGCCCTCAGGTTCAACCATCTACCGCCTCTCTTTCTCGCCGTCCCTCAGCCATCCGCCGCCCATCCGCCGTCCGTCTTTTCTACCCTTCCCACCGGCCTCTCCTTCCGGCCCCGACCAGGATTCTTTCCAGGCAACCGCCATCCCGCCGGGAAAGTGCTCCTGGTGGTCCAAACGCTGGACCACCAGGAGCAAATAAGGCCGTTTTTGCTCCTGGTCTGCAATATCTTGGACCAGTAGGAGCACTTTCCCGGAGAGGGGAGGTTGATGCTCGGGATGAACCCTGGCCGGGGGTGGTTGGGGAAGGGGGATTGTAGAGGTGGTGTATAGTACGACAAAAGGCCGCTGTCTCAGCGGCCTTTTACGGTTAGTTAGTAGTGTATTACCTTATAGAAGGTTAATTATTGTTGGTTAGAAGTCTCCGGTACAGAACCGGAGTAGAGTTGTTTCATTTCCGATTGCAAAGTTACGCACATTTTTTAATTCTCCAAACTTTTTTGAAAATTTTTTCGAAGAATTTAGTTTTGATTTTAAAATTATTTAATAATTAATTCCGGACGAAGCCGTTTCGTGCGCTCCAAAGCTTGCTCATCTTGCCATGCCTCAATGAGTTTCGGGTTTCCGCTGAGCAGGACGTCGGGGACCTTCCAACCGTTGAATTCGGCGGGGCGCGTATAGACCGGGGCGGAAAGAAGTCCGTCCTGGAAGCTGTCCGACAGCGCGGAAGTCTCGTCGGTCAGCGCGCCGGGGATCAGCCGGACGATGGAATCGGCGAGCAGGGCCGCCGGGATCTCGCCGCCGCTGACGACATAGTCGCCCACGGAGATCTCCCGGGTCACGAGATGCTCGCGGATGCGGTGGTCGATGCCCTTGTAGTGGCCGCAGAGCAGGATGATGTTCTCCTTGAGCGAGAGCTCGTTGGAGATGGCCTGCGTGAGGCGCTCGCCGTCGGGGGAGAGGAAGATGACCTCGTCGTAGTGCCGCTCGGCGCTCAGCTCCTGGATCATGTCATAGACCGGCTCGATGCGCATCACCATGCCGGCGTCGCCGCCGTAGCTGTAGTCGTCGACGTTCTTGCGCGGGCCGATGCCGTATTTGCGGAGGTTGTGGACCTGGATGTCCACCAGGCCTTTCTTGATGGCGCGCCCGACAATGGAGTGGGAGAGGGGGCTCTCCAGCAGCTCGGGCACGACGGTGAGGATATCGATTCGCATACTGATTCGTTTTGTACCGCAAAATTACGGTTTTAATTTATATTTTAGTATATTTGTCAGCTATAACTATTTTAAAACTCTGAGAATATGAGCGAAAACATCAATCCTGAAGAGATCCGGAAAGACTTTTCAGATGTAGAGAACCAGGTGGTTGACACCGTTCCTGCCGAAGAGGCTCCCGTTGCGGCACCGACCCAGACTGAAGAAACTTCCACCTCCGAACCGGAGGCGAACCTTGCCGACAAGTCTCTCGCAGAGCTCTCCGAGCTGTTCGTGCAGCTGAAGGAGAGCGCCGAGCGGATGTCCCGTTCCAAGGAAGCCGAGGCTATCAAGTCCGCGTTCTACAAGCTGCTCGGTCGCCTGAAGGGCGAGAGCGGCGTGTCCGAAGAAGCGGAGTCCAGCCAAGACAATCCTTTCGAGGCGGTGGAGCAGAATTTCAAGGCGATGTATGCCGACTACAAGAAGGAGCGCGCCGAGTTCAACAAAGAACAGGACGCCCGCCGCGAAGAGAACCTGGCCAAGAAACAGG
>Ga0265301_10006535_pt1 | contig 11106 bp, 8 predicted proteins | sample AusTroGonzalo_MG_2_FD_193488 | JGI IMG/M metagenome (GOLD analysis project Ga0265301, IMG submission 193488) | Bovine rumen microbial communities from tropical cattle in Woodstock, Queensland, Australia - Gonzalo_04 | ecosystem: Host-associated > Mammals > Digestive system > Stomach > Rumen ...
ACAGGTTTTCTCATCCCATTCCTTCCATGTTAAGGCGGCACCGGCCAGGGCGCCGTTTTTTCATGCAAAAAAAGGAAAAAAATGGCCGGCCCATTTCGAGTCGGTCATATATTACCCATGCAATCTTCCTGTTTACAACACCACAACCGTAATCCCGTTATTCATCTTCTGCTTTATAAGCGAATCAGCGTCTTCTCCATACAGACCGCATCAGCTTCATTTTCATACGGAGGATACTTCCCGCAAATAACATACCCCTGCTTCTTATAGAAATCGATCGCGTGGGCGTTACCCTCCCGGCATTCCAGCACCAGCCGTTTATACCCCTCGACCCGGGCCTGCTCTTCCACCAACTTCATCAGTCTGGCTCCGACCCCCTCCCGATTCGGCCGGGCATAGACCCGCTTGACCTCTCCGGTTTTCTGATCCATCCTGCGCACACCGGCGCAGCAGACGGGAACATCATCATCGTATCCGACGAGAAAAAAAGCCCCGTCCTGATGGAAATCATCCAGGCAGACGTGCGCTGTGCCGTCATGGCCGAGAATCCCGGTCAGCGTTTCATTCAGCTCCTGCAGAAGCTGTTGCGCACCCGGGGATTCTACCCTGGACCTGAAGAATGAAAGACTCATTTTCCCCCTTACCTTTCCGGCAGAATCTTTTAATCCATCGTCAAGCCCGGCAAAGGAAGTTTACTGCCGGGCCGGTTCTCCGCGTGACCAGAGGATTTTATCCGTCGGCTGAAAGTTTTCATCCAGATCCGGTATATTTACCGGAAGTTTACCGCGGGTGTCTCCCACGCCGAAACAGGCAAGCAGTTCCGCCGGCAGGTTTGTTGACCGGGTCGATCCGTCCGCAGGAAGGTCCCGCATCACACCGCCCCAGTAGGCAAGCAGCATTGCGTCTGCCTCCGGAAAGCGTGCTGCATCGTAGGGAAGCTGGCAACTGACCAGAATCACTGTTTTCCCTGTCTCATGCACAGCGGAAATGATCCTGTCAAAGGTTCCGGAGGAGAATCCGTCCGCTGTGGCCGGATCCATGCAGGCCTGATTATAGACCCGGTGTACCAGAATCACATGATCCGCTTCCACGGCAGCCCGGACACATTCTTCGTCATTGTCCCGGGTGTGTCTCATCACAACGATTTCAGCACCTTTCGGCAGGGCCTGCCTTTCTTCGAGCATCTTCCGTACCTGGTCGCCCGTTCCTGCGCGGTTAGTACAGGAATTCGCAAACAGGATCAGCGTCTTTTCGCCGGCCTTCACATTCAGCGGGAAAGCGTCTTTTTCATTTTTCAGCAAGGTCAGGGATTTTTCGGCCATCTGCCATTCCGTTTCCATATGGCCTGCTGAACCGATGGTTTCCCCGGCGGAGGCTATCTGCTCATCGGTCAGGGAGAAATCGGTCTGATCCAGAATGCCGTATTTCTGCTTCATCTCCAGAATCCGGTGAACGGATTCATTGATCCGCTCTTCGCTGATTTCTCCTCTTTCTACCAGTGCGGCTGCGGTATCAATATAGGTATCCGTCAGCCGGAAAGAAGCTGTGTCCTTCACGGACGGCAGGATCAGCATATCCACGCCCGCCCCGATGGTCAGCCGGATCGTATCCTCCATACTGAAGTTATCTGCAATGGCTGCCATATCCAGCGCGTCGCAGACGATCACCCCGTCAAAGCCCATGTCTCCGCGGAGAATATCCGTCAGGATGGTTTTGCTCATGGTGGCCGGAAGAAAGATCTGTTCCCCGGTGGTAACGGAAGAATAGGTTTCTTTCTCAATCTGCGGATACTGGATATGGGCCGTCATAACCATGTCCGCGCCGGCTTCGATTGCCGCCTGAAAGGAAACCAGTTCAAAATGCTTCAGTTCATCATATGTGCTGTTAATCAGCGGAAGGCCGGTATGGCTGTCCGTATCGGTATTCCCATGGCCCGGGAAATGTTTCACCACCGCCATGGTTCCGGTATCATGAAGCCCGGCCAGATAAGCGCATCCGAATGCCGCGGCAGCCTGCGGATCATCTGAGAAGGAACGAACGCCGATGACGGGGTTTTTCGGGTTGTTGTTGATGTCCATCACCGGTGCAAAATCTGCCTGAATGCCCAGCAGAGCGAGTTCTTCGCCGTGGATCCGCGCCATGATTCGCGCGTTCTCCGGATCTCCCGTAGCGCCAAGCGCCATATTGCCAACTCCGATGGTACCATAAGGGATCCGGGATACGTACCCGCCTTCCTGGTCTGTAAAGAAAACCTGCGGCAGTCCTCCGCCGGCCCGATTGGCCTCCTGAATATCGGAAATCAGACGAAGGGTCTGTTCCGCTTCCACGCAGTTTTCCAGAAACAGCAGCATGCCGCCGAAGTGATTTCTGCCGGCCATTTCACGGATCGGGTCGTTCAGCGCGGTAATGTTTTCTTTGACCGGTTCCCCTTCCGGCTTGTCCCCGTTTTCCGCCGGGACTTCCTCCCACACTCGGAAGGAAGCAATCATCATCTGTGCAACCTTATCCCGAAGGGACATGGAGGAGAGAATACGATCCACCGAATCACTTTCCGCCCATGCCGGCGCGGTCATGGTTCCGAAGACCATCATAAGGAACAGGATCGTGCAAATGATCTTTTTCATCCGAATAATCCGTCAGGATGTCAGCCTGACATTCCTTTCTCCGTTTTTAGTTTCCACACCTTGTCTGCATAACCTGCAGCAGATTGCTCAGGGTTGTCTTTTCTGCTATAGTATTTTCTGAAACAGAAAAAATGACTGACACTACGGGAGACAGAACATGAACAATATACTTGCACAGGGAGGATCATATGGACGGAAAGCTTTACAACGAGCTGATCGATCTCAGCCAGAAAATCTATGAAGCCGCCACAGACCGCCTGACCAACTACTGCGCGCAGAAATACTGCGGGATCGGCAACGACACAACGGAGCAGCAGATGGAGGATTACCTGTTCGTCACGAAAGAAACAGCCACATTCCTCTTCGGCAATGCCCTGGCGCTGCTGACAACGGAATCCCAGGAAGAAGAGATCGAAAGCTTCGTCGCCGGGCTCCGGCGGGTCATCGCCACAGCGCAGAAGAAGGCCGGGATCGACCAGTAACTTTGCTGCATCTATCATATCCAATTGAAACTTTTCAGTCAATGAAAAACCGGATCCACGGATCACATCAAGATTATGATGAAAGATCCAGCCCTAATCAGATTCAATATATTTCAGTATTTCACGATAACCATCATAAGGTGTGCCCGCCAAATCTTCAATCTGATGGGATAAACCGGTGATTTCAGCACCGTCAATCGTCATCGCCTGCAGAAAGCTGAATATATTGTTCCTGTCTCTGTCCCGGTAAGCTTTGCATGCTTCTTTGATTTCCGCTCTCCCGGATTCATTCTCCGCTGCAAAACGGCAGACAGACAGCATCAGTCTGACTGAAACATCCAGATAAGCAATAAAAAGATAAAACAGATTCCGGAATTCAATGAATGCGGTGGAATCCTCCTGTATTCTCAGTTCATCGCAGTATTCCGCATACGGATAGCGATATCTGTCCCGGATTGTACTGTACTGTTCGAAACCTCTGCGCTGAAAAAGCGCTGCAAGTCTGAATACGATTTCTCTTTCGGCGCTGTTGCCTCTGTCCAGTGAAAACCCGAGTTTTTTCTCAAACACCGGGTAAAACCAACCGTGCACAAAATAGCAGCCGTATCTTGTCGGATGGATCTTTTCAAACAGATCCGGATCTTCCAGGATACGCAGGATTTCATCCCATTCCCCGGCAAGTTCAAGCTGCAGCAGCAGTTCCCTGTCGCCGTGCACGTCATTCCATTCGTCCGGCGGAGAAGGTTCCGCTGCGCGCAGGTTTTCTTCATAAACGACCGCCAACGCTTTTCTGAAACGATTGGTGTTCTCCGTATACAGATCAGCAGCCACGTCTTTCAACGTGCCGTAACGGAAAGCATAGCGATGCCCATAGCGATTCAGATAAGGCCGAATGTACCGGAGCAGATTCCGGAGCCTGTGAAGGAGTTCTGGATCTGCAGCATCTAGCTCCTTCAGTCCGGTCATCATCTCCTGCTCACTCAGGCCGTCCGGAGCAACAGCCAGCAGACCGAAGGCCGCCGGGATGAACCCGAGGATTTCCGCAAAGCGGGTTTCCAGTGCCGCCAGCATCTCGCGAAAAGCTGATTGGGGTGTATCCCCGAATTTCATGATCTTTGCCTGCAGGTCCGCAAAGGACCCGAAGTTCTTCAGTTCGTTCAGGAGAACCCTCAGGTAAAGCGGATATCCGGCGCCCGGTGCCTGAACGATCTGCTGCTTCTGCTCATCATCCATTTTTTTCAGCGTATGCAGCAAAAACTGATCAATCAACTGTTCCCGTTCGGCCCGGGTTTCCAGCGGCGGCAGCATGATTCTCTCCGCGTCCTGATACCGGTCCGGCTTCAGTTCTTCCTCCGTAACAATCAGAGTAAATCCTTCCGGCGGGCTGCAGAAGACATACTGTCCGTCCACAATCAGGACATCATATCCATTCTTTTTCAGGTCAGCCAAAAACTCATCCCGAATAAACCGTTCCCGATTGGCCAGGCTGCTATCCTTTTCCTCTTCCGTTCCCTGAAACAACCCGGCCTCCTGTCCGATGGACAGATACAGGTCCAGTTCGGACATGCTTCTGCTGCTGGCCCCGGCAAAACGGGAAATCACCCGATGCCCTTCTTCCCTCAGTTTTTGCTGTGCACGGCAAAGCAACGCCGTTTTTCCGGTTCCTTCCGGCGCCGTAATCACCAGCGTTCCGCCGGTATCCCGGACAAAGCGGCTGATTTGCTCCAATTCTGCTTTCCGGCCCACAAAGTCAAATACAGTAGTCCGGACGAACATGTCCTGTTCTGAAGCGTCTTCTTCAAACGGATCTGCCGAATCGTCCGGTACGCAGTCCGGATATTCCCGGGTGATCAGGCGCTTCATTTCTTCAAGAATCACTTCCCGCAGCGGGCGTCCGCCAACCGAGAAGTCCACAAGCCTTCCCTGGCTTGCATCTCCCAGAGTGCGAAGTTCTTCGGTTTCCTTCTCCCGATCCCAGCTGCAGTCGTAGCAAAAGGGATCCCAATCGCTGCGGATCCTGTCCTTGATTTCGGTCAGTTTTCTGTCCGCGGTGTCTTCATCTTCCGCGCCGAAATTGGTATAGATCTTTTTCTGTTCAGGGGACAGGTCTCCTCCCGAAAACGGATCGTTCCGGAAGAAGAATAACGCTTTGCTTTTGTCCGGCCGGTACCGTTCGTCTTTCATCAGGTAAACCATCGGGGCCAGGGTGGCATGCTCGATTTCCATTTCCGTAATGGAATAAATACCCAGCAGGTCCTTCAGTCCCTCATATTTTGCGATTGCTTCCTCGCTGATATCCCGCTTCTGTGCCGGATCCGGCACCCAGCCCCGCCGCTGTCCGAGAAAGCAGAGAAAAAACGGCCTGCATTCATCAATGCAGTTCAAGCAGGCCATAATCGTATTTCCGGATTCGGAATCCTCCTTGCTCACACCCCACCGCAGGTCGATATCCGTCATCCTGATTCTGCGTTTTTCACACCATTCACGCAGTTCCGGAAAAACTTCCTGAATCAGATAGTCCCGTTCCGCGTGCATATCATTGAACGTGGAGCTGATAAAAATCCGGATATCGGTCCATTTTTTGTCAACTGACATAGATGTTCCCCTTATCCTCAGTATTCCTCACAGTAATCTATGGCATAAGTATCATAGAATATTTTCAGGACCGGTTGATCACAGCCATCGAAGGCTCATTTCCTTTTTTTACAGCACCACAACCGTAATCCCGTGATTCATCCTGCCATAATCCGGATCGCGCGTAACAGCCTTATCCTGCTCCGCCAGTTTCCGGGAAGCGGCATCCATCGGGCCAAAGTCTTCCCCCGGAATAAAATCCTTTATCAGCAGTTTTCTCTTCATCGCTGCCAGTTCGTCCCTGACGCCGACCCGGATCTTTCCTCCCCGGCCGGTGCTGCCGTAACCGTGGATCAGTTTCACGGCCTTCACCCTGCTGACGCGCATCTCCTGAATACCGATATTCATCCGGCTGACCGCTTCCTCCACCAGCGGCATTCCGTCCTCCAGATTCAGCCGGGGAATCCCGCTTCCCTGCTTTTTCCGCCGGGGCGCCGGCGAATCGTCTTTGATGACCGGCATATGCTCCCTGGCCAGGTACTCAAGGAACTCCCGCGTTTCCTCCTCCGGCGGCACAGATGGAACATCCGTCTTCGGGACCGGTGCCGGTTTTGCAGGCCGGGTTTCCGCCGGTTCTTCTTTCTCTGCGGCAGGATTCCGGGACGGCAGGTTATGCTTCCTCCGGAGCATTTCCGCTTCCCGTTTCTCCCTGGCATTTATCTTCCGCTTCATCATCATACCGTTAAACTAATGACCCTTCCGTCTTCAGCCTCAGCATATACTCCCGGAGTTCATCTTCATTCCGCAGAACCGCTTCCGATGCGCCGCAGAGCATTACGTTGTCAAACCCATCAATGAAAGACCGGGCATCTGTCTTATATCCGATGCATCGTTTCCCTTTGGCATAACAGTAACCCAGCTCAAAGCAGGCGCCTTCATCCGGCACCCGTCCATCAAACAGAAACAGCACCGCATCACACCAATCCATATGTGAGCAGTCCAGCCGGAACAGATACTTCCGCACCGGCATTCCATCAATCACAGCAGGCAGATCCGCAACACACCCGCCTTCCCGCTGCGGCAGGAATGTTTCATGCCCGCATTCCCGAACAACCGCATCCACCTTTTCATTAAAAGCCCGTTCACCTTCAGAAAACAATGGAGCAGCAATATATACTTTCATATCAAACAATTGCCCCCCTTCAATTGATACGTTTTGTCAGGATACCGTTCCTTCACATTGACCCCTTACTTCCCGTCCGAGAAACTGGTGAATGCGCTGTGCTCCATTTCAGGCAAGCCATATTTCTCCTTCGCATCGGCGATCGCCCGGATCATAAAGCTCATATTTCTGGCCAGATTCCGCATGGTCTGCAGGCCTTCCAGGTCCTTTTTCACATCCTCCGCCGTAAAGCCATGCACCTGATTCCAGTACGTGGCTGAAGCAACGGGCATTCCGGAGATCGTGAAATACTTATTCAGCACGTCAAAAGAAGCCGTATTGCCCCCGCGTCTGGCGCTGACAACAGCTGCGCCGACTTTCATATGTTTCGAAAAATGAGTGGAATAAAACAGCCGGTCCATAAAGGATAAAACCGTTCCGTTCGGGCTTGCATAATATACAGGACTTCCGATCACAAGCCCGTCCGCAGCTTCAAACTTCGGCGCCACCTCATTCACCAGGTCATTCAAAACGCATTTCCCGGTCTTCATACAGGAACCGCACGCAATGCATCCGCGTATATCCTTATTGCCCACATGAATCAGTTCCGTTTCAATTCCTTCCGTCGTGAAAACGGAAATCATTTCCTGAAGCGCTGCAGCTGTACAGCCTTTTGCCCTCGGACTGCCGTTCAGCAATAATACTTTACCCATCTTCATTTCCTCCTTATTTCATCCGCGAATCAATCGCGTTCTTCATGCTGATGGTGTTTCATTGATTTGTCTCATTGTTCCGTTGTGATGCACACTTCGCCCAGGAATGCAAAAATATTCTCTATTCAAAGATATCATTAAAATCTGATTTCAGCAATAAAAAAAGCTGCCGACCAGCGTATACACCAGTTTTACAGGAATATAAAGCGGCTGTCCCGGAGGATCAGTCCGGGGCAGCCGAGATCTATTCATATCATTTCAGCCGGTTCCGGTATTACGGCCGGCGCCTGTCAGGCGCCATAGTGACGATAGGTTTCTGTCGGATAATACTCCGTCTCTTCCTGAGTGTACACATCTTTGGTTTCTTCTTCCCGCACGTCATCGGAATCGGTATTCCTGTTCTTCCTCCTGTTGTACAGGATCAGGCCGATCACGATACCGATCACCAGGCTGCCGCCGGAGAAGACAGCAGAGGGCATTTCAGACAGGATCTCTTTAGCGGCAACGATCAGTCCGCCGATCACACCAACCGCTCCGATGCCCAGACCGAACAGAACAGCCAGCCCGATGGGAGCAAACCCGATCAGTCCCAGAATCCCCAGGATCATCAGTCCCAGGCGGCGTCCTCCGTGCCCATACATCCGGCCACGAGGACCCCTGTTGTAACGAACATACAGCATTTCAGGATCCTCCTTTTCATCATTCCGGCGATCTGTCGATCACCGTGATGAAAGGATAACATGGGCGCATACAGGAATACAGGACAAACGGTGAAAAATAAGCAGGGTTATTTTTCCGAGGCTGTCAGCACAAATTAAGAATCTCCCGGTAACGGCACATCTGTCAAATTGCATCGGTGCATTTCCCCGCGGGAAGATCAAAATGACGCGTGAAGTCCGTGTTCATATTGAAATCATAAGGGCAATTATAGTGACCACACGATCTCATAGGGCAGCATAAATAAGGCGCATTTTTATGTCATATATATTTTGTCAGCTATTCTATCATTTCCTTTTCCTGCAATATGATGTATAATAATTCCGGTTTTCGCCATTGTGTTAGCGCACTTTATAGCAGTTATTGCTTTTCTGTCCGGATTTCAGGAAACCGACCCATTTTTCCGGGATTTTTGTGTCCGGACAGGGATAAGCATCACCGGGATTTCTTCATGGTGAAGCTCCCGAAAAAAACATACAGAATATCCCGTAATCCGGGAAATGAAGTGCTTAAACGGAGAATTGATCATGTATGCAGGAAAATCGGTAAAACGGGTTGATGCATTCGATAAGGTTACAGGCCGTGCAAAATATACGGATGATCTGTGTTATAAGGATGCTTATGTCGCAAGGGTCATTCATTCGGATATTGCTCATGGAAAAGTGATATCATTCGACATATCGGAAGCTGAAAAGGTCAAAGGGGTCATAAAGATCCTGACATGTTTTGATTTGAAGGAGAAGCATTATTATGCGACTCCGGGGCATCCGTATGAACTTGATCCCAAACAACGCGACGTGGAAGACCGTCTGATGCTGACGGATACGGTCCGTTACTATGGAGATGATATTGGGGCAGTAGTGGCGGAGAATGAGGTAGCGGCGGAGCAGGCTCTTAAGCTCATCAAGGTCAGATATGAGGAATATCCGTTTGTTCTCGATGTCCGGGAAGCTATGAAAGAGGGTGCTCCGCAGATCCATAAGGCATTTCCGGGCAACATTCTCGCCCATTCGACGATCAGGGAAGGCAATTATGAGGAGGCGATCAAAGAACCCGGTCTTATCAAAACAGAGGGCTGGTACGAGATCCCTATGGTGCAGCATTGTCATATGGAAAATCAGATCTGTTATGCCGAGATGCATCAGAATCGTATCCATATCGTCACGTCGACGCAGGTCCCCCATGCAGTGCGAAGGATCGTGGCGCAGGCGCTTGGTATGGACTGGGGATCGATCAGGGTCGTCAAGCCATACGTTGGCGGTGGTTTTGGAAACAAACATGATATCATATATGAACCGCTGTGTGCATGGATCTGTAAAATGACAGGCGGACATGCCGTGAAACTGGATGTCCCCCGTGAGGAAACCTTTGTATGCACCCGTGTTCGGCATGGTTTTCTGGGACATCTTATTTCATGGGTGCGTCCTGACGGTTCCTTTGCGGCACGCAAGCTGGAAGCAATATCAGATACGGGAGCTTATGCTTCTCACGGCCATGCCGTATGTCTGGTTGAAATGTCTGCATTCAAACAGCTTTACCCCTGTGAAAATATAGAGATTGACGGCTGGACAGTGTTCACGAACAAGCCGGCAGCCGGTGCCATGAGAGGCTATGGTGTACCTCAGATGATGTGGGCGCTTGAACGCCACACAGACGAGATCGCTTCCGCGATTGAAATGGAGCCGGTCGAATTCAGAAATCGCACCCTGATTCCCGTGGGATATAAGGATGATTTTGCCAAAAGGGAAGTTCTGTTCAACTCTCATGAGCAGTGCCTTGATAAAGCAATGACGATCCTTGATTATGAGAAGAAACGGAAGGAATATATGAATCAGACCGGAAATATCAGGCGCGGAATCGGTGCCGCCGTATTTTGGTTTGATACGGGAACCTGGCCGGCTCTTCAGGAAAACTCTTCCTGTCGCATGGCTTTGAACGGGGATGGTTCCATACAGGTACAGATGGGTGAAACTGAGATCGGACAGGGAGCCGATACCGTTTTTGCACAGATGGCTGCCGATGTATCAGGCGTCAGAATGGATATGGTTCATCTGGTCTCCTTTCAGGATACGGATATCACCCCTGTCGGGCTTGGAGCATATGGTTCAAGGCAGACTTACGCAGCCGGATATTCAATCCGTAAAACGGGCGCTCTTCTTAAGGAAAAGATCCTTAAGCGGGCAGAAGAACTGCTTCAGATCCCGGAATCCGATATGGATATCATAGACGGAGAGATCATCAGCATTAAAAACGGCACGGTATTAAAGGATCTTGGTTCGCTGGCAAAGGAAATACAATACAGCCGAAAAGACAGTACCCAGCTGACTGCCGAAAGCACAGCGCATATCAGTGCTGCACCTTATACCTTTGGCTGTACGGTTGCGGAAGTGGAAGTAGATATTGCATTGTGTAAGATAAAACTCATTAATATTGTTAACTGTCACGATGCGGGTGTTTTGATCAATCCTGCATTGGCTCAGGCTCAGGTACATGGCGGTATGAGCATGGGAATCGGTTATGGTCTGCATGAGAAACTGATATTTGACCAAAAAACCGGGCGTACGCTAAACAATAATCTGCTGGATTATAAGCTTCCAACCATTCTGGATCACCCTTCCCTTCAGGCGGAGTTTATCGAAAACCCGGAACCTGAAAGTGCGTTTGGAGCAAAGGGCCTTGGGGAGCCACCGGTCTGCTCGGTAGCTCCTGCGATCGGGAATGCAGTATATTCAGCAACAGGTGTCAGCCTGAACAGGCTTCCGATGGATCCGCACGAATTGTATAAAGCTTTTTCCGAGGCCGGTCTTATCAATGACAGTGAAAAACAGGGATCT
>Ga0265301_10006536_pt1 | contig 11104 bp, 8 predicted proteins | sample AusTroGonzalo_MG_2_FD_193488 | JGI IMG/M metagenome (GOLD analysis project Ga0265301, IMG submission 193488) | Bovine rumen microbial communities from tropical cattle in Woodstock, Queensland, Australia - Gonzalo_04 | ecosystem: Host-associated > Mammals > Digestive system > Stomach > Rumen ...
CTTGCGCAGCCAATGCATTTGTCAGGTTCCGCCATGTAAGCGTAGTTGTAACCTTTTCCATTAACTTCTTTTGCCAGACTGATGACACCCATTGGGCAGTTCACGACGCACACGCCGCAACCCTTACAACGTTCAGTATCAACAGAAATAGCTCCTTTGAAACTTGCCATAATTTTAATTTTTTAGTTAGATTTATGATGAAATTTTTCTCTTTCTAATCTGCCTATTAAAAAACGTACAAAATTACAAATCTTTTTTTGTAAAAACAAGGAAAAAGAAAAATAATTTTTTAAAAGAAAAAAGATTTCGATTTTTCGAAATCTTTTTCCACTCGTGTCGAAAACACGATATTCTATTTACCCCGCACAAGCGCAGCGCAGTGTGGGGTTGTGAATCACTAAAACTACTTCACCGGATGATCCTTTGCGAACATCTGCAGTCTCTCGGCGAGCACCGGAATCTCATCGCGCTTGATGAGCGAGGTGCAGGCGCGGATACCTTGCTTGTCGCTGCCGCAGGTGTCCAACGAGATGGCCGAGATGCCGTAGTACATCATCTCCTCGACGAGGTCGGCACCCTTGAAGCCTGGATAGCAATAGGTGAAATAGAAGCCGTCGGCGATAGGCTCTCCGAGGTCCTCATCGTATGTGATGTAGAAGCCGGCTGCCAAGAAAGCGTCTTTCATCAATTTTGCCTTCTTGCCGTATTCCAAAACGTCGTCGCGGTAGTTGTAGATGCCGTCGTTAACAGCCTTCAACACGCCTTGAAGAGCATACTGTGCCGAGTGTGCAACGCCTGATGTCAATGGGTGCAAAGCTCCGAAGAGGATGCCGCGCAGGAAGATCTCCTGTCCGCAGAAGCCCTTCAAATCAGGGTAGTGGCGTGCTGCGAGCTTGTCGCTGATGGCGAGGATGGCGCAACGTTCGCCGGCGAAGCTGAATGCCTTTGAGCTTGAAATCATCAGCATGTAGTTGTCGGCGTATTTTCCGACTGTCGGCTGGAACGGTGCCTCTCCCGGATGGCTGTAGTCCTTACGGAAGTCCATGCCGAAGTAGGCGAGGTCCTCGAGAACGATGACGTCGTATTTGTTTGCGAGTTCGCCGATGATCTTGAGTTCTTCGTCGGTGAGGCAGACCCATGTCGGGTTGTTAGGATTCGAATACAGCATGCTGTGAATCTTACCTGTCTTCAGTATTTCCTCGAGTTTCGCGCGAAGTTTCTCGCCGCGGTAGTTGTAGATGTCGAAATGCTCCATCGGGATACCCAAAACCTTGCACTGGAACTTATGCACCGGGAAGCCTGGGTCGATAAACAGCATGGTGTCCTTGCCCTTGTTGAGATGGCCTGTGATCATAAACGATGCAAAAGCGCCCTGCATCGAGCCCACGGTAGGGATGCAGTTGGCCGGAGCGATGTCGAGGTCGAGGAAGTTCTTGATGAAGCGTGATGCCTCTTTCTTCAATGCCGGCACACCGTCGATCGGCGGATATGTCGCTGCCACTCCTCTTTTCACCGCTTCAACCTGTGCGTCGATGCCTGCCTGAGCTGCCGGAAGACCCGGGTTGCCAAGCTCCATGTGGATGAACTTCACACCGCTCGCCGCCTCAAGGTCAAACGCCAGCTTGTTGATCTCGCGGATACCGGCTCTGCCGATGCACGGAAGATTGCTGTCCTTGAACACTTTTTTCGCTACTTCTACTGGAATTACGTTGTTTTTCATGATAATATCGTTGATTTTTAATGAATTAGCATTTTTATATCCAGACTGCAAAGATATTAAGATTTATTTGAATTAACAAGGAAAAAATAAAAAATAAAAAAAGACGCAATCTCTTGCGTCTCTGTTGTGGGTCGTACTGGACTCGAACCAGTGACCTCTGCCGTGTGAAGGCAGCGCTCTAAACCAACTGGGCTAACGACCCAATAAAAAAACGCCGTCGGCGTTTTGTGGGGCGAACAAGGATCGAACTTGTGACCTCATGCCTGTCAAGCATGCGCTCTAAACCAACTGAGCTACCGTCCCATTTGCGGGTGCAAAAGTACAACAAATTTTTATACCAACAAACTTTTTTTGTAAAAAATTTTTTCATATCTTTGAATTTTCAAATCTATATCAAAATGAAAAAAGTTAAGTACCTGCTAATCACCGCGTTAGCTATTTTGCTCAACGCAAACTTATTCGCACAAGAAAAGAAAAATTTAGAACTTGCCGACATCTATGAGCGCCCAACACTGAGAATGAAAGGCATTCAAGGCATGAATCCGATGCGCGACGGCAACACCTACAGCTCTATCGAAAAGGGCGATTTTAACATTTATAACTATAAAACCGGCAAAAAAGTAAAGACATTGTTCAGCTTTAAGGAACTCGTCCTGGAAGGCGACACCCTGCCTCTCGATGTGGATGACTATCTCCTCAGCGACGACGAGTCGAAATTGCTGATTATGACCAATACCAACTATATCTACCGCCATTCGTTTACCGCCGACTGTTACGTCTATGACTTCAAAACAAAAAGCCTGAAAGCATTGTCGGATAACGGTAGCCAACGCCTCGCAACGTTCTCGCCAGATGGCACCAAAGTGGCATTTATGCGCGATAATAACTTGTTTATCAAAGATTTAGTGAGTGAAGAAGAATCACAGTTTACCTACGACGGACTCTACAATAATATTATTAATGGTGCTCCCGACTGGGTCTATGAAGAGGAATTCAGCTTCTCGCAAGGCTATTTCTGGTCGCCCGACAGCAAAAAAATAGCTTTCTACAAATTCGACGAATCGAATGTGAAAGAATTCAAAATGGAAGAATTCCAAGGCCTTTATCCAGAATGGTATAGCTACAAATATCCAAAAGCAGGCGAGGATAACTCGGTGGTCGAGGTCTATGTTTATAATCTCTACGAGAAAACTACCACAAGAATGGACACCGGCGCCGAAAAAGATATCTATCTTCCAAGAATGACATGGACTAAAAATGCCGATATGCTTGCTATTCAACGACTTAACCGCCATCAGAACCATCTTGAGATTCTTGCCGCAAACACAAATACAGGCGAGACAACGGTGTTTTACGATGAGGAAAACAAATATTACATCGACATTACCGACGACTGGGCTTTCCTAGATAATGGCAAGCAATTCCTGATGACAAGCGAGAAATCGGGTTATAACCATATCTATCTCTGCAATCTCGACGGCTCTGACGCTACAGCTCTCACATCTGGAAATTGGGACGTGACCACTATCTATGGCTTCGATGGAAAAGAGATTTATTTCCAGGCAGCCAAACATTCGCCTGTCGAACGACAGATTTATGCCGTGAATTTGAAGGGTAAAATGAGAGAACTTGTTGCTAGTGAAGGTGTTAACGATGCTTTCTTTAGCAAAAATTTCAAATATTTCATAAATATCAATTCAACGGTTACAAAACCATATGAATACACCTTATATAATAATAAGGGCGAGGTTGTGAGAGTTCTTGAAGACAATCACGAGCTTGTTGAAGAGCTTAAAGCATACAATATCAGCGAGAAACAGCTTCTTAAGATAAGCGACCCTGCCTTTGTGATGCCTGATGGCACTACCGTTGACGTTGATGCATGGCAGATCCTTCCTCCTGACTTCGATCCTAACAAGAAATACCCCGTGCTGATTTACGTTTATGGCGGTCCTGGTCATCAGACCGTTTTGAACCAGTGGGGCCACAGCGACTGGAAGTGGATGCAGCTGCTCGCACAAAAAGGCATCATCTCGATCTCTATTAATAATAGAGGTAGCGGCGCCCAGGGCGAGATGTTCAAAAAAATGACATATCTCGAACTTGGAAAATACGAGACCGAAGATATGATTACAGTGGCAAAATATATGGCGGCAAAACCTTTCGTCGATGCTGAGAAAATAGCTATCTACGGCTGGAGCTACGGCGGATTTATGGCTGCCAACGGCATCACCAAGGGATCGGAATATATCAGCACAGCTGTCTCGGTTGCGCCTGTCACCAACTGGAGATACTACGACAACATCTACACCGAGCGTTATATGCGCACACCTCAGGAAAATCCAAGCGGTTATGACGACAACTCGCCGGTGAGCAACACCAAGATGATTAAAGGCAATTATCTGCTTTGCCACGGAAGCGGCGACGACAACGTGCATTATCAGAACGCCATGGAGCTTATCAAGTCGATGATTGCCAACGGAGTGCAGTTCGACCTGATGATTTATCCTAACAAGAATCACGGCATCTACAGCTATTATCCTGAATACGGTAAAGGCTCAGTGAGAATGCACCTGTTCAATAAGATCGACAATTTCTTATTTGAACACTTGCTTGGAGAATAAAAAATGAAAATTTTTGTTGAAGCTATCAAAATAAGTTGTATTTTTGCAGCCACTTTTAAGTAAAGTTTTTTAGTTTAACAATTAAAAGAAAGAGAGAGTATTTAAAATGATTATTATTCCTGTAAAAGAAGGCGAAAGCATCGACCGCGCTCTTAAACGCTACAAGAGAAAGTACGAGAAAACAGGTGTTGTGAAAGAATTGCGCAACCGCCAGAAGTTCACAAAACCGTCAGTTATCAAACGTGAAGCTTTGCAGAAGGCTATCTACGTTCAGAAACTCCGCCAGGCAGAAGAGAACGCCTAATCGATTCACGCTTATAGCAAGAATAGAATCAAAGAAAAAATCGCTTCGGGAAACCGATGCGATTTTTTTTCTTGTTTTTTGTCCATTGTATCAGATTTTATTGTATCTTTGCACCGTTTTTTTTGAGCATTGCCAACTTATTTTATAAAAACTAAACATGAAATCAACATTTTTCAACATTTTTACATTTTCTTTGGCCATGGCACTGAGCATGCTGTTGCCTACAACAATAAACGCACAGAGCGACGGATTCTTCCGTGGCGGTGAAACTGGAAACTACGAAAATCGTGACATTTCTGCAGGCGGCGGAATGTCCCTTGGTGGCGCAACCAATGAAAATCCCACGCCAGTGGGAAGCGGTTTGCTGATATTGGCTGCAGCTGGCGCTGGCTATGCTGTTGTTCGCCGCAAACGCAATTATGGGAATTATAAGTCCCATAATACCTATAGGCATGGTGCGACATTGATAATCGCTTTAGCTCTTATTCTTGGCATGACCCAGTGCAAGAAAAAAGAAGTTGCACAAATTAATACCGCTGATAATGGTGTTCATATAACCTTGGTTGTCGATAACGGTGGTGAAAAAACAGATTTTTTGAACGGTACTTTTACATGGAGCGCTGATTCAACAGAATATATAAATGTTGGCGGAAATCATAGCGGTTATATCGGTCAGCTGTCTGGTACCGGCAATGGCTCGACATCAATGACTTTTACCGGAACCATAACTCCAGACCCTGAGTTGGATACTCAGCTTTATTTTTTCTATCTCGGCTCAGGAAACCATGCAGGCTCTACAAAGGTTGATTTTTCCTCACAAACAGGATTACGTGATTATGTGACAAACTGCCATATCGCTATTAGTGGTCCAGTTGAATATACTGGCACAGAAACATCATTCACTGCTACACTCAATATGAAAATGGCTATAGCTTATTTTGATTTGAGAGGCTTTGGTAACAATACCGTTTTCTTGCATGGCAATGATGTGTTTTCTGCAGCAAATGTTAATTATACCAATGGTACTATAACTGGTGTTACCCAAGGTAATATAATGCTCGGCAAAGGTGGACAGCAATATGTCGCTTTGATTCCATCTACTGATAATAATAAAAAAACTCTGATATTTGAAAGCCCTAATGAAAGCGCTTATTCAATTGAATTCTTGAGAGGAATTCAAGCTGGCAAATATTATTCAGATTCAGGTAATGCACTAACAGTGAATGTACCAGCTTCAGTAAGCAATATACCAGTTTTTACTGTGTCAGATAGTGGTAAAAAAGTGATTTTCTCACCTGGTAATTTGCAGTATCAGGCTTCTACAAATACATGGCGTTTTGCAGAGAACCAATGGGATTATGTTGGCGGAACATATAATAATGTTGAATATGGTAATGTAAAGGTAAATAATGTGAAATGTGATAATGCGCAGATTTCTCAGAACTATACAGGCTGGATAGATTTGTTTGGTTGGGGAACAAGTGGATATAATCATGGTGCTACACATTACGAACCATGGAGTATAAGCACTACCAATTCTGATTATCAAGCATATGGAGTTGCTAGTAAAAACTTGCATGACAATAGTAAAAAGGCCGAATGGGGCTTCAATTTAAACTATAATGGCGGTGACATATCTAAAATGTGGCGTACATTAACAAAAGATGAATGGACTTGGTTGATTGGCGCTGAAAAAGAGAAATCTGTTAATAATAAACACCGTGGAGGTAGGCGTTTTCTTAGAGCAAATGTAGAAGTGAAAAGTGGGAAATGGTACAAAGGGTTGATTATTTTCCCTGATAATACTGAGAATGAAAATGGTTATAACAATTATAATGGAGATTATGAAACAGTTTATAATGAATCTTGGAACACTATGCTCACTGGTGGTGCCGCGTTTTTACCTGCAGCTGGATATAGAGAAAAAGGTACGGAATTTAAGTTAGGTTATAAGGTTAATAATACAGAGTATTATAGACGTGATCATGGATGTTATTGGAGCGCAACAGGTAATTCTTCAGGTACTTCGGCTGAATGTATGTACTTTTTTTACTATGAAGGTAGTACAGCAACTACTAATAATGTTTTTGTAAGCAAGTTGGGACCAGAAAACACTAATACTAAAAATAGAAGTTTAGGCTATTCCGTCCGCCTTGTTCGCGACGTTAACTAATTTTAATATATTTTTTTAGAAAATAATTAATAACTAACTATTTCTAACTTTAAAAAACATTTTTTATCATGAAAAAGCTTTTAATTATCATGGTTTTGCTGCTTCCAGTGTCGTTGTTGGCACAGAAGAGCGATGGTTTCTTCCGTTATCAAAGTGATGATATCTACGGCGACCGTTCAAATGGCGTCGAAGCGGGTATCTATAATTATGGTATCGGCCAGTCGGTTCCTGTAGGCGGTGGCTTGCTGGTGTTGGCTGCTGCAGGCGCATGCTACGCTGTGGCACGTCGCAACAAAAAGAACTCACGCCACATCAACATCATGATGCTTGCCGCTGTGATGCTTCTCGGCATGACACAATGCAAGAAAAACGTTGAGCAGATTGTCCCAAGTGCCGTTTCAGAACCCGACGGCGTGCACATCACACTTACAGTGGGCGACGGCTCAAAGGTCAATGTCACTCCAGGTTTTGTCGATCCTCAGACCCAGGAGGTTTATGCAAAAGTCGATTTCGAAAATGGCGATAAGCTCTATGTCGGAAACAACGGCGCTTACTGCGGCTATTTGACTTATTCCGAGACAGACCAACAGTTTGCTGGTAATATCAATCCAACAAGCGAAGCCGATTATCTCCATTTCTATTTCATGGGCAACAAGGCTGGCGACTTGAATGATGGCGACACAGAATGCACATTCGATATCATCGACCAGACAAGCAAATATCCTGTCGTTTCATACGGACGTTCAACAAGTTTGTATGTCTCAGGAAAAACAGATTATTCAGCAAAGCTGGGCAATTATTGCGCTATTGTGAAGTTTGTCACCAGCTACGCCACAGAAAAGGTCCTCACCATCAAAGGATTGAACAATCAGGTTACCTTGAATTTCGCAGCTAATAACACAAATACTCCTGTTAACCCTTATTCATACAGCAAGGCTGATACCGACGGTTCTATCCAAGTCCACGCCGAAGGTACAGAAGGCACTGAGAAATGGGCTATTATTCTTCCAAACACCTCGTCGGTGTCGGCATCGGCAAGAGCATTTGGATTGGCTTCAGCCGAAAACTTCACTATTCCTGTGCTTGCAGCTAACGCTTATTATACTAATAATGACAAAGGTATCTGGATTAACCTTGCCCTTCCTGGAGTTTATACCGGAAATGCCGACAAGCGTTTTGTGTTTGCCCCAGGTAATGTGCAGTATAATGCAGCAGAAAACAAATGGCGTTTTGCCGAACACCAATGGGATGTTATCGGAGCAACAAATAATCAAATATCACCAACTTATAATGGCTGGATTGATTTGTTTGGCTGGGGCACTGGTCAAAATCCTACATTGGCAACTGATAATAATCCTGACTACCCAATATCACCGACTACTCTTATGAATAGAGTGAATGATTGGGGTGTGAACTTCACATCAAAATCAAACGGCACGGATGACGGTTTCTGGTGCACATTGACAGGAAACGACTGGGTCGAACTTATGAATAGGCAGGCCTCCTCACTTCGTGCTAATGGTACGGTTAACGATGTAAAAGGTGTGATTTTGCTTCCTGACAATTGGGCTTCAGTTTCCCCGAAACCATACAACTTTACTATCAAGACCAAAGGTGGTGCGTTTACCGACAATGTAATTGATGATGCTGAGAAATGGGCAGAATTGGAAGATTTGGGATGTGTGTTCCTTCCAATTGGCGGATATAGACATCCTGGTTATACTAATAATGTTTATAATTTGACATCAATAGGGTATTATTGGTCAACTATGGAGAATAATGATGACACAAAAGGTGTGTATTTTATAGTTAAAAAAGATGGGACAGAGTGTCAAATCAATGAAACTACTACTTATAAGAAATTCGGTCATTCTGTCCGTTTAGCACACTATATCAATTAAGGAACATTCCTTATAACAAAATTAAAAGTCCCAGTGTTTGTTTTGAAAGCACTGGGGCTTTTTTCTGCCTTAAGGCAAAAAATTTTCATCACGCGGCTGCAGGAATGAAAATTATTTGTAATTTTGCAGAGTCTGATTTCGCCCAGGCCCTCACATCTTGCGATAATGTGTGTTGGGTAGCTAACAGACAGGCCGAGCAAGCGGCCTCGTAGCAGGGGCGACTACGAAATAAAGGGAGGTCTCGGCCTCCTTTTTTTATTTTTTCCAGATTAAAGGGATGTTCTTCAAATCCTTATGCCTCATAGCGTGAACCGATGTTACTAACCAAAAATTCTCATTTTTGTTGTAATACAGATGCACTGCCGCAACGTGGTCAAAATCTTCAATGTGAGTTACAACGAGTAATAACGAAAACGGTTTGTTCCCTTTATGGATTTCGTTATAATTGCGTGCGACAAACTCAGCATAATCTTCTTTGGTAAGACCTAAATGATACAATTGTTCTTCCATTTTTTCCATGTGTTCAAGATTATGCTTAATTGTGTTTGTTATATTAGCCCTAATGATTTGTACATTTTCTGGCAGTTCCATTACTTCCTGTATCTTTCTTAATGCTGCCATCGGAATGCGTCCTATCGCTTTATACCTTTTGTTAAGTTTCACTTTGTTTTTACTCTGTTTTACCATAGTTTTATAATTTATTAACCAATACATTTCTCCTTCGCCACCAAGGCGAATCCGGTTTATGAGTTAATAAATTCTATGGCGCTTTGTTTCTTGATTCGAAATCAGTTGCAAAAATAATGCTTTTTTTCAAAAAGATGCCAATTTTTTATGAAATCTCTTGACATTTTCAAAATTATGCCGTATCTTTGAAGTCGAAAAGTTCGGAGTGATGGTAGAGAGGTTTTTGAGGTATATTAAAACGGAAAAAAGATACTCAAGTCTCACAGTTTCAGCGTATGAGAGAGACCTGAAGGAGTTTTCGGCATACCTTATTAATATATATGAGCTTCACGATATCACAAAAGCGACGACGCAGATGGTGCGCTCGTTCATTGTTGCTTTGAAGGAAAAAGGGCAGGAAAACCGTTCCATCAACCGCAAAATGTCGTCGCTGAGGTCGTTCTACAAGTTCTGTCTCCGCGAGGAAGCCATCACAGTGTCGCCCATGCAGAGCATAAAATCGCTGAAGCAGCCCAAAGAGCTGGCGAAGTTTGTGCCTGAACACGATATGGAGAAGGTGCACTTCGACGACAGCGGCGACTTCAAGGTGGTTCGCGACGAACTTTTGTTTGAAATGCTGTATCAAACCGGAATGCGTCAGGCGGAGCTGCGTGGCTTGAAAGACAGCGATGTCGATGCTATGAAGCTCCAGATCAAGGTGCTAGGCAAGCGCAACAAGGAGCGTATCATCCCGATAAGCAGGCAGTTGCTCGAGATGATAGATAATTATAAAAATGTTCGCGACGAACAATTTCCGGAGCGCGGCAGCGTTGTACTAATAGTCAACGACAGGGGAGAGGCGATGAGTCCGACGTTCGTCTATAACGTTGTCCACCGTATTTTGGAGGGTGTGACGACGCTCGAGCAGAAGAGTCCGCACATTTTGAGGCACACTTTTGCTACGCATCTGCTCAACGAGGGTGCCGACATCCGTGCGATACAGAAGATTTTGGGGCACAGCAGCCTCAGCTCGACGCAGATTTACACGCACAACACCATCGAGCAGCTGAAGGAGATATATCAGACAGCCCATCCTTTGGGTGACGAATGATAAAAATATAATTTTAAACCATATTAAAATAGGAGGTTATTATGAAAGTTACGATTAACTCGGTCCATTTCAAGGCAGACGCAAAATTAGAGGAATTCATCACAAACAAGATCGAGAAGCTTTGTGCAAGGTTGGACGACGCCCAGGGCGCCGAAGTGACGTTGAAGTTAGACAATACCGACACGCCGGAGAACAAGATAGCCGACATCAGAATTATGTTGCGCGGCAACGATTTATATTCAAGCAAGCAGTGCAAAACGTTTGAGGAGGCAACAGACAAGGCCATCGACGCATTGAAAAACCAGGTAGAAAAGTACAAAAATCGCTTCGACAAATAGGTCTAAAGCGCTGACACACAGTGAATTGACGCCTTTTTTCAAAAAAAATTAAAAAATTTTCATAAAAAAGGTTGTCGGTAAATAAAAAAGTTGTAATTTTGCACACCATTTCGGGATGAAGGAATGGTGTGCTTTTTTAAGCAAGTTCTTTGAAATAAAAGCCGGCATAGCTCAGCGGTAGAGCACGTGATTTGTAATCTCGGGGTCGGGGGTCCAAATCCCTCTGCCGGCTCACGGAATCTTAGCACGATTGCCGGCATAGCTCAG
>Ga0265301_10006540_pt1 | contig 11098 bp, 6 predicted proteins | sample AusTroGonzalo_MG_2_FD_193488 | JGI IMG/M metagenome (GOLD analysis project Ga0265301, IMG submission 193488) | Bovine rumen microbial communities from tropical cattle in Woodstock, Queensland, Australia - Gonzalo_04 | ecosystem: Host-associated > Mammals > Digestive system > Stomach > Rumen ...
CTGGTGTTCGGCACGGCGGACGCGGAAGGAGCGGAGATTGCCCGGGAGGAAACGGATGAGGCGAACATCGTCCGGGTGGTTTTCCGGGTGAAGGAGGAAGCGGTTTCCTCCCTGCCGGACAGGTTCCTCGGAAAGACGCTGGACCTGGTGACGCCGGTGAAAAACTACCTGGCGGACGCTGCCTTCTGCGAGGAAGCGGCTGCGCGGGCCGGGCTTTCCGGAAAGGGAAACGAAGTCCGCAACAAGGTCAGCATGGCCACCACGGCGGATCCGGCGGAACTGACGCTGCGGGCCTCCTGGACAGATCCGGAAGGCGCGAAGAACCTGGTGACCGCCATCGGGCAGACCCTGGCGGACCGGATCTTCGGCGGTACGGCGGAAGTCTGGCAGGCGGCTGTGGATGAGCCGGTGGCGCTCAGCGAGAACGTGAAGGAATGGCCCCGGACGGGACTGATCGTGGCGCTGGTGACGCTGATTGCCCTGATCGTCAGCTATGCCCTGTTCTCCCAGCAGCCGCTGTTTGACACGGTGATCGTTATCTTCTTTATCCTGTTTACGTTCATCTGTGTTTTCCCGTTCTACTACCTGTTCATCAACACGATCTCGGACAACAACCTGGTGGCGGGCGGGCAGATCAACTTCCTGCCCCAGGGGATCCATTTCGGCAACTACAGCCGGATCCTCGGACAGGAAGAACTGAAAAACGCGCTGGTGGTCACCGTGGGCCGCACGATCCTTGGCACTGCCCTGATGGTACTGACCTCCGCCTGGGCAGGATATCTGGTCACGAAGCGTAAAATGTGGCACCGGTCCTTCTGGTACCGGGCGCTGGTGGTGACCATGTACTTCAACGCGGGCCTGATTCCCTGGTACACTAACATGCTGATGCTGGGCCTGACGGGGAACTTCCTGGCCTACATCATTCCGGGCATGGTGGCCCCCTACAACATCATCCTGGTGAAGACCTACATCGAATCGATTCCCGGATCCCTGGAGGAAAGCGCCATTATCGACGGCGCCTCCACCTCCAAGGTCTTCCTGCGGATCATCCTGCCGCTGTCCATCCCGATCCTGGCGACGATCTCGATCTTCGGCGCGGTGGGGAACTGGAACTCCTTCCAGGATTCGCTGCTGCTGATGTCCTCGACGCCGAACCTGTATACGCTCCAGCACCGGCTGTACGTCTACCTGAACCAGACTACCAGCATCAACACGGAGCAGATATCCGAGCAGATGGCGCAGAACCTGCTGAACAACGGCATCACCACGAAATACACCATCGCCATGGTGACGATCATCCCGATCCTGCTGGTGTATCCGTTCATGCAGCGGTATTTTGTCAAAGGAATCATGCTGGGAGCCGTCAAAGGCTGACCGCTTGAAAGGAGAAAATGATATGAAAAAGGTAGTTGCTCTGATTCTTTGCCTGGTGCTTGCGCTGCCGGCCTTCGCCCTGGGAGAGGGCGCCGCGGAGGAACCGGTCATCCGGCTGGATGTGTACAGCCAGCTGGCCAACTTCTCCGGCCTGCAGCTGGGCTGGGGCGCAACGCTCCTGAAGGACATGTTCAACGTGGAAATCAACATCATCCCGGAACAGGACGGCACCTACGCCACCCGCATGGAAGCGGGCAGCCTGGGCGACATCGTGGTCTGGGGCGCCAACGGCGAGGATTACAAGAACGCCGTGGCGAAGGGCATGCTGTTGGACTGGGAACAGTTTGACATGGGCAGCAAGTACGCTCCCTACATCATGGAAAACTATACGGCGGCGCTGGAAAGCAACCGGCGGATCAGCGGTGACGGGAAGATTCACGGCTTCGGCTTCAACGTGGCGTTTTCCACGGGCAGCCACCAGTCCTTCTTCTACACCTGGGATACCCGCTGGGACCTGTACAAGCAGCTGGGCTATCCGGAAGTGAACGACCTGGACGACCTGGTGGACCTGTTCACGAAGATGAAGGAGATCTGCCCCACGGATGAGATCGGCAACGAGACCTACGCCCTGAGCGCCTGGCCGGACTGGGACGGCAACATGGTCATGTATGTGAAGGCACTGGGAACCGCCTTCTACGGCTATGACGAGCTGGGCTTCGGCCATTACAATCCCGAAAACGGCGAGTTCCTTTCCTGCCTGGACGACGACAGCGTCTATATGGAATGCCTGCGGTTCTTCAACAAGCTGAACCGGGCGGGCCTGCTGGATCCCAACTCCTCCTCCAACACCTATGACAAGATGAGCGAGAAGCTGAAGAACGGCGGCACCTTCTGGTCCATCTTCAACTATGCGGGCTCCATGGCCTACAACACGAAGGAACACCTGGAAGCCGGGAAGTACATGTACTCCCTCGTGCCCAACGACGCGACCCCCATCGTTTACGGCCTGGGCTCCACCGGCGGCAACCGGATCTGGTCCATCGGCAACTATACCCAGTATCCGGAAAAGTGCCTGGAGATCCTGAACTGGCTGGCCACGCCGGAAGGCGCCATGACCGGCTGGTACGGACCCCGGGGCCTGACCTGGGACTATGATGAAAACAGGAATATGTATTTCACGGAACTGGGAAAGAAGACGTCCGCGGATTCAAGCTACAACATGGCGGGTATCGAGTGGACCTCCCCCTATACCGGCAAGACCTATACCCTGAGCGATACCTACAACAACGGCAGCATCCAGATCAACAACACCACCCTGAGCAAGGACATGGTCAATCCGGAAGGCAACGGAATCGAAACCTTCAACAAGGATACCTGGGCCTCCGTGGTGACGGCGGAATCCTATCCGATCCAGGAGGACTGGCGGGAATACAACCACGCGGTGCTGGCGGACGAATACATGGAAGCCCGGGAAGATGAATACGGCGACAAGAAGTACGTCGTGATGCCGGATATCCCGTATTCCGAGAGCGAAAAATCCAGCGACCTGTCCCTGAAGTGGAACAACTGCAAGAAGGCCATCGTGGATTATTCCTGGCGCGCGGTGAACGCCAAGGCGGAAGCGGAATTCAACTTCCATGTGAGCGAAATGAAGCGCCTGTGCGAGCAGTACGGCTATGCGGACTGCGTGGAATGGTGCAAGCAGGAAGCGGCCCAGATGTGGGAGCTGACCCAGCAGCTGGCCGGCGAATAAGGAAAAACGGACCGCGGCGTGCTTCGGAAGGATGGAGCACGCCGTTTTTGTCAGGAGGAACGGAAGGATGAAGAGAATGATCCTGCTGCTGGCCGCCTTGCTGGCGCTGCTTTTCTGCGCCCATGCCGCAGCGGAGGAACTGCCTGCGGACGCGGTGGAAATGACCCGGCGCATGGGAAACGGCATCAACCTGGGAAACACCCTGGAAGCCTGCGACAACAGCATCCATGGCGGAAACACCACGGATGATCCGGCGCACTATGAAACCCTGTGGGGCCAGCCGGTGACCACCCCTGCCATGCTGCAGGGAATGAAAGCGGCCGGGTTTGACACCCTCCGGATTCCGGTGGCCTGGATGACCAACGCCACCCACCTGAACCGGGGGGACTGGACGATTTCCGCCGCTTACATGGACCGGGTGGAGACCGTGGTGAAGGAAGCCCTGGACGCCGGGCTGACCGTGATCCTGAACGATCACTGGGACGGCGGATGGTGGGGGATGTTCGGGTCGGACACGGAGGCCACCCGGGTCCTGGCCATGGAAGCCTATGTGGGGATGTGGCAGCAGATTGCGGAGCGCTTCGCGAACTACGACGCCCGGCTGATTTTCGAGAGCGCCAATGAGGAGCTGGGTGCCCGGTTTGACGAGAATTCCCCGCTGTACTGCCAGGATTCCCTGGCCACCCGGATGCCGGACAGCGAACGCTACGCGCTGACCAACCGGATCAACCAGGCTTTTGTGGATACGGTGCGCGCCGGCGGCGGATACAACGGGGAGCGGTTCCTGCTGATCGCCGGCTTCGGCACGAACATCGCCCAGACCTTTGACGGGCGTTTCGTCATGCCGCAGGACCCGGCGAAAAACAAGCTGATGGTCTCTGTGCACTACTACGATCCCTGGAGCTACTGCGGCGCTTCTTCCGCGAAGGGTGCAACCCTCTGGGGAAAGCAGAAGGATTACAGGGACATGTATGCCACCCTGAGCATGATGAAGAAGTTCACTTCCGCCGGCTACGGCGTGGTGATCGGGGAATACGGCGCCCTGCCGGGCAGTGACGGGGAAATGAAGAGGAACGCCCCGGCGTATCACAAGGCGTTCCTGGACTGCTGCGATGCCCTGGACCTGATGGGCTGCCTGTGGGACTGCAGCGGGTTCTATGTCCGGTCGAAGCTGTGTATTCCGGAAGCGGAGATGGCGGCGGTCTACGCCGGCCGCAATGCGGACTCCGAGGTGGGGAAGGATTACGCGGAGATCGCTGCCGCGGCGAAGGCCTCCTTTGACCGGGACGCCGCGGCTGCGCCGGAAACGCTGTCGGACCGGGCGGTGCATGTATCCGCGGATACCAGTGCGGCCTGGATCATGTTCAATGCCGGGGATTACGGGGCCACCTACAGCGTGGGGGATATCTACACGCCGGATTCCGTCACCCCCGGAATCGTTCCGGCGGACGCGGAGATCACCGGTCCGGGCACCTACACGGTTTCCCTGGATTTCACCGGAACGGCAGCCGGTTATGCCGGAAATACTGCTTTCTGTGCCATCGGCATCTCGGACGGCGAGGACCGGTTCCCGGGATACTGCATCTTTATCACGGAGCTGAAGGTGAACGGAGAGCCCGTGAAGCTGAAAGGCCGGAACTACACCTGCTCGGATGACGGCCACTGCACGCGGACCAATCTGTTCAACGAATGGGTGGATATGAAAAGTGCCCGGGGCAGCGCCCGGGTCATGATGGGAGACCTGACGGGAATCTCCGCCACGGTGCTGGACCGGGAACTGCCGGCAATGCAAAAGATCCGTACGCTGGAAGTCACCTTCCGGTACGGACCGAGACAGTAAATATATGAAGCAGGCCGCGTCAGCGGCCTACTTTTCTTTCGGTTTTGATTTCGTACATCAGGGAATCGGCTTCCTTGATGCAGTCGTCCAGGGAGCGTTTATCCTTTTTGGGGCATTGCACAACGCCCACGGAGAGCCCCAGTTTGAAGGGGTAGCCGGAGTTCTGGTTCCAGGCGTTCGCGGCGGCAAGGATCCGGTCCCGCAGATCGGTATCCGTGCCGATGGCGATGACCACAAACTCGTCCCCGCCGTAGCGCATGATGAAATCCTCGCTGTTGCAGTTGTCCCGCAGGATGGTGGCCACGGCGCACAGGGCGTTGTCGCCGGCTTCATGGCCGTATGTGTCGTTGATCATCTTCATCTCGTCCATATCGGTGAAGAGCACCTGGGCGCTGCCGTATTTCTTGATCATGCGGCGGAAGGTTTCCTCCCCGTAGCGCTCGAGGCCGAAGCGGTTGTACAGCTGGGTGAGCCCGTCGTGGACGGACATGTTGTCCAGCATTTCGTTGAAGCGGCGGAGCAGCTCCTTCTTCCGGATGTTTTCAATGGCGATTTCCAGGAAGTTGAAGATGCTTTCGTGCAGGTTCATCTTGGCCGCTTCGCTCAGCCCGTCCATGGCGATATAGCCGATGGAGTAGGTGTTGTAATGCAGCGGGTAGAAGATCAGGAAACGCTCCCGGGACAGATAGGGCTCCGGCAGCAGCTGGTGGGTGGGGAAGCGGATGTAGCTGCGCCCGGCCAGCACCATCTCCGCGCCGTAGGATTCGGAGTCCTGGGTCCACTCGGCCTTTTCATAATTGTCGAAGTAATAGTCGTTGATGCACAGGAAAATGTCATGGCAGCCGAAGATGCCCCGGTTGCGCAGGACGGCGGCGGTCAGGTCCTTCAGGTTGTTGGCTTCGAACAGCTCCTCCGCCAGCTGTTCCTGTAATAAGTAGAAGGAACGCAGGAACCGGGTCTGGCGGAAATACCGGTCACGGATGGTATCCGGCAGGGCCTGGTCGGCACAGCCGCAGGATTCGGAAGCTACCAGCTGGAAATTGCCGTATACGGTGGAGGGGACGTGCTTTTCGTCCACCATGTCGATGACGGTCTCCATCGCCCGGTAGTTCAGCTCCTGGTAATCGCAGAAGAGGGAAGTCAGCCGCGGGCAGGAGAGGGCGGCGCTGTCCAGGTTGTCGTACCCGGTGACGATCACGTCGTCCGGCACTTTGATATGGTTCTCCTGCAGGGCTTCCAGCATGCCGAGGGCCATTTCGTCGTTGGCGCAGATAAAGGCGTCCGGCAGGGGGAAATCCTCCTCCAGCCACTGGGCGACGGTCTCGGCGCCGTCGGTGGTGCGCCAGGTTTTCTCAAGGATCTGAATGTTTTCGGAAGGGATATTGTTTTCCCGGCAGGAATCCCTGAATCCTTCCAGCCGCTCCGGGCCTTCGGGACAGTTGTTGTAGAGGTTGCCCGTCAGGTAGACCAGGTTGCGGGCGTTATGCTCGCGGATCACATGGTCCACCACGGCTTTCTGCGCAGCGCGGTTGTCATGCCCCACCAGCACGCAGCCGGGCAGGGGACAGCCGATGGAGACGGCCGGGATGCCGGCCTCGTCAATCCGGCGGACCAGCTCATCCCGGACGGACTGGAGGATCACCTGGTTGCTGAGGATGATGGCACCGTCAAAGGTGCTCAGGTCCGGCAGGGAGAAGATCCGGTATTCGCTTTTGTCCTTGTCGTTGCCCTGGTCGGTACCGAAACAGTCAAAAATCCGCAGGATCACGTTCCTGTGGGTATCGGTATACTGTTTGAGGCCGTGCAGCGTCTGGTCCACGAGCTCGTAGTTCCAGTCAACGGTGAAGTATGCGATCCTGTACGTTCTGCCTGTCACGCCGGCCCCTCTTTTCTGATGTTGTACTTACCAATTATTGTACGGATTTTCCGGCTTTTTGTCAAATGATCCGGGTTGTCCGGACAGGTGCCGGATCCGCCGGCAACGGCAAATAAATTTGTACTCTTTGCGAAAAAAATTCAACCCGCGGGGAAGAGGGCCGTCCTTGACAGTGTACGGCAGCCTGTGTAAAATGAATGTCAGTAACGGAAAAAAACTGACCTTTTTATTCATGCCCCGGGTTTCGGGCGGTTCCATTCTTACGGTTATTCAGGACGTTGTCCGTGAATAAATTATGAAAAGGAGGATTCCCAATTATGAAGAAACTCGTTGCCCTTGTACTGGCGCTGGTTCTGGCGCTGACCTGCACCGCGGTGTTCGCGGAATCCAAGTCCGAATACGACGTTCGTGTTCTGGTCTGGAAGTTTGACGATGCTTATGGTTCCTCTGTCCGCCAGGGCATGGAAAAATGGGCTGAGAAAGTCGGCGAAGAGCTGGGCGTGAAGATCAAGCTGACCATGTATGACGCTGCGGATGACATGGCGAAGCAGATCGAGCAGGCCACCATCCTGGTTGGCGACAAGCCCGATTTCGTTATCATCAACCTGGCGGAAGTTGCTTCCGGCCAGACGCTGGTAGACATGTTCAAGGAAGCCAACATCCCCTTCCTGTTCTACAACAAGCCCCCGACCCCCGAAACCTATGATTCCGTCGTGAAGGAATCCGGCGCTTTCTTCGTAGGCACCCTGGCCCGTGAAGCCGGCGACATGCAGGGCGAAATCCTGTATGACCTGTGGACCGCTGATGCCTCCAAGATCGACCTGAACGGCGACGGCAAGGTTCAGTTCGTCGAGTTCGAAGGCGAACCCAACAACGACGAAGCGATTGCCCGCAGCACTTATTCCCAGGAAACCGCCGAGAAGCTGGGCGTTCCGATGGAAATGGTTGACGAGTGGATCGTTGCGAACTGGGATACCGCCCAGGCACAGGAAAAGATGCTGGCTGAGTGGGCCGCGCATCGTGAAATCGAACTGGTCTTCGCCAACAACGACCAGATGGCGACCGGCGTTATCGCCGCTCTGAACCAGTCCGGTTACAACACCGGCAATGCCGGCGATCCCGCCATCACCGTTATCGGTGTTGACGCTGTGGACGAAGCCATCGAAGCCATCAAGGCCGGCAAGATGACCGCTACCGTTAAGCAGGATGGCGACGCCATGGGCGAAGCCAACATCCGGTTCGCCATGAACTGGCTGCAGAACGGCAAGTGGATCGAAGGCCTGGAGAGCAAGTACACGCTGAACGAAGACGGCTGCTCCGTGTTCATCCCCTACGCCAAGATCACGATCGAAAACGTGAACGACTAATCTGCTGATTTCGGCAGAAAACCATGTAACCGGTTCCGGCGGCTTCGGTCGCCGGAACCGGTTTTGAGAAATTCCCGAAGTCGGAGTTTCCGGAAACGGTGGTTTCAGACCGTTGATGGAAGCACTGTTTGCGGAAACCCCATTGAAAAAATAACAGAAAAGTGGTGATTCTGCGCATGTCCGAACCAATGGAGACCCGGAACGAATCCCCTTTCCTGCTGGAAATGACGGATATCGACAAATCATTTCCCGGCGTCAAGGCACTGGACCACGCGAGGCTGCAGCTGCGCCCCGGTACAGTGCATGCGCTGATGGGAGAGAACGGCGCCGGCAAATCAACGCTGATGAAGTGCCTGTTCGGGATCTATACCCGTGACAGCGGGCAGGTCCTGATGAACGGGAAACCGGTGTCCTTCGCCAACCCGCGGGACGCGCTGGACAACGGCGTGGCCATGGTGCACCAGGAACTGAACCAGGTGCTCCGCCGCAACGTGATGGAGAACGTCTGGCTGGGCCGCTTCCCGACGACAAGGATCGGCACGGTGGACACAAAGAAAATGTACACGGATACCAAAGCGGTCTTTGAAAAACTGGAGATCGATGTGGATCCGAAGCAGGTCATCGGTTCGCTTTCTGTTTCCAAGCGGCAGATGGTGGAAATCGCCAAGGCGGTATCCTACGACGCGAAGATCCTGGTGCTCGACGAGCCCACCAGTTCCCTGACGGAGGACGAGGTGGACCACCTGTTCCGCATCATGAACCGGCTGACCGCGGAAGGCGTCGGCATCATCTACATCAGCCACAAGATGGATGAAATCCTCCGCATCTCCGATGACGTCACCATCATGCGCGACGGCCAGTGGGTCGCCACAAAGAACGCGAAAGAGCTGACCAAGGAGGAAATCATCCGCCTGATGGTGGGCCGGGATATGACGAACCAGTTCCCGCCCAAGAACAATAAGGTCGGAGAAGTGCTGCTGGACGTGCAGAACCTGTCCGGCATGTATGAGCCGACCTGCCACGACGTCAGCTTCCAGCTGCATAAGGGCGAGGTCCTGGGTGTGGCCGGCCTGGTGGGTTCCCGCCGGACGGAGCTGCTGAACACCCTGTTCGGATACTTCACCAGGAACGGCGGCAAGGTGGAAATGAACGGCAAGGCCATCAATAACGTGACCACGGCCGAGGCGCGGAAAAACGGTTTCGCCCTGATCACGGAGGAGCGGCGCGCCACCGGTATTTTCGCGGAGGGGAGCATCCTGTTCAACTCCGTCATCGCTAACATTGATTCCTACGGCAAGCCGCTGCTGAAAGGACGGAAGATGGACAAGGACACGGACTGGGTCATTGATTCCATCAAGGTGAAAACCCCCAGCAAAAAAACGCATATCAAGAGCCTTTCCGGCGGCAATCAGCAGAAGGTGATCATCGGGCGCTGGCTGCTGACCCAGCCGGATGTGCTCCTGCTGGACGAGCCGACGCGCGGTATCGACGTCGGCGCGAAATATGAAATTTACCAGCTGATCCTGAACCTTGCGGAGCAGGGGAAGGGCGTGATGATGGTCTCTTCCGAAATGCCGGAACTCCTGGGCATCTGCGACCGGATCCTGGTCATGAGCAACGGAAAACTGGCCGGCATCGTGGAACGCGGCAAGGATTTCGGTGACATCCCGGGCGAGCAGGAAACCATTATGGCTCTGGCAGCCAAGTATGTGTGACGAGGTGAGAAAGAGATGAGCAAAAAAAGGATCATAAGCATCATCATGCTGGTCGTGCTGGCGGCCGGCATCGGCCTGGCTGTCTACGGAGTGACGGGCACGGCGATCTATGACAACGCCGCGGCCATGATGGGCGGCGACAAGAAAGCCGCCATGGGTTATATCCAGGAGCCCGAAAAGCTGAAGGAGCTCAGTTCCCTTGAAAAGCTGGGCGCGGACAAGGTACGGAGCTTCCTGAAGGGCCTCGGCCTGGACGCCGCCAGGGTGGACGCCGCTGTGGATGAGCGGGCGAAGTACGAAACCGCTGTCGCCAACAGCAAGGACCGTGACAAGTTCTTCGCCTACGTGCACAGCGTGGACGAGACCGTCACCGAGGATAACTTCACCGACTTTATCAAGGATTATGACCGGAGCGATCCGGCCCGCGAGGCGATGGCCATGCAGGAAATGGGCATTACCGAGAAAGCGGAATTTGAGCAGATCGCTTCCAACGAAAACCTGCTGGGCCTGTATCGGGAAGGCCTGCCGAAACTGCTGGAAGGCGGCCGCATGACCAGCGCCGTGTATTTCCAGTTCATCGGTATCATCCTGATCGTGGCTGCCCTGGCCTATTTCGTGATCCAGGCGATGGACATCAAGCCGCGGGCGAGGACCCGGACCGCCAATCCCAAGGGCACGAAAGCCAAGAACTTCTTCCTGAATTACGCGCTGTTCATCATCCTGGGCCTCATCCTGGTGGTCGTTTCCATTATCCGGATCGACTTCCTGAGCATGAGCAACATCCTGAACATTCTGCAGAACGCCTCCACCAAGGGCATCCTGGCCCTGGGCTGCGCGGGCCTGATCGTGCTGGCCGGTACGGACCTGTCCATCGGCCGCGTGCTGGGCATCTCCGCCGCGGTCACGGCCTCCCTGGTGCAGTCCACCAGCTATGCCAGCCGGATGTTCCCCACGCTGGTGAATCCCCTGAGTCCCTTCGGTCTGCTGATTCCGCTGTTTGCCTCCATCGCGGTGGCCGTGGCCTTCAGCCTGATCAACGGCTTCGGCGTTGCGAAGCTGCACCTGCATGCGTTCATCGTCACCCTGGGCACGCAGCTGATCGCCTACGGCGCCAACTGCCTCTTCATCGAGTCCCAGCCTTCGGGCACGGCGCAGGCGCTGTCCACCTTTGAT
>Ga0265301_10006543_pt1 | contig 11095 bp, 10 predicted proteins | sample AusTroGonzalo_MG_2_FD_193488 | JGI IMG/M metagenome (GOLD analysis project Ga0265301, IMG submission 193488) | Bovine rumen microbial communities from tropical cattle in Woodstock, Queensland, Australia - Gonzalo_04 | ecosystem: Host-associated > Mammals > Digestive system > Stomach > Rumen ...
AGTGTTAAACTATGCTTCTCTATTGAAGCAAACGAGGAAGCAAAACAGGTATCCGAATCCGTGAAAAACTTCATTGGTCAGGATGGTAGTCTGATCAGAGGTGTTTCTAAGGAAGCATACCTTACATTCTATAATATGACACGGAATGCTCCAGTCGGGAAAAGACTTTCCGACAATCAGAAACGTGCTCTTCTTAATATCAAAAAGAGTGATCTCACCGTTAAAGAGATAACAAAGTTGTTCGGCTACTCTACCAACGCCAGCTCTAAAGATAAAAAGGCAGCTTTCCAGGTCAAAGATCCGGAGTTCAATCTAAGAGATTTCTTTACTCTTAGAGCTGGTGAATATACCAATCAAACAGAGATTGAGACCACAGTAGGAAAGTTTCTATTCAATAAGCTCATGATCGAAGGTACTGAACTTACCAAAGTTGTACCCAATGGATACTATAATGTGGAAGTCGATGCGGGAGCTATGAAAAAACTTTCTAAAATGGTAGCAAACGGATGTATGCAGGGTATCTATGATGTGGTGCCCACAATTCCGGACTATCTGAAGAACTATGAGTTCTGGGGTCTCTGTCTGGTAACAATTTTCTCCCCAAGCTATTCCATTGAAACTATCATGCCTAATAGAAAGCTTGAGGAAAAGAAACGTGAACTACTTAAGAGTGCGAGAAGTCACAATCTAAACGATCTAACACAGGTCGAAGATCAGCTTTTGGAAGAAGCTAAGAAAGTTCTTGCTGGCACTCCTGGCATGTACATGTTTAACTCTGGAGCTAGAGGTAGTTTTAGCACCGATTATAAGAACATGATGCTTGCAATCGGATCGGTGGAGAATCCTATCACCGGAGAGGTCGATTTCATGAAATCCAGCTATATCGATGGGATTAAGAAGGAAGACCTACCAGCTGCAGCGAATTCTATAGTGAATGCTGAAGTCCCTAAGGCATTGGGGACCGCTAACTCAGGTTACATGGTTAAACAATTTTACGCTGTATTTCAGTCCGTAACTCTAGATGAGCATGGAACCGATTGTGGTTCTACTAGAGGTCTAGAGGTTGTTATTACAAAAGATAATCTTGAAGATTATATCGATCAATATCTAATCGATGGTACTCGGTTGATCTTGATCACTTCTGAACTTCCTAGCAAGTACATGAATCATTCTGTACAGGTTAGAAGTCCAATGTATTGCACTTCTGGAAAGCTATGTAACAAATGCGCAGGAGAGCGATATTATAAACTAGGCATCATGAATGCTGGTTTGGGAACAAACCGTCTTGGTGGTAATCTTGGAAATGCTAGCCTAAAGCTTCGTCATGACCTAAGAATCAAGATGGATAGAATCGATGAAAAAACTGTTTTGAAATAACAAAAATGCTTACCTCCTTCTATATATAGACAAATGATTCAGTGGTGTATTAATCTTAAGAACGTCACTAAATACAATTGTCTTTCCTATAGAAGGAGGTATTTTTATTGTGGGAAGACCACCTCATGATCCATCAAAGTATATCGGTAAACGTTATGGTCGACTAACTATTATAGAGTTTGATCATACTGTTTATATTGATATCAAACATCGCTTACATTATTACAAATGTAAATGTGATTGTGGAAACGAAATCATCACATCATTTAAATCTCTATCAGATGGTAGTACACTATCATGTGGCTGTTATAATCGAGATATCAATCGAGAACGTGCAAAGTATATTAATTATAAACATGGCTTATCAAAACACAGACTATTCCATATATGGAGTAACATGAAAGCTCGTTGTTACAACCCAAATAACGGAAGTTACATTGACTATGGTGCTAGAGGTATTAAAGTCTGCGATGAATGGCTAGCAGAATTTAAAACCTTTTATAATTGGGCTATATTACATGGCTATTCTGATGATCTATCAATTGATAGAATTGACTATAATGGTAATTATGAACCGTCTAACTGTAGATGGGTTGGAGATAAGCTTCAACAATCCAATCGAAGAGATAATGTTTATATTACTTACACCCATGATTACTCTTCAATAGGAAAGGGTAAGCTATACGATACATTTACCTTGTCAGACTGGGCAAGGATCTGTAAAGTAGATAATTCAATATTCACTTATCATCTCAAACATAGAAATGGGAGATCGGTCAATGAAATCATTGATTATCTATTAAACCGTGATATTAGTAAATCTGGTAGGCAACGACTTGGATATATTGTCCCAGATAATATAATTGCTTTTCCAGATAAATATGAACAAAGTATACACGACTAAAAAATAACCCGGTGTAGGCTCTTTCCTACACCGGGTTATTTAACATAAAAAAGATCGCCGCGGGAATCATACCCGCGGCGATTCTGATCGGCCATCTAGCACGACGGTCACATCGCAAACCCTGCAATTAGCGGGGTTACAAGAAACAGGCTCATTGACCCGTTCGACGTTGGCGACAAAGCCGGTGTCTTACCCAGCCTACAGACAGTCGTTGATGGCTCTTCATGGCGCGCCAAGATCGGTGCCTATGGAGCTGAACTTATGTCCAGTCTACAGTAGCAGCTCACCTTTATCTGGTAATGCGGCCGAAGAGAGGCTTTCCCGGTTTTGATACCCGGGAGATGTCTTGGTCGCACCATTTACATATGTGTTATGCTCATTTTATTTTTTAATTACAGTAATCGCTTTCTTAATATTAAACACTCTGTATATCGAATCTCTATCGAGAGAAAGACGATTAGTCAACATATTTTCAGTCGAAATCAACTTTTTCCAGATGGATCTTATTTCTCTTTCTTGCTCTCTACTAACACGAATTACAGGATTTTTTAGATAAAAATCCTTATCAAAGGAACCTATAACTCCTAAAACTTCAGAATGTAAACTCTTTAATCGATCAATCAATTTCCAATCTAGATTGGAGAGATAGTACGAAGATTGAAATTTTCCAGATCTATATATCTTCAGACATCCATCCTGTGTAACAAATTGATGAAAAATAGGCTTTGACGGTCTTACCCATGGTCTTATAGATTGTAGCATGCTCTATCAACCTCCTGATTATTTGAATATTGAACGCACTTCATAAATTTATATCATATCTTCAGAAATAAGGGTTATAAAAAATATAATACTGTGAGTTTATAAACTCACAGTATTATATTTTATCGTTTTCATATTAAAAAAGCGGAGTGGAAACTATATCCACTCCGCTGGTGTAGCTGGCCACCGATGCGTCAGGTCCGATTTTCAGTCGTATATTATTCATACGAAAACGACACTGAATATGAACCCCTCTAATAGAAAAGAGGTGATCCATGGTGTTGAAAATAAACAACTGTTTCAACGGACCTGTAAAGGGTCTGGCGAGGGATAACCTCATGAAACAACTTACCGGACCATTTCAACTTAAAAAACCGTCCGGGAATGTCATCCCAAATCAACTGCTTCTATTGAGGAAACCCAAGATGGTGCAATACGACATTGAAGTCGAAATCACCGTCAGAGAATCACTTACCATCGTTTGGTGAGTGATCTATGCAGGTCTCGGGTGAGCCGAATCTCACCCGAGACCAAATCTATCGGAGACCATTGAATAATTGTTACGATAATTTTTTTGTAATAGATTACAACAAATCGAAAATCCAGGGGTTCAACAGTGGGGTAAAGTTAATCCCTTCATGACTCTATAAGGAAGGAGATAGTAACATGCAGAGTCTACTTGCCTATGCAAACGGCTCCATTAGTGGAATTTATGGCTGCATTGGCTATACACTACAGGAAATGATAAAGCAGGAATTTGCAAAGGACTTTTTCAAATATACCTCTATGGCGTCTGAACTTGCAACTCGTAATGTGAGGCGTGTTCTCGGGGCAAACTCTGGAAAAGAAATTGCCAAGAGAATTAAACCGGAGTTGATCATTCAACCGACATTCGCAACCATGGACGAAGGCGGTCCAATGCAAGGAATTCCTCTAACCACAAATTTTCATAATCTCCAGTATCGAACGGATAAGAACTATCTGCTTGAAGCGATTCGTGATAAGAAAAACGGATATGCCCTCAAGTTTAGGATGAACAGGGATAAGATAGATTACGATGTGACAATTAATTTGGACACATTAGATCAGCAGATCAATGTCTACAAGATGATGCAGAATAAATTTGTCTGGGGAATTACCCAGGCAAAACAGGTTGCGTTGGAATCTGTCATACCAAAGAGATTGATTGGAACCATATCTAAACTCTGTGGTATGGATCTCGATGAAAGTCTTGACTACATTCCCATGCTCATTCGAAGGCTCAACAGCTGTTCTGGCTATCCTATCACCTATAAGGTTAGGAATGCTAGTGCAACGGACGAGTGGTTTCTCTACTACACACATAGAGTATGCTTCACTTTTCAAGATCTGACCCACGAAAGCGGTATGAAAAAGAACATGAGCGAAGATCGCTATCCGATCACATTTCGAGTTAGCGCAGAGTTTAATCTTCCTGGATGCTATTTTCTGGAAGCACTTCGTAACATGGATCTTACCGTATCCGCAGATCTGGTTTCTAAAACGGACTATGGATCAGATTACGATACCATGTTCCCACTGTTTACCATCCCAAATATTCTAAACCGTTTTCCTGCAGAGAAAAATGGGATGCAACTCTATGGAACCTCGATTTTTAAAACTGATCCTCCGAAAGATCCAAAAAATCCTCCAATGGAAGATCGTATATCGCTGCAAGGTCTGCTTGATAACGACCATATTCGGGTTATCCGAACCCACATATCCTGGAAGATGAATCCAGCATCACTTTTGGCTGTAGAGGTTCTTAAAAACAACGAAGATCTCGTATATGGTCGAGATTTCGAGATAGATTGGAATAGTTTAGATCTTGTCGTAAGATATCCAGATCAGAATTCCACCTATCGGATAGCGATGTACTTTAACTACACCACAGTCAATGAGATTCTTAATAATGATACCTATGCTAATGCATATGATGTATCTCAACTCAAGGTAAATGAGATGCCTGAACAGACCAAAGATGGCGTCTATATTCCCATTCAAGGTACACCTATCGCGGGTAGAGCTGACGAACTGGTTGATGAAAATGATCCAAGGAGTGGACAGCCGAACATCGATACACTACATCCTCTTGAAGAGGAGCCATCTCCAGCAGACATTCACAACCTTGGAGTACTCGATCCGCTCATTCGAGAAACCATCGAAAGGAAGCTTAAAACTCCTCCGAAGAGTGATAAAGATTCCTGTCCTCCCCCACCGGAAACACGGAAGAAATTCCACTCTGAAGCAAATTAAAAATCTAGGGAAATGTGGCATTCTACGGTCACATTTCCCTATTTATACCTGATTTTAGAGCTTCAACAACCCCTTAAAGCCAGAAGATTGACTTCAAATGAAAGGAGGAATTTTGTTTGAATGAAGAGTCTTCTTCTAATGACCTGAATCTCGAGGGATCCTCCAATGTAAATCAAAACAGTAACAATGGCCCCATAGATGGAGATTCGATATTCGTCGAATTTCGTCCAAATGCCAATCTTCCTGTTTATCCAACCTATGCTACCCAGGTGATCAACGGTATTAAATATAAGGTGTATCTAGAATCCAGCTGGGAGCAAATAACAACTGCAGACGGTGTATCTCTAAAGGATCTAATCAACTCTCTTCCGGTATATGAAATTCCCGAATACTATCATTACAAAGGCTATCTTCGTAATAAACCGAAAAAGAGTGCGATGGAACAGCTTCTGGAAATAACCAATCCTATGCTATTGGATGTATATCTGGTAGAACGGGACTATGCTGCAGATGGAGATCTTGTTTCCGAGATCTATACCTGGTATGGAAATGGCAGTGGTTGGATATACATGGGATCTACAAATCCGGTTGGAACGATTCGACACGCTCTACCCGGAATTCTTGCTATGATTCCAGAAGAACTTGGAGAGCCATCCGATTTCCTTCTTGTAAATGAAGATGGAAATGGTATAATCTGGGCTAATCCTCTCAGAGATCATAACATCGATCCGACTGCCCACCCGGACATTCGGAAACTGATTGACGATATTGTCAAACCGAAGATTCGCTACTTTAACGATATTCTTAGCGCTGAAAATTGGGCATACAACCCGATTTCCGAGTACTATGAATACGACTATAGCAGTGAGAACATTCCTGAACTCGGATATTTCGAAATTACACCAATGGTGGATGATCTAGAGTTATCCGAAGAGATCAGAAAGGCAGAGGTTAATCCTGCCTATCCAATTGTATTTTCCGAAACTGGAATTCCACACGCAATCGTTCGCGCAAACTATCCTCCCCAACTGGATATTCCTATCTCAATCCATGTCCTTGGACAGGTTGAAGATGTCGAACCCGATTCCAGTGGAAACTAAGATCAGAGATTATTTTTTAATCAAATATATGAGATGAATCAATCTAAAAAAGGAGTTGATTTCATACAATGGCTAGTCCTCTCTATGGACCATTTGCATTACCTGTTCCTGCAAATGCGATCACGTCGGCTGACATAGCGACCGAAAGTAAGGTCGGTGTTGTTAAGAGCGTATCCGCTAGTAGCTCGAACGCAAATAAGGTAACCGTTGCCGCAGATGGCACAATGTCCATTGGCTATCTCGATCCCTCAACTCTAACCGGCGCTGTCGGAGATAGTAACAAACTTGGTGGTGTTGCCGCTTCCGACATCCTCGTTCAATCTAGCGGTTCTAGCACCGCTAAAGTGAAGAATGCTGCCGCTGCAGATGCGCTTGCAACTGCGATCACTTTTACCGTTGGTACTTCTACTGGTGATGGCTACGGCCAGGTCACCGATCAGAATCTTTCTTCCAGCGTCTCGATTCCCTTCTCTCTAAAGACCCAGTCCGGTCTGTCTGCCGGAACCTACACAAAGGTCACCGTCAATTCTAAGGGTGTTATTACCGCTGCCACGACTCTGTCCGCAACCGATATTCCCAATCTTACCATGTCCAAAATCACCGATGCCGGCTCTCTTGCCACAAAGAGTGCTGTGTCTGAATCCGATTTTGACTCCTCGCTCGCAGCGAAAGTTGCAGTGTGGGATACGGTTAGCAATAAAGCGGATGCGGCAACCACTCTGGCTGGATATGGCATCACCGATGCCTATACGAAGACTGAGGTCGATGGACTCATTTCCGGTGCCCTTCATTACAAGGGAACCTATACGACCTTTGCAGAACTGACGGCCGCCGTCGCTGCTGGTACGATCACTCCCGCAGATGGTGACGTCTACAACATCACCACTGCCGGTGGAACGGACAGTCGCGGCACCAGTATTAAGGCTGGTGATAACGTTGCTGCCTACAATGTTGATACCTCCACAAGTCCCGTCACCTGTAGCTGGGACGTGCTAGGTGGTACTACCGATCTGAGCGCATATCTGCTCGCTGCAACCGCGGCTAGCACCTATGCAACGATCACCAATTTCAATGCTCTAAATGAAGAGGTTATGGGTTCCGATGGAACCGGTGCCACATCCGGTATCAAAGCTACCGTAACCAAGCTTGATGGTGCCGACACGGTTACTGGATCTGTCCGTCAGCTGATCAAAGCTGCAAAGGAGGATCTTGCTGGTGATATTGAAGATATCACGGAAACCAACGGTATCATCGATACCAGAATCGCTACGCATAATAGTGCGTCCGGTGCCCACTCCACCCTTTTTGCTGCAAAACAGAATAAGGCGATCAACGCATCTGCATCCTTCGCAGTTTCTGATTTTGTTGCCAACACGGATACGTCAGTTGGTGCCACCTACATGGCATCTAAGACCATCAGCGCTCTATCCAGCGCCAAAGATTACGTCTGCTCTTTGTCTGTTGCTCCTGCCTCCGTGGCTACCGTTCTTGCTGCGAAGTTTATCGCAATCAACAAAGTCAACGCTGGCGTCCTGACCGTATACTGCGACGTTGTTCCCACCGCCTCCGTAACACTTAACGGTCTCTTTACCGAGATCCAGTGATCTATCAATATCTATCTTGGTAGAAACACAGAAATAAAGTGTAAAGGAGGGGATGGTCAAGAATGGCCCAGCGATATGGGGGACTTTCTCTCCCCAATCCGACCAGAACCAGTAATCTAAGCAATGACTCAAGATTTCTTTCTATCCATGATTACGTTCTAAATTCTTCAGTCCTCTCCGGAGGTACGACTCTAACTATCTCTGATCTACCACAAGGAGCGATCATTATCCGAATTGATATCCGGGTAAGCACCGCTTTTACGACAAACCCAGATTCGCAGCATAACATTAAAGTTACAAATGCGGCTGGAACGACGATTCTCATGGATAATGAATGGAATGATCCCAACGTGGTCGGAAACTACTCTACCGAGTGTTACCACACGATTTCTGGTAACATAAAGGTTACCCACGATCTATCAGCATTGACCGCTGGTTCAGCGGTTCTTCGATTCCATCTATACGAAATCAACAGCTAGACAATGAAATGGGTCCTATGGTTTTCCATAGGACCCATGTTTTATTCTAACATCTTGGTAATCAAAGGTAGAAAGGAGGATCTGTGATGATTCCTCATGAAAATATGCTATTCAGTAGGAAAGATGATCAAACTGAGACCGTTGACATGATGATTGGAGACAGTCTAAAGCAGTTTTTAGTCTCCATCCACCATCAGTCCTCCAGAATGACATTGATTGATCCGAAAACCGGTGAAAGGTTTGATATCAATCTCGATAAAAACTTTCCGGTTTCAAAGCGAATCAATGATCTCATTGAACAGAGTTTTTCTCTACCGAGAGCAAAAACCATTCAAACTGAAATTACCGAGATCTATGATCTCTCTACAGAATCTAATATAATCATTAGACTCCCCGAAGACACGATAGTTAGTAAGATAGAAATTATGATAGACACTCCCTTTAGTTCAGCTAACGGGATGCAACACAACATTGTTATTCGTGGAGCTAATGAAGAAATCCTTGTACCAGAAACCTGGAGTGATCCGAATATCGCTGGGGTCTATAGTTCTACTCTAAACTACCAGGTTGGTAAAAATAACTACATCGTTATAGAGCACGATCTCAAAGACACGATCACAGGTAGTGCTACTATTAAGCTCCATGAATATAGGCCTCTACTTTCTTCCGAATACTGTATCGATAACCTTGCGTGAGAATAAAACGGATTGTGGAATGATATCCACAATCCGTTTTTTAATCCGTTCATTGACCAGACTTGCAATAGTATTTGCTATTGATTGCAAGAAACTTTATAAAATCCGCCAATGCGTCTGGACCTGCGTTCTTCGAGTGTAGTTTATTACGGATCTGATTGTGTTCTCGGTTCATAACCTTTGTCATACTATGGACCTTTGATGTCCGTATAACAACAATCGGAGGTTTATCTTTCGTATTAAAGATCTCTCGAAAACCTTCATCGAAGAAGATCTGAACACCTTCCACAATGAATTTGGTATCCCGATGCTCTTTAGCATATTCGATAAAGTAGGTCATAAATTGGCGCATGACATCCTGATAGTATTTTGGATCAGCCGCCCAGTAGTCGATTGAAAAGTCATCGAACAGCTTTCCAAGCCAATCAAAGATGATTTTATCTCCCGCAGCTACAAACGGATTATCATCCTTTTTACCCACATACCACTGATAGTTCTCTAGCTTATCCAGTTCAACGATTACAACTTCTGTACCACTAGAAGCTTTAGTTTTAGCAAGCTGCTTTGCGTAGTATCCCTTACCACCACCAGATAAACCGGTAATATATAGGATATTTTGATCAGAATATCGATTCACCCATTCGTCGACTCTATACATTATTGGGCCGGGATCAAATAGGACTTCTTCTGTAGCTATTGTATATTTTAGTAAATCCATTTCAGATTACCTCATTTCAGTCTGTGTTTTATTACTAGATCTGTTAAAAATAGACAGACACCACACGCGTAGGCGTGGCCGCCGTAGCTGCTGGCATTGCCAGTGTCGCGCACACCAGCGAAACGCTCCGAAGTCACGATATGAAATGGACACCATTCCGGGTAGAGGTGAGGGCATGACTGAAGTCGGCAGAGCCATAGCCGTACACATTAACGAAAACCCACCGAAAATGTATGGACACCAGACACATAATTGGAGCCGAGGCGGTAGGCAAGGTCATTGTTGGTCACACTAGCAAAACCCACCGAAAAACGGACGGACACCAAACGAGCCGCTGGCACCGTCGTAGGTGGAACGGCCGCCGGTGTAGCTCACATTAGTGAAACCCGCCGAAGTTTTAATTTCTTCTTTCTAAAAAACGGGACGGACACCATGCGAAGTGTTGTGGGCGTGGCCGGCGTGGGCATGGCCATAGCGGTTCACAAGAGCGAAACTCTCCGAAGTCACGATATTGAATGGGCACCACATGTGTTGGGGGTGTTGAGGTGATTGGTATGATCACGGTCGTTCACAAGAGCGAAACCCACTGAAGCCTTTTAATTTCTTCTCTAAAACGGGACGGACACCATGCTCGTAGGGGGCGGAGATGCCGGTGCCGGCATGGCCAAGGCTGTTCACAGAAGCGAAACGCTCCGAAGTCACGATATAAAATGGACACCAAACGTGCTGGTGGCGTTGTTGTGGTTGCCATTTCCATAGAAGCTCAAACAAGCGAAACTCGCCGAAAATGGATGAACACCACGTGCGTCGTGTGCACCGTTGACGTCGGCTTCACCACGGTTGAGCACATGAGCGAAACCCGCCGAAGTTCTTGAATTATAGGGCCGATCAACACTTTCTTAATGCATAACTCTAATCATCAATAGAAAGGATGGTGAAAAACCTTGCCTAACGGTAATAGAAACTCTCGTTCTAGAAAAAATAAAGATCCTAAGGTCAACTCTCAAGTAGCCGCACTTGACATCGCTGCAAAAAAGTTGATCGGTAGCATCGACGATGGATATAACGAGCGACAGCTTCTTTCTTCTAAAGACAGTCGGGTACAGGATATCATCAATTCCGAATTGGAACTTTCTAAGGGAATTTCCGGTGGTAATATCGTAGATTTTATCGTTTCGATGA
>Ga0265301_10006545_pt1 | contig 11092 bp, 11 predicted proteins | sample AusTroGonzalo_MG_2_FD_193488 | JGI IMG/M metagenome (GOLD analysis project Ga0265301, IMG submission 193488) | Bovine rumen microbial communities from tropical cattle in Woodstock, Queensland, Australia - Gonzalo_04 | ecosystem: Host-associated > Mammals > Digestive system > Stomach > Rumen ...
ATCATAAGAATATAATGAAGAGAAAACATTATGTTGAGCATCGGATTCGCCCATTTGAACTTTCATTAACGGTATTTCAGTTCTAAAAAAGCCATCTTCAATAGTATAATCTAATGTTCCCATATCAACACTTCCCACTAATCTATGCACCACACCATCTGGTGTCTTATAATCCGCTACATTACCAGCACTTCTTAATGTTTCAGTACCAGTGTCGGTATTGGTAAGGACTTCGTATGGATAGTATTTGTCATAACCACTTTCGCCAGAGTAGTAAATTGAAATGGTAATATCGTGGTTGTAGGTAGTGCCATATAAATCTGTTATATACAAGTAGAAATAACTAGTATTACTTGGAACTGTGAAATGCCAGTCACCTTGATTTTGAGAAATACCATGACAAGCATGATATCCAATATAGTTATCATTTATATCATAGAATAAAATCGTAATATCTCCAGCATCTGTAGTTGAAGGACACTTACAATAATATTCAGCATTAGGAACTACTTTGCACTTATTTTTTGAACACAAGTAGTTACTATTATTGACATATTCGCCATCGCTAGTGCTATAATAACCAAGTTTTGTTTCTTCATCCCATTGTTGCCTACCAATACACTTAATGTATCTACCATTAGCATTAACTAATTCGCCAGTGTTATACGCTAAACTACCTTGGTAATAACGGAAGAAGTTTTCTGGGTGGTCTAATAGGTCTTGTGGAATATCGCCATTGAACCATTGTGTTAATTTAATAAAAGACACATTTTTTGTTTGTAAACCATTTGCAACACTTGGGTTATTTGATACGACATTAAGGATTGCTAAATATTTTTGACCAGCAATAATATCGCAAGAAAAGTCGGCAAAAATTAAATCTTGTATTGCACCATTATGTTTGAAAACAACTCTATTGCCATTGTTTGTTGCACTTAACAACAAAAACTTTAAGCCAGTAGTTTCTCCATAATAACTATAAAGATTTTCTATATAGGTTGAACCATCCCAAACTTGAATAGCGAAAGAAAATTCTTCTCTTGTATCTGTTGTGCTACCATTACTAAATGTTTTTTGATTATTTGGAACCCATTGATTTACCACCACTGTATTACCACGTTTCTCATTCATTAATGCTGTGCTACCTGTGGCAAAATCGCTTTGTGTACCATTGGCTGTGCCTGTTGCTTGAAAACTAAATGGTTCGTCTTGGTCATCTCCGCTTTCACTATCGTATGGTGTAAGGTTATCGGCAAAACCAACTGTCATAGTGGGGTAGTTGCCATCAATGTTGGCTTTATCTGATAATAATGAATCTGTTTCATCCTTGCTATATGCATAACCCGCAACCGCAGGACCAGAAACAGCCACATCTTCTGTAGTTGGACTTAATTCATTACTAACTGTGATACCTTCTGGGATAGTATCTGCAACAATGTTACCTTCACTGTCAAAACCTAACATTTTAACGGCATCTCCTGTTTCCACACTACTGTTATTAATTAAATCAGGTGCGTCAACCCATACAGCATCACCTGCACCATCTGTTGATAAAACTTGACCCATGGTTGCTGAACCAGTGTCAATTTCACCTGTTGTAATATGTTCGTCTAATTCTTCAACTAAACGACGTAATTCGTTAATGTCTAAATATTCATTAACTTTTTCATAGGTATTATCACTATTTAATTTAAACATTAAAAGGTCTTGGAAGCGATGATACGCAATCAAAACACGATAATGGCTACTTAATACTAAAATACCTGTTTTGCTGTTATTTGCATCAAATTGAAATAAAACTGGAGTAATAGCTGATGCTGGCATATTACTGAAAGATGCTGGAATTAAACTTTCCTCACCATTAATAACGTCTAGAAGCGATTTTTTCTGATTTGAACTTAAATCAGCAACTAGCGTTTGAATGAATGGAATTTTTCTAATAACACTCATATGTCTACCTCCTTTATGACTGTGTTATACAATTTTGTAATTTATTACATAACCTGTGTAATTAGCAGGTGGTGTAAACGAACTATCTGTTGTAATACTTAATTTTGTATCATCAGTAATTACATATTTCATTCTTACTATTTGTGAATATCCACTACTTGCAATCATTGCTGCTGCAATATGACCTTCTCTAACTTTAATAAGTCTGTAAACGCTTTCACCATCAATATCAAAAGTACCGTTCCAGTTTGGACAAAGATTTTCGGCTGTATTACCTAAATCATAAGTAACCTCAACTACTGTTTTGTCATCTACTACACCTGTAACTTCAACTTCACCATAAATTGTTGCTGTATAATCAGACCCTCCGCCCTCTGCATATAAATAAACAGTACAACTTGCTTGCTGCCATACTTGTGCTGCAGTATATATACCATTTAGAGTGTAATGAGTAGTGATATATCTTTGTTCTTCCATTACAGTGTCGCCTTCAGCACCTTCCATAATATCTTCACCTTTTGTATCAGTTTGACTTGGTACTGGACAAATAGCAAAAGCATTGCCCCAAGTAATAATCAATAAATCACCTAAAGCACCACTTAACGTAATATCATTTAACTGATAATACGTTTCACCGCTTGGTTGTACAAAATTATTAGTATTAAATGTACCGATAACCGATTTACTCGGTTTAATATTATTAATTGCCCATTCTATCGTTGCTAATTGTTGCACACCAGATTGGACACTTGGTATAATTAAGGTACCTAAATCTTCGTCTCTATCTCCAAATTCAATTTTTAAATCATGGCTGCCACTAACATATGATACGACTGCAACTTTTTCATCATAAACAAATGTTAAACTATTAAGGTCCAAACCATGATTGCCTAAATTAACGTTTTTTACTGCACCTGTATATGGTACATAATTATTAATATTAAAACCTTTTATAATATTGTATAAGTAACTATATTGTGATTGTGTTAAGGTACTATCTATTTTAATTCCGACAGAAGCTTCCACATTAAAATTAAAGGTGTTTAATGGTAATTGCGGCTCGTTATTATCATATTCATCATCGTCATCTAAATCTTTAAATAAATAAGCAGTAGCGCTTACGATCCCCGTAACAGCAGTAACAGGTGACACTAATGTAAACGACCACATTTCATATTTATAGCCATATTTAAAGAAATATAAATCTCTGTTATTATTAAATGGAATACCATCAATTGTGACTTTTTCCATAGCATAACTGCCTTCTGGATTTAAGTTAGTATCGCCATTTAATAATTCAAAATTAATTTTTGCATTTGTATAAAATGTTGGTAAATGATAAGTTTTATTTTGTGGTTCAGTTGCACCTGACTCCACATAAATATAAATTGTATTTACTAATTCCGACCCTTCTCTTACAGGGATTTGAACCATTTCTTTTAAATTACCATTAACATCAAAATATAGATACATATTAGTTACCTCCCTCTATAATAGCGACTGGCGCCATAAATGTTCTAACGGTTTCTTTAGCTTCTTCCTTCGGTACCTCTTCAATTTTTTCATAAGGACTGTTTTTATACATACCTTTTTCACAACCACTTGTAAATCGGCTAATATCTTCTTTTTTCGTTCTTAATAATGCAACCTTATCTTGTACAATAAAATTAAAGTTTGTGTATAATTGAATAATACCGAATAAAACCCACAATGTAACTTGCATTGTTGCGGATATAAAACTCGCCCAAGACCAGTTTTTAATTAATGGCATGAAGTAATTACCGACGATGGCAATTAACACTGCAGAAATCGTATTTTTTGTTGTATTTTGTGTACGCCTTTTACTATCAGTAATCTCTGGTTTAGAATACTGATCGGTAGAGATTGTATATTGACTAAATAAATTTAATGGGTAAATTCTTACTCTGATACATTTTTTTAAAACTTTTCTTTGTGTATAATCCAAAATAAATTCGCCTTCTTTAGCGACTGCTTTTTTAGATTTTTTAATAATCTTATTTTCAATATAATTACCATCGGCATCAAACCAATCATCATATTTTAATCTTACTTCTTGTAAATGTTGACGGCGATAAGCTTTCTTTTTTTCAATAATTTCACATTGATAAAAATTATCTGTATATTCCATGTAAGGAATTGCAAGCGTACATGCTTCATTATATTTTTGCTCTTCATCTTGCCAAATACCGCTATTATAGCCACGACTGAAGCCGTTTTCACCTAATGCTTGTTTAATAACAACACCACAAATGATACTAACAATCGCACCTGCAATTAATACTAATGGATTTAAAGCCGTTGGCTCTAAAGTAACCATTTGATAAAAAATATATGCTACGGACACTAATACAACAACTGCATCCATAGCAAAACTTTTAATATACTTCGGGATCGCTTTTACAATTTCTTCACTTTTTTCTTTATAATCTAACATAAACTAGAACCTTATTTTATTACTTCTTTCCTGAATAATTTCTTCTTTAGCTTGTTCTTTATTTAATTCTTTTTCAGCCTCTTTAAGTGCATCTTTATGTTTATCAGCTTGGTTTTTAAAATATTTACTACCTGTGTCTAAACCAAAAGCAGCTAGCATACCAGTACCACTAATCATCATAATTTTATAGATTTCATACATAATTTCGGATAATAACATTGCTACAAATGCAAATGCGTACCAGCCAATAATTAATGCTACATAGCCGCCAGTTAATTCTTTATTTTCCTTTTTAGCAGATATTAATAGCATCATAATTGCCATTAATGCAATTGCAATACTACCACCGAGACCGATTTTCCAACCTTCTGGATTATTGATAAACCATTCTTCACGATTAGCAACTGCCATAGCAGCAAAAGGAATAGGTAATACTGCAAATTCGCTAGCAAATAATGTATACTGTGCTACACGTTCTCTATTCTTCTTCTGCTTTATTGTTAAAGATTTCTTTTGCTTCATTTAATAAATCCTCTAATTCTTTAATTCTCTTATCAACATATTCATCTGTATGAATAGTCTTATCAATAATTTCTTGTTTACGAACTTCATAATTTTCTTCATATAAAGCTACAATATTTTGTACTTTCTTATTAGGAATAGTTTTTAATGCTTCAAGTGTTTTATCCTGTAAATCTTCAAATTCATGCAACATAATTGTGACTTGATTGTTGCAGTCTTTTTCTAATAATTGAACGTCTAATAAACATTTTTCAACTTCATGAGTAATATTATTCTTATACACAGTTAATTCATTTTTAGCATCTCTTAATTCATTTTTCATCGCATCTAATTCTTTACGACCGAATTTACTGCTGCTCATGATATATTTAGAAATAATAAATGATAATAAACCACCTAATGTAACTGATACACCAGCGATTGCAATTGGTGTATTTAATACACCCATAATATTATCACAAACTTCTTTAGCTTGGACTGGAAATACAAAGCATAAAACTGCAGCAGCTAAAGCAAGAAAATATAAAGTCCAACAAATAACCTTTTTCATTAATCTTCTCCTCTTAATTCTTTAACCTTTTTAGAAAGATCGTCACATAATTCTTTTAATTTATTAATCTCATGTTTTAAATCAGTAACTTCTAAATTTAATTGTGCTAATAATTCATCTTTAGATAGATTTCGCCAATTTTTACCATCAAAGAATAAAATATCACCTTGTTCTAAATTTTTCTTAAAATTAACGTTAAGTACCAAATTCATATTCTTACCTCTTTTTTATTATAACTAAATTTTACCAGTAATTAAATAGTGATCGTCTGGATCGTAAATATTTTTATTTCTAATCTTTAAAATGTTCATATAAATTTCAATATGATATGCGTACTTTGTGCCACCAGATTGTTTAGTTGCAAAAATATTTGCGTTTGGAATATTCGTAAAGACCAATAAAATTGGTTCGCTTCCATCAGCATATTCATTACCATCGTCTGATTTCACGACTAGATACCAGGCGTAATCTTTCTTATTTTTAATATAATTTTCTGCTTCATTTTCTGTATCAAACACATAAGGTGATGTAATTTCCATGTGATATGTACCATTATTATTTGCTGCAAATTGCACCGTAACACCTGGGTCTTGTATAACTCTTTCAATATTAGGAAATTCATCAGGTCTTCTAAAATTAAATTTTTGATGCCATCTCTTAATATCATATCCACATAAATCTAACACTATAATATTATCATTAATATTAATTGCTTTCTGTCTCTTCAAAAATTCTTTTGTAAAGCAAATATCATTTGTTTCAGAACAGAATTCAAATTGTGTAGAATATTTTGGAATTTCTTGTGAGTCCTTATGATAAGAATAAGAATTAAAAATTTGCTTATAATTCCATTTATTACTTTCAGTAACTGTTTGTTGTAAACTTTCTGCAAAAATTCTTGGTCTGAAATAACAATAAAATTGAAATTGTCTTCTATCATCATTAGCGGGATTAATAATTAAACCGTCATATGGGTCTGTATATGTGCCACCATCATTAGCTGGTAAATATGGAATTGTTTTTAATCCAGAAGCAAATGTTGCAAAACAAATAGTTGTCTCACCTAAATCATCTGTGTAACCATATTGTTCTAATGGTTCGCCGCCTAAATTAATAGTATCAGCCCAGTCAATAATACCTTCGTCATCAATACTTTGATTTTGTAAATTAATTACAGATGTATCAATCGCTTTTTCTAAATAGTAATTATCTTCAAATCCAAAATTAAATACTAAAGAATTACCAACTATTCTATTAATAAGGTCTAAACAATAATATGTTTCAAAAATTGTTGTATTAACTTGATAATAATCTGGAATATTTAATTTCCTAGATGACGTTAATTGAATAGCAACGTATTTTAATGGCTCGGCATTATATGAAATAAATGGTGTAAAGAAATATGCACTATCTTGAATTAATTGTAAAGGAACATTTCCTGTATATTTTACAGGATGATATTTCCAGCTAAATTCACAGTAGTATTTACTTAAATCGTGTCGTGTAAGTGCATCTGAACCATCTGCAATTTTCCAAGAACGAATTTTACTTTTAACACCAGTAAAATATTCTCTTAAAACATAATTTTTTGTAGCTAATGCATTAACTTCAACATGGTCTTTATAATATTGATATTGCACTTGATAAATTATTGTATTTTCATATGCATCACCGATTTCCATAAATGTATCAGTAATTGCATATCTTGCATTAATCTGTAATTGTTCGTTGCCTAATCTATTAGCTTTTTGATATTCTAAAAATCCTTGTGAATAACTATCAATCATTGAATTTGTTTGATTATCAATAACAATTTTTTGATTATCTGGGTTATCACCTTTAGAAGCTCTAAATAAACAACCTTCTAATGTTTCATATTCAACTTTAAACATTGCTTGGTAATATTCACATTGATTACCAGTTGGTACCCACCATTCACTACTTGGCAGTTTTTGTTCAGCAATATTTTCTGTTAAATTATCAAATAATGAAGAAGACATCCATAAAAGTTGTTTTGTACTTCTAAAAAATCCTTCAATTTTATTTGTACCGCGAGTGTAATAAATAGATAAATTTTGCGATTCACCAAAATAATACGTTTGTCCTGGTGTATATTTATAAATAACTGGTCTTGTAATATATTCTTGATATTCACAAACTAATTTAGGAATTATCATTAAATCATATTCCATCCATTTATTAAGAATAGTCGGGTCGCTTGCACCTTGATCGTATGTTCCTATTTTGCCAGGAAACATTATTTTCAAAGATTTTATTTTATAAATAGGATATTTAGTTTTAACAAAAGCAGTTGTTGTTTTTAATGCAACTTCTGTTTGTTCAGTCATAAACGGCACGTATTCAACACGTGTAACTGTATTTACATTACCGAGTTGTTCATTCGTAACGTTCTGTAAATCAACTTGTAATTCTGATACATAATCTTCACTGGATTTGCTTCTTGTTACATAATTGATATGTTCATCGTCGTCATCTATAGTATTTTTAATCTCTGTTATATCAATATATTCAATTCTTCCATTTTTTAAAATAACAATACAGTCATTTATCATCATTAAATTATTTAACACTTCTCTTAATGTAGGCGTATTCCATTGCATTTCTGGACATTCGTTTTTAAATTTTACTGACAATTTATCGTGATTTAATTCCGAGTTTTCCCACGCCCAATTAAATTTATTAGTTAAAGAATAACTACTATCATCCGGTATTCTAATTTGCGGACAATATTCTGTAAGATATTGGTTAATATAATAATAAATTGGGCGATTAATTCCAGGCATTTTAGTAATTTTTAAATTAGGTAAAATGACGCCTTCTAACAATTTTGTTTCACTAAATAAACTAATTTGATAGCGGTAAATTTTTGGATTAACACAAATCATTGTTTCTGTATATGTATCAACACACATACATTTCCATTTAGTACCATCATATTTAAAAATTTCAACCACATCATATGGCTCAATTTGTAATCTATCGTCTTCTTCAACATTATTAATAATAACGGTTGCACTGTCTAATGTTTCATTATAATTTTCAGTAAAGACAGAACCTTCATCTATATCAAAAATTTTGTTACTATTTTTATTCAAAATTTTAATTTTCATTAGTATTCTGTCCCCCTACTATCGTTATTATTAGAATTTAAACCAGCTCTTGTTCTTAATTGTTCAATAGCTTTATTTTGTCTAATATTATCTAAATATCCTGTGAATAAATTTATAGCTTTACTTGAAGCTGTACCAGCAACTGCAATACCTGCGCCAACTAAAGCACCAACTGGTCCAAACTTCGCACCGGCTAAAGCTGCAATGCCTACATTTTCAATAAAACTAACTGCTTCTAATGCATTATTTACATGTTCTTGTGCAATATAATCGCCAGTAAAATTACCAATATTTCCTAAAGTAAATTTAACTGCTTGTTTAGCTTGTGACTCAATTAAATTAAAAAAACGATGTGTAATATAATCACCTAATGGGTCAGATTTTTCTTTTTCTTTACTTGTTTCTGGAGTAGGAATAACATCTGGTTGATTTTGTCCAAATCTTTTATCCGAAATCGTGATATAAATTTTTCCATCATTAGCCATAATATCACCTACTTCATAAATCCGATTTGTAATCCTGGTACTTGATTAGGCGCAGTTGTAATTTGTGCACTAATTAAACGCATGGTTTTTGTGATTTGTAATCCACAATTAAAACTTACAGAAAATGCTGTATTACCTGTTAAATCCTCGTTCATAATTTGCATAATTTTTGTAACTAAACCTGGATGGTCGGATAATTCACGCATTGGTAAAGTCATAGTAATAGCAAATGTACTAACAGTTTTTAATGAACTGGCAATTTCTTCTGTCGGTAATTGTTGTGTATTCGTAGACATACTATAGGAAATATTAAACGATAATGGTTTTAATTCTTCATTATCAATCGTGACGTCTGTTACATCCACGACATTTTCCATTATATATAATGTACCAGTTACATATAATACACTACGATAACCGTATGCAACCTCTACATAATTATTTAAAACTACGGGACTATTATATTGCTGCTTAATATATGTGCCACCTTCTGTAATTACGGCCCAGTTATTTTCATTAGCAAATTTACCTAAAATCGTTTGTGCCTTTTCTAAACTATTCTGTTCTGATAAAACCAATAATTGTATTGGCATCGTCTCTGCATAATATTCAATGCTGCTACTTAAATATCTAATAACCACATAAATTGTATCGGGTGTAAATTTATCCATTTTGGCAAAATTCTGTTCTTCCGATACATAAATAGTAATATCATCATAACCTAATTCTACAGCGGCAGCTGTTAATTTATTAAATAAATGACTTTCAAAATCGTAATTCATATTAACCTAACGGGAGTTCGTTAATAACCTCGGCACCAATCTCTGATGCGAACGTACATACTGCATCATAAATCGCTCTATGTACCCAGTTAACATCCCTACCTCCTTTCGCGAATGCGCCTAAAGCGTTTACCCAATATGCATAGTCGTGCTTACCGTCAATAATTTTACCGGTAAATTTAATACGATGGTTTTTTTCCCATTCTTTTAAATCATAAAATGGCGCACTAATAACAATTTCAACTTCTTCATCACCTTTTAAAACAGTATTTACATCAATGTGATGGCGCATATTACCGGATAATACCGGACATGATAAATAAAGATTTTCATCTACCAAATTATATAATTTTTCCAGGTAATAGCTTGGCATCTTATTTATCTCCTCACATAAATATATGTTTCATAGTGATCGTGGCCAAATTCCGATTCTTTTAAATGTAATTCTTTTCTTACATTATCCACAATAAACGGGTGGCCTCTATACAATAAAACTGAACCTCTGTTTAATCCATCGCATTCATCGCTAGTTAATAAAACGACCGAGTCTTTATCCAACATCATAGCATTATTAATCAGATTGGCTTGTAACGAACGTGAGTCCACGGGCTGGCAATAAATATAACCAGAGGGTCTATTAAGTAAGACCCATTTTTCTAAATCTCTGTCTGGTGCTTGTAAATAATACGGCACTTTTTCATATTTTGTACGTCTGGAGTGATAAATATCTATCATAATCACTTTTCCTATTATAAAATTGCCCAAAATGGTGACATATTAGGAATATTTCTGTTCCAAATACCGCACAATCTTAATTCTGCTTTACAATTAGGCGCAATAGCATAACGTTCAGTACGTGCAATTTCACCTTTTTCGGGATCGTAACCACTATCCACAGAAATGTCACCGTTTCTAAAAATATAAATCGCTTGTTCTAATAATGCATGTTTATAGTGATATTTTTGATAATCTGTGAAACAAGGATAGCGTCTGTTAATATTAGCATTAAAATTACTATCCACGAATGTTTCCAAACGATCTTCAATACGTTTTAAGAATGCTAAAGCTTTAGCTTCAGTGCCAAATTCTTCACGTAAATCAATACCGAAGTATTCATTAAATTCATCTAGTGAGATATATTTCGTTTGTAACATAAATTAATCCTTTTCTTCTTCTACGTCTTCACCGTAAGCATCTTTAAGTGATTTTAAATCTGG